>Ga0209652_1003468_pt1 | contig 11587 bp, 14 predicted proteins | sample SaaInl74LU_5_DNA_FD_184641 | JGI IMG/M metagenome (GOLD analysis project Ga0209652, IMG submission 184641) | Marine microbial communities from expanding oxygen minimum zones in the Saanich Inlet - ESP_74LU_5_DNA (SPAdes) (version 2) | ecosystem: Environmental > Aquatic > Marine > Intertidal zone...
CGTCGCTTCCATTTTGTGACATCATTCAGCCGCTAAACACTTTATTCAGTAGCAAGTAGCACTACCAACAATATCAACATGTCAGCACCAGAAGCCAAACGCCCCAAGCTAGCCGACAAAGCCAATGTGCTCATGGTCGGCACCGGAGAATACACCACCGGCTACGTCGGTGGTACCGCCGCAGACAGTGACAAGGGCGCTGGTGTAGTCGCGCTGACCATGTTTGATTTGAGACGTCGGGGTAAAGTTGATAGGGTTGGGATGTGTGGAGTTAATGTAAGTTTTCATGTTGTGTATTTTATTCAGTATTGATGTTCGCTCCATGGCATATCTTTCCTCATCTATTTGAACCGTCGTCCATCACATACAGGGCAAGAAGTTTCCCGGAATACGAAATCATATGCAAAAGAACATTGGTGATGTGTACAACAACATGGATCTTACCTGTGATACATTCCCATCCGACGAAACTGTCGATCCAAAAGCCTACCTTGATGCTGTTTCCACATTCCAAGCTGGAGATGTTGCCATCATCTTCACACCCGATGACACCCATTACGACATTGCCATGGCCTGTATTGAAAAGGGATTGCATGTCATGGTAACAAAACCAATTGTCCAAACGTTAGAACATCACACCAACTTAATCAAAGCTGCGAAAGAGAAGAATGTGCTAGTGTCAATGGAGGTGCATAAGCGATGGGATCCATTTTATGCGGATGCACGTGATCGTGCTAGGTCGCAGTTTGGGAACTTTCAGTATATGTATGCGTACATGTCGCAGCCGAAGCATCAGTTGGAAACGTTCAAGGCTTGGGCGGGGAAGTCATCGGATATTTCGTTTTATTTGAATTCGCATCATATTGATTTCTCAGAGTGGACATTGGAGTGAGTAGTTTTGGGTGTATATATACAAGTGACTTTCATCTTGCTCTCCATTTGTTGTTTCAAAGCATGTCTCTGATCGATTCAAATCTTGTTCCAGAGGAATTGCACGTCCCATTCGTGTCACTGGTACATCCTCCACGGGGGTGGCCCACTCTAAAGGAATGAAAACGGAAGATTCCATCACATTGACAGTCCAGTGGGAGAATCTAAACGACAAATCACTCGGATGTGCAGTGTACACTTCTAGTTGGGTGGCTCCGAAAGGTGATGTTCATTCCCAACAACGATTTTTCTACATGGGGACCAATGGTGAAATCAATGTCGATCAAGCCCATCGTGGTATGACTGTTGCACAGGATGGAAAGCCTTTTGCATCTGTCAATCCCTTGTTTATGAAGTATACACCTACCAATGGAATGTTTAGTGGACAGGGAAGTTATGGTGTCAAGAGCTTTGAATGCTTTGTAGATGCTTGTAGGGCGGTGAATGCTGGTGAGAAAACGGTGCAGGATTATGATGATGGGAGTCTTGCGACTGTGGGAACTACGGTGCAGGGAACTGCAATCTTGGAAGCTGGACGATTGAGTTTGGATGCGGATGGAAGGCCTATGGATATTGTGTATGGGGAAGATGGACACACGCCTGTTGGCATCAAGCCACATGAATTTTAATCAAATGGGCTACAATACCATACTTGCTAAGCTAAATTGGGATGAAGTATGCTGTAGTGTCTACTTAATCTACCTTCTTGTCGGCCGCCCTTTTCTTGTCAAAGAGTTTGTCAAGAAGTTGTGACAAAGCACACACGGCCATTAGATAAACCGACAACACCAGCATGGCCTTTTCATTGGATGAGTGAATTGTGTCCACCAAGAGATTCACCAGACCAGTTAGAATATTCGATACGAAAAAGACTGGAAGGCCAAATCTATTGATAGAGTTGAATATCCGCGGAGCAGATTGAACAGTTTCACCCATACTCGTCATTGCAAAATGAATCAGACACAAGACAGAAGTGTTTTGAGCCATAGACCACAAGATAAATGGGACGTTCGTTGAACGACGAGAGTTTGATACGCCCAAAACAAGCGTTAGGAAGAAGTGAGAAGCCCAAAATGCCACCGATGCAATCAAAAGACGCCACTGTCGCAATTCTGTAATTGTATCTGGATCTACCTTTGGCCAAAGACAATACCTCGCCATACTCTCACTCAATAGACGCAGGCTCAAATAACCAATGATACCAAGTATGCCTTCCCTGTTGGCTACAAACGCACTGCACAATAATGATAACCAACTAGAATCATCACTGCTGCACTGTCGAGGTCCATTCTCAATAAAATCTTGCCCTCCACCAATACTCAAATACAACTGATACACCATCATCAATAAGCACGCCAACATACCATCCCAGGGAAACGTCAAGGAAAAATAACGACCCTTGACATGCTTCCAAACAACCATACTCCCTTCAACACAACACAATGTAAAGAAGAAATTCCAATGAACTCCATATTCCGAAACGTGTTCTTGATATTCCACTCCTTTGATTGTAATGAGTCGAATAATTCCCAGTACTAATAGAGGTGCACATTTGATAACTGCCTTTTTCATTGATTTCATCGTTGACATGTTGTTGCTAGCAGTAGACGGAGAGGAGGACGATGACCAACCAGCAATAATGATAAAACTAGCAGCACCCAAATCCATCCAACCATATCCACCAATTTCCGTTTTGCAATATCGTCGTGGAAAGATTGGAAAATCGACAGCTAAGATGGCAATGGCTGTTTGAATGTAGATTGTTGCTCTGTGTACCGTGAGGAATGGTGGTCGATTAATTATGTTGTTGTTGCTTTTATTATTTTGGTGGGATTGTTTGTGATGTGGTGGTAGGATGAAAGATAGAATTGACATGCATACATGTAGCACAGATGGACCAATGATGTACGGCAGTAAAGATGTCTGAAGTAGCAAATTTGGTAGTATCAATGTTGCAAATTCAATTGCAATTTCTATCCAATAGTAACGCTTGTTTGTATGGCTAACACATGATGTGAGCTTGGAGTAAAGACGCAGCCCGATTGGAACGGCCAAGCAGAGCAGAAAAATTTCTAGGGCAGTTGTACCATCGTGGCCGGTTACGAAGGCTTCCTTTTCGGCATATTTTCGTGGAGCTGATACGTGTTCCATCGCTACTGTTGTAGAGAGGCATCAATAATAGCGGAGGCACCACTGTTATCTACACGCTGAAATGATTCCTCCTGTCATGTGAAAAAATGTGAAACACACAACAAAATCGATTAAAAGAGCTCTTGTATTAAATCCTACATAGGTAGCTCCCTGGCTTCCAAAGATCGGCAAGAAGCAAGATCCAATCCAAACAACACCTCAAGAAGCAAGAAGCAAAGCAACCCCAAGCAAGGTGCACGTATGGAATAAGGCGAAGTGACAGCATAAATTAAAATTGGAACCAATCAAGAAGCACCTGAGCCACCTACTTACTTACAATTAACATTAATTGGTAGTGACAAAAGCATATCATCTTATCTACAACTGAAAAACACACAAAATGAACAGAGTATTCGGAAGAAAAAAGGCACCAGGACCACCGCCACCATCACTCGGCGAGGCATCCCAAGGAGTAGGCGGCCGAATGGACTCAATAGACGTCAAAATAACACAATTAGACAAGGAATTAAAAGTATACCGCGACAAGTTGAAAACAACCAAAAGCCCCGCAGCCAAAAAGAATATCCAAAAACGTGCCATGGAAGTTCTCAAACGGAAGCGCATGTATGAAACACAACGAGATCAACTTGCCGGCCAGCAATTTAATATTGATCAGGCATCGTTTGGTATTGAGAGTGCCAAGGCGACTGTATCGACTATATCGGCTATGAAGGCTGCAAATACAGAATTGAAGGGGGTGATGAAGAATGATTTGAAAATTGATGATGTGGATGAATTGGCGGATGATATGGCAGAAATGATGGATGAGTTCCAAGAGATCAATGAGGCGTTGGCACAGAATTTTGCAACGCCGGATGATATTGATGAGGCGGACTTGGAGGCAGAGTTGGATATGCTTGGAGATGAACTAGAGGATGAGTTTGCTGAGGAGGATGCTGTGCCGAGTTATTTGCAGGAGAGCACTTCATTGCCGGCTCAACCGACGGCTGTTCCTGGTGGTGGGGGGAAGGTTCCTGTTGCAGCTAGTGGTGCACAGAAAGTTGATGAATATGGCTTGCCAGTGGAGACATAGTGTGCAGTGAGCAGAAGCACTGTGGATCAATTTCAATATACGATATCGCATTAGATCAGTTCGTCTATGACCTTGGTTCTATTGATAGCTGCAAAACTCGAGTAATTTTTGGCAAACCTAAGTGTTATGCTCAACCTAAATGTAGGTATTATACTTCATTTAATATGTGACCAACCCGACTATACTTTAGCAACATCATCTTACATAAATTTGTCAAACTTTGCATCGGTACGGACGCTCGTGTCTCTGACAGTAATGAGAAAGAGTGGCAATACATATTCGCAGCAGGGAGATCGAGTTGTCACGTCTTTTTCGTTGAGTCTTTCTTTATTCTTTACAAGCACAGCGAAAGCCAACACGTGGGATAGTTCATTGAAGTAATGTTCCATATACTGAGAACGCGTCACAGCATAGTGAAAGCTATTGGTAAAGTGACTCATGTCGTAGATACCATATTTTATAATTGCTTGTACTGAATCCTTGTGCGTACCGTGGAACATTATCCCAAGGGCCATGCGTTGCTTGCGCTTCTTGTCCCTTCCTCCGCAAAATCCGCGCTCAAGGCTCTGACTCGGGCTCACTTCTTGAATGCTGATGATTTTCCCCCGTTTGAAATCATTGCTTGTTCCCTTTAGATTCTTCATAAAGGACGGAAAGTCCTTCTTGAGGACCTCCAGTTTTCGTTCCAAGCTCTCGTACTGCGTCATCCTCTATGCGTATGCGTATGGAGTTTGCCTGCACCTATGCACCTATGAGCGTTTGCATTTCGGCAAAAGTTTCACTGTGTGTGCATGACTTGGTAAATATAGATGCACCATGAAATTTTCCATTCATAACGTTATAAACCACGAAGTAAGTACTAGCATCAGTGCATCTTGTGGCTGGGCAAAGCTGAGCAGAAAACGCGAGGCGGGCAGAAACGCCTAAAAACACCCAAAGACCGAGTTTGCTAAATTAGACGGATTATTCCGCCAAGGATCTCATTTTCACTCCATCACATCTTACTCAGCTTGCTTCTTGCCTCTTATACTTGCCTGCTTCTTGCTTGCAGCTCCATCGACGCATCTGGTTCTATCTGCCTGAGCTCCTGCTTCCCATTACAACACTCAAAACATCTCAAAACGATGATACTGCTCTTAACGACTGCCGTAATTGGATATACCGTGCTGATTTATCTACTGCGCAAACGGCATGATAAATTCCTAGAATCAACTCCCTATCCTAAAACTGCCGCAGACTGTCATCAATTCACCTCAAGGTACATCTACGGTGACTTTAATTTCATTGCTGTAAAATCGCTGGAGTTTGGGTTGTTCAAAACATACGCAATACCTTCGATCTCTAAAGTATTATACAGCACACGTGAGCTTGTTGACCGTTGTGGACGACGATATGATGACACTGATTTAATTATACGTGAGTTCTTGGAGCATGATCCCAATGAGCCTCGCGCAAAGGCATCGATTGACAGGATGAATTTCATCCATTCACAATATAAAATTTCAAATGAAGACTATCTTTATGTTCTCAGTGTATTCATCGTAGAGCCTATTCGATGGGTTGAACGATATGGCTTTCGATACCCTCATGAGAAGGAAAAATATGCAATGCATCTAAGATGGAAAATAATTGGGGATCAGATGGGAATTAAAGACATTCCTGTATCATACGCAGCGACGGAGTTATTCTTGGATAGATTCGAAGAGAAGAATATGGTATATGCCGAATCCAACGTCAAAGTAGGAACATCTACCACGAACTTGTTTCTTAGTATCCTCCCTGCGAAACTGCGACCAATGTGCAAACCGGCGATATATGCCCTATGTCCCCCACGCCTTCGAATAGCGATGGGTTTTCCTGATCCACCCACTCTTCTTGTGGTGCTTATTGATGCATCACTCAAACTGGCTGGCTATTTCGTTAGGTACCTTATGCCTCCTAGGAGGATGCCGAAGTTCAGAACATCTCGTGAACCAGTTGCAGTGTCAAAGAATACATTATTGTATCCAAAATTCAATCCATTCAACAAAACATACAAGAATGGATACAAGATTTCGGAACTTGGTCCAGAATGCTTATGTAGTTGTCCTATGTCGGGTAACAAATGAACACAGGCCCAGTAATGTTCTATTATTTGTTGATAAACCTATCGTATTATGTTCAGCCTACTTTGTTATTGTTATCATGTTTCATATTTGCTCTTTCACCATCACCAACCGACTATTACTTTTAAGCAACATCCTGTTACACTATTTTGCCAAAATGCTCGTGTATCTGAATATTGAATATTGACTCTTACAAGTGGTGCGAGGGTTTGACAGTAATTAGAAAGAGTGGCAATACATATTCGCGGCAGGGAGATCGAGTTGTCACGTCTTTATCGTTGAGTCTTTCTTCATCATCGACAAGCACAGCGAAAAGCCAACACGTGGGAGAGTTCCTTGGAGTAATTAAGATGGTACGAGAACGCATCACAGCATAGTGAAAGCTACTTGTAAAGTGACTATAGTCAGATACCGTCTTTAACAATAGATTGTACTGACTCCTTGAGAGTACCGTGGAACATTATCCCAACCGCTGAACTAAAATACTTCGTGCCAGCATCGTAGAATCTTTGGCAGGATATGAGACAACTTCTTCTGCTTGAGTAAGTAAGTTTGCTAAGTTAGACGGATTGTTCCGCCAGAGGGATCTCATTTTCACTTTTATGAGCACATCATCATGCATGAGCTCTCATCGATCATGCTCTACCATGGTAGATATCCTCTGAACTTGCAATCATCTGAGACATGGTCGCCTTCGTATCATATTTCGTCTACGCCTACGTGGCCTTGCCTATCTTGTGGAAGGTGCTCTATGAAAAAAGATATGAAATCTGTCCCCTGGCGAAATGTTGGAAGCCACTGATAAAGTGCCTCTCTGAATCATCTTGCAGAACCTGGTTGGATGATGTTGCTCAATGCCAAAAACCAAATAGTATCGCCATGGAAGAGTCCGAAAAACATTACCAGCACGTACAGCACCCAACAGACCCGGCTTATTGTCAATATGAATCATTTGATCGGTTGAAAACTGCAACAGCTCTTGATTTCCTCGAATGCATAGGTCGAAGTGGTTGCATGGCCCCAGCGAAATATACTGACATTTGCGTGGATATGACGTTATTGGGTCCACCGCTACCTCTCGATACAATACCAACGCATGCCCTTCACGGGAAATGGAGGAAGGTATTCACTTCTGGCTGGGATTTGTGGCCATGTCAATGGACAGAATTTTGGGCTCCACATACACCGGAAGAAGAACAACCGCCTGACAGTTGGATGACTGAATGGCCAAACAACCCAAATGTTTGGAGAATGGATTTATATTGGAAGAATTCAGTTGGTGCATCATTTACGTTCCACATGAACAATGAAATGTATATTGGAGAAACTTGGGACTTTGATAATCCATCCGCACCAGCTACGTTGCGAACTCGTGCAATTATGTGGTCAACTGAAGCTCATGAGAATTGGTATTTGCTGGACTGGACGGAGGAGTGGAATACAATGATGGTTTATTATTGTGCTTACACATCGGCAGTGAATCGTTATGATAGTATGACAATGGTGCTGCAGCGAGAGGATTCGCCACCACTCAACAAAGAACAAGCTCGATATTATGAACAACTGGCGAAAGATATACTTGGAGACTATCACGGCACTCTTCAACGAATCCGACCGTGTGAAAGCTAGACCAGCACGTCTAAATTCTCAAGAACAGCCGCTGCTGCACTGTCTCTTATAAAGTCGACGCTTACATCCCACAACCTTTTGCTGTAATGGAAATCCGCGAGGAGAAAGGCCAAGACTGGACTAAACGTTATGGTTCTCCACTCGCCCAAGAAAACTGTAACTTCATGTTTACGACTTGGATCTGGATCAACGTCGTGTAAGAAGGGGCGGCAAAGAGCGTCCAGATATTGCCCTCCTTTCAATATGTAAGGTGCATGAGATAACGCAGGACACAATAGACTGCGAGAAGCCCCATGAACATTCCTCCAAATAACTGGGAAATAAACATGTCCTACCAACCATCGCAGACCGGGCATCCATTTTGAGAAGGTCTCTAAAATAGCATCACGGCTGGAGTCTGTAACTACAGCTCCAGTGTGTACAGCATGCGCTACAATTGGTTGATTTGCCAGGCGACGATTCAATTCAAAGGCAAATAAGACTTCAGCCAACTTTGCTCGTCCATACGCAGGTACACTTCTGCCAATGCTACCATCTCCACGTGTTCTTTCTCCTCTCCAGTCATCTTCTAGATTGATGTCTACACTACTACCATTCTCGGGAGGAAATGGAAAAGCTGGTCCAAAGATTCCCATTGCTCTTATCAACGCCATCTCACTACTCACCATGATTACTCGAGCTGGGTCTTCGGACGAGCCGGCACGTTTCAAACTGGGTAAGATTCCAAGAACTACCCACACGAGCGATATTCGTGAGTCGCATCAGCAAGCATGAATTACTTGATCGAATTCAACAATGAACTCACCCAGAGCCATGTGTGCCAAGTATTGGGAACCAAACGCATTTTCAAACCCTTCAGCTGTCAGGTCATATTTTGGAGTTGAGCCAGCGTTAGCGAAGAAGTAATTGATTGCAGGAAATTCTGCTGATAGGTACTTTGATAGAAGCATGACAGAATCTAAGCTATTCAAATCGAGCACCGCTGCAGTCGCTGTCCCACCTTTGCTTTGTATTTGTTCCACTACACGTTTGCATTTAGACATCGACCTGCACGTTACAATACAATGTACGCCCAACTCGGCGAGGGCAACCGAAGTAGCAAATCCTATACCTCTATTTGCGCCAGTAATCACTGCCACTTTGCCCGCTAGATTGGTGTTGGATGGAACCCGAAAGAGAAATACGTGGTCAGCTGAAATCTTGAACCCAAGCAAGCAACTGAATGTAATCAGTAACTTTCTACGCAGTGAAAGCCTTGATTGAAACCAAAGCCAAATCCCACCCAATGAAGGAAAGAAGAGAAAAATGTTCACAGCAGCATGCTTCAAGCATGCATTCCATCTTCTTGTCAGCGTACCACTGCACTTGTGGTAGATTTGAAAGACGCCTAGTAAGCTAGATAGTTCCGGCGATCGAAACAGCCACATTATTATAATTGGGTGGACTACATACATTCCCATCACTATTGAAAGGGCAACTTTCTTTACTACTTTCACACCTCTTAGGATAGTTGTTGAATCATTCAATGATGCTGCATTTAGTTCTTTTTGCAGTTTTGATCGTCTAGTTAGAGGTGTAGGTTGTTGTTCATTAGACTGCCCGGTAGGATGGACACCATTCTCCCTATGATTCTGGCTTAGCACAGCGGCCAGTCGTCTAGTTAGAGGTGTAGGTTGTTGTTCATTATTAGACTGAACGGTAGGATGAACAACATTCTCCTTATGATTCTGGCTTAGCACAGCGGCCAGTAGACCAACACTTCGACCACCACCGACGCGACGATACACAGCAGACGCCACCTGGCGACCAGAAGACTCTTTCGATGGTGTAGGTAACATGATGATTCGCTTAGATAATGCAATGAGGAGGCCTCACGAGCTTGCTTTATCTAGTTTGTGTTCTCAAGTGTCAATAGCACTGTACATACGTTGGAATTGGTACGTTTTTCTCCGCCGCTCAACTCCACCGCCCATCACCACTATGCAAGCCAACGACGAAGCCACAAGATTCCACTCAACATGATGTGTCTATCCATTCATCACGTCTTCACATTAGTGGCATTGACATCTTTCTCTGCAGCTGCCAGGTCGACGATCGCCTTCGTCGGAAAGCCTATCTCTCAATCGCATAATAGACACACAACAGTAGGCCATCACAAAAAGTTGTACTTACCATCATCACTTCCATCAACAGGTGTCTCCAAAAGACTTCCATCTCATCTATACGGAAAGGACAAATATGCAAATGACGGTGATACACCCAAACTCACGCAAAATGAACTTCTCTTGCAGCTAGAAACAAAATTAGAGTACGACGGAAGAATATCCTCAAAGGTATCTTCTGACGACGATGAAACAACCGACGACGACAATGAAGAAACTGTTATATCCTCCACCCACAGATGTGCCCTAGTGACAATTCTAGGATTGCCCAACATGGGTAAATCAACACTACTAAATGCACTCCTCTCGGATGATCTGGCCATTGCCACCAATCGACCCCAAACTACCCGTCATGCCATATTGGGCGTCATGACGACGGATCATAGTCAGATTTGCCTGACGGATACTCCTGGAATTATTGGTAGCCCTGCCTATCGATTGCAGGAAGGAATGATGGATGTGGTGAATGGAGCGGTTAGAGATTGCGATGTCTTTTTGGTGGTGACGGATGTTTATAGCGGTGGGAAGATGGATATGGATAGTGATGAGGATGATGATGACGACGAAAATTTGGACAAAATGGGAATTGGGGAGGATATGTTGGCAAGATTGCAGCAAGCGCACCGTCCTGTGATTGTGGTGGTGAACAAAGTAGACTTGGTGGCCGATACTGATGAGTCAGTCTACACAAATACACCCGTAAAAGCGATTCAAACGATACAAAAGTGGAGGTCAGTGCTTCCTGATGCATTTGCAATAATACCCACGTGTGCTGCAAATGGGCCAGAGGATCAAGGAGTTGTTGCATTGCGTTCTATTCTGTTGGCGAATGATCCAGATGTAAATGTTGGAGCTGCGATTCGTAACTTAGGGCGTCCAGTCGCTGGTATGTTTCCAGCTAGCTCGGGAGGTATGCCAACCAATGAAGAGGCAAAGGCCATTCTCCCCTTAGGCCCACCTCTGTACCATGCTGACTTCTTTACAGATAGGACGGATAGATTTTGTGCATCAGAGTTGATCCGGGAAACATTGTTTGAGACCTTAAAGAAGGAAATGCCCTACTGCTGTGAAGTCCGGATTGAAACATTTGATGAATCAAAGAGATATTTGGACGAAGACAGTCCGAGCGGATCCAACAACAAGAAAAACAAGTCCATGATTCGGATTGGTGCACTGATACTTGTCGAACGTGATTCTCAAAAGGGCATCGTCGTTGGCAAGGGTGGACAGAAGATAAAAGATGTGGGCATGGATGCAAGGAAAAAGTTACAAGCGTTCTTCGGTGTGAAGATCTTTTTGGATTTGAGGGTCAAGGTGGATAAGGACTGGAGGAGCAACAAAGAAAAACTCAAACAGTATGGATACATGTGAGATTGATAACGAGCAGCGATAAGTTAGTAGAAGCTAGTTGATATATTTATGTATCCTTTCAAAACTCATCTCCCTAAGAAGGGACTGCTATCAACATATTCGCAACCAATTGGGCATGCCAAGACGTCTTCGTTCGCTCAACTCATTCTAGTAACATGTTATTAAGT
>Ga0209652_1003469_pt1 | contig 11587 bp, 9 predicted proteins | sample SaaInl74LU_5_DNA_FD_184641 | JGI IMG/M metagenome (GOLD analysis project Ga0209652, IMG submission 184641) | Marine microbial communities from expanding oxygen minimum zones in the Saanich Inlet - ESP_74LU_5_DNA (SPAdes) (version 2) | ecosystem: Environmental > Aquatic > Marine > Intertidal zone ...
CAGCTTTTAGTGACCCATTATAGTTGGCCATGATAGTATAGAAGCATCTTTTTCACCTCTCAAGCATTGGTTGGTCGTATCGGCGTCGCCACAACGTCCATCTTTTTATATACGTATCGGCCATGCTACAGCCACGTAGGTGACCTAATGAGGTCCAATTTGGGATGGACAGTAGCACCATATCGCATCTAGCGCTGTGAATGTCGCAATCATAAGCTTCTATATGCTTATCATAATTGTTGACGATAGTATAGAAGGATATATTGCACTACTCAAGCTTTTTATATGTGTATCAACCATGCTACAGCGTCGTAAGTGACTTGATGAGGTCCAATTTGGGATGGCCGCCAGCAATACTCTATTACCATATCGTATCCAACTCAGTGAATGGAGTATTGATGAGCTTGTTTTTGTTTGAGATTATATTTGCTGACATTACTTATTACAACTGTTTTCTCTGCTGTGTTGTAATTCATGTATTCAAGTTGGCATATTGGTTGCTATTGTCACGTCACATTTCGTTTAAGTATGTGGTAACAATGTTTGCCGACCATTTCGTAACTATTTTAATGGTTGCATTTCGTTTCGTGTTGATTTTTGTTTTAGTTAAACTACAATTAAAATAAATGTCTATTTTGGAATGTTTACTCCTTCTTCTTCTTGTCTTTCTTAGATGATTTCTTTGATGACTTTTTAGACGACTTCTTCGACGACTGGAGGATAAAATATTTTGATGAAATTAGTGTTAATGTGATGATCGATTGGCATTATGAAACTGTAGAAACGTACCTTCTTTTCTTCCTCTACTTCTGTCTTCATTGGAGTTTCGAAGTCTTTGTCTTTCTTTGATTTCTTAGCGGACTGAGCAAGATTCGAAGTGCATTATTGTTAGTATGGTCAAATCAAATACAATTAAATCTTTTCTTTGAGCAAGAGGGGTACATACCTTTTCGACTTCATCAGATTCACCTTCGTCAGCCTTGCGCTTTTTATCTTTCTTCTTATCCTTCTTCTTCTTTTTAGCGCCGCTCTCTTCTTCCTCAGCATCATTTCCTGCCTTAAGGTGGCGAGCAACTTCCTCCATGACATCGATGTTCTTACGTGGTGCTGCACCTGTTTCATAGAACTTAAGTCTCTCCTCTACTTGGTCTCTCAACTTTTGACCGTAAGCATTGGATGGCTCGTCTGCGAATGAATCAATACGTGTAGCTATTGAGCATTTATTAGCAAGGTATCGTGATATCCGTCCCTTATTTTTGGCATCAGCCCTCCCAATAAATGTGGAATGGTAGATTAATCCATACTTGGGAGTATTACCCTTGGTTTTAAGTGCACGAAATAGTGCCTTTTCTGCTCCAAGGATTTGCACAGTTGATGCTGGCGCCTTGGCAAGGTTTGTCAACGATCCAGCCTGAGAAACAACAAGAGGTTCAAGTTAGGATAACAGGTAGGTGATTGCATACAATTGATAAAAACCGATAAAATATGTCTCACCTTGCTAATTAGTCGAGCAGCCACTGTGTCTCCGATCAAAGTACTCAAGTTAGGGGCCACAATAGACATCTTTTCTGTCAAGTACGCGGCCAATTGCTTTCTATACTCAGCCAATTTAACCATCCTTTGAGTGAAGTTCACAATATTCACCATATCTACAGCACTGCAGTCCATGCCCATGGAGTGACGGGCGGCAGCCATAACTGCGTTGGCAACATCTTCGTCACCAATAATTTCAACAAGACCTGGCAGTTTATCTTCAGCACTCTCACCACCATCTTCTCCATCTTCACTTGTGGACTGGCCTGCACTGGTAGCACAAAGTGTACGCTTGTCCTGAATAAACGCTGCACAACGTGCGTACATGTAATTATCCTTGACAAGATCTTTCAACTCAGGAAAGTGCCATGAGTACCATTCGCGCACTCTCATCGCAAATGTATTGAGATCCTTGTCCATTTGATCCAATAGGGCAATCGACTGAATAATCATATTATCAGATCGTGCAGGGTTGAACTTGATTTTTCCACGAGAATAGGAATGGCCCAAACCAAGCTGGGCTTGTTCTTGAGATCCATCACCGAGTCCCTTGACAAAGTGAGTTAGGTGGACACGACATCCACGAATAATTTCACGGACGGTTTCATCACTGCGGCAGCTGAGCCCAGGTAGGCCATCAGCAATGGCTGTAGCGAAAGCAGGGTCAATAACACCCAATGCAAATGATGGTGCCTTGCCTTCCTTCTTCTTCTTAATTTTGGGTAGGTTCATCTCCAAGAAGTTGTGCAAGGCATCAGTGCATGAGTGTTCGCTCACAGCATTAATGTTCGAGAGAGCATCCTCAGCCGACTCAAACGGCTGGAATGCCTTCAGCTTGATAGCGCGGCTGAATTTACCAAGATCAGTGATAGCGTCCATGGCTCCTTCGAGCAGGGCACCGATCTCATCGAAGGATACGACCTCAAAGAGAGCGTAGCCAGCGGCGGATTCATGGAGGACCAGCAAATTTTTCGCGTCACTCATTGTGGTGATTATATGTCGTTCTTATTACTCTAGATTATCCTGGATATGTAGTAGAGAGAAGACTTTAGTTAGGAGTATGTAGGCTAGTGTCCATCAAGAAGTCTTTGCCATCATCTTCATTTTCATCGAATCGAAGAGGAGATGATTGATGCTGCGCCTTTGAGGGGAGATTACAGACGCGGAGAACAAAGTGAAAAGAGAAAGGAACATAATGTCTTCTTCTTGAGAAGCTGTACCACGGGTAAAAGTACTTTCGTTTTTGTGAGATAGAGCTCGCCAATGTTTGTGTCCTCACTTTTGGCCTTTGCACATGACGCCGCCAAAAGCCTGCATTTGATCTATGTACTTACTCTTTGATAACATTTGACCTGGTGCTGTGAAAGGACTACACTAATCAACACGAAGAATAATACAAAATGGCAATTAAACCATCCGCTTCAGAAGAAGACGGCAGAGATGTATTGGATACTGTCGAGTCTGAAGACATCGACCTTGCAGCGTTGATGCAGCGCTATCAGGGAAGCTTATCGGTATCAATGTCGGGAGAAGATGTTGCGTCTGTCTCTCTAAATAAGGTAGAGAGCGCTGATAGTGATGTCAAGGAAGATGATGTTGATTACGACGACCTTGACGAAGACGAGTATGCAGCTCGTGCTAATGATATTATGCAGCGGTATAAAATGCAATATGCTCTTTCAGATGATACAGAGCTCTCGTCGGCCGATTCTTCTGATGACTATGATGTTGTAGATGAAGAATCAAAGGCAGAAGTCGACAAGGCCGAAAGTTTCCGTGAATGCATCGAGGACAGAGCTGAAGAACTCGTCAACAAATCTCGCCAGATGCTTGAATCATTAGTGGTGGATGATGAAGAGGAGGATGAGGAAGACACTGAAGTGGTTGATCTGCTAGAGAATGTTGAAATTGGAGAGGAAATCACTGAATCGTTTGAGGAAGATGCTCTTGAGCATGTCCAATCAGGAACAGTTACTGAAGAGCATCTAGAGGAAGTTGAATCCGAACCAGTTCAAGAAGATGATCTTGAGCATGTAGAATCAAACACGCTCGAAGAAGAGGAAAAGGAGCACGTTGAAGTTGCCGAGGAAATCCTAGTTGAAATCGAATCCAGATCAGCTGATGAGGAGGAAACGGAGCACGTAGAAGTTAGCGAGGAGATCCCAGTTGAAATCGAATCTGGATCAGCTGAAGAAGAGGTAACTGAGGACGTTGAAATGGATGAGGAAATCCTAGTAGAGACCGAATCTGGATCAGCTGAAGAAGAAGAAGAAGAAGTAGAGGACGTTGAAGTCGATGATGAGGATATCCCATTAGAGACTGAAACCGGATCAGCGGATCTAGAGGAAGTTGAAATCGGCGAGGAAATCCAAGAAGATGAGGTTGAGGCGCCTACCATCAACATTGTCGAAGCAGACGTTGAGGCTTCAACTTGCAACAGTGTCGTGGCAGAGGTCGAGGCTTCAACTAGCAACAGCGTTACAGATGTGAAGGCTTCAACTAGCAACAGTGTCGCAGCAGAAGTCGAGGCTTCAGCTAGCAACAGTGTCGCAGCAGTCGAGGCTTCCAGCAAAGACGCAGACGAATCTGAGGATTTGGAAGAGATGATCTCCAAACTCGAGCAAGAAAATGAAGCACTCAAGAAAAAGAAGGAGCTAAAAAAACGCATCTATGAACTGTCTCAAGAAAACGATCAGCTCAAGATGTCTCCGCAGAGGAATGCCCTTGCCAATATGGCTATCAAGTTTGATGATGCTGTGGCAAATGCAGTGTCGAAGGTATCGAAGATCATGGTATGTGCACCTGACGATGAGGACATCTTTGACTTTGAGGGAGGCTTTCCCCAAATGTCTGGGGAACACGAGAACGGTGTCTGCGCTGTGGGCTCTGATTCTGATAATTTTGGTCAACTTGATTGCAAGCAAGTTCAAGTATTGTCTCCCGTATCTCTCGATGAAAATACGAATTACTTTCCTGCTCCTCCCACTGCATTCCAACTGAAAATGCAAGCGTACAATCAAAAGTACCAAGGTCCTGTCAAGCCTGAACCAGCAGTCACGGTCAGCGACGTGTTGAAAGAGGCAAGAATCGCCGCAGGTGTAGAGACCGATGATAGCTTGGCTATTGCCGTGCGTCGTGTTGAAGAAGCAAAGCAGTACATCAGGAACAGATCAGTGCTGAAGGCGCAGGAAAATTTCTAAGTCAGAGTAAGTGTACAGACGGAATTAAAGTCTGATAATGTGATGTTGAAAACAAGTAGAAATAACAGTAACGAGATAATCTCAAGAATAAAGATGGTTCGGCTTTGTCGCCAATTCAACTCGCACCTCTACAACGTTGCCTCTTCACAAATAAACACACATACTCAAAATCACACTTATTTATTGACAGCCTTCGACAGTTAATTTATACCTTTTCTATGTTTATGCACGTCCCCTCTTGATTGCACGAGCCTTCTTGACACCCTTGGCAGCCCTGTTACCTCTGTAAACAGCACTGTATTTGGCAAGAGCAGCACTCTTCAAATCAGAACGGTAGTAGTTATCAGTAGACTGACCAGTGATGGTCTTTTCCGTGCGACGGAATGACTTGTTCAAAGCAATAGTGGCCTTTCCGCTCTTTCCACTTGTGCCAGCCTTCTTTGTCTTTAGTGTAAGTGCAGCACGGTTGTCATCAGTGCTAGAGATATCAATTGTTTTCGAGTTGGCAATTCCAGAGTACTTGTAAGTGGACATGCTTGCGAGGTTACCACGCTCAACAGAGAAGCGGACTGATCCAGATCGACTGGTTTTTCCACTCTTCTTTCTCATGAAGGAGTTGTTGTTCTTAACAAGCTCCCAGACAAGGGAATCAGCAGCAGCGACCATTTTTGAAATATAAAGAAATTTACGAAAAGCTGAATAGTGATAAAGAAGAGATGGATATCGTGAGTATTCGTTCGAGAGAGATAGAAAAGATAGATGCTTAGAGCCAGTAGCACCTAGAGTATAATATCGATGGACATAACACGAGTCTGTGTTTTCATCATAAGCATGCCCTCCAGCAAGCCGAAAAAGCTTGACTGTAATTGACCACCATACCAACTGCTACAGCAACGGTATCAGTGAACCAAAGCCTCGAAAGGCATCCAGGTTTCTCGATGCTACCTCCCATATCGCCATGGTAACGCACCTTCACAAAAGAGATGGCAAGTTGAGAGAGGGTTGATGGAGTTTTTTGCCGGGCTCCGTAGAAGCTACGTAGGAATAGTACAACGCCAAATTAGTAAAGAGGTAAACCTCTCCCATCTCCCCACCCCTCCATCAAGGCTCAACTTTTATCATCACATTTAGTTGTGGTAAGTCAGCACCATGAGCGTCGTGGTGGTAGGGAAGATGGCGTTGACTAACAACTACTCTTCTCTTATGTAGTAGTAATATACTTTGGCACTACTTGCTTATCAACAAGCGATCAAGCTGCATGCATTTTTCACAATGTACTCACAAATCCATCTCCTTTTGTTCCACAGTATATTTATTTAATTTGTCAAGATGGGTTGCTACAAATACATGGAAGAGCTTTGGCGTCACAAGCAAAGTGATGCTATCCGTTTCCTCCTTCGTGTCCGTGCTTGGGAGTACCGTCAACGCCCCAAGATCACCCGTGTGAACCGCCCTACCCGTACCGAGAAGGCTCACCGTCTTGGATACAAGGCCAAGCAGGGATACGTTGTTGTCCGTGTCGGAGTCCGTCGTGGAGGACGCAAGCGCCCTAACCACCGTGGTATGGTTTTCGGTAAGCCCAAGAACCAGGGTATCAAGCAGATCAAGTTCCAGCGTAACCTTCAATCCGTCGCCGAGGAGAAGGTAGGACGCAAATTTGCCAACTTGCGTGTGCTCAACTCATACTGGGTAAACCAAGATGCTACCATGAAATATTACGAAATTATTCTTGTAGATCCTTCCCACACGAAGATCCGTAACGATGCTCGTATTAACTGGATTGTGAACCCTGTGCACAAGCACAGAGAATGTAGAGGTCTTACCAGTGCTGGACGCAAGGGACGTGGTTTGCGCAAGAGTGGACACCGTGCCAACAACATCAAGGGAGGTTCCAAGCGTGCTGCCTGGCTCAGCAGGAACAACCAGCGTCTCAAGCGTTACCGTTAAGCAAATTAAAGAAGTATGCGCCTTCTTTGTTCACAGCAGCTGCACTCTTGTGTCGGCTCTTTCAAGATATATTTTGAAGGATGTTGCATGTAGCTAATACATCGAAAGTGTGAAAGCTGTAAGATAAACAAAGATTGCCATCTATGAAATAATCTGTACATTATTAATAATGAGTTTTAAGTTTGAGCTATCAAATACATCGCTGCAACTGGTGTTTACACTATGTCCGTCCTTGCACTCGCAGTGGCATTATGTGATTTCTGCAAAGGCGCGCCATCTCCCCGCTTTTCGTCCATCACCACACTCATTATCTCCTCCAGTTGGATGGCACTGTACCCAAAGCCAAGAAGAAGCAAGCGCCACGATGACATCAATACCATATGCTAAAAGAGCTTGCGCAGTAGCAGCAGTAGTTTTATCATCGATAGCACTCTGCGAGGCATTCACCCTGCCTACACCGAGACGGAGCATTCAAAGGGCTGAGCTAACGTCGACAAACGCAGTTACTAGAAATCACTTAGATGATTGTTTCAATGATATATGTGATGGATTTATTCGACCGACACTTTTTGCAGCTGCGTTGGCTGCGTCCATTTTCTCGAGCCAGCCAGCATTTGCAGATGGCACTCCAAACGAGGATGTTGCACAACCAACTACTTCATCGAAATTAAATGGTCCACCAGCTTACGACGAGGCATGGGGTCTTATAAAGAAGTATGCACTAGATCAAAAGTATAATGGACAAGATTGGGACGAGGCATACGCAAAATATTTGAAAGATGTTAGTTCCACGTCGACTGATGAGGGTCAAATAATGAAGGCAACATCCAACTTGGTAGGCTCTCTTGGAGACAAGTATTCACGGGTCTTGGACAAGGATATGTATGCTAAAATTCAGAAATTTGACTTAATAGGAGTTGGGTGTACGCTTATGCCAGATCCCACGACCAAGGAGATTATCGTTGGTGCTCCACCAGTGCAGGATTCAGCAGCTTTTCAAGCAGGTTTAAAGGTGGGTGATGCAGTCTTAGCTGTTAATGGGGTAGACACAATGGGCAGAACTGCGTTCGATATCATTGATCAAATATCTGAGTCACCAGATGCGAGTAAGGTTACATTCACAATTCGAAGTGGAGGCGAATATAGAGACGTAACAATGAAACGAGAGCTTCTCGAGGTTAAAGATCCCGTAAGCTATCGAGTAAGTGAAACTAGAGCAGATGGGACAAAAGTTGGATATGTTCGAGTTTCAGAGTTCAACTCTCGAGTAAAACCATCATTAGACGCTGCGTTGCGTGATCTTGAAGGTCAAGGCGTTGGCGCATATGTCTTGGACCTTAGAGGAAATCCTGGAGGAGCATTTCAAAGTGCAGTAGAGATAGCTGGCTTATTCATGAGCGACAAACTTGCAACCGATGTGGTGGATGGAAACGGTGTCGCCTTAAAATTCAGGACATCCACAAATAAAGTGGCGATAGATCCAAGCGATGCAATTGCAATCTGGGTCGATGGACGATCTGCCTCTGCTAGTGAGGTTCTTTCCGGTGCATTGAGAGACAATTGTAGGGCTGTTGTCATGGGGGATCAATCTTTCGGGAAAGGACTTGTGCAAGCTGTATATGGCCTGAAGAATGGTCATGGACTTGTACTCACTGTTGCCAAGTACTTAACTCCAAACGGAACGGATATCAACAAGGTTGGTATTGTACCGGATGTGTCCAAAGAAGATGCCTTGCCGTCATCTCCAGGATTTGTCCCGTTCTTCGGATCAGATACGTCGAGGGTAGACTTCAACGACGTTAAAACGCGTATGAGTTCACCAATGTGTTCATCGATTGAATAAACGTATCATCATAACTTCTTATTGTAGCAGCAGCATGATTACAAACTTGTATCTGGTCTGATTAACTTAGATTTATTACTGTTATTTTGCTTTCTGGAATCAAAAGACTTCAGCTGCCGCATATTTTCTTCGTCCTACCATCTGTGAATGTTGGCAGCCTGTTAATTTCAATCGATACTTACAGGGAAGAAGAGCAGTTCAATTTAATGAGTGTAGATAAAATAATGCTTACTCGATTGATGGCATCTCAACAAAGTTCATTAATTTAGAATCTAAGATGCTTTCCTAATTCATATTGTATGCGAACAGAAGCGGTAAATTATTCGCTAGGGTATATCTTTTGTACATTCTTTTGGATCATGATGTGTAGTTTGTAGTTCTGGATGTTGTTCTTTTTCTCTTTATTCAGCATCATCGATAACGACGGTTGTGACTGAGGTGATGGTGATAATAGTCTTGGTTCCGTCATGGGTGACTTGTGTGTCGATGGTTGTATTGGGTTCGCCAGCAGTGGGTGCAAGTGAGGCGATGACCTCTGATACAGCAGGGGAGATTGCTCCTCCGACAGTGTCCAAGTAAGAAGGCATTCCACTTCCAATAAGGCTGTTAGTGCTGACCAATCTGTTAGCGTGGGAGACAATTCCGGCTCCTCCAGTAAGGGCAGTGTTGGTTCCAATGGCATCAAGGTATCCGGCAATTCCAGCACCAGAAGTAGGAGTAGCAGCGGCTCCAGATGAGACATCTTCCAAGTAACTCTGCACAGCGGGGGTAGAGGGAGCGGCGGCGGCTCCGGTGGTGAGGTTGTCAAGGTAAGACTTCACTGCAGGTGCCGAACCAATGGCAGATCCTCCTCCTCCAACAGAATCAAGGTAGGAGCCGAAGCCAGCACCTCCAGAGAGGGCACTGTTGGTAGCAAGAGCATCCAAGTAGTTTCCAATAGCACTTGCTCCTGCACTGGTAGAAGCGGCAGGGGCAGATCCCGATGAAAGAGCATCCATGTAGTTTCCGATGGCCTGAGCACACTCCTCTGTAGGTTGAACAGCATCGCAATCGTTGTTGATAGAGTCGAGGTATGATCCAATGCCAGCTCCTGCAAGACTGGTGTTGGCGGTAGGAAGAGCAGATAAGTAGTTGGCAATACCGGCTCCAGAGGTAGGGGCAGAAGCGTTACCGTTTGACATGGACTCCAAATAATTGGTCACAGCGGGGGCAGCAGGAGCGGAGGTTTCACCAGATGCCAATGAATCAAGGAAGTTCTTTACTGCTGGTGCAGATGGAGCAGCAGCTGTGCTGGATGAGCCGCCGACGGAGTCAAGGTAAGAAGCAAAACCTGCTCCTCCAACACGGGCAGGAGCGGAAGGGACAGAATCCAAGTATGAAGCGATTCCTGCGCCGGAGATAACGGTGGCTTGACTTGCAAGGTGATCGAGGTAGTTTCCAATAACTTGTGCACCAGCGGATGGAGATTCGGCCACTGGGTCGGCAGCACCACTTGATACAGCACTCATGTAATTTGTGATGGCCTCGGCGCATTCTTCAACAGGTTGTACGGCGTCGCATCCTTTAGCAACTGTGTCGAGGTAACTGGTGAAACCAGAGCCTGCAACACGTGTGACGGGAGCGGGGATAGAATCAAGATAGCTCTTGACACCGGCGGCGGGGCTCTTTTGTGCACCTCCCAATTGCTCAAGATATGAAGCGGATAGAGCGGTCGTAGATTGGGTTTGGGTGGTAGGAACGAAGGCATTGGCACCGGAGGCGGCAACCAAAGCGATAACAGATGATGTGAACTTCATGATGATTTGTATTGGGGTCGATCGGTTGATGTATCTGATGGATTTTTTATGAGCCGAGCAATGCTGAGTGCAACCACCCATCCGAACTCCAATCAAAAAATCAAAAATGGATCTTCCTCAATTGTTGGCGGGCCAGAAATGCGTCATATAGCCGTTTGTACTGAATTCCTAAGTAGGCCCTCGTAGAACATTTTTTCGGGGGCAAAAAATCCTGGCGCAGGGCGGGTAAAACACGCCAGCAGAAAGTTGCATTTGAATCCTTTTGAATTTATTCAAACAATTCAACCAGATGTGCCGCCGTTCTTTGCAATTTAAACAATGAGGAACAGAAAATTTCTGCAATACAGCCATCACATCACGTTGGTGGTACTTTATTAGATGTTATGTAAAAGTGGCAGGGGGTTTCATGATTTGTTCTATTAAATATCGCTGTAGATGCGGGTCGACGGTGTTTTTAATAAAAAGATACAATACACATTGATGTTTCTCTCACATCGTAACGTCGGAGCATTATCTCTACATGAACATACACTTTCCATTCATCAATGGTGCTTGTCTGCAGCAAATTATTTATTGTGTGTGTAGGATTCACCAATCATAGTCCATCTCTAATATTGATATCTTCCGAATTCGACATGAAAATATATATAAGGTACATGTCATGTGAGAGAGTGACTATTGGCTACACCATATATTTGTCTTTAATCCAAGCCAACAATACGTCTTGTGTATTTCTTTACCATTTGTTATGTTTGTTATGTTTTCCCTCAGCAGGGCAACAATTTTGGGTAGGACGCTGATACTGCTCCTTTATTCACCGATCGCCGAACGCATTTTTATTATGCATGTGGATGTTGTTACGATTGGCATTGCCAAAGATGTTGCTATGTAGTACGTCGTTGTAACAGCTGATCAACATGTACATACCGTCTTACCAATGCTGCAATAGTTGTTGTGATAAAACTGTGATTGAATTACGACAGCAAGTTAATCTTGAGCTTACATACTTATTACGTATTAATGAAATCTACATGGAAGACGAAGCCATATATACTTATTGCGTGAATAACAACGCAGCCATTCATATCTGCAAAAGACTAGGTAACTAGAAGCATTACCTCCCCCTCAATTTACCAACCTCTTCATCATTAGAACTACATCATGTCTCCAAGCTAGAGGGGATGATGCATGTCATGATGTTTCCTCTGAGCTCGGAGGGAAGTTTTGTTTAAAAAAAAAATCATCATGCGGGCGGGCCCCGACGAGCG
>Ga0209652_1003470_pt1 | contig 11586 bp, 8 predicted proteins | sample SaaInl74LU_5_DNA_FD_184641 | JGI IMG/M metagenome (GOLD analysis project Ga0209652, IMG submission 184641) | Marine microbial communities from expanding oxygen minimum zones in the Saanich Inlet - ESP_74LU_5_DNA (SPAdes) (version 2) | ecosystem: Environmental > Aquatic > Marine > Intertidal zone ...
AAGCTCGAAGCATGGACATCGAAGGGTGCATGCAAGCTCACACAGCACAGGCAGGCTTCATTTTTTATTGCTTCGTAAACATCTGCCAAAGTCCTTGCTTGAAGCTAAAGAGGACGACCGTACTATCATGATGAACATACTTCTTATCGATCTTGATTTGGGTGACAAGAATTAGTACAGCAGCAAATTTACCCCAGCTGAAACCTAAGCCAGAGTTTCCTTGTCAAGAACATTTCAACTTTGCTGCTTTGTAGGTTGTTGCAGGCGCTGTATGTTGCAGTCCAACTTCTCTATCTTTGTAAACATGCTCTAACTGATCTTGCTTACTTAACTGAGCTGCATGTTCTGTCCCAAGCTTTCTCACGAGTTGGCTCTTTTTGATTGGCAAGTGCTCTTGAAGCTCATAAGAGCCAAAGGTTTGACCATCACGCTGTCTATCTCTCAATCGATGCATTTAAAGTATGAACGTCCGATGATCATGTTGTGACAAGAGTTGTCAGATTTTGAGATCATCATTACAAGAGATTTGTTGGCTTAGGCTTAAGTTAAGGTATGCACCCTGCAAATTGGCAAAGCCCACTCTGAGCTAGCTTAGAGCATCGGATCATTCAGCCATCTATCTATCCAACTTTATCGTACTAGAGAGAGGCAGCTAGTGGCAGATGAGGCCCGGCTGAAGATGAAGATGTTAGAGGTAGGTATCATGGTCATACAAGCACGGACCTTGAAAAGTGTCTTTTTGCATCCGGGCAAGTTTGCACCCTGTCATTTGCCCCGACTTCTGCGCCTGCGGGGGCTGGGCAGCTAGAGAAGAGAGAAGCCTGATTTGCTGGTGGTGGCGACTCTTATTCACACTCACGGGTGCATGCATGCAGGCTCGAAGGGTGCAGGCTCAAGTGCATCAAGCAAGAACTTAGCTTCATCTTTTAAGTATTGCTTCGACATCATCCTGGGAAGCAGTCATTCCTTTTCGTTGAATAGATGGCTAGACTGGTTGAGTTGAAAACGGGCACCTTTTGCCTTTACCGTTGCCGTTGTCTAGTACTTTTCAGACTTTGGAGCTGTTTACTAGATGGCTGAAGTTGGCTTCTGTACCTACACATGTCTTGTGAATTGCATTCTCAGTTGCATGAAGAGGACAAAGTGTACCGCAGATGCTTCATTTATGACATTAGGAATCTATATATTTCAAGCTCAGTCTTTAGTTTCTATGGACTGAAAACAAGAAATTCCTGGCCTTCTTTGACTGGTGTGATATGTACTTATGATGAAGGAACGTGACAGATCAATGTATTATCGTAGGTAGGCAAGAAAGTTGTTGTTGCTATTGCTACTTGGATACCATCCTATTCTGGTCAAATGACGAAAGAGAAACCTTCTCCCAACACCTAAATATTTCGTACACGATAGACGCAGCTTTTACAACACGATCGTTGCCGTCTTTTGAATACTTTTGCACAGCTTCAAGTACATTTGGTAGGAGCTTCACATCAATGTCGCTAAAATGCTGCACGTTGGACATTGTTTTGTTCCTCCATGAAAGAAGCCGATACAATTTTTCGGCTCTGTTCATGTCCCTATCTTTCGAGTAGTTCATCATGTCGTCGTTGGAATCTATGCAACAGCTGTGATTCGAATCAGCAACTGAGTTCAGGCTACTTTCATCGTATAGCGCCCGTTTCAATGCCTCGTGCCCGTCTTCACCCACACCATTTGCATAGAGATTCAGTTGTCTCAACGTTGTGTTACTGCGAAGAGCATTTGCAATCAATTCAGCACCCCAATCATCCAACATATTATTTTGGAGATCGAGTTCTTTCAACCTTGGGTTTGTAGCCAGATAATCTGCCAATAGTGTGCACACGTTGATGCCACGTTCTAAATGGTTGTAGGACATGGTTAGTTTTTCTAACTTCAATTCGTCGGTCCTGAGTAGTGAATGCAGCATCTCATCTCCCAAACTATTACTAAAACAATCTGTTATAGCGACATCCACAAGGGAAGGATGATGGTGTATGGCGGAGGAGAGTTTGGTGATATCATTCCTATCCATATCTTGAATTTGATAAATGTCCAGCTGTTGTAAGTATTTGTTGTAGCTAATCATTGATGCAATTGTGCTCATGCCACCGTGAAAATGACACTTGTGCTGAAAGGAAAATATTTTGAATGGCATGTTTACCAATGCATTTTTGATCAGGCTCGTCGTTGCTTGGTTCAGTTGGACGCAAACAAAAGCGATGCATGTCTCACTATCATCAGGCAATACGTCAAATGCAGGTTTGAAGTTCTCCAAAGCAGCAACAAACTCCCTCCAGTGAGGAGACAACTTGTTATTGGTATCTTCACCAAATATAGGATAGCTGTCATCAACATACAAACAAATTCCTGGTCCCTTATCCCCATTTCCAGTGATATTTTTTTGTTCTGGAAAATCCCCTCTCCTCATAGCTTCGGTGATCAATTTCAACATTCGACTAGTTCCATAGATATATTCAGCATCGTCATCATCGTAACCGGCATCTGCCAATTCATTCTCCGTATATACAGGTGCTGAATACTCCCATTTTTGATTTCGAATCAGCATTTCATGATACTTGAGTGTCTTGTCAATGCGCGATGTCGACTCCAATAAAGTTTCAAGAGAGCTGCACTTACTCTCCAATTGTTCACATCGGCTTTCAAGGCTGCTCACTGTGGCTAGCTTCTCTTCCATCCTCATCATTATTTGTTCCATTCGATCTAACTGCGATGCATTATTTTCGTCACGAGAAGGTCCTGAAGATACACCACCACGCTGCCCTGAAATGTGTAGAAAGACGCCGCCGTTGCCTGTGTTCACATCATGTGCACCATCCGGCACCGTGGCCCGGCCATCGTTTGCCTTGCGCTTCTTTGTATGGCTAACAGCAGCATTACTGCTCATCGTGCAGATAAGACGTTTTATATTGCGCAGAGTATTGTATGCAAGTTGCCTAGCTGCCTAGCCTGCTCTAGAGAGAGAGAGCTGAAACCTGAGAAGAAGTTGTGAGGACTTGTAGCAATCTGATACGAGCGAGAGTAAGTATCAATGTCTCATACCCCCACTTGTAGTTTTACAGAGGGGGGTACAAAATTTTGACTCAAGGCTGTCTCTGGAGGACTGGAGGGGGGGATACAGAGCAATTTACGGGGATACAGTTCGAGGAAGTTGCTTGTATGTACCACGGTCAGGTAACATAGTAGATTAGAGATGGTGGTGGCTATTATTATTACAGGCGCTTATTATTATCGCAGAGACTTGGAAATGGAGGATGTGCCCAGATATTCTGACGACGATGAACTATTGGAAGAATTGATGATTGGTCACTTCCTCCTCGACGTGATTTTGATTTGTAGAGCTGCTTCTGAGTTTTGAAGCTCCACTGCCCTTGATACTACTAGGACTTCGAGTACTTTGTGAGGATACTTGCAGTAGTGTTGATGGTTAAGTTGCGTGCCGCGGGGCTTACTCTCGAGAAAGAAAGTGACAAGAACAAGAGGATCTTCTCGAGCATTTTGAGTTGTAGGCCAATACCTTTATCTTTTGAAACATGCTCGACCTGAGCTTGCTTACGTAACTGAGCTATAGACATGTTACATGTTCTGTCCCAAGCTTTCCCAGAGTTGGCTTTCAGATTGGCAAGTGCTCTTGAAGCTCATAAGAGCCAAAGGTTTGATCATCACGCCGTCTATATCTCAATCGATGCGTTTAAATTTCGCTAGTTTGAATGGGTATGAACGTAAAAGCTTATTAACTACTTCGACTTCTACAAAGTCGAACTCAAACCCTACCAACAACCTTAGCTTGGCGGTCACGTCCTTCAGAAAATGACGGAGGCCATGGCTGATCTCGTCTGACCATCACCTCAAATGATTCACAATCAGATTTGAGTTAATGCATCAGTACGAAATTGAGATATTTTGGCTTAGGTTTATGCACCCTGCAAATTGGCAAAGCCCACTCTGAGCTAGCTTAGAGCATCGGATCATTCAGACATCTATCTATCCAGCTTCATCGTACTAGAGAGAGGCAGCTAGTGGCAGGTGAGGCCCGATGAAGATAAAGATGCTTGAGGTCCTCTAGAGAGGTTCATGGTCCAGAAACCTACAAAATATAACTTTATAAACGCAAATTTCGGTGTAGCATCGGGGAACAGGTAATGAGCCCGTGTCTGTGTGGTCTAGAGGTATGATTCCTGCTTTGGGTGCAGGAGGTCCCGGGTTCAATCCCCGGCACAGACCTTTTGCCCCGTAATTTGCCCCATTTTTTGCCCAATTTTAGAATCAAGTAAACGAGAGAGAAAAGATTTGCTTTGAGTATCCTGCCACAGCTAGATTTTCTTCTCACTCCTTTGACAACCCCACAATCCCCATACATATGTACCTTTCATTGATCCCCCACCCATAGCTATTACCTCAACAAAATGGACATAATGGAAGCAGGTCACCAATCTTCCGCTGGGAGGGCGTCATCGCGACAGAAATTATCAAACTTCTTTTCTCAAGTGAGAAATTTGATCACATCTCATGTATCTTTTACCAACACCGGCAGCACATGTTCCGCCACTGCTGTTGTTGATAAATCCTTAGCAACCGGTGACACGGCTGAGGCTGCAACAGAAGTCACGGTACCATCGCTAGCACCCGAAATTTGGGCACAGGTATGTGATTTTTTACCCTATCAATCATTACTCCAAACAGCTGCAGTCTCTCGTGGCATGCTTGTAGAAGTTATGCCAAGGGTGACAATGCTACACATCGATAAATCCTGCCAGTTGCATGCGGGTGTTACTCATCGTTATGGACACGTTCAAGACATTTACATTTACTCATTGATTGAATTTGAAGACGAGATGGGGTCCTACGATTGTCATTTGAATGAGGATACATTAGAACGTTCTCTTCCCTTCCTATGCAAATTTCCATCTTGCCTTGAGCGAGTATTCCTTGGTGGAAGACGCCCAAGCAATGGGCAAGTGGAAGGATACATACCTAATCGATTCTCAAGAGAAGACGGCAAGAAGATGAGGAATTTCATCGATTTATTTAGTGGTGCATTTCTTGCAGAAGCACTATCGAAGGATGTTTGGATCGCAGGACTTTGCTGCCCTAAACCTAAACGCGCAAGCACACGCCACAATGGTTGTAATGTGTGCCAGAATGCATGTGAAAGTTTCCCATTGGAGTCTGTTATTGACTTTGGATATGTGGCCAAGAAATCCAAAAGATCTTCTGAAGCACATTTGTTCATATACAAAGATTCAAACCTTTGTGACGATACTATCTTGGGCTTACATGTTTGCCTCAAAAGAACAGAGATCGAGGAAATTGTCTTGGCTCGCCCTGGGGGGAAAGATCTTCTTCATTCCAAGGAACGATTCCTGTCATTGCTTGGAAGGGGTGTGCGCCATGTTGTTATTACAAAAGATGACAAGGTCTTGTATGTTGTGAAATACCATGACATTGAATTGGGGCATATCAACCGGTTCATGAAACGTACTTCAATGGATGTAACCATGTTGCCAACGGATGAAGTTACTGAAGCTATTCGACGATCATTTGCTGCAGACGAACGAGATCCAATCCCTCCACGTGAACAATGCTACCTTGCTGAGAGTTCCTTCAATGCTTTGAAAGACCTTGGTCTACCAATTGAGGAAGCTGACTTTCTGAATGAAGATGAGTTGTGTTATGGGTACAAGAATTCGTACTTTCGTTGTGATTGGAGGTTCAATTGAATTGGGTGTGGTTGCTGTGATTTCTCTACTCACTCGAGCGCAAGCGGTGGAGACTCAAATTCCATTCTCAATGCTGCCGTTGACGTCATATGTCTCTACAATATTCTATTCCATACTTTCATGTCGATGCACGCAAGCTCTTTACCCTCGTGCAGGTTTGTTCTAGCTTGAAAACAATTCTTGGTTCCTTTTGTTGGACGATTGATGAGTTCCTATGTAAGTAGAAGACTTGTTAGTTAATTTAACGAAGTATAGGAATAACGCCTAGGAATAACTGCTCTATAGATTGTATGCATTTATCAGTCTCACATAGCTTCTTTAATAACCGTAGTTGTGAACTGCGCAGAGCTACTTCGTTTGTTCGCAGATCTTCAAAGCTGCAGTAAAGTTCTCGTGGAACTGTGTCCCCTCCGTATTTTTTGGGCTAGACTTCAAATACTGCAGTAAAAACACTGCCATGCTTTCTCTCAACTCACCCAAATCCTCCTTCTGGGATGCTTTGCCTTTGCCTTTTACCTCGTCATCTTCCTCATCTTCAGAATCAAAAAAGTCATACGCCTTCTTCTTCTTCTTCTTAGGAGCAGTAGCAGCAGCAGTATCGTAAGTGAACACGCTTTTGATGCGATCGCTATCTGAGCTTTCAAACAGAGTTGTCATAAAGATTGTGAGGAAAATCGCAATGTTCTCTTGAATTTCACTTGGTGAAAAATCTATTCTCTTCAACACGCCAATATTCAAGTACTGCCCATCCCGACCTCCAACCAACAAAGCCAATAGCTTGGCTAGATTTGCAACTTTGCGCACAGGAAAAGTATCCATCTGCTTAAAAGTGTCCCAGAACGTGAGTGTCAACGTGAAATTGCTTTTCCTTTGGTACTCGCATACTCTCATCGCAAGATACCCATAGAAGGGGTTGAATGCCTTCTCCTCTCCACAGCAATGGACGAGGACACGTATGACGTCTCGTTCCACTTTCGGCTTCAACATTCCTGCTCTGACCAACTTTTCAAATGCATCATCATAGTCAGTACTTCCCATAATGATGCAGAATATAGCTCTACGATTGTCAGTGTTCATCCTTTGCGACGATGCAAGAGCAATGAGTTTGTCCTCTTTTTCTGGCTCGTTGCCGTCTGCATCCTGACCATCTCCATCACTTTCAGCCTCAAGAGAATCATCTTGCTGACTATTGTGCTGCTTGCCAGTCCATGACGCACCCACCATCCACCAACGTCCTTTCGTCTCTGCATCAAGAATATCTTGCAAAGACACACGAAGACACGACCCACTCTTCTTTCCCTTTAGTGAGGACGGAGCTGCTGTTTTGATCCTCCCAACTACCTTCTTCAATTGGTTTGTTTTATCACGAATTACAGCTTGATGTTTCCCTGGCTTGTTGTTCTTCAACGACATGACAGTATCAAGCATAAAGTTGATGCGGGACGAGTCAGCTTGGTCACAATCGCGAGGTTTTTCAGCTTGATCTTTTACCAGAATCACAATCTCTTTCAAGGCCGAGGGATCATCCGAACGAAGCTGTTGACCACAATGGCTCAGGATCAGAAGCAGTGCCTCGATATCAGCCTCTGTAAAGCTTGCTACTAAATCTCTCACAAGACCATAGATTAGCGTGCAGTGAACAACGCCATAATTGTATAGATAGCAAACAATCAAAAGATAGTTTGAACCTTCTTTGTTCATCTTTGAATTCATGTCTTGAAGATCGTTGGGCTGCCTTGCCTTCACTAACGATTCATGCAACTCCCTCACAGACCACTCAATGATGCATCCACCCAGTTGTATTCCATCACCACCTAGCCAATGAACCCCAGACATTGCAGCAACATACAATGGTATCAGACCGCTCATCACTGCATGAGGTGGGACGCATGCCAGTCGCATATTCTCCCACACACAATCATTGATGTCGTGGAATGGATACTGCGAGTACAGCGATGACAGTGACTTTGAGACAGATTCAATAGTATTTTCCGACAGACGATTCAGTGAGTTGTTCAAGGATCGTTTGATCTGTAGAATGGTTTCGGGGTCAGCTTTGGATGAGGTGTCGGCAACTGCATTACTATCACCATCTTCGCCGTTGGATTCCGTTCCTTGTAGCTTCTTTCGCAAGTGCGGAGGCACATACTTTGTTGGTTTCACTGCATCTCCTGACTCATTGTCAATTACATTGCCATAAATATCTTCTCCCGAACTTGGGCGATAAGTCAAAGCGTTATCGTGATCTTCGACTGTGCCGTCAGAAGCATTGCTGCCATCATCATCATCATCATCATCATCAAAACCGTCATCAGAATCACTTCCACTTCCCTCTAAATCGCGCTGATCTCCTGAATCATTCTGTTCATCTTCGGAATTCATTTCATCGCCGTCAATGTCATCACCTCCTAAATACTTGCCATCTCTACTCTTTTTCATAATGGTTGTACCCAGATCATCACACTCATCCAAAAAGTCAATAAAGTCGTCTCCATAACCCGCGAACATACCGGCGTACTCCTTCTTTAGCTTCTTCTTTGCTTTGGCCGAAGTTGCCAATCCGAGTTTTTCTTCAAGATCTGCTATCTCAGCATCGTCATTTCGGAGCGAAAGAGCAGTATCCTCGTCAAGGTGTGCGTAAAAGTCATCATCATTGTTTGCATACATGTCATCGTCTTCACTCTCATCATCCTCCGAGTTTTGTTCCTCATCAGAAGGAGTATCATCCTCATGTTCTTCGCTGCCATCACTAATCTTTCCCTCTACGTCATTGTCATCGTCACCCATACAGCGTTCCACTACATCATCCAATCCCATTAGAAATTCACCAAAGTCATCTCCAAATCCTTCGTTCTTTGAATATTCCTTGTTCAGTTCACGAACTTTGTTGCCACGTTTTATCCCAAGGTTGGATTCCAGATATTCAATTTCTTGATCATCCCTACGTAGAGATGCTGCTGTTTCATCGTCAAGATGATCGTAGGCAGCAGATTTGTTTGATTTTATTGAGAGTGCTGGTGGCTTGTGTTGTTTGTTCTTGATGGAAGGAATTGTTCTTTCTTGGACCAAGTTGTTGGAGAACTTTACCCGTTTGCTGGAGCGTTCGTCATCGTCATCTTGTCTATTTGCAGTGCGATCCTTCTTCTGCTGCTTCTTCTTGGTAATGGGATCTGCTGCAGCTGCATGTTCTGTATGCGTATTTGTTCGTTTTTGTTGATGTGCTCTCTTCTTTGCTTGGCGCTTATCCTTCCTACGGGCTTTCCGATCACTTGCTTCGATAACGATGCCAGAAGGTTTTTGTTGGGTGTTCGATGGCTGTTTCTTCTTTCTCATCTTTGCGGGTCTTTTCAATAGCAGAACGTCAGCAATTGAAGCTTGGCCTTTTGATTTAAATGGCAGTAGTAGCGGCAGCAATTATGGTACCATCGTGGGTGTGTTGACTCGCTCTCCTCGTGCTTTTTGCTTGTTGCTTGGTTGGTGTTTCTATTTTGAGCTCATATCCCATTACCTTGCACTCTCATGAAAAGAGGAGCTAACGAGAGCTATTATTTTTTATCGTCGTTGGTTTCAATGGCATGCAGGGCTCGTAAATATTGCACTCAAAGCACATAATATGATGAGCTTGGCTGCAGTCAGCAAAATGCTCTGGTATCTATCAAACTCAACAGATGATAATACTTATAATATGTTCATTGCAAAGCAATCATCTATTCCTATTCAGCCTTTCATCTCCAACTTCCTAGATACCTACTTAGCGCTTACTTGGAACTCATCACCTCATCCACCATCTCCCTCAACTCATCCACACTCCTCTCCCCCGGGAACAACTTACCCCCAATCTCCCACGTCGGGTACCCCGGCACATCCTTCTCCTTGCAAAAGTCACGTTTGCTATTAAACCCCTCCCGATCACATTCTATATATGGAATTGTTTGCATTGCCTCATACCCCAATGCTTGTTTCTGATCATAGCAGTGAGAACACCAGAATGCTCCAAACATGCGTGCATCGAGTGAATTGAGATCTGCGGCAAGAGCTAGTGCAGCTTTGGAGGAGGTTGTGGTGATGGCGGGTGGTGCATTTTCTTCGAATCGAGCAGTTTTTGATGTTGATGATGCGAGCAGAGTACCGCTACTGGCAGCAGATGGCATTGTCGAGGCAGAGTCATCCACAGTTAAGAATATCCCTAGGGCCATTACAGTCGCCAACCCCACAGAGGAAGCACCAACAGTCATTCCATTCTTTCGTAGCTCGGAAATATCCGAAAGCACATTCCCATCCATCCCTTCGAATGCTTCCTCATTCAAGGAAGAACCAGGTAACATCCCACCAAACCAGCTCAATCCAGCCATTGATACGGATAATCCCGCAGAAAGGAAGCAGAATAGACAGGATGCATGAAGCACCCCAATTATCAATGAGACGAGATAGACTGAAAAGGATGCCATGAGGGTGGTGACTCCCAATAGAGCTATGCGATTTTGTCCATTTACCACCACTACGTCCCCTGCACTACTGCTACTGTTGTCATTACTTTCATTAAACAGCAGTGGAAAAATTGCCAAGGAGAATACCATTGTATACGCCATCATACCCAACACTGACAATGGAATGTCCATCGTGCCAATGTGCAATGAAGCATATGGTCCATGCAACACATCATTGCACGAACCAACACTACCTTGTTGACTACTACTGCATAATGCAGTCACTAGTGATGCCGAGTTGCCCCCGGACGATGTGTATTGTAATTTATCATGAGTGAGATAGGCAGTTTCGAGTATGCCCAGTGAGGAGATTGCTGCGATTGTTTTGCGGAGGTTGGGATTCCAACATGATGATGATGATGATGATGTGTCTACAGTACTTGATTTTGATGATGATTGATCATCTACTTCGTTGTTGTCATTTGAGAGACCTTGGTACAATCGAAAAGAAGATGTAGATAATAATGACGATTTTGTTTTTGTTATTGTTGGCAGGTATCCACCACGTTGACATTTTGAAGATGTGATAATGGAGGAGGATGAGAATGCCTCCACTTGCCAACTGCTGCAAAGAGCAGCAGCGCTGCATGCAATGAGCGCTAGTTTGGTTATTGTTGTCTTTGCCATTGTATGTTGCTGCCCGATTGTAGTAATAGGCCTCAGCTCCGCTTCCACATGGTTTGTGCGTTTGTGTTTGTTGTGCTGGAATGAAGTTGAAGTTGGATGGTGTCCTCCATTATTTTATCGTCAATGCTTTTTAAGAACCACATAACATCAGAACCCTTTGTTGGTGATTATTTTGCTGGGGGGCTTATGGAAGGTCTAAAAAATGACAACGTGAACGTTGCAACTCTGCGCTGCATGGCATCAATGAAGCCAAGCAGGGTCGGGTGCATTCTCTCAACTATTCTATTAGACAATACCTATATATTGTGGTGGACAATTGCAGTGATAAACATCCTGAGGAGTACTGTGTGGCGTTGTGTGTGAAGAAGTCGAGTAATTTCAGCCTCTCGTCAACCTTTGAGCATATAAACAAGTACAATATTTCTTCCAGCGGCGATTTCTATTCATCACACAATAATAAACAATGTCATACCGCCGTCCCATGTCGTCCACCAATCCCAACGAGGCCGTCTCTGACATGTACGATCATTCACTAGGCGGCAGCTCCAGCAGCAGCCGACAACAACACTACCACTCAGCACAACAACAACAACAGCAACAATTACACTCTTCTATAACATCCACATCTCAATCATCCACCCCTCCACCACCACCACTAGCATCCAAACCACATGCATTCCGCGGGGCAGTCCTATCCCCCGACCACGCACGAA
>Ga0209652_1003473_pt1 | contig 11582 bp, 10 predicted proteins | sample SaaInl74LU_5_DNA_FD_184641 | JGI IMG/M metagenome (GOLD analysis project Ga0209652, IMG submission 184641) | Marine microbial communities from expanding oxygen minimum zones in the Saanich Inlet - ESP_74LU_5_DNA (SPAdes) (version 2) | ecosystem: Environmental > Aquatic > Marine > Intertidal zone...
TTTATGAGAGGAATATTGTGATTGATTGCTAATTCTGGATTTCCTCTTCATCGTTTTAGATAAATACTTTCTGTAAGATTAGTTCTGAAGCTTGCCATCTGCTTTTCTCGCCGGCCAAATGGGTCCATCACAGCATCACAGATGCTTTGATGCCTTGCATGAGAACCTTGCTTTGCTGAATGCTGAAGCCGAAGCTGAAATCCAAGTTAGATCACAAAGAGTATCTTCTTCTTGCACTCATAAAGTTCTCTTCACCAAATCAAGATGAAGGACACCATCGTAGGAGCGGCGGTAGCCGCTCTTCTTCTAGTTCCATCGCATAGTTTTACCTTGCCTCCTTCTCACCGAGTTTCCATTCCTCATGGTCTCTCCACGACGTCATCGCCACCGTTTCAATATGCTTCGATTGAACCACAACTCTATTCCACTGTCTCTGATAGTAAGAAAGGGGCTGACACAACCACCAAGAAGTATGACCCCTCTGATGATTTCACCGGACAATCTCCTTCAAAGATTCTTGGTGAAAAGGTTCCCTACTCTGACCTCACGGTTGGAGTTTTGAAAGAGAGTTATCCGGGAGAGAACCGTGTTAGTATCGCACCAGATTCGGCAAAGATGCTTGTGAATGCAGGGATGAGTGTCGTTGTAGAGACTGGAGCTGGCGAGAAGGCTTCCTTTTCCGATGCCTCTTATGTGTCTGCTGGTTGTATTGTCCTTCCGCGTGAGCAGATCTATGCCCAAGCTGACATAGTGACAAAGATTCGTCCTCCTGATGAACTCGAAGTGCCTCTTCTTTCGAAGAAAACTCTTGTCTCAATGATCTCTCCTGGTATTAACACTGATCTTTACTCTGAGCTGACTAAACAGGAGACAAATGTGTTCGCTCTTGATTGTGTTCCAAGAATGCTAAGCCGAGCTCAAACATATGATGTGCTGAGCTCTCAAGCTAACATTGCTGGTTATCGTGCAGTGATTGAAGCAGCAAACAACTTCCCACGCTTCTTCGCAGGCCAGATGACGGCAGCGGGAAAAGTTCCTCCTGCTAAGGTGTTGGTTCTCGGTGTTGGTGTTGCGGGCTTAGCTGCTATTCAGACAGCAAAAAACATGTAAGTGTTGTCCTTTATCATGTGTGAGCCTTTGACATTGTTCAAGCATCTCTTACTAAATGACGTCTTTTTTAATTTAGGGGTGCAATTGTAAGAGCTTTTGACGTTCGGGCAGTTACAAAAGAGCAGGTTGAGTCGATGGGAGCCACGTTTTTGGAAGTTCCAATCCAAGAAGATGGAGCTGGAGCAGGAGGCTATGCAAAGGTAAGACAATAGAAGCAAACTGCATTTTACATCATTCATCAATTTCCGTGTATCTCAAATCCTCTTCCTTTCACTGATTGCTGCCAGGAAATGTCCGATGAGTACAAAGCAGCACAAGCACAGCTTATGTTGGACCAGGCAGGCGATGTGGACGTAATCATTACGACGGCGCTGATTCCGGGCAGGAAAGCCCCTATTCTCGTCAATCAAGAAATGCTTGATGTGATGAAGCCTGGAAGTGTTCTAGTAGATTTAGCAGCAGCAAATGGTGGCAATGTTGCACAGACAGAAGCCAACAAAGTTATCACAACTGCAAACGGGGTTACAATCATTGGGTACACTGATCTTCCTTCTCGCCTGGCTTCTACTTCTAGTACGTTGTTTGGAAACAATGTTGCAAAGTTTCTTCTTAGTATTGGCCCGCAAACTACCAAAGAGAAAGGAATCTTTCAAATTGATATGGAAGATGATGCTGTTCAGAATATGCTCATTGCGTATGACGGAGAGGCTCGCTGGCCAGACAAAATAACACCTTTCAGTCCTCCGCCACCCCCTCCTAAAGCAGCCGACGATGCTGTAGAGTTATCTGAAGAGGAACTATTGCTTGCGGCCAATGACAAACAGAAAGCTGACTTTATACGTAATGCTGGAATCGCAAGTGCTGCGTCATTTGCGTTGCTTGCATTTGGCTTCAACGCTGGCTCATCTGATGATGTGTCTTTACTGGCGACGTTCGCGTTGGCTGGTCTTGCTGGGTACCAAGTTGTTTGGGGTGTCGCTCCAGCACTACACTCACCACTCATGGCAGTGACTAATGCAATCAGTGGAATGACAGCTGTTGGAGGTATGCTTTTGCTTGCTGATGGAAGTCAGAGTGGTGGGATCATTCCTGATTCTCCTTCTCATTGGATGGGTGCGATTGCTACCCTTTTGTCCTTCGTCAATATTGCTGGGGGATTTCTGATTACAGTGAAGATGCTTGACTTGTTTAAACGTCCAGAAGATCCCAGCGATTACTTTGAGTTCTACGCCATTCCCTCTGCTGTACTTGTAGGCGGTCTAGGAGCTGCATACCTTGGTGGAAACTTAGAGAATGTGTCCGGCACTGTATCCGTCGCAGCTGCTATCTGTTGCATTTCAGCTAGTGAGTATACATTTGTATCCACTGCTTGATGAATCCTGTGCGGATATCAAATCTTACCATTATCCTTTACCTTTTTATTTCTGCGCAGTTGCCGGATTAGCTGATCAAAAGACTGCACGCACTGGAAACGTCCTCGGTATTGCAGGGGTCAGCTTAGGACTTGCCTCGACGTTGGCAGACATGTCGATTCTTGGCGCTGAAGCAGCCGGTTTCCAACAAGTTGCCCTACTTGGTGGTGTTGGAGCAACGGCAGGGGCAGCAGTAGCTTCAAGGGTTGGCCCTACCGAGCTGCCACAGACAGTTGCGGCTTTCCATTCTTTGGTGGGTCTTGCGGCGATGGCTGGCGCCGCTGGGGAGTACTTGGGGAACGCGGGTAATCTTGACACTGGCACTCTTGCTGCTATCTATCTGGCGGTCTTTATTGGTGGTATCACTTTCACTGGTTCGATTATAGCTTTTTCGAAGCTGTCTGGAATGATGAGTTCGTCGCCTCTGCAACTCCCTGGTCGCGATCAGTTGAACCTTGGTATGGTCAGTACGATTGCTCTTGGAATGGCCGCATTCCTGAACCCTGCTATGGTTGATTCTGCTGGAATCGACCCTGACACTGCGCAGCTTGCTAGTTTATCTTTTTCCGCAATCTTGTCATCGATCTTGGGGTTGCATCTTGTTGCCTCGATTGGGGGTCCTGATATGCCGGTTGTAATTACAGTGCTCAATTCGTACTCTGGATGGGCGTTGGTTGCAGAGGGCTTTTTGCTTGGAAATTCTCTTCTTGCTCAAGTGGGTGCATTGATAGGCTTCAGTGGAGCAATCCTCACATGGATCATGTGCGAGGCTATGGGAAGGAGCATTACATCCGTCATTCTCGGTGGTGCGGGTACATCCACCGCTGCGCCTGGCGAAGCTGCTGAAATGGAAGGAGAGGTTACAATTGGATCTGTAGATAATCTCGTGGTGAGTGTGTCGACATCCATTTGGTCTTGCATTGCTTTTGTTTTAATTTACGAGTTTGCGCTGATACCATCATTCTTGCTACCTTCTCCTCTGCAGGAAACTTTACTTGAAGCTGACAGCATCATGATCGTTCCAGGATACGGCCTCGCTGTCGCTCAAGCGCAATTTGCTGTTGCAGATATTGCGAAGAAATTGAAGGCAATGGGCAAGAAGGTTAGGTTTGGAATTCATCCCGTTGCTGGGAGGATGCCTGGGCAGCTCAACGTGCTACTTGCTGAAGCATCTGTGCCTTATGACATGGTGTTTGAGATGGACGAAATCAATGATGACTTTGACGATACTGACGTCACCATTGTCATCGGAGCCTCCGACACAGTATCCAGTGCTGCCGAAGATGATCCGAATTGTAGTATTTACGGCATGCCTGTCCTAAGGGTGTGGAAGAGCAAGAATGTATTTGTGTCCAAGAGAACTATCGGCAGCACAGGATACGCAGGTATGGAAAATCCGATTTTGTACAAAGAGAATGTAGAAGTTGTCCTCGGAGATGCTCATGATACTTGCGAGGCATTGAGATCTGCCCTATGAACTTGTTGATTAGTGTCTTGTTTAAAGTCCATAGAAGATAATTTAATGGCTGCTTCTCTTACAATATTTGAAGCTGCATGGTAATTTAGAACAAAGTCTAGCAATGCTTGTTGTGTGAAACGAAGTATGTACATGATCTGCTGTCTGTTCCTGATGAGGGCCAAGGAAGAGAGGTAGGCGAGGGATGAGAGGGAAGTGTGTGAGGTGGCCATTTTGCATCTTGTTTTTGGGAGCTAGCAATGACATGCATGAACAATAGGCGTAAATAATAGAGCAACTGCACCACCATGAGTAGCCAAAATCGCTACAACCTGCGCAAACGCACAGGAGGCGCTGTCGATAGTGATGCTGCTCCTTCTGAGCCAGTCGTCGACGCTGCATCGCCCAAGAAAGCTGATTCCTCTTCTACCGATTACAAATCTGGAACTAACTGGGTGCATGCCGGTGGGATCGAGGCAAACCCCTATTTGTTTGTCTTGCTCGTGGTGTCTCCCTTCCTATCCCTGCTTCTCGCCTACGCTACCGGAGGTGATATCATCAATAATGATTGGAGAGTGACTTATCCACTTACGGAAATGCTGCCGGCGTGCACATCAGATGTGTCAGCTTGCATCTCGAATACTCTCTCTGCTGGAATGTCGGTAGTTCCGACGATGGAAGGAGCAAAGTTCGTCTTAACTTTCATGACTGTAGCACTGGTATTGGAAAGATTTCTGCCTGGAAAGATTGAAGTTGGACCGGAAACTGCTACAGGGCACGTGCCTAGATATGTGGATAATGGTGTGGCACATTGCTTTGTCTACTCGGTTTTGTTCTTTTTGGGCAGCAATCTTGGCCCTTGTGGTGAATCAAGCGAGCAATTGTTACCGGTATTGGGAGATGTTGTTGAGAAAGTTGGAGTCTGTGAACTATACACTCCATACAATTTTGGTATCATGTACGATGTGTTCGAATCAAGTCTCTCTTTCTTGAACATTTTCGGCATCTTTTTCTGCATGTTCTTGACGTTCAAGGGGCTTTGTTTTCCTTCCACTCAAGACAGTGGGTCTTCTGGTTCATGGGTTAAGGATTACCTTTGGGGGACTGAACTCTATCCGCGTGTGTTCGGTCTGGATCTTAAGAGATTCATCAATTGTCGATTCAGCATGACTTATTGGCAGCTTGCAGGTTTTTCATTCTGCTACAGATCATACGTCCTTCACGGCAATGTAATGGATTGGGGTCTCTTTTTCTCGGCTCTGAGTCAATATCTGTACCTCGTGAAATTTTTCTTTTGGGAGATGGGATACATGCGCTCTATTGATATTATAGTGGATCGTGCTGGGTATGAGATCCAGTGGGGCTGCCTCGTTTGGGTACCAGCTGTGTACACCTTTCACAGTAGGTTCCTAGTCCAACATCCGTCTGGACTTTCATATGCAGCGGCTCTGGCTTTGTTTGTACTCAGTATGGCGGGTGTTGCACTGAATTACGCCGCTGATAGGGAACGCGACGTCTTCCGTGCTACCAAAGGACAGTGTAAGGTTTGGGGATCGAAGCCTCGATACATCACAGCAAAGTACACAATTGTTGACCCAAAAACAGGCAAAGCCACACAGAAAACTTCTCTTCTTCTTGCATCAGGATTTTGGGGTATGGCTAGGCACTTTCAATATTTCTTCGAGCTAACTGCGGCCTACTCGTGGTGTTTCTTGGCAAATCCTATGGAGAATGGTGTTTTGGTCATGTTTTACGCTCTCTTCTTGACGGGTCTCTTGGTTGACCGATCGAAGAGGGACACAGAAAAGTGCCAACTGAAATATGGAAAGTACTATGACGAATACTGTGAATTGGTACCTTACAAAATTGTGCCTGGGATTTACTGAATACGGTTGCAATCTATTTTAATGTCAATCATCTATAGCTACTTTGCTTAGCGTGTTTGTTTAGCTGTTTTGTGTATTCTCAGATTCGTTGCAAATGCCCTGATTACCGAGAAAAGAGTGTATGACCCAAGCCTGACGGCAACTGTTGTGATTGAGTGGATAAACATCGGTTGAGTTCGTTGTGGTCATGCGAGAAAGAATAGAACAGATACATATCAAGTAAACTTACATGTCGCGAGGATTGCTTGGACGCTGCCGCAGTATTTAAGCAGCTTTGCTTGAACAAAAAAGCTAACAATCCCGGTTCCAAGCATGAAGCCAAAGTCACGAGATGCCATCATAGCTCCATCTATAGCAATGCCCATGATGGTCATTGCTACAGCTAAGAACAACATGGGAGCCGCTCCTTTTGCCACTGCTTGAACCCCCAGGTCCGAAGAAAACAACCCTGGCCCCAAAAATGCAGTTAAACACGCGGCCGCGCCGACCGCCCCTGCAGCAAACACTGATAGCAAGAGGATAGATTTCAATGTTGCCATTGCCTCTTTGGCATTGCCATCTTCAATTAAACCCGGTAATTTGGTCTGACCAAGCTGGCTCAAAGGCTCTCCGAATAGAATGAAAAAGATGAGCAAATTCATGGACAGTTGGTATCCAGCCAAAGCTGTGACTCCTAACGTCATGGCCCTTCTTTGCATGTTCAAAAAGCCAGCCATTCTCGTTAGAGTTATTGCTAGGAGAGGCCCGGTGAATTCTCCAAGAGAAGCAAGCTCAGACTTCTTTGGAACACGCAGACCTGGAAGCAGTTGTTTCTTTCGAAGAGCTGCCACCATCCAGAAAGAGCTGATCAATGTGGCACATGTTGTAGCTGCAGCCGCGCCTCCACCTTTCAAGAAAGAGCAAATTGATAGAGTTTAATGAGTGAGATGAAAAAATATTCAGCGCTTTCTGTAGATTCTGGTTAAAATACTCACACCCTCCTCTTATTGGCCACACACAAAACAGTGCGTCTCCTATAACATTCACTACAGCAGCGCATGAAATGATTTTCAACGGAGTTATCACATCACGAGTTACCATAAACAGGGAAAGGCACACATTTTGAGCCATCGCTGCCCAAGCAGTTGCTCCACGCCAGTGGATATATGATGTTGCCGACGTTCGAAGCAGTGGATCTACATTCAGCAATTGTAGAAGAGCTGGTGTGCGGAATGCATACATCAACGTCAAGGCAGCGCCACAAACCAAAGACACAGTTAGAGCAGGAGACGCTGCATCTCTTGCAGCTTCAACGCTACCTGCTTCATCAGATGAATTCGAAGCATATGCGCGAGAGGCAAGCCCTGTTGTAGCTCGACTGAGGAAAGAGAACAAGTACAATGCTTGATCGATGCATAGTGTTGCAGGTGACAGCGCTGCTAGGCCCGCACTTCCAACCGTTCTACCCACAAAGGAGTTATCTATATTCGACAGCAACGGCTGCATAAGATATATGCCTAGCGCTGGGACCGCAAACTTAAGCATTTGCCTTTTGGATGAGTCCGATGCTTTCTCTTTTTCATCCGAGACATTTGTGTCAGTTTCATTTTCCCCTGCGAAGCATACTGTCAAGTGCGGAGAGTGTATACGTGGTAAAGGGGGGAAAGAATGTTTCCTAATCAAAGGTAGTGAAGCAGTAGGTCGCTGAAAAGCTGATATTGCGTTGAAGAGAGCAACTATTGTCAATGAGGAAAAGAAGAGGTGCCTGGACATCATCTCCACAATTGAACAAGATGTGGTGCCACAACCTCAGCGTCGCTTGTATGTAGCTTCCTTATGGTGTGGTCGTCTTCTTCTCTTCTACTTGCTGTGAAAAGTTTACGAGAGGGAGGCAGAGGGCGAGCAAAGCAAGGTGTGTGCGTGTGTGCCATGATGACAACTTTTTTGCTTTTTGGCTTTCTTGCTTCCTCCCGCTCAAAAATTGGCGCCCTCTCCTCTCCCAACCAATCACTGTAGGCCACGCCACCTTCTGGCTAGATTTCTGTGATAAGCTCATTATTTACCGAAGGCCTGCAGTTGCAGAGGCACTAGCAACAAAAATCCAAAAATCCAAAATCCGCGAACATCCACCACCCCACATCACAATCAACAACAATACACGAGCTGCGCCTACTGCCTACAAAATACTCTCCTGCCACCCTCGTTTCGTATAAGAAGCAAGTCTCCATCTCCATCCTCTTTAGTCTGTCGACATTTGTGAAGAGCAACTATTCAGAAGCAAGGAAGAATCATCATCATATCCCAAACATGAGCCTGCGACCCATCATTATTTCATTAACAACAGGGAGGACTTCACTGTCGTCTCTACGCCTTGGGAGCTTGCCCAGCAAAGCTATGCAATCGCGGTCTTTAGGATCATTCGCGGTAACTGCCCAGCACCGCTTTGGAATTCTTACAAAAGCCAATATCACGAAGTATCAACGACCCAATCTTGCTGTTAGATCGATGGCCTCTTCAAGCAGCAGCAGTGGTGAAAAGAAAGCATCTGAAAAGGCAAATGTCGATAGTGAAGAAGCAACAAGCAGTGAAATTGTGCTCACTCCCGGGGAAAAAGTGGTTGTGGGCTCGCGACTCTTCTTCTGGTCTGGAGTGTTTGCTTTTGCATCTGTCTGTGCATATTACATTGGTTAGTGATTCTTGGGGATTAATTGGAACGGTTTATCAACAATGCTTCTATTTGTTTATTAACTCCATCTCACATTTTATATTTTGTGTCTGCAGGAAAGGAGCTCATCCCTACCAAAATGAGTCCCAATACTGTGTTTGATAAGGCCACTGATATCATTCGACAAAATAGAGAGGTGCAACAAAGATTTGGAGACGGATTTAAGACCTACGGAAGGGATCATGGAGGGCACCGCGAGGGGAGACGTAATTTCATCGAGCACACCGAGTATGTTAATCAGGATGATGGAACAAAACGCACTCGTGTAAGATTCAACTTGGAAGGCCCCTATGGCCAAGCATTTGTGTTTGCAGAAGTTTCAAAAGACATGCCTAGCGGAGAATTTGTGTACATTTTAGTGCAGGATAAACGAAATGGCGCTGTGATTACTGTGCAGGACAACCGAAGTTCCTTGTTAGCAAAGAAGTTAGCTGGTGGTGATAAGGATGGGCAGGATGTATTTTCACAGCTCTTAAGTGGAGGGAAGAAGTAAAGAAGATCTGCATCACCTGAGAACTGAAATGGTGCAACAAGGTGAAAGTAACCACACTAGACTTTGTTGTATTTTTTACTTTTTTATATTTAGATGGTTTATTCAAATGATGACGATGTCTAGGGTGTTTTTTCTGGTCCCTAAACCATGTCAGTCGTGGGCATGGATGATTAGTTTTTGATGTTTTTTCTTTTGTGTGTGATGTTGATGTAGGTCAGGAAAAAGGCAGTCAGCAGATCACTACTTCATTGATTGCTTTGCTTCAATCAAAGCATTCGTACAATCCTAGTTCCTAAAATCTAGGTTTCTATTCTTCAGAGTATCATAGACTCCAAATTGGGTGTGACAAGACGGTCGAAGCTGCCGAAGTCTTCGTCCGGGGTGACAGAGGCGGGATAAAAGTTCTCGACCTCTTCTTGAAATTTAACTTTTGGCTGGCGCTCTTCGGTTCCATCCAATAAATCTAATTCCAGGTTGCTACTCGTGAGAGCTCGATGGAAGACGAGAGGAGTTTCGGTTAGCTCTTGAGATCTGGCATCATCTTCCTGAATCTTCATGATGCTGCAAGCAGGATTGGGAGAGAGAATGAAAGGAAAACTAGCAGGAAAGCTAGCTGACCTGACTCTCTTCACTCGGTCGAAAGAAGGTGTGTCAAATCCTACATCCGAGTTGAAACGGTTGCGCTTGCCAAGAAGGCAGGAGTCGATTTGATCACGTTCATCAGGAGCAGTGGCAAATTTCAAAGCAGCCTCTTGTGCGATGAGAAGGTTTCGATCAGTTAGTGAAGCACCACCTCCGAGCGCATTCACGCGAGTATTGAGTGCCACTAAGGCGGCGGTCTCGGGCGAGCAGTGGAGCTTGCGTTCTTTGTTTGGCGTAGGTGTAGTCGGAGAGAGAGTTGGAGAGAGAGTTGGTGACAGAGAAGGCTGTTCCCCCTTGACTGGCCTATCCGATTTAGTTGGGCTATGCGTTCCCACTCTTGCAGGAACGATGCAAGAGCTGCTGTGGTTTGTAGTCTTGCCAGTATTGAGTTCAGCCACAAGTACTTCAAGGCTGGTGGTGAAACTTTTGAGGACGAATGTAGGAGCTCCGGTCCCTCCGAATCTGATCAGAGAGCCTTTTCGAACACGGTGTGGAACAGCAACAGCTTGGTCTGATCCCTGTTGCAGTGTAGGGCTTGCTACACGTACGCCATTTACAAACGTCCCATGCGACGAGCCACAATCAACAACGTAACAGGAACCATTAGGATGATGAAAAATAAGTGCATGCTTCCTACTTGACGTCGGATGGATCAGCTGCATATCGGACGAAGGGGATCGACCGACTTGGAAGCATGGATTTGAAGAAAGGTCCATAGGGTCATGAGTTGAGGCGGTAAGGCCAACGGGCTGCACAGAAAAATAGCAGATGAACGGTAAAATAATGAGGTGAGAATATGAGGAAAAGAGACGGATGGGGCTCACAATCAATGGTCCCTTCCCCCATGAATGCTAACCAAGGGTTCCTGAAGGGGATGCAGGTTCCTGAAGGGATGCAACATCCTACAAAGACGCTCCACAACTCAAGAAAGAACTTACCTCAAGACGAGCTTCGCCGTTTGCTTTGACCGCCCAGGTCGGAGGTTCAATCGCCATAGATGGGGGCTCCGCTTGCTCTTCAAAATTCTGCGCATCAAACATGACGGTTTGGTGCTGCCCGTCAAAAGATGAGTGGATGCGCAATCCCCTTCCGAAGGAGGGGGCCAAGCGGAGCGCCCCGAAGTGAGAAGCGCTAGATGAGCACTTTTCTCCTCGTGGTTTGAGTGTAAACGAAGGGGAGGGTGTAAACGGATTGGACTCTGAGGATACACATGTTGCCATTGGGTTTTTTATTAGTGTAGTAAAGAGAGGAACGATTGTTCTTTATGCGTTCGCTTTCAGTGCCTCTCAAACACATAAACAGCCGTCCATGGAGTTTATGGCATGGTGCATGACCGCTGCCTCAGAGAGGCAAGGCAGAAGGCGGCGTAAACGACAGATGGCAGAGGAGTGATGACGTTATGCGATTTATTTAGCTCAATGCGTTTTACATAATAGCGAGAATGTAAATTTCATGTTTTCTTCCTTCTCCTTCCATCTCCTGATGACCCCTCTGCTTTCACTCTCTAGAGTACATATTGTAATTGTAACACAGATGTTGCAAACTTAGAAGCAGTGTATGAATACCTCAGCAAACGGACAAGTTATGTGCATGCGAAATAAAAGTATAATGAAAAAATCAAGAGAAAATGGAGAAAAATTAGAGAACTGTCAAGACAAGGTGTACCTTAAATTGTGAATTGTGAGCGTCGAAGCTCAACATAAAAAAGCCAACTAGTATCTAGGTGAATGTCGCAATCGACAGCTTCTTGTGTCCCATTATAGTTGGCCATGATAGTAAAGAAGCATCTTTTTCACGGCTCAAGCATTGTTTGCTCGTATCGGCATCGCTACAACGTCGTAGATGACCTGATGAGGCATCTGATTCGGCCCACTGAATT
>Ga0209652_1003474_pt1 | contig 11579 bp, 8 predicted proteins | sample SaaInl74LU_5_DNA_FD_184641 | JGI IMG/M metagenome (GOLD analysis project Ga0209652, IMG submission 184641) | Marine microbial communities from expanding oxygen minimum zones in the Saanich Inlet - ESP_74LU_5_DNA (SPAdes) (version 2) | ecosystem: Environmental > Aquatic > Marine > Intertidal zone ...
TGCCCCTCATACGTACCAACGTCTTCACGATGATGCCAACAGCGCACACACTTATCGCCTTTCGCTTTGCTCACTGAAAGCCACAACCCCTCTACATCGGTTGCTTGTGCGTTTTCAGGTGCACTGTCAACTTTCGTCAAATTGACACCCGATGTTATCAATACGAATCGTAATTCGTTTTCTAATTTAGACAAGGTAGTAAACAGTGACTCGGTAGCATAAAGCTCGATAGATGCATCAAGTGAACCACCTAATTCGCCATCTTTACGTGCTTGCTCCATGGCTTGGTTTGCCGCGTCTTTTACACTTAATACATCATGCCATAGGGCATCGTTAAAGGTTTCACTTTGCGTAAACTCGTTAAACCCTTCATACCAGGTTTCGGTGAACACAAACTCACTACGCTCACCAGGCAATGCTTCCCAAATTTCCTGAGCGGTAAAGCTAGTTATCGGTGCCATCCAACGAACAAGTGCTTCAACGATATGATAAAGCGCTGTTTGACAAGAGCGACGCGCAACGCCATCGGCTTTCGCCGTGTACTGACGGTCTTTAATCACGTCTAAGTAGAACGAACCTAACTCGATTGAACAGAAGTGCATCAGCTTTTGCGTAACTACCAGCAAATCATAACGTTCGTAGGCTTCTATCAACTCTACCTGCAATGCTTTTGCTCGTGCCACTATCCAGCGGTCTAGTGCAACCATCTCTTCTTCAGCGACTGCATCTTCAATACTGAAGCCGTTAAGGTTGGCCAATAAGAATCGAGCGGTATTACGTACACGTCGATATGAATCCGCTGCACGTTTCAATATTTCGTCTGATACCGCAATTTCTCCGCGATAATCCGTCGAGGCAACCCACAAACGAAGAATATCTGCACCCAATTTATTCGTCACTTCTTGTGGTGCAACTACATTACCGACAGATTTCGACATCTTGCGACCGTGTGCGTCGACCGTGAATCCGTGGGTCAATACTTCTTTGTACGGGGCATGTCCATGCATCGCGGTTGAAGACATAAGCGATGACATAAACCAGCCGCGGTGTTGATCAGACCCTTCTAAATACAAGTCAGCGCTAGCAGGAATGTCGTCTCTGCGGTCAACAACAAAATAGTGGGTTACACCCGAATCAAACCAAACGTCGAGTGTGTCAGTCACTTTGTCATAGTGATCAAACTCTGCGCCGAGAAGCGCAGAATCATCGATATCCCACCACGCTTGAATGCCTTTAGATTCTACGTCTAGCGCCACTTTTTCGATAAGTGCAGACGACTGAGGATGGATTTCACCCGTTAGCTTGTGCACATACAACGGGATAGGAACCCCCCATGTACGCTGCCTTGAGATACACCAATCAGGTCGGCCTTCCACCATTTTCTCGATACGGTTTTGGCCCCACTCAGGGATCCATTTGGTTTGCTTGATTTGCTCAAGCGATGCCGAACGCAGACCTTTTTTATCCATGCTGATGAACCACTGTGGAGTGGCTCTAAAGATAATTGGCGTTTTGTGACGCCAGCAATGAGGATAACTATGCTCGTATTTCACGTTAAGCACTAAGTTACCTTTTTCTGCAACCGTTTCAATGATGGTTTCATTGGCTTTAAATACAAACTGACCAGCGAATAACGGCGTATTTTCTAGGTAAACACCATTGTTCCCAACCGGGTTGTACACTTCAATGTCGTATTGTTTACCCACATTGAAATCGTCTACCCCGTGAGCAGGCGCGGTGTGAACGCAACCGGTACCTGATTCAGTAGTAACATGGTCACCAAGAATAAGCGGCACTTGAATATCCAAGAACGGGTGATTGACTTTCAACTTATCAAGCGCTTGCCCTTGGCATGTCGCCACCTCACGGAATGACTCAACGCCGTAACGCTGCATACAGCTTGCCAATAACTCTTGTGCAACAACATACCATTCACCAGAAGGCTGAACTTCTACTATGGAATAGGTTAATTCCGGGTGAAGGCTAATCGCGCGGTTTGCTGGAAGCGTCCAAGGTGTGGTTGTCCAAATAACGACGCCAGCATTGTGAGCAGATAAATCTGCTTCGCTCACACCAAACGCCTGTGCAATCTCAGCGCTGTCAGCGACAGGGAACTTAACATCAATCGCCGGAGACACTTTGTCTTTATATTCTACTTCAGCTTCCGCTAGCGCCGAACCACAGTCTGTGCACCAATGAACAGGCTTAAAGCCTTTTTCCAAATGCCCTGACTCAACAATTTTACCAAGAGCACGGATAATGTCTGCTTCCGATTTAAAGTCCATTGTTTTATAGGGGTTGTCCCACGTGCCGAATATGCCTAGGCGAATGAAGTCGGCCATTTGTCCGTCAATTTGCTTTTGCGCATACTCGCGACACTTTTGGCGAAACTCTGCGGCCGTAACCTTGTTTCCAGGCTTACCCACTTTTTTCTCTACCATCAACTCGATAGGCAGGCCGTGGCAATCCCACCCTGGGACAAACGGAGAGTCAAAGTCTGATAAGTTTTTAGACTTAACAATAATATCTTTAAGAATTTTGTTTACTGCGTGACCAATATGAATATTGCCGTTAGCGTACGGAGGACCATCATGAAGAATGAAAGGCTTCTTGCCTTTTTTCGCTTCTCGAATTTTTGAATACACCCCTTTTTCCTGCCAGTCTTTGAGCATTTTAGGCTCACGTTGGGCGAGGTTTCCGCGCATAGGAAACGCAGTTTCTGGGAGGTTTAATGTGGCTTTGTAATCACTCATAAAATTGTATTATCCGGTTACCTTAAATATCACCCAGCACCCTTGATAGTGCTGCGAAGGCGTCATTGGTCATCACTATAAAATAGTGCGCAAACTGTATCACGTTTATCTATGCTAATAACAGACGCGCTTGCGCAGCGTCGGCTTGTATTTGGTCTTTTAACGCTTCAAACGAAGCGAATTTAATTTCTTCTCGAATTTTTGCAATAGGGAACACGGTTATGGGCTTCCCATACAAATTACTGTCGAGATCGAATATATGAACTTCTAACTGGTTACGCTCGCCATTTAATGTGGGGCGCGTCCCGATATTTGCAACACCGATATGATGCTCTCCATCGACATCAACGCGCACTGCAAATACCCCTCGGATTGGTGTACGGCAACGTTTCAACATAACGTTGGCAGTGGGGAAGCCAATGGTTCTCCCCTTCTTTTCTCCATGAACAACACGCCCATGTATTGCAAAGGGCCTACCTAGCATTTCGTTCGCCAACGCAAAGTCGCTGTCGGCCAACGCGTCTCGTACGGCAGTAGAGCTAATACGATGAGCATGCATGGTAAAGCTTTGCGTGCTTACCACATCGAACCCATATTTGCGTCCGGCTGCTTGCAACATAGCAAAGTCGCCTTCTCGCCCATTACCAAAGCGAAAATCATCACCAACAACAAGAAACTTAACGCCAAGTTTGTCTACCAGCAAATCATGCACAAACGTGTCAGCAGACTGCTTAGCAAATTTTGCGTTGAATCGCACGGCAAGCAGACGATTAACGCCTTGCTGCATCAGTAGTTCGTATTTTTCTCGCACTGGGCTTATACGTGCTGGCGCCGTATCTGGGGTAAACACTTCTTCAGGCTGAGGCTCAAACACCATGACAGTAGCAGGCAATGCGAGAGACCTTGCTTTTTCAAGCACGTTAGCGAGCACCGCTTGATGACCACGATGTACACCATCAAACTTACCAATGGTAAGCACGCACCCTTTATGATGAGGTTTTACATTATTTAGCCCGCGGATAAATTCCACTATTAGCCACTACCTTTTAACTGCTTGAAATTCAAAGCCCGCGATTATAGCCGACCACGGTCACAATACCAACACTCTGACCGCGCATTGACCGTCAAGATGCCCTACTTTCTTACCGATAACGATATTTAGCCGCCACCGCTTCGAAAATGCCGTGGTTTCATTCCCAGCAACACCATGCTTACAACAAACACCATAACAGACAGCACAATCGTAATGGCTACGTCTTTTATCTGCTCTAGCAGCAATAAGTCGAAGAACGCTAGCCCTTTGTCACGATAATATATAAGCGCTCCCATTGCTGTACTCGCAATGACGACACGCAAAATAAATAACACCGAGGTCTTACTTAACGTAAAGACCCCCAACTTATGCAAGGAGAAATAAAGTAAGGCAGCATTCAGTGTGGCCGACATACTGGTTGCAATAGCAAGGCCCACGTACCCAAATGGGAGGGCAAGCACCAAATTAAAAACCATGTTTGCAGCCATGCACCAAATACCAAATTTAACGGGTGTTTTTGTATCTTGTCGGGAATAGAAACCAGGTGCCAATACTTTTACAAGCATGAAGCTTAATAGACCAAACGAATAGGCCGTAAGCGAATAAGACGCCATAATGGCAGTATCCGCAGTGAACGCGCCACGCTGAAAGATAACCGTTAATATGGGGCGTGCCATGGTCGCTAGTCCCACCGCAGCCGGTATGCCCAGTAAGCAGACCATTCGAAAGGCCCAGTCAATATTAGCCGCAAATGCTTTCGCATCTTTACCCACATGGTTACGCGATAACGCTGGCAGAATAACGGTTGCGATAGCAATACCGAATAGCCCTAAAGGAAACTCCAGCAGTCTATCAGAATAATACAACCAACTAATTGACCCAGTAACTAAAAAGCTGGCAATGAAAGTATCAAATAATAGATTTATCTGCCCTACCGACACGCCAAATAAGGCGGGGATCATTAAGGTGCGCACTTTTACTACGTTTTCATCGTGCCACCCCCACTTTGGCTTAACCAACAAGCCAGCGCGGAACAAAAAGGGAAGCTGAAAGCAAAATTGTACAATGCCACCAATGAATACTCCCCACGCCAACGCATAAGCAGGCTGATCAAATTGAGGGGCTAAGAAAATAGCGCAGGTTATAATGCAAACATTTAACAGTACTGGCGTAAACGCCGCCACTGCGAACTTGTTCAGGGTATTGAGAATGGCGCCGGCTAACCCCGTGAGGGAAATAAATGCTAAGTAAGGGAAGGTTATTTTTAGCATTGTCGAGGCAAGAATAAACTTATTCCCCGCTTCTTCATCATGCAACCAAGCCACAAACCAGCCTGTGCCGAAAAGCGCGGCAAGAATTGGGGAAGCAATAACGCCGATAATTGAAACAATAAAAACAATCGCGCCCAGCGTACCGCTTATTTTTGCCACAAACGCTTTAAGCTCTGCTTTATCATCGTTATTGTGAACTTCAGTAAGAACAGGGATAAACGCCTGTGCAAACGCGCCCTCGGCAAACAGGCGACGCAAAAAATTCGGAATTTTATTGGCAAAAAAGAATACATCTGCCGAGGCACCATCCCCCATAAGGCGCGCTACCACAACATCACGAACCAGTCCTAGCACGCGAGAAATAAGGGTCATAATACTGACAATAAGGCCTGACTTGATTAACTTACGTGACACCGGTAGTTTCCAAATTGTGATTCACAGGGTTGTATACACGCCATGATAGCGAAAGCTTGATACCGGTGAAACGCCTTATTCAAAATAGTTGTGCACCTTCTTTATATTTCTTGCTATAATCCGCGCCCGAATTGGGTAGTGTTTTCGACCCTATGTATTACCATTGAATGTGCAACGTGTTGAGCACTTACCGGTGTTCAATGGCTTGCGCGTTTACGTTAAACATTTAAATATTAAATCGTTTGACATTATGGTGATAGATAGGCACAATCCGCACCCTCGTTTTTGACATGAATTTATTTTGGGAGTTACACCTTGGCTAACATCAAGTCTGCTAAGAAACGTGCAATCCAAGCCGAAAAGCGTCGTCAGCATAATGCTAGCCGTCGCTCCATGACTCGTACAAGCATCAAGAAAGTAGTAGCTGCTATTGCTAGCGGTGATAAAGAAGGTGCACAAGCTGCACTATCTGCTGCCACTCCGATTCTTGACAGAATGGCTACAAAAGGTTTGATTCACAAGAACAAAGCTGCTCGTCATAAGAGCCGTCTAGCTGCACAAATTAAAGCACTAGGTTAATCTTTACGATTAGTAGTAAAAAAGCGCCGTAAGGCGCTTTTTTTATGTCTGCTGACTTATCAATAAGCGCGCACTGACGACAGCACGCGTCCACGTTGAGTCACTAGCTCATTTTTCTCATTGTGCTTGCTGGCGCTATACGCATCAACCAATGCATAATGGCCCACGGCCAGCTTGGTACATACGCACTCGCTTTTTCTTTGTTTATGGCTTTTACCATGGCCTTACAGCCCACTTCGGTATCAACAATAAACGGCACCTTTTCAACCTTTTCGTTAATTTCACTGCGAATAAAACCCGGGTGAATACAAGTCACCTTAATAGGCGTGTTCATTACGTCCATGCGGATCCCTTCGGTCATTGAGGTAAGCCCAGCCTTAGTGGCAGCGTATACTGTCATAGCTCGCCTGAACCCTCTGACCGCGCTAATAGAAGAGATAGTCACAAGATGGCCAGCATTCTGCGCACGAAAAATCGTCATTGCCGCTTCGCACTGCGCAAGCGCTGACACAAAGTTTGTTTCAGCTGTTTGCTTATTGGCATGAAAAAAGCCTGTGCCTATTGACGCGCCCTTTCCCATTCCTGCGTTAACGATAACGCGGTCTATTTGCCCCATATCTTCTTTGAATGCATCAAATACATCAAACACTGCGCCGTGGTCGTTAACATCAAGTGCACGAATGAACACCTTTATATTTGGGTTTATCGCCAGCAACTCCTCTTTTGCTTCTTCTAAACGGTCCATGCGACGAGCACACAGCGCAAGATTTTTTCCTTGCTTTGCAAATTCAACGGCCATTCCTTTGCCTAACCCCGAGCTTGCGCCGGTTATCAGAATATTTTGTCTATTTGTCATTATTATTTTCCTGATTTTTTAATCGCTTTCTTACAGCGCCACATTAGATAGTGGATAAATACCCAAAAATTTTTAAATGCGGGATTGTTGGTTTGCCCGTGATGATAACGGTAATAGATTTGCTGAGCTATCCCGGCTAGTCTGAAAAGCCCATAGACTTCATAAAATGTAAAGTCATCAACCTCTAGATGACGCTTTTCACAGTAATACTTCACCACCTCGTCTCTTGTCATCATTCCAGCTAAATGAGTGGGCTGACGCCTTGTCGACTGGGCAAGAAAGTCGTCATCAGCATTAACCCAATACGCTAACGTATTACCTAAGTCCATCAATGGGTCACCTAGCGTTGCCAGTTCCCAATCAAGTACACCAATAATTTGAGTATAATCACTAGGGTTAAGTACCACGTTATCGAACCGAAAATCGTTGTGCGTTATGCAAATACTTTCCTTTGCGGGCATATTCGCTTCAAGCCACTTCATCACCGATTTTCCCGATGGCACGTTCCACGTTTTGGCTTTACTGTACCTTTCGCTCCACCCTGCAATTTGTCGCTCAATATACCCATGCCCTTTACCTAGGTGCGATAAAGACGCCTTTTCATAATCAACCTCATGAAGCGATATGAGACTATCGAGGACGTTAGTACATAAAGTTCTTGTTTTGTCTTCTGTGATTACTAAATCTCTAGGAAGGTTTTTTCTTGGGATGATCCCTGTTAACTTTTCCATGACATAAAAATCGGTACCCATGACATGGTCATCCTCACAGTATGCGAGCATTTGTGGCACGTACCGATACACCGGCTTTAAGGCAGACTGCAGACGAAACTCTCGCCCCATATCGTGTGCGCCCTTCGCTTTCGTTCCAGCTGGCGCTCTGCGTAAAATAACCGAGGTATTTTGATAGTCTAGGCAATACGTCCAGTTAGACGCGCCGCCTGCATATTGGGTTACCGAAGGCTTCCCTTCAAGGTTCGCAACGTGTTGTTTAAGCCATCTATCAACGACGTCAACTGGCAAGGCTTCCCCCTCTCTCACCGCTGTTGCTTTATCTACAACCGCTCTTTCCATTATTACTGACCTTCTTTCGACCTTGTACCCTGCGCCTTATCTAGTGCTTTCTTCATACTCTTAGTTTGCTTCAGCATGGTTTTTATATAACGCTCTGTAGGCAACAACTTTTTGAGTAAAAATGCACGCTTACCTAATTTATGTGTAAGGATAAGAAAGCGTTTCTTCTGTACTTCTTGATAAATAATCTTGGCTACCGTTTCTTTATCAATATCGGCTTTCTTAAAAAAGTGACCCATCATCTTGTGCATGGCGGGATTATCGCTTCGCATTGACTCGTCAAGATTCGTTTTAAAGAAGCTTGGACACACCACGCTAACGTCAATATTACGAGGAGATAATTCAAGTTTCATCGTCTCTGATAATGACACCACCGCCGCTTTCACCGCGTTGTAGCTATTCATATAGGGAATAGGCGTGATACCAGCCTGAGAAGCAATATTAACAAAGTGCCCACTATTTTGACGTTCAAAAAGAGGAAGGAATGCCTGACTTACTCTTACCATACCAAGCAAATTGATATTAATTACCCACTCCCATTGTGCAATGCTCTCATCAGTTAAACTGCCCCCTGTGGCGACACCAGCATTGTTAAAAACCACGTCTACGCCACCCCACTGAGATTGTACTGCGTCAACTAAACTGTTCACCTCATTCTGTGAAGTAATGTCGCAATGCTGATAAAACGCGCTTGCGCCTTTTGCTTTTAGCATACTGACTGTCGCTTCTCCGCGCTCTGCGTGAATATCAGCAATACACACCGATAGCGAAGGCTGATTAGACGCCCATTCTAATGCTAACGCTTGCCCGAGGCCGGTTGCCCCACCGGTAATGACTATTTTCACTGTCTCACTCTCACTGTTTGTTGATGACTTGTACAATGTCCGTGCGTTCTGCGTTACGTATCACAGATTATTTCATTCGAAGCACTACGCTGTTGGCTGCTACCATAGAACAAGACTACTGTTGAATTAAATGAAAAATACTTTGTCGCCGTTATGAATTACAGTCACAGTCAGTTATTGGCTGCGCTGAGATGCATGAACATGCTTTTTTGCCCACAGCGCTAACAATAGGGGGCCAACATACATAGCAATACCATAAACACCAGGCGCAATCGCATACTCTGGAGACTGTAAAAAGGTAATGCAAACCAACATGGCGAGTGCGGCATTTTGAACCCCCACTTCTATCGAAAGGGTAACCGCGTCTTTTAACGATAGAGCGGTGAGTTTTGCTAGTGCCAAGCCTAGCAACACGCTTAATAGGTTTAATGTAAGACAAACTAAAAAAGCAGCCTTGAACGAAGACAATAAACTGTCTCGCTCACTGACCAATACCCCAACAATCATGGCCAACATAAAATACATCGAAAACTGACGAAAGAAGTGCTCTGTTTTTACCGCAAAATTTTGATTTGCGGCACGAATTAGCATGCCGATACACACCGGCATAATTGAAATACCAATCAACCCCACCACCGTTTCGCTAATTGAAAATACAGGCGGGTTATCGCTGGCAAAATGATGAATGGCAAACTGAATAATAAACGGCGTGGTAAACACGCAAACTAATGTGGACACCGCGGTTAAGCTTACCGATAGCGCAAGGTTAGCACGCGCTATATGGCTGATGAGGTTGCTTGTGGTACCGCCTGGGCAGGCCGCGAGTACCATCACCCCTATAGACAGATAGGCCGGCAGCTCAAAAACCAAACACAATAGAAACGCTAACAATGGGAGCAATACAATTTGCCCGATGAAGCCCGCCAAGATAGCCCGTGGTGCGCGTATCAGCCTGGCGAAGTCTGCTACGGTTAGCGTCAGCCCCATGCCAAACATAACAAATGCAAGCGCTAAGGGAAGAAGCACCTCTGTGAATATTGATGCCTGCATATTTACTACTCCGCAAACTGACAACCTTTTATTAACAATACGATGAGTGTAACCTCATACTGAATTAATTTAAATGATGCATTACATAACAATTCATAAATATGATGCATAGTAATGCAGGCCTTAAGTTGTATGTCGTATTGCGAACCACTTCCAAGAAGGCTCAATTACCGCGGCGTCAAATAGGCCCCGTTTAACGCCACCAACGGTAAGCCATGCGCTCTTCTAGCGCTCATTTATGTAACGAAACAGTAAGGCTATCGTCACGTAACTGTCAATTATTCAACTTATTGTGGTGAACCAAGGCATAACGCTTTGGGAATACGATGCAGACTACACACCACCATACGCTTTGGCTCTCTGATATCCATTTAGGTAACAAAGACTGTAAAGCAGAATACTTACTTACCTTTTTAAATAGCATTACCGTCAACACCCTTTATTTGGTTGGCGACATCGTCGATATGTGGCAAATGTCAAAGCAATTTAAATGGCCTGACACGCACAACCAAGTAATGCATAAATTCATGCACATGAGCGAAAACGGCACACGGGTTATTTATTTACCAGGTAATCATGATGCCCCGCTTCAGTCATACTCTGGCATGGCGTTTGGAAACATTGAAATTGTGCGCCAATGCGTACATACAACGCTACAAGGTAAACGCTATTTGGTATTGCATGGCGATCAGTTTGATGGTGATGTCACATTGGGAAAATTTCATTCATGGGTAGGCGATAAAGGGTACGACTTACTTCTCTTCCTTAACCGCTGGTACAACCGTTTTCGGCGTTGGCGAAAACGGGAGTATTGGTCTCTAGCCGGTTATATCAAAAAACATATCAAAGGTGCCAACCTCGCTATTTCCCGATACCGCACAGCATGTTGTTTATACGCTAAACGTTTGGAACTAGACGGCGTAATTTGTGGCCACATACACCATCCGCAAAGTGAAATAGAGGACGGCATTCACTATGTAAACGATGGCGACTGGGTCGAAAACTGTACTGCCCTTAGTGAAGACATGAAGGGTAACTTAACCTTAGTTTATTTTTTAGCCATACAAGACGACACCAATGTTACGCCGATAAAAAACAATACTGCTGCATCGGAAGCGGCATAGATATTAGCTAAACGTTCGCTTGAAACCACGTTCCTATAAGCGGGCAACACACGTAAGTTGAGATTGACTATGTTTACTGTTAATGACGTACTCCAGACACACTATCCGCGCGTGGCAAGCAACCCACTTTTGTTCAAACCGCTCTCGTCGCTACTCAGGCACCTACTGCACGAACAAGAGATTATAGAGTTTGGTGAAACCTACCCTCATTACGATGATATTGATTTTGTCGAACAGGTACTGGAATATTTTAATGTCAGCTACTCCGCACGTGACATCGAAAAAGAGCGCATCCCTGCACAAGGACGTGTGGTTATTATCGCCAACCATCCAATAGGCTCACTTGACGCGCTTGCGCTCATCAAATTAATCAGCGAAGTGAGGCATGATTTAAAAGTGGTTGCTAACCAGATGTTGATGGCCATTAAGCCCTTGCACAACATGCTGTTACCCGTTAACAATATGCAAGGTGGGACACCTAAGCAACACCTACACGCCATTCATTCCCATTTAAAAGGCAATGGCGCAGTACTCATTTTCCCCGCAGGTGAGGTTTCACGTCTTAGGCCACAGGGTGTTCG
>Ga0209652_1003479_pt1 | contig 11561 bp, 10 predicted proteins | sample SaaInl74LU_5_DNA_FD_184641 | JGI IMG/M metagenome (GOLD analysis project Ga0209652, IMG submission 184641) | Marine microbial communities from expanding oxygen minimum zones in the Saanich Inlet - ESP_74LU_5_DNA (SPAdes) (version 2) | ecosystem: Environmental > Aquatic > Marine > Intertidal zone...
CAAGTGGCTGATTTCAATGCAGCGCTTATTGCCAGCTAGACGGTATGCGGTATTAACGCAGATTCATTTTAAGCGTTGCTGCAGGCGCCTATTGCGCCCCGGATAGCGTTGCGTTTAATCAGGGTTTACTGCTGCCCTGCAAATAGAGCTAACGGATGGGGCATGTCGGGTCCTGATGCCGCCCATGCGCGGGTGGTTAATGTTTGTTCAGGCGTCCCTTGATTCAACAAAGCAGCGCCCATTGCAACACTACAAGCAACCCAAGCAAAGCCGACACCGTCTGCCAAAACCGAACAGGATGGCGGTCGGCTAAAGGGCGCTTTGACAAGGGCACAAAGCCCTTGGCTGGCTGGTGGAGATCGGCCAAAAATGCCGACAGGGCATCATAGCGACGCAGGGGATCTTTATGCACGGCAGTAGCAAGGGCATGATCTATCCAGGGCAATACGCCATTGCCTGCGGGGCGATAGCTAAGACGCTGCTGGTCCCGGGGGCTGCGCACATGAGCGACCGTCGTGCCGTAAGGTAAATTTCCCGTTAACATTTCGTAGACGATAACGCCTAGCGCGTATTGGTCGGCACGCCAACTCACCAAATCCCCCGAGAGATATTCCGGAGCCGTGTATTGCAATGTGCCGGGCATAAAGCCGAGCGTGCCCGCAGCAGCCTCTTCTATACCCGCAACGGTGACTGACCCTAAATCGATAAGCTTGACCGTACCATTAACGTCGATCATCACATTTTCCGGGCGTAAATCCTGATGCAACATTTCGGCACGGTGCAGCGCCCGCAAACCTTGAATAATTTGCGCTGCAATCACCCGCGCCTGCTGCAAATCGACTTTGGGATTATCGAGCATCCATTGGCGCAGAGTTTTGCCCTCTACGTATTCCATGGCGACATAGCACAGTGATTTTGGTTGGTGCGTGGCGGCCGCACGCACGATGTGCGGCGAACTCAAACGCTTCAGCACCCATTCCTCAAATAAAAATCGCCGCTGGGCGACCGGGTCCGTGGCGACCTCCTGGGGCGGTATCTTTAAAACAACTCGCTCACCAGTCTCGCCCTGTGCCAAATACACTGTACTGCGATCGGTGGCATGAATTTGCCGAATAACCCTATAGCCATCAACTAGCTGATCTGGGGCTAAACTCGCTACGGGTAATAAACTATCAGCATCAATGGGCGTAAGAGAAAAATCGGTATCCGCTAGATGCTCGACGCGCAGAATCTGCACGGTGGCGTTGTCGTCACTGCCCTGACCCAAAGCACTCTCGGCCACCATGCGGGCTGCCTGCTCGACATCGCCGCTCGCTAACGCATCGTCTAACAGAGGACTGCCAAGATAATCGACCACACCATCGGTAGCGAGAATAAATATGTCGCCCTCCTGCAGGGCAACACAACGGTAGTCAATTTCAACACTGCCTTTGGCACCCAACGCACGGCCCAAATACCGCTCGGTCTCCGAGATCACCCATTCATGGGGTTCTGTAAGGGACTCCAAGACACCCTCTCGGTAGCGCAGTACTGCGCTATCGCCCACATGAAAAATATGCCCACTCTGTCCTTTGATAACCATGGCCGAAAGGGTGCATACATAGCCCTGATTCATATCCGAGGACTGGGCGTGCTGAGACTGGGCGTACAACCACGAATTAAGCGACTCAATAACCCGGCGAGCGGATAACTTCACGCTCCAACTATCGGGAGTTGAGTAGTAATCACCGATAAAGCCCGTAACGGCCGTTTCTGCGGCAATACGACTGACCTTACTGGTGCTAATGCCATCGGCAACGGCTAGGGCTATACCCTTTAGGCTCAGCGCCGAATCGATAGGAATGCAGGCGGCGAGGGAATCTTGATTTTCATCTTTGGGCCCGGTGAGCGAACACTGCCCCAGAGACACGCGTATAGGTGACTCCTTTAACATCCCATATCATCCGTTATGCTGTTCGTTATTGTTAACAATGCCCCCTTACGGGGGCATTTTCAAAACAAACCAACGCTAGCGCGTTTTACCAAGCGTTGTAACCTAGGAATTTACCTGACATTTCGATTTTGACGCGATCACCTTTGGGATTAGCGACACGCTGAATCGACATTTCAAAGTCAATTGCCGACATAATGCCATCACCGAACTCTTCCTGAATCAACGCTTTAATCGTGGGAGCATAGACCCCAACAATCTCGTACAAGCGATACATACAGGGATCGGTAGGCACCATTTGGTCCCACACTTTGGTTGGGCATTCCGCCAGGGTTTCAACGGCATCCTCGGGCAATCCTAAAAATGCCACCAAGGCTTTGGCTTTATCCAGAGGCATGGCCTGCATGCCCATAGCCGCGGAGTGGGTCCAAACCGGGGACATACCAATGCCCTCGGCGATCTCTTCCCATTTCAAGCCCCGTTCACGCTTGATCGCAATGATCATGGCAGTCACGTCTTCCTTACTGGGAAAAGCTATATTCATGGCTTGGTTCATTATGTATTCCTTACTGTAGTAGCGAGTGTGTTTAAGCTTTTGATGCAGCGTCGCGGTTGACGCTCAAGGCTGCTTCCCGAGCAGGTGTCGTACGGGGGGCAGAGGCTTTGTAGTGCGTGGAATAAATCATCGCGCCAACGAAGGTCAGACCACCTACAAGATTGCCAATAACCGTGGGCAGTTCATTCCAGAAAATGTAATCAGAGATAGTGAATTCGCCGCCTAGGATCAAACCTGAGGGGAACAAAAACATGTTAACGATTGAATGCTCAAAGCCTAGGTAGAAAAAGATGATGATCGGCATCCACATAGCCATAATCTTGCCGGATACCGAATTAGACATCATGGCCGCGACAACGCCTGTTGATACCATCCAGTTGCACATTACCGCACGAATAAACAGGGTAAGCATGCCAGCGCCACCGGCTTCTTTATAACCGACGGTTCGAGATTCACCAATGACACCAATCTTCTGTCCAATCGCGTTGGGTTCCTCGGTAAACCCAGTGGTGAATATAATCGCCATAAAAATAGCGACGGTCAGTGCGCCACCAAAATTACCAATAAAAACCAAGCCCCAGTTGCGTAAAATAGTGCCTACGGTCACTCCAGGTCGCTTGTCGATAAGCGCTAAGGGGCAAAGGGTGAAAACACCAGTTAATAAGTCAAAGCCCAGCAGATACAGCAGACAAAAACCCACTGGGAATAACAGCGCACCAATTAAAAAGTTACCCGTATTCACAGCAATCGATACGGCAAAAGCAGCCGCCAGCGCTAAAATAGCGCCCGCCATATAAGCGCGAATCAGTGTGTCTTTGGTTGACATGAAGAGCTTTGCTTCTCCCGCATCAACCATTTTGGTCGCAAAAGCGGCCGGTTCAATGTATGACATTGTAGATCTCCTTAATGGTCTTGATTCAACAGTGTGTTTATTGCGAACTCATCGTGCATGGTGATGTGATGGGCACCCCTGGGAATAACGTCAGGTACCCTACAGGGCGTCGTAGGATGTCGGTCGCTGAGCTCATATTGCTATGACCACGGCATTCCGACACATCAATGACACCCTCATCAGTAAACGTCCTTAAGGAAGCGATGTTGGTTTTTCAATTCCTTAAAGTAGTTCACTGAATGCTCTGGCGATAACCCGCCGAATTCTTCGCCGATTGCGTGCAAGGCCGCTTGTACCCCAGCCGACATCGAGGTGGCATCGCCACAAATATAGAGATATGCACCGTTTTCTAACCACTTCCAAACATCTGCGCCGCGCTCCCGCAAACGATCCTGTACATAAATCTTGTGGTCTTGATCGCGGGAAAAGGCCAGGGAGATATCGGTTAACACACCTGCCGCCTGAAACGCCTCGAACTCTTCTTGATACAGATAATCGGTTGCCTGATTGGGGTTACCAAAAAACAACCAGTTACGCCCAGAGGCACCCGTTGCTGCCCGCTCATGGAGAAAGGCTCTAAAGGGCGCAATACCCGTACCGGGACCAATCATAATGACATCAGCGCAGGGATCTGCTGGTAGCAAAAAGTCAGCGGTTGGCTGGATGTAAACAGGCACCTTGGTACCGGGCACACAGCGCTCGCCCAAATACGTCGACGCGACACCCGAGCGATCACGACCACCGCGCTCGTAGCGGACGATGGCGATCGTGCCATGTACTTCCGGGAAATGTGTCTGAGGTGAGGAAGAAATTGAATACAGTCGTGGCTGCAAGGGCGCTAAACTCGTGATCACACGTGCAGCATCACCGCTGAACGACTGCAACCACTGCAATACATCCAGGACATCCGTACCCTCTTCTACACCCTGCTCTAGTGCGTTTGCGATAGTGGCTTGTGTATCGGTATCGGCAAGTGTTAACAAATAGGCAAGCAAATCATCACTGGGCTCACCCAAGCTTTTACGATGCAGCAATGCCTCCTGGGCGGTGCAGGGTTTACCATCAATAACCAGGCGCTCTGCACCGGACACACCAAGGTAGGCCAAGACCTCACTGATGAGCTCTCCGTCATTCGTAGGGTATACCCCCAGTGAGTCCCCCGCGCGATAGGTCAAACCGGTATCGCTCAGATCAACCGCAATGTGGCTGATCGCTTTACAGGAGCCCTCCCCCGTGAGCGGCGTTGCCGACAATACGGTGGCAAGTACAGGATAGTCCCGTGTACCCGGAACAGGGGCATTCTGCGGGAGCGCCCCCTCCCCGCCGCCTATGAGCGCCGCGTTTTCGGCCAATAAATCTTTCAGTACGAGACGAGTGTCTCTGCCACCCGGCGCACACAAATTCATATCGGCTTCGTTACCCGAGGCCAGTGCCTTCGCATAGGTATCGCAAAGATAGCCACACTGGCCGCAATCCTGCTGGCCCATCGCCGCCATCAGCTGCTGCTCAAAGGGTCTACCTTCAGCGAGGGCCATGCGTTCTTCTAGGGGCATCGTTTCGTCATGCCACGGATAGTCTTCATCCACCTCGGGGTCATTGGCGGGCTCGGCCTGCTGTGTCGTGCCTAGCCAACCTGATAAAAAGCCGTTAAGCCAAGACCGCTGCTCATCCGTGAAGGGAGCCGACTCCGGAACAATATTAGGAATAGTCATGGCGTCTCCTTAGGCCGATTGTGCCAAGGGAATATGGCCGAGTAGCTCCGCTTTTAGGGCGTCAATCGAAAAGCGATCGATAAAACCTCTAAAGGTTTCCTGGTCGTTTAGGCGGCGGCCCTGATAGCAACGCAACATGTTTTCAATGAACACCGGTACGTCTTCGACCACCACACCCGGTCGGAGCAACGTGCCAATTTTCGGGTCCGCGGCATAGCCGCCTCCAACAAAAATATCGTAGGCCTCGACGTCGTCATCACCCTGCATGACTTTACAGGCCATCAATCCGATATCGCCTATAACATGCTGGGCGCAACTGTGATGGCAGCCTGTAACGTGTATATTCAGTGGGTGGTCTAGCGTTACAACGGTTTCTAAGTAATCTGCAAGGGCAATGGCATCCCGCTTGGTATCGGCTGCGGCGAACTTACAACCGGCGCTGCCTGTGCACGCAACGAGGTTAGACCGAAGCGCGTTCGGCGAGGTTTCAAGGCCTAGCGCCCGAACGGACTCCTCGACAGAGGCCAGAGCATCCTTGGGAATATCCGCAATGATGATGTTTTGCCATACGGTTAATCGCAAGTCACCCGAGGCGAAGGTCTCCGCGATATCTGCCAGGCCTTGCATCTGCTCTGCGGTGAGTTTGCCAACGGGAACGCCCACACCGAGGTAATACAAACCGTCTTGGCGCTGGGCGTGGGCACCGATGTGGGCGTAGCGATCGATCTCCGTGGGCGTCGTCAATGCGTAGTCTGCTGCCGGTCTTAATAGTCCGGGAACGCGCTCTTGGACCTTGGCCATAAACCCGTCATGACCCCAGTCATCTAGCAGGTATTTGAGACGCGCTTTTTTGCGATCAGAGCGATTACCATGCTCAATGAATACTTTCAGTACGGCATCCGCTACGGCTATCACATGATCATAATGCACAACGAAGGGAGTCTCCTTCGCGAAATCTCCGTGCCCCGTGATACCACCTAGACCAACATGGAAGTAAATATCACTCGTGTCTTCACACCGGGCAGCCTGAAACGACAAATCATTCGTTTCGCCTAACATTGCTGCCGAGCCGCCACCGTCAATAGCGATGTTAAATTTCCGTGGTAAGCCGTATAACTCTCGAGAATTCACAATATGGTAATTCAACGCCACGGTAAGCTCCCGGGTATCGATCAGCTCTAGGGGATCGATGCCGGATAACGGTGACGCTGTAATATTGCGCACATTATCTGCCCCCGACCCCTTACTGATTATTCCCAGCTGACACAGGTCATTGAGAATACGCACCGGATGTTCAGGCGCAATTTCACGGATTTGCAGATTTGCTCTCGTAGTGACATGGGTATACCCACCACCGTATGCCTCTGCAATGCGCGAAACACCACGCAGTTGGTGGCTGGATATCACACCATTGGGTAGGCGCATACGGCACATAAACGCTTCCTGCGCAGGGGAAACATAGAACATGCCAAAATACTTGGTCACCAAAATGTCTGTGCCTTTTGGAAATTCTCCTTTCTGGGCACGAGCCGTAATCTCCGACCACCGGTCAAGGGGATGTCGTTCCTGCTTCATCTTTTCTTCGGGCACGAGCTTGCGTCCGAGGGCGATATTGTTTGCCTGCCCCTGGTGCATTAGCGCATCGGGGCCAGATGGTTCAGCAGAGCTGGGGGCACCTAAACCGGTTGTAATCGCCAAACCTCTTGCCAAGCCCTCCATATAAAGCTTTTGAGCTTCGGAAAACATCTGCTCGTTACTCACTACCGACTCCTTAACAGCGTTTTAGCAACACTTGCACCGCCCAAAAAACCTCTTTGGTACTTCGCCTTGAGCCAAGGAGCTTTGGCGACATCGTTTCATGAGCGGCACACTCAGGTATTCATTAAAGCAACACCCGTGCCATGTATTCGACTTAGCCTATTTCTGCCGATACTGGCGCGTTAACAGGCATCGCGTGCTCCAAGGAATCGGTCTAAAGAGCGTCGGCGCACACAATTAGTGCGAAAAATGCCATGTCATGGTGCAATTGCACCAAAGGTACGCCAATGAGACTTTTATCTCGCGATCTAAATAGCCACATTTTGCTAAAAAACATTTCGATATCTATTGAGAAAAATGGGGCAATCACAGGGATGCCCGCAACAATCACCGCTATAACGTTGGTTTTTATTCAAATAATACGCGCACCCCACATGACTGGCATGATTACTGCTTTCTATACCAATCGATCAATCGAGTATTTTTCCCAATTATTTTTTTGATCGCCCAGAAATCTGTCACATAGACAATGGCTCATCACAAAGTTTTTCATTTTGCCATTGTGGAAAAAGCCTTTAGGAGGGCCACTCAATGCATAAACTCCCCGGTCAGAAAGCGACAGCCCAGGGCCTTGTTTTTGGTAGTACCGTTTTTCTCAGCGCACTCGTAACACCCATCGCCTATAGCGATGAGCTCGCCCTCTCGTTAACCGATGCGATAAATGACGGTAAATTTCTATTACACACGCACACGCGTGCCGAAGCGGTGGACGATAGTGCAACCAACAACAAAGACGCCTCGGCTATTACTCACCGAACGTATCTGGGCTACGAAACCGGTAAAATCAATCATTTTTCAGCGCGAATTGCCTTTGAAAATATTGTGCACCTTATGGATGATTTCAGTGTTCCCGGGGAGACACCTAGGGGTTTTGATGTCGTAGCAGATCCCGAGGGTACCGAAGTTGAAGAGGCTTTTATCACCTATACGGGCTTCGATAAAACTGCCATTAAAGTGGGCAGACAATATTTAACTTACCGCCCCGCGCCACTTCACCGATTTATTGGCACCGTGCCCTGGCGTCAGAACTGGCAATCTATGGATGCCATTAGTATCGAAAATAAAAGCATCGATAACCTAACGATCAATTATGCGTACGTTGATAACGTTAATCGTATTTTTGGTGAGGATAATCCAAATAGAGATTTAGCCGATTCCCCGATGAGCTCTCACTTAGTGAATCTACAATATGAAGGATCACCGATAGGATCTATAGAGGGATTTTATTATCACCTTGATTACGACAAAGACACCCTAGCAGGCCCGTTCACAGATCGCTCTACACTGGGTGTTAAAATCCAAGGTAAGCGTGATATCAGTGACACATTAGGCTTTACCTATTTGGGAGAGGTATCCCATCAACGCGCTATTAAAGATAATCAAACTAGCTTTGACTCTGCGAACCAATATCGGGTTGAACTTGGTGTGAACAGCAAAACCGATTTTGACCTCGTTAAGAAACCCGGCATTAAGTTTGGCTATGAGGTGCTCGAGAGTGATGGTGGGCTGTCCTTCGCGACCCCCCTCGCCACTGTACATGCTTTCCAAGGCTGGGCGGATCGTTTCATTGGCTTCCCTAATGCTGGCGTCCAAGATCTTTACGTCGCAGCAAGTGGCACATTAATAGGCGGTATCAAATTGGTCGCTATTTTCCACGACTTCAGTACGGACGCTGGAAACTCAGATTACGGGCAGGAATTTGATTTTCAGGCTACCAAGAAGTTTGGCAAATGGGCGCTCTCGTTCAAACACGCCAACTACATGGGCAGTAATGAAGCGGCAGTGGGCGCTATTGGTCGAGATAAAACAGTTAGTTGGCTCTTCGCTGACTTCACGCTGTAAACCTTGGTCTTCGTCGCGTTTCAGCCCGCTGGGCGCGGCGGTTGACGGAACGTGTTCGGGGAGGGTGCCTCGATCGTAGCCACCCAACCCATCTGGGAATGACGGGCTGGGTGAACTGGATGTGATAGCTCCTATGTATGGCAACCCAAGTTCTAGGCGTTCGTGGCACACACCATCCTTTGAGCTCCTCAAGCTCTGACGCTCAAAGCCTTTTTACACGTAGGCTCAAGGCTGCTCCACCCTTTGGCTCAAGGCTCTCAAAAAAGTGTCAGGGGCACTCCCTTCGTTACCCTTGGATCAAAGTTAATACGGTGCGCCACTCCGCTGTAAGCGGCCGGTAAACCCATCTGGATTCCACGGGGTTTGTGCCTAGAGTAGGTGTCCACCAATTTAAGTGGGCACCTATTATGGACGAACAAGACATCCGGCCAAGAGTCATGAAGCCTCGACGCAGTTACTCGCCAGAGTTCAAGGCCAAAGTGCTTGATGAATGCGAAGCACCGGGCGCATCGATTGCCAGTGTCGCTATAAGCCACGGTATTAATCCCAACTTGGTTCATAAGTGGCGTTGGTCGGCGAAGCAGTCCGGTAGAACAGATACGTTCATTCCCTTACCAATGCCAGCAAGTTTAGGGTCCATGCCTGCTACTGTTCAACTCACCGTACAAATGGGTCAGGGCGCCGTCAATATCGACTGGCCGCTGGACGCCATCGATCGCTCTATTCCTTGGCTGCGAGCATTGCTACAGTGATCCGCATCGACGCCATCTGGCTGTCGCGGGAGCCATTGGATATGCGAGCGGGGCCCGATACGGCGCTGGCGCGGGTTGTGAACCGCTTCGGCGAGGCGAAGCCTCACACGGCTTACCTCTTCGCCAACAAGCGAGCCAACCGGATGAAGGTTCTGGTACACGATGGCTTTGGAATTTGGCTGGCAGCCCGCCGGTTGCATCAAGGGAAGTTCGCGTGGACCAAGCTCCGCGAGGGTGGCGCAGTCGAACTCGATGCCGACCAACTACAGGCGCTCGTTGTTGGTTTGCCCTGGCAATACGCCGGTCGAGACCGTGTGATTGACCGACAGTAGATAACACCAAATCTCGGCGCAAAATTCCAGAGAACGATGTCACCGAGATCGCACTGGCAACACGCCATCCGTGTTGCCATAGTGGCTCTATGGACTCAGCCCTTGATCTCAATGCACTCACCCCCGAACAGCTTCGTCAGCTATCAGGCGAATTACTGGAGGCATTGGCTGATAAAAACGAGCGACTCCAAACTCAGTCTCAACAAATCGAACAGCTCTCTACAAAGAACGAACAGCTCTCATCAGCGAATACGCAACTCACCGTCCGCAATGACAAACTAACCTTTGAACTAGCGCTGTTAAGGCGTCACCAGTTTGGCCGGCGCAGCGAACAAACCGGCAGTGGCCAGCTTCGCCTGCTTGACGAGATCGTCGAAGAAGATATCAGTGCGATTGAGCGGGAGCTTGACGAGCTTACAACGGATGTATCCAAGCCTGCCGCTGAGAAGCGGCGGCCCAAGCGCCAAGCGTTGCCCGCGAACTTGCCGCGCACCGAGATCCGCCACGATCCCGACGCCACTACCTGTGGGTGCGGTTGCCAAATGGTGCACATTGGCGATGATGTCAGTGAGAAGCTAGATTACGAACCCGGTACGTTCTCCGTTGAGCGCCACATCCGCAGCAAGTGGGCGTGCAAGACCTGCGAGACGATTGTTCAGGCGCCTGTAGCACCTCACGTAATCGACAAAGGCATTCCCACCACCCGGTTGCTGACCCATGTGCTGGTCTCAAAGTATGCCGACCACCAGCCACTGTATCGGCAGAACCAAATCTTCCAGCGGGCAGGGATTGATCTCCCACGCTCCACACTCTCGGAATGGGTGGGTCGCTGTGGTGTGGCGCTAACACCGCTGGTGGACGCGCTCAAAACCGCTGTGTTAAGTCAGGCCGTGCTGCATGCCGACGAGACTCCGGTCAAAATGCTGGAACCTGGCAACAAAAAGACAAAGACAGCCTACGTGTGGGCCTTTGCTACCACCCGTTGGTCTGAGGTCCAAGCCGTGGTTTATGACTTCCAGCCTACACGGGCGGGTGAAGTTGCCAGAGCATTCCTGGACGATTGGGGTGGTCATCTTGTGTGTGACGACTACGGGGGCTACAAAGCCAGCTTCAAACCCAAAGACGACGCCAACAATCGAGACATTATCGAAGTAGGGTGCTGGGCACACTCACGGCGGAAATTTGTGGACTTAGTCGAGGTACAGCAATCGCCCATTGCCGCCAAAGCCGTGGAGTACATCAATGCGTTATACGATATTGAACGCGAAGCCAAGGCGTTATCCGCGGGCGAGCGTAAAGCGTTCCGGCAGGAGAAAGCCAGGCCCATTATCGACGCACTGTACGAGTGGCTGGTTGGTCAGCGCGCTGCGCTGACCAAGGGCACGCGCACCGCGCGCGCCATCGACTACACGCTCAATCGTTGGGATGCCCTGATCCGTTATCTGGGAGATGGCAACCTACCGATTGATAACAACTGGGTGGAGAATCAGATCAGGCCTTGGGCTTTGGGCAGATCCAATTGGCTATTTGCCGGTTCACTGCGAAGTGGTCAGCGAGCCGCGAACGTGATGACGCTGATTCAATCGGCAAAGATCAACGGACTCGATCCGCAGGCCTACCTTCAGGATGTACTGGAAAGACTGCCCACTGCTAGGCAGGCTGATCTTGAAACTCTGCTCCCGCACAACTGGCAACCAATCGGCAAGGTGTGATCACCGGCCGCTTAC
>Ga0209652_1003482_pt1 | contig 11557 bp, 8 predicted proteins | sample SaaInl74LU_5_DNA_FD_184641 | JGI IMG/M metagenome (GOLD analysis project Ga0209652, IMG submission 184641) | Marine microbial communities from expanding oxygen minimum zones in the Saanich Inlet - ESP_74LU_5_DNA (SPAdes) (version 2) | ecosystem: Environmental > Aquatic > Marine > Intertidal zone ...
TACAGCAGTGAAGAAGTTATCAGCTTTGGGTTCTGGTTTTCGGACTGTGACTGTGGGAAGATCTGTCATGATTATTTCTGTCCCTGAAGAATTAGATGATGATCACATGCAGATATTGAACTTGGCTCAAGATGATACCCATGGATCATATGGGGTGGTAAAAGTTGGAGATATAAAAGCAACAATGAGCTGGGATGAGGACAGGTGCGAGAGAGCACTTCAAAAGCTGATGGGAAAGGGGATGGTTTGGTTGGACATTAAAAATGATGGGGAAAAGAGCTATTGGTTTCCGAGTTTATGGAAAAAGAACACATGAGTTACATTAAAGTCTACGGTGGGTGGGATTTTATCTTCTGCGTTTACTTGGAAGACAGCATCGACTCCATGATGGTGGCATGTCTTCAATTCTCACGTCACGTCTATCAGTACCAATCAGTTCATGAAAGATGTCTGTGTCGACGCACCAGCGCAACCGCTTCATTACCTCATCATTGCAATACCCTTTTTTGCAACTTTCCTTAAAGACTTGAGTGGCAACCTTTGTGCGAAAGGGCGATGGCGGTAATAGATTCGTACAAGCTTTCAACGTGAATGCATAGGTGAAGCTGTCTGGGTGATACGCATCTGTACTGCAGCTGTCGTCATCATTGTTATTGGAGGAAGCCGCCATCTTCCTCAGTTCTTGAAATGCTTTAATGGCGATCTCGAAAGATATACGCTGCTCCTTCTCATCATGGCTTGCTTCTTGAGCGCAGCAGTTAATGATATAATTATAGGTGAACGAGTTGGGTTGCACATCATTTGCTTTCATTTCATCTAGAAGCGACCAAGCTCTTTGTGCATTGTTGAGTTCCGCAGCATCGTCTCCGCTGTAAGGGGATTGAGCCAATGACAATATCACAGCAGTATATATTCTGTTGTTTGGTTTCATGGACATATCCCCAGCATGATACTTCTCCTCCATTGCACGAAGGAGTCGGAAAGCAACACTGCTTGATTCAGAGAGCTGTTTTTGTTTCGCAAAGGCATCGATGACTATGGAATAGCACACGAGATCAGGCTTTGCTGCATCCTTTTGGTCGACGTGGAAGTCAGCGTCGTCGTCATCATCACTTATTACTTTTGCGTCATAAAATCGCTTTTCCATTTCAGACAATAGCGACAGTGCCTTCCTTGCACCCGCTGGACTCCTACAGTTGGCATGTGCTTTCAGTACAGAACTGTAGTGCTTCACGTTCGGCCAAACGTCATCCGCCGTCTTTACAGATGGGTCGTCGTCACTATAAATCTTGCTAATGTCAACGTCTTCAATCCGTCGACGCAACAACTCTTCAGCATAATCTGCAGCTTTTTCATTACCAGGACAGCTTTGTTTCGTCCATGCATTTAGCAGGATACTGTAAGTGTAGGGGTCTGCCGCAACTCCCATCTCAAACTCCATGTGGTCCAAGATTGACTGTGCGTGAAGAATGATGCCCTCGTTGCTCCACCTTGTCTTTGGTGAGATTGTCTCCATAGTCTGCACTCGAGCAAGTATCGCAATGTTGTATGGTGTAGCATGCAGCACGTATTTGTTCGTGTTCTTGGCAGCTTCCTTTCTTGCTACGCGCTCCAGCTCAACTAAGATAGACTCTGCACGGTCAGCATTGTGCAATCGTTGTCGAGGTGACGATACCCACCTCCTGCCTCTCTCGTTACCCTTCTCAGCAGTGGGGTCGTATTTTGACCAAGCTGCAATGCAAGTACCAAACGCACGGGGTTCTGGAACAAAATCACTCCCCAGTTCGTCACTTTCATAAAGTTTTATCATCTCATACAAAATCTTGTCTGCATTTTTCGCATCATGGTTCTTCACATATGCGGCAATGCATCCAGAAAAAGCCTTTGATACATCGCTTGCATTCAGTACTTGATCTGAATTCAATTTTGACAGCATCCTATTCAATACCTCCTCTGCAACTGCAGCAGCTGATGGACGATTACTGATAGATAATGCGAAAATAACAGATGCGTACGAGCTGGAAGGTGCATCGCAAAGTGCTTCAAGACGACATAATAGCTCGTGTGCACGTTTGATAGCATCATTCTGGCTGCTTCCAGATGTCACTGCATACCTCCCAAATCCTTCCAAGAGACATTTATATGAGTGAGCTAGTGCCTGTTTTGCTTTGTCATTTCTGTCCAATTTGTACATTTCTTCTTGCATAAGAAGCAATTCTTCTGCGTTTTGAAGGGCACTGAATGGAACTTCTTGCGGTATATGAGTAGCCTCTAAATGAACGTCCATTTCGTGTGCCATTTCTGTTATTGATATGTTGACTGACGGCAAAGTCTTGTGGGTCTTTGACGTGCCCTTTCTCTCTGAGTAAGCTTGAACACGATGGCTTGCAAGCGCTTCAATGACATATGATATAGACGTCGAATCAGGTGAGCAAATCGTGGCATGCTTTCCTTCCAGTGCGAATTGTTGGGGCAACGTAGTATTCATAAATTTCAACCATTGCAGTGCCTGCTCTGCATCGCTTGTTTGCTTGCGAGAATTGAGCTCAATATTGCCACTTCGCCAAGCGAGACGCCTCAACACTCTCTTGAATATGTCCACTGAGGGACGAATCTCCTCTGGCCAACCTTCGTAGTGACACAAACAGAGCTGAAGCTGCAATAATTCTTGTAGTTTGTCGGTAGATGTCATGGATATCATCTCTTCGGTGGCGTCAATGTTGTTATTGTTCATTTGCATTCGATACTGCGGATCGAGCTTCGGTTCTTCTTCCCATACCACGCCTATATTTGGAGCCTTTGTGACACTATTCCTACATCTAAGTCTCCCGTACGATCCTGCGACCAAATTAAACGTTCTATTATCAGGACATACTGTTCTTCCATCACTTCTATAACGATTTTCCATCATTCTTCGAAGCATACGTTCTGCTGTCTGAGCAGAGCTCGGGTCTTCAAATGGCGAAGGCCGTTTCAGATGTTGACGAATAGCAATTTCTTGGTCATCTTGTTGATTCTGATTTGAGTATTTGTGATACAGCGTGAAGAAGAGTGGAGGGAAGAGAGTTCTTGCAATATCATGATTGAAGGTAGCAGTTGCAGAGAAGTTTGGAGGCTGTGTTGCTGATTGGGCCTCTTCTGATAATGTAGAGTAGTGCACTGCTAGTCGGCTGGTTCCATCTTTTATCGAAATGAAACAACAGCACTGCGTTGTGAGTGTGCATAGTATCAGGGCCGTAGTGATAGCTGTGATGGATTTATTCATTTGCAAAGAACATTTCATTTGCAAAGTACTCCTAGATGCGTATGTAACTTCTTCTTCCCTAAAATCCTTGCAGCAGGTTATCAATAATAGAGAAGGCGTTCAGATTAATCAATTAGAAACTGCAGGTTTGCGGCATGGCACGCAGTATGTATGGCATGATCAGCGGCCCTCCACAGCCGTTGATGGGAATAGAGTTGATGGTTGGTTTTGTTGGAATGAAGTTGCTGAAGACATCCCTCTCTCGCTTCTCGCGTGCCCCGGGTCTTCGATTGAATTAAATGCGACTCACTGTTCACTGCAATCAGGTCAGTCGCAGTCAGTATTTGGCACTTCACGGAGACTATAACCAGAGGAAAATGGGATGAAGATTTCGGATGGGCTGTGGCTGCGAGTCGTGTCTCCTTTGATCATGCATCGCTTATGCTGGAGGTGGCAGAGTTGACATAAGATGTCTACCAAAGCAGATCAACGTTGAAGAACACTGCAGATTGTGGATTTCTACTACTGTCACCTCCAGATTCTCACCAGCTTTCAACATTTGATACGGTGGTATATGTACACCGGTGGCTGTTACCTACATGAACATAAAGTCATTGACTTAACTTTCGACTTTTGCAGTTAGAAATTGAAGCAGAAAATAAAACTAACGCCTAAGTGGCTGAAACAACATTACCAAGAGATAAACTTAATATCAACTTTATAATGTTCAGCGATAATAGGATGAGAAGCTGAAAACGTACTTTCAACAGACTGTATGATATCTCCACGGAGACAAACTCACAGCAATGAAAATCTTAAACACAATCCCGCATACATCAAGGTGAGACCCTTGTTGAGAATGCAGCACGTTCTAGTCACCCACATTTTAGCCATTGACTAGTTAAATTTCATCAGTGCATTGTGAGATAAAAACGACGATCCTTTGGAATACATTTGGGGCTCAGCGCTGGTTGGACGAGGTTGCACGCGATGTGAACAATTTGGCATCACATTTTCAGAAACTCAGCGTGAAATTGTGAAAACCCGGCCAACCAAATTGAGACCCTACTTGTCGTGGCCATGGAAGGATTGTCAAGATAATGCATTGTAGTTGCGGATTGCTTCAAGAATGGATTTTTGAGCTTTTGAGTGATGACTTTTTTTCATTCATCTTGATGATTTTGCAGACATCACAAATATTATTTGCTGTCGCTTTCAATGCTGTCCAACTTATTCTTCAGATTGTCGAATGCTCCTTCGTAGGTACTCTCTCTACCTTGTTCGTCACCTATCATTATTTTATCTCTCAGAAATTGATGGATTGCCGATGCTGCGTTGTGCAACCGTGGCTGATTTGCAGTGACACATTTTGTGTCTTTATTCAATTCACACAGCGCAGTTTTGGCGGCTATAGAACCTAACCGACTGCCAGCCCCAAATGCATCATTGAATGCTTGAGAATAACCTTCCGCAAAGCCTTCTTGCAGTTTCTCCTCCTTTGTTTCGTCAAATCCATCAAGATAGGATAATGTTTTCACATCACGAAATTCAGCTTCGGCTGCACCAAACTCATCGTCACATGATTGGTCTCCGAAGAACTCGTCATCTTCCTCTGCTGCTGCGCTTTTGTCCATGTTAGTAATAAGAGTGGTGGGTTTTTGTTTATTCCTACTACTTCTTCCTCTACAATCTTCTACGCAGCTCATATCTGCATCATGCTATTCATGTTCAATGTTCGTTCATGGTTCTGCAGTTTCAGGTTTCTGTTAGCTCTCCTCTCACATCTCTTTTTCCTTGCAGGCTGCATCTTTGATTGATTGCTTGCTTGCCTTGCCCGCACGCTCCTCTTCAGGGTGCCTCTCTTGGTTTGGATTACAGTGGACACCTTCTACAGTAAATGTGATATTGCTCTCACGTTTCTAGCTGTATCTATTTTATATATGCGTAAGCTCAGGTTCATTGTTCTGCAGTAAACTTGCACTCAGTGGCAGAATACCTTGCTCCTTTGCAAGCTGTGAATATATTCCACCACTGCTGAGGAGCTTTTCAGGCTCACCAACCTCTACGATCTCTCCTTGCTCCAGCACCACTACTTTATTTACACCAAGAGATCTTACAACCCCAAGCCGATGAGTCACCATCATCATACATCGTGTCTTCTCCATTGCTGATCGAAGTGCCTTCACAACTACTTGCTCACTCTTAGAATCAAGTGCAGCCGTTGGTTCGTCAAGCAGCAAAATTGTCGGGTTACGGACTAAGGCCCTGGCAATAGCTACTCTTTGTCGTTGTCCGCCTGATAGTGTACGACCTCCTTCTCCTACTCTTGTATCCAACTCGAGACCAAGATCATTCTCTTCGCCGGTTACAGGCAAGCCTGCAAGTGATAGCGCGCCTGTAACTGCGATTCTGTACTTCTCGCTATAACAGTCTTCTCCAGTTTCTTCATCTATACTATCCTTTTCAACACCGTACAACACGTTGTCAATGAGTGATAGAGGGAATAAATGAGGTTCTTGCTCGACCACGACAATTTTGGATGCAATATCTTTACGCGACGTATCTCTGAGATCAACACCTTCTACATTACATTGTCCTGTTGATGGATCGTAGAAACGAAGAATTGTTCGTAGCATCGAAGACTTTCCAGAGCCACTTCTTCCAACGATAGCGACTCTATCATGCTCGTTTATGTCAAGATCAATATTTTTCAGTGCAGGCTTTTCCATCGCACCATAAGTTACAGACATGTCGGTCATTTTGATGATGGGATCTTTCTTCTGGCTTTGCTCTTGCGCTCTGTTAATGAGATCTTGTGCAGCACTCAACTCTAGTAACGTATTTGTCACAGTCTTTGGATCTCTTACAGCTGGGACACGCCTGATCAAATCAAATACATTAGTGCTTGCACCAATTGCCGCCTGCACTTTCGCCCATTGATCACCAACTTCGTTCGACGACTCATTCACGTAGTTCGCATAGAACAAGAATGATGTTAGTTTCGCTGCAGGCACAGCATTTGCACGTCCCAACTTCCAACAGCAAAATAAGAGCAAGCATTTCAGAGCTGTCTGCAATGTATCACTGACAAACTTATGAGTGCCATATGCCCACGCTTGAACCTCCTCTAACTGTAGCGCATCATACTGTGATGCTTCATATTTCTTCGTCTCTGAGTCGACACCATTGAAAGCACGCACAGTCTCGCTCATTGCAAACGAGTTTTCTGCAAGTGCACTAGATTCAGCAAACAATTCCTGCACTCTTTCAGCTAAAGTACGTGTGAAGTCTCCATACAACCATGAAGCAATGGCTACTAATCCAATTCCACCATATGTAACAAATCCCAGCTTTGGCTGGATTCTGAATAAGAAAACTGATCCAAAGAAGAATTGTGCGAGCTGCCGAAGAACTACATTGACATGAAATGATATCACCATTCCAATTTTATTCACGTCATTATTCAGCCGGGAAAGTAGGAAGCCAGTCTCTGTACTATCGAAAAAAGCTGCTTCTTGCATTAAGAGATTGCGATGAAGTTTTACTCGAACATTGTAGTTGGCTCGAGTTCCTATTATTGCAGCAAGTCCAAGTTGTGTAAAGGTGAGAAATTAGTTTGGCAAAAAAGAAAACATTGAAAAACATGCAACTACATGCAAAACAACGTACCAGCTATCCAAAACAAAGCTCCACGAAAACCAGTAAAGAGTGCCTCAGCCACATGAGACAGACCAAGCCCTCCAATTGCCCAGATCAGCTTGGCTCGATTAGGATCCCCAGAAGCCACACAACTTATGCACGCACTGTAAAAGTGAGGAACTATGCTCGACGTAAATGCGCCCAAAATCAGGTATGAAAATGCAGGAAGTAGCAATGAAGAATCATAACCAACGAGACGAGTCAGATTCTTGCGCGACTCGCCAAGCTTGCGTATGCTTCCACGGATTCCAAGGTTCTCATCTGCTTCTTCTGTGTGTGCCATCATATCATCTTCATCTGTAACTGCGTGTTTGTATTTCCTACGAAAGACCAATTGCTTTAGTCTATGACGTAATCTACGTCTATTACTACGACCCTGCCTTCGTAAAGCACGTTTTTCAAGAATTGTTTGGGCACTAAAGCGTACGAAGAATGCAAAGCTTTCTAAAACTTTCATTGTGCGTGGTTGAAAATTATCGACGGGTAGCTCATCTTCCATTTCTAATACGTCGCCATTTGCACCGTTAGCAGCTGCAGTACTTAAGGACTGTAAGGCAGACGACGTTGTTGTGCGTATGTGATGTCTTTGTTCTTTTGCTAGTTGTTGGACTCCGATGTTTCCAAGCAGCTGTGCCGATGGCTGTTGTAGGTGACGTGATGATTTACCAAGATGAGGCGTAACCAAAGCATCCGCTTCATTGCAGAATGACACAACTGCCACAATCAATGTAAAGGCAAGCCACCGAGACATCATCTTCTATTGTTCTTTATGAATATAAGCTCTCTTTGAGAGAGCAGGGAAAAGTAGTGGAAGTTTTGATAAGACCGATTCTCTCCGTTGATCATTTGCTTCTTCTTTATCAATCTGCAAATAGAGCGTCTCCTTTAGATTGACTGGGGTTTCAAGGTCGCTGTTCTAGAGAGTATGGGGCGGCACAGGGCGAACGTTCCTCTTCATGGCAGTGATGTGAAATGTGAATTTCAATCGAAATTTTGTGGTCCCCGATCGTCAGCGTTGTCGGGCATAAAGGGGGCAGCGGGGTTGCTAACGGCTTTTCTCAAGATGCCATCTCCGCGATCTTCCTTGGAGACAGTTGGGAAATAACCTTTCTCGTTTCTCGGTCTTGTTGCCGCAACGTGAAGCAGTACTAATTCCTACAATGCTGCTCTCCAGGAAACTCTAAAATGCGTGAGTTGTTATCACAAGCGAGCAGTTAGCAGTTACCAACCGCTGGTTCCATTCTGCCGTTACAATTGAATCAAGGTGCATGTCCTACACTCTGCACTACACTCGTCACCCCGACGGCATAATCAGCTCCTCCTCTACTTAGCACAGAAACAATGGACGCGTTGGCCTATGCCGCCGCAACAACAGCCAAGTCATGGACAGCGGACGAGGAGCACAAGTTGATCAATCACATGGCACGTGTCTTCGAGCCTGGCTTTGATATGAATCACATCTTTCCCATCCTTACGGAAAAATCTCTCGGCGAGATCAAGGAGAAGTGGAAAGAGATGACTTTAACATTACTAAAGAACCCGCCGGTAACGAAGGAGCAGCAGCAGCAGCAGCCCCCAGTGCCTGCTGGCATGCCACCACAACAGATGCCTCCGCCGGTTGTGTCACGTGCCTATCCACAAAACATGCCACCAAACGTCCAAACATACGCTGTGAGGACTCTGCCACCGAAGCGGAAATACCCAGATCCTCCTCAGACCGTGCATGCGCCAGCAAAGAAGAAGCAGGGACGTCCACCGAAATCGGAATTAACTAGCACTGGTCCTCCCTGGGAGAAAGAAGATGCTGCACGCTTGGAAAAGCTTATGGAAAATTACCAGGACAGTAAATCTCCTCAGTGGGATCTAATTGCAGCTAATTTCCCTGGCAGAACTGCAGTTGATTGCCTAACCCAGTGGCACAAGATGATCCCGGGTGATAAGGTCAGAGGGAAGGGTTCATGGACAGCCGAGGAGGATGCCATGCTCATTGAAAAGCATGCCTACTTTGGACGCAAGTGGAGCAAAATATCCGAGTTTCTACCAGGTAGGGCTGGCAAGCAATGCAGGGAGCGTTATGTCAATCACTTGGATCCGAATCTCAAGAAGGGAGCGGAGTGGACAGATGACGAAGAAGCAATCTTGATTTCATTGCACAAAAATCATGGCAACAAGTGGACTTTGATTGCCAATCAACTTCCTGGTCGTTCTGACAATGATGTCAAGAACCACTTTAATTCTACGATATCAAGAAAGTTTCAAGTTCATGGGAGGGACAGACTTGTGGAAGCTGCCATTCAACAAGTGCAAATGCTCATTAAGGCGGGTATGGTGCCATCTGATTTACTTACGAGGCTTCCCTCTGTCCCATTTGATGAACTCGACAAACGGCAGGCTCCTATCAAGATTCATCGGACAGTTCATGAGCCTTCAAAGCCGAAGAAGAATTACATCCCTCCTCATCTCACGTCACGACCAGGATATCCGGTTCCTCCCAGCTATGATTTCAATAGCTTTCCTAATCCAACTGGACCTTATTCAAGGGTGGTTCCACAGTATCCTTATCAATATCCTAATCTAACCAAGGCCCCTCCAGAAGGCCCTAACCCGGGAGAAGCACATCCCCAACAGGATGAAGCGCTTCCCTCGGGTGTGACAGCATCGGCGGAAACTGAACCAGCTGAGGACGCAGAGTCTATGGATGTTGTTTCAAAGGATGCACGAGAAAAAGCGGCTGTCCGTATATAAGACATGATGATGAGTGTCCCTGCCTTTGTTTACCATACCTTGTGATTGAAATTCCACCTCTGGGAACAGAAGTATTTTTCCCGCTTGCACTTCTTATTACCTTAAAAAATGATAATTAATAATATTTGTCGAAGTTTACTTGAACTTGAGTTGATTATATTTCTTAATCGTTCCCTTATAATTCTGCTGCAGTTACTCTTTCGCAAACCCCATGATATTGAATAACACAAGTGATATCGCTATGATAGCCATTCCGGCAACAACAGAGTAGGTCACAACTGTATCTTCCGGATCGAATCTATGTGCTGTTGGAAGAAGTTCTTTAAAAGAGATCATGACCATCATTCCCGCAACCAAACCAAATAAAGTGGCGTATACTGTCTGCGACATGGCATTCGCCAACACGGCCCATCCCAATAAGGCCGCAACTGGTTCTGAAACACCAGAGAGACATCCCCACATGAAACCTTTCCATCTGTTGCCCGTGGCGTAATAAATGGGGAGTGCCACACACAACCCTTCTGGAATGTTATGGATACCAATGGCAACAGCGAGAACAACTCCCACACTTGGGTCAGAAAGAGCAGCAACAAATGTCGCAAGACCTTCAGGAAAGTTGTGCAGGGCGATTGCTAGGGCGGTACTCAATCCCATATTCACAAGCTTTTTCTTTTGATGCTCTGGATGCTCTTTCGAAGGAGGTGGGGGACTGAACAAATCACTGCCAGGGGCTGCTGCATTTTCAATCACGACTACGTTTGACCCAGTTTGATTCTTTGGCTCGTTGTTTTCTCGAAAGTCTTCATTGCTGATCTTCCCCCCACTCTCTTCATCGGAATTCTTGTCACTGTCATCATTATTTGCCGAATTTTCAATTGTATTTTCCTGCCCTCTATTTGCTTCGATTTCGATGTCTGCCATTCTTTGCCATTCTTCTAATTCAGCCACGGGGTCTTCGGCGCAACCGATGCAATGAGGTGTAGTTACTTCTTCTTGCTCGGCTACATTTTCATTCCATGAAATTTGAACATCACCCATATCTTCGTGGTGATGAGTATGCGTCTCGCCACTAAACCATTTCACCAGAATATCTACTAGCTGGAGATGATAACAGTGAACAACAAACAATTAATGGTGTAAGATGACTACAGAACAAAAGTATAAAAATTTGGGTATAATTGTGAGGGTCACAATAGTATAACTTACCTTCATCAAAACGATACCACAAAAGAATGTCAAAGTAGCAAGATTATATGCCTGCGCATCATCAAATCCAGCATTATCCGGACCAAAGGCATCCACAGCCTTGAAAAAAATCTCCACAAACGACACATAGGTCATTACACCTGCGGACAATCCCAGTGAACCTGCCAGAACTCTCCGTGAGGCGAGTTTGACAATGGATGGGAAGAAGACGGCGGATGCACCGATGGCGGTGGCAGCTCCTGCGCCGCAGACCAGTCCTATGGCTACGCCTACGTTTCCTTCAGCTACGGGCATGATGATGATTTATGTCTTTTGATGTCTTTCTACGGTGACGTTCTGTAAGTAGGTATGTGTGTTATGTTGTATGAATATTGACCCGCTAACCGACGACAAAATTGAGATGTAACTAATGAATCAAGTTAAGAGGTATGCAGATGATGATCCCAATGTTGTTGGCGTGATGCAGTAGCCCGATCGATGGGATTGCCTCTTGCTTGCTTGAGCTTCTTTGCTGTTGGTATCTTCGTGAAGGTTCACTGCAATAAAATTATGACAGTGCCAGTCGAAACCTCAAAAAGTGACACGCGTGAACGAAAGCGACAGGCTCGTGACAGACAGATGACTTTCTGCAAATGCAGATGATCCAGTTACAGCGCACCCAAC
>Ga0209652_1003483_pt1 | contig 11550 bp, 7 predicted proteins | sample SaaInl74LU_5_DNA_FD_184641 | JGI IMG/M metagenome (GOLD analysis project Ga0209652, IMG submission 184641) | Marine microbial communities from expanding oxygen minimum zones in the Saanich Inlet - ESP_74LU_5_DNA (SPAdes) (version 2) | ecosystem: Environmental > Aquatic > Marine > Intertidal zone ...
TTTTTTTTTTTCTCGCCGCGTCGGAAGTTTCTGTGTCTCGGACGACGCCGGCGCGCCGCGCGCTAAACTTTTTCGAGAGTTCGCAAAGACAACGAGCTCGACGCGATGGGTACTTGAGCGGGCCGCTCGCGCCGCGCTCGCCCTTTTATTTGCACGCACCTAGACGCGTTCAAGATGGCGTTCACGGCCCGTAAGAAGGTGCGCTCGCCTTCCACGTCCCGCGTCTCCCGCGCGCGTCGCGAGCCGGTCGCCGGCTCCGTCGACGGCGACGCCGTTTTCCCGGCATCGCGGCTCTCGCCTGTCGTTGCCAGGTTTTTTCCGCGCTTCTCATCCGCGCGTCGACCCTCGACCGCGACCACGCGGGATGCTGACGACCTCTCACCCGCGCTTTCCTGACCCACAGATTGTGAAGGACGATGGCGCCGCCCTCGGTCCCTTCGAAGAGACCGTCGCGCAGGTACGTGCAGCGCGATCGCCCGGCTCCGCGTTGGAGACATTTTCTAGGGTTTAACTCGAGCGCGCGTGCGAAAAACCCGAACCATCGAGACTCGGCGGCGAGCGTCTTCGCGGCGGTCGAGGGGCGCGCGGGCGCGTAGGCTCGGTCGGTCGTCAACGGACACTCGCGCGCGTCGTGCCGCGGTTAACGCGCGGCGTTTCGGGTGGTCCGTCGCGCGTGGGGCGGCTTCCTCCGCGGAGGACGCCATCGTCATCATCATCATCACAGCTCGCGGCTACGCCTCGCTAAAAACCAGAGACTGACCTTTTCCCTCCGCACGTCTAAACGCAGGCGCTCTTCGACCTCGAGGCGACCAACAACGAGCTCAAGGCTGAGTTGAAGGACCTCTACATCAACGGCGCGCAGGAAGTCGCGATCGGCGACGGCCGCACCGCCATCGTCATCCAGGTGCCCTTCCGCTTGCTCAAGGCTTTCCACAAGATCCAGCAGAGGCTGGTGCGCGAGCTGGAGAAGAAGTTCAGCGGCAAGGATGTCGTGGTGGTGGCGAACCGCCGCATCATGCCCGTGCCCAAGGGCGGCTTCGCCCGCGCGCGCCCCAGAAGCCGCACGCTGACCGCCGTGCACGCGAACCTGCTGGAGGATCTCGTGTACCCCACGGAGATCGTCGGAAAGCGCCAGCGCTACAGGCTGGACGGCAGCCGCCTGCTCAAGGTGTACCTCGACGCGAAGGATCGCAACACCACGGAGTACAAGCTGGACGCGTTCGCGGGCGTGTACAAGAAAATGACCGGCAAGGACGTCTCCTTCGAGTTCCCCGTCACCGAGGCTGCTAACTAAAGTCGCCGAGTCGCGGGACGGCACGTGTCATTCGGATAATGCGCACACCGGGGGGGGGGTGATTGATTGAGTCTTGTTGTAACGCAAGGCGATTCACCATCGAAAAAATTCGCGAACGACTTTTAACGTTTCGTCAAAACTCGCGTCGCGTCGCGTTACACGAACCGAACCGCGGGCGCGATATCTATCCCTAAACGACACTCCCTTTCCACGCGCAGTCACACTCTACGCGCTTTTGGTCATGGCGTCCGCCTTCATCTTCCTTATCTGAAGCCTAACCTCCGAGTCCGTCTTAGCGAGGATGCGCCGCTCGCCGACGCGCACGCGCGCGGCGGCTACGGATCGCTGCGTCTGGCGCACCGGCTCGGAAAACACCCCCACCCACGCGTCGGCGTCGGGAAACGCGCCGTCGTTTCCGATCACTTCTTTCGTGTCATCAATCAGCTCCGCCGCGAACGCGCTGTTCTTTCCTTTCTTCGACTTGAAAGGCTTGGACGGGTCCTGCGCGGCGATGTCCCGGTCCTTCTCCAGGGAGTTGGGATACCGCGCGAGAGCGTCGGTGGTGAGATCGGCGAGCATCTCGCGCACGGCGATTTCGCCGGCGTCGCCGCCGAGCACCTCGCCCTGCGTCCCTCTTTTGCCGCGGGTGAGCGCGCCCAGGACGCCTCCCAGCGCCTTGTTTCCCACCAGCGCGCGTTGGGCGAGCTCGGGGAGCTCGCTCGGGTCCTCGGGGTCGCACAGGATGAACGAGGCGTACTGCAGGAGCTGCTTGGGGTAGCCGCTCAGTCTGAGCGGGAACGCCTCGACGGGACGTAAACCGATGTTTCGCAGCGCCGCGGCTTTTTGATCGGCGTATCGGTCGTCGGGGTCCACTCCTAACACGAGTTCGTAGAAGTCGTCGGGGTTCTCGCCGACGGGGGGCGCGAACCCGTAGGAGATGAGCAGCTCCGAGGACGGGCGCGCGCCGTACGACGCGAACACCTGCTCGCCGGGTCGGTACCGGCGGTCTGGACGAAGGCACACCGCGCCGGCGGCGTCGTCGATGTACGCCTCGCACCCGGGCTTGTGGTTGAGCATGTCCGCCCACGGCACGAGCGCCAGCTCGCCGCCGCGGCTGGGCAGGCGGATCAGGCGCGAGAAGAGAACGTCGAACGCCCAGCGCAGCGCGCCGGGCGTGAGCTGCGGGAAAGCGCCGCGGATCTCGACGATGGCCGCCTCCACGCTCTCCTGGCGGTCGCGCGCCGCGCGCAGCGACGGCGACCCCGCCAGCAGCGACGCGACATCCGCCTCGGGCCAGTCCAGGACGCCGCCGGTTCTCCGAGGCAGCGCGCGGACGTAGACGGCGAAGACACCGCTGTCGTCGCCTTGCTCGAGCGCGAGCGCCTGCTCCGCGAGGAACGCCGCGAGCAGAGACCACTCCTGCAGCTCGGCGAGCTTCGGCCCGAGCTTGGACTCGGCGACGGCTCTTCCCACGGTGATGAGCGTCGCGTCCGGGATCTCCAGCAGGGAGTCACCCTTTCGCACCTCCTCGCGCGCGACGAGCCCGCGGCCCTCAGGGAGGTCCACCACCAGGTCGAGCTTCTGGCCGGGGAGACGCTGCGCGCCGGTCATCCAGGCCATGAACTCCTCCTTGGTGGCGGTGCCCACGGGCGCGGGGATGTCCTCGTCCGCGGCGCGCGACTCGGGCATCGCCTCCTCGGCGGTCGCCTCGGTGGCTGTCTCGTTCTCGATCGCGCGCGCGCGCGTGCTCGAGGCGCGGGACACCGCGGCGCGGCGGCGGGGGACGCGCGCGCGCGCGGCGGCGGCGGCGACCGGGGCGGCCGAGGCCGACATCGCGAAGGAAGACATCGTCGCGACAGGCCCGAGCACGGGACGCGCGTTCGTGCACTGGCGTCAAGATGGGATAACTAGGAGCGTGACGCCAGCGCGACTGCCATGAAAGATCTCCGAAACTCGTGCTCCCCAAGCGAGGCGAGCGAATCTCCTGATTGTCTATGGGCGAACAGTCTGCAAAAACAGACGCACACACGGCTTCACTCGAGAAAAAACCGTGGCGCGTCGCGGACATCCGCGAAAAACCAGCTCGCAAAACGAGCGCCGCCGACATTTGTGCCGTAAAACGAGGCTGGCGGCGGTCCTCCACTCCACACCGGTCGCCGCCCGCCCTCCGACACGCTCGACGCGCGTTCGGTTTCGGGTCCAGGCCTCCTCGCGGCTACCGTCGTCGACCTCCGGCCGCCACCATAATCTCGCGGACTGTCCGCGACCTGGCGGGAGGCGCCATGGCCGCCCCGCCCCTGGAGGACCGCGTGCGCGCGCACAGCGATTTCTTCGACAAGCTCGTGGAGCTGATCCCCGCGCGGTACTACGTCCCGGACGAGCAGAACCCCGAGTGGAACAAGTTCAACAAGACCAAGAGCGCGAAGGCGCTGGCCAAGCTCGAGGCGAAGGAAAACTCCAAGAAGGCGCTCCGCGCGAAGCTCCAGCCGGGCGCGCAATCGACGCTGGAGAAGATCAAGAGCAAGGCGCGAGGCGATTCCGGCGCCGCGGGCGACGACGCCTCCGCCTCGGACGCGTCGGAGGACGCGTCGGAGGACGAACCGAACGAGTCCGACTTCGAGGACGATGTCTCCGACGAGGAAAATGAGTCCCAGGACGCGAGCGACGCGTCGGATGAGGAGGACGACGAGGACGAAGCGCCCGCGGCGGGTCCCAAGCCGCCGGCGACTCCCGCGGGCGCGCCCCCCACCGCCAACGGATGGTCCGTGGACTCCGCCGGCGGTAACCGCCTGGAGGAGCTCCGCGAGCGCCTGCAGGCGAAGATCGCGGCGAGCCGCGTGGCGCGCAAGGCGGAGGAGAGCCAGGAGAAGGCGGCGAAGGCGAAAGAGTGGCGCGAGGAGAAGAAGAAGGCGAAGGCTGAGCGAAAGCGAAAAGAAAAAGCCGACGCAAAGGCGTCGGCGCGCGCGAACGGCGCGGAGGACGCGAAAAAGAAACGGAGTCGTGACGCCGATTCGGACGACTCCGAGTCGGACGATGACGCCTCCAACCTGCAGTTCGGACGCGTCGAGGTGGAGGGCAAGGTGGGCGGCCCCGCGAAGAAGAAACGCGCGTCGAAGGAGGCGTTGCTGAAAAAGGCGCTCGCGCAGCGGCGCGAGATCGAAGACGCCGGCGGCGAGGACACGGCTGCGGGGAAGAAGGTGGCGGAGCGCTACTCCTGGGACGCAGCCTTGGCGCGCGCGGGGGGCGAGAAGGTGCTGGACGACCCGAAGCTTCTGCAGAAGAGCGTCAAGAACGAGCAGAGGATGAAGAAGAAGTCCGCGGAGAAGTGGGCGGCGCGCGTGGACCGCACCGAGGAGCAGATGGCGGCGAAACAGAAAAAACGCAAGGACTCGCTCAAGAGCCGCGCGAACGCCAAGGTGGAGAAGCGCATCGAGAAGCGCGAGAAGAAACGCAACAGGCCGGGGTTCGAGGGGCGAAGCCAGGCGCCGATAAACGCGTGATTCGAGAAGTGTTGTATTCGTCGAACGAAAAAAGCGTTTTCTACCTATAATAACGCGCGACGAACGAAAAGACGCTTCACCACGTTCGCACGCGCCAAGGTATCATCTCCTGGCAGAGTTCCCCGTGAAGAACCACTCCCAGTCGCCTTCGTATTTCCTCAGGCACCGCAACACGTACACGCACCCTCCGAGCCAGCCGGTGGTCATCATGGCGACGGTCCACGCGGTGGCGACGAGCGCGTCGTTTTCCCTGAACCAGATCCACGCGCTGAACACGGTAAACCCGACGTACAAGTCGACGAGAGACACGATTCCCCACGGGTTCGCTAACAGCCAGTTGAGCTGCGTTGTGTTGCTTCCCGCCGCCGTGGAGGTGGACAGCGCCCACGCGATGACGGCGAACATGGCGAACGCGCCGGCGGCGACCAACGCCGCGGCGTGCTTCGCGAAACGCTGCGCGCCGTCGCGTCCGTTCCTGGGGTTCCAGGACGACGCGTTTCGAGCGCCGTCGGCTAAGGGCTCCTCGTCCGCGGAAGAGGCGTGCGCGTCCCACATCCCGCCGGTGGCCGTGACTCTGGCGTGTAAGTTGGGTCTGCTCCTTTTTTTTTCTTGCGCGGCGAAACTCGCGGGCATGCGACGACCGAGGTGCCGTCGTGTCGGAACTGGCGAAGGCGACGCGGGGGGGGTCCGACGCGAAGCCGCGCGCGTGAGGCCGCGGCGGTGGGAGTGAGGTCGGGAGTCGAACGCCGAGCGGCTCGCGGGAGTAAACGGGCCACTCGGCAGGCACGCTCGCATGGACGGCGGCGCGAGGGGCGCGCGCAAACCAATGAACGCGAGACTCTCGTGTCGGTCGCTGCAGTGTCGGATGTGATGTGGGAAGTGTTGATTCGTCCGAGTCAGCGTGCTTTTTTCGCACCCACACCAGTGCACATTTAGTCACAAACTTTGAACATCACCATCACGTCACGACTTTTTCCCGATAAAAATAAACCCGTTCGAAACGCAGTCGATCGATCGCGACACAACAGGACGCGCCTCGACGTCGTACGCATCCTCGGGTGGTAAGATGGCTGGCAAGAAGAATAAGAAAAAGAACTCCGGCGGCGGCGGCGGCGGTGGTGGCGGCGGCGGTGGCGTTCCCAAGCCTAAGCCCCCCCCCGACACCCCCACGAAGGAACCGCTCGTGTCGGCCGCGAGCGAATCGAGCGCAGCCATCCCCGCGCCCAAGGCGGCTCCCGAGCCTCCCGCCGCGGACGCCGCGCTGGAGGCGGCCGCCGCCGCCGCGAAGGCGAAGGAGAAGGCCGACGCCGACGCCAAGGCCAAGGCGGAGGCGGATGCCAAGGCGAAGGAAGAGGCCGCTGCCGATGCTGCCCAGGCGCAGGCTGCGAAGGCTGCCGAGGTTGTTCTCGAAGAAGCCCCCGCGCCCGCCACCGCGGAAGCGAAGCCCCGGGCGGAGACCCCGACGAAGGCGAAGAAGAAGACGGCGGCACCCACTCCCGCGCCTGTGTCTCCGGTCAAGCCCAGCGACGTCCCGATCGAGAAGGCTCCCAAGTCTCGGGAGTGCTGCGTCGTGATGTGAGCGACGCGGCGAGGGGGATCGAAAAGGAGACGCAAAAGCGTTTGAACCCGTGTAATACCGACGCGAGCGTATTCATCATATCATCGCGAGCGCGCGAACGACGGGCGATGCCGCGCGTCAAGAAGAAGAGCAGGGCGAAACCGCGCGAGGACGCGGTGATGAGCGATGGCCCGGGGTCTCGCATGTCACGAACCCGTCGCGATTGCATTTTTTTTCAACACCCGACGCGAAACTTGGCGCGCCAAATCAGGAAGGAGCTGATGAAAGAAATCTGAAAAAATCTGAAAAGGCGTGTGTCGTGCGTGTGTGGATTTCACGTAAATTGTACTCGCTCTCGTATGGAAATCCAGTCTGAGCTTTTAGTGAGGTCTGAAAGCCACGCGTGCGCGATTTTTTCTCGACACGAGTCGATTATTCCAGTCCAGCCGCCTCTCCCGAGGGTCACAACCGACGACGCGCGTTCTCCGCACGATGCGTTCGTTCCTGCTCCTCGCGTCGCTCGTCAGCGGCGCGGCCGCGCTGCGCCAGGACCACCGAGGCGCGTTTTCTCTCGCCTCGCGTCTCGCGACGCACCCCGAGGCGTCCGATTTCGGGGCGCAAAATGTGGACGCCCCCGCGTTCTCCGCGCGGTGGACCTCCGGCCTGCTCCTGTCCGAGAAGTGCACCGCCGCGTACAACATCCTGAACAACGACCAAGGGTACCTGGATGCCGTCGCGCTCGTGTTCGACGACGCGCGGATGGTGGGCAAAGCCACCGCGGAGGCGTGCACGCGCCACCTGAAGCCGTGCGCGGACCCGCTCGGCGGGACGTGCACGGAGAACGCGCGTCCGTTCTGGACCGAGGATTTGATGTCGGACGTCCCGGAGTTAGAGCGCGCGTGCGCGAAGGTGCTCCCCGAAGACGAGCTCGCGCCCATCATGTGGCTCAACGAATACCTCGTCACCAAGTCCCCGCTGTCGTACCTCCCGTTCCTCGGCATCGAGCTCAAGCTCCCGAACATTCTTCCCGTGTACGTCCCGGCGTCGTGCCGCAACGACGCCGACGAGGGGATGATCCTCGCGTACTTCAGCGACGGGTGCGCGCGCGAGGAGAAGAAGCAGCTCAAGCAGTGCAAGTTCAGCATCGCCGAGGGAGAAGCGCGCGAAGCGTGAAGCGCGCGAAACAAACGCGCCTCGAGAGCCGCTTTTTGTACAGTGCGAGTAGAGACGGCAAATGTAATGAAAAAGTCGACATCACACGCCGAGTTCGCGCAAGAGCGAGCCGATGTCTGTTCGCGTCTCACTCTCATCCCCCGCGAGTTCGTCTCCGTCGCGCTTCGTCTCCCCGAGGGTGCTCTTTTTTCTCCGCGAGCGTTTCTCCGCGTCCTTCAGCGGCACGTTCGCGCGCAGCACGTCCGTGCGGCTGGCGACGGCGGCGGGCGCGTCCGCCTTCTTGCCGACGCGCATCTTGGGATCCGCCGCCCACACCTCCGACATCGCCTCGGCGGTGCGAATCACGCCGTCGATGCCCGCCAACTCCGCGCCCTCCGGGTCCTCGTCCAGCGGATCCGGCGCCGTCCACGCGCGCGCGCGCGAACGTTTCGTCTTGCCCTCCTCCTCCTCTCGCGCCACACGAACTTTGCGCTCCTGGAGCTCCAGGAACTCCTGCCGCGCGTCGGGGATGTCCAACGCGTCCAACGCGTCTGTCTCGAGCCGCGCGGCAAACGCGTTCTCGTCGCGTTCCGCTTTTTCCAGTCGCACGCGCGCCGCCTCCACCTCGGCGTCGGTGGGCGCACGCTCGGTGGGGATGTCCAACGCGCCCGTCGCGGACGACGGCTCACCGGACGGCTCACCGACGCGCTCGGCGTCCCTCGCCGCCTGAGGCTCGCGCGCCCACCGGGGAACCGCGTCCTTCGCCTCAGAGACGTGCGCGTCGCCCCGCGACGCCGCCAACGCGGCGCGGTAAAGGAGCTCGTCCAGTCCCGCCGCCTTCGCGGCGCTGGTCACGGACTCGTCCACCCGGTCGACCGGGAGCGCCTCGAGCGCCGCACTCTCGATTTGCGCGCTCTCGCCCGTGCCCATCGTGGGCACCTGCTTGGTGAGTTCGTCCACGAAGTGCGCCGCGGCGTCCCGCAGCGACGCGTCGGGCTCGCCGCCGCCGCCCTTCGCGCTCAGCGCCTGCATCAGTCGCGCGTACAGCTCAGTGGACATGCTCGAGGTCCTGGCCGAGGTCCTGGCGGCGGGGGGGGGTCCCGAAGGAGCGTCGTCGCCGCCGCCGCCGAGAGAAGTCACGCCGCCCGTGTTCGTGTTGACGTTGATGTTCACGAGAGGCGCTCCGGAGCCGGCGCCGTCGAGCCCGCTCAGCCCGACGCGCGGGCGAAGCAGCTCGGCGACGCGCTCCGCCAGCCGCTCCTCGGACTCGTCCCCGGACGACGCGCGATGCATCCCCACGTCGGCTTCGTCGTCGGTGAGAGATAAGCTCGACTCGGCTCCGTCGTCCAGCGACTTCTTGAGTTCGTCGGCGGCGGCGCGCGCGGCGGCGCGCGATTCCGCCTCGCCGCTGTTCGCGTCGAGCACGTCCGCGATGCTCCGCGCAAACTCGTCGTACGCGGGCGCGACGTCGAAGTCGACTTCCGGCGCGACTTCGACTTCCGGCTCGACTTCGACTTCCGGCGCGACGTCGACTTTTTGCGCGTCTTCGAGTTCGAGCGCGGCTTCGACTTCGAGCTCTGCTTCGTCCGGCGAACCCGGGTCCTCGAGCACGTCTTCCTCCTCCTCTTCGGCGGTTTCCCGGTTGACGTCGTCGGACGCGTCTTCGAGCGCGTCTTCCAGCGCGTCTCCGCCCTCGGACGCGGCTTCGTCCGGCTCGTCCAGCACGCCCGGGTCCTCGAATAAATCGAACACGTCCTCCTCCTCCTCCTCCTCTTCGGCGGTTTCCCGCGCGACTCTTTCGTCGTCGGTCTCCGCGTCTTCGCCCGCGGGCGCGGCGTCCACGAGGGACGCCATGCCCGCCATTTCGAGCGCATCCAGGGCCGAGTCGTCTTCTTTCGGCGGCTCGATCGAGCCGCCAACCTCCACGGGGTCCCCGGTCACGACGACGTCGTCGCCCGCGACGTCCTCCGCGCTCGCCTTTGTCTCCTCGCCGGGGAGCGCGAACGTCTGTTCCGGCGGGACCACCGACCCGCCGATCTCGATTTCTTTCAGTTCCGGGTCTTCGGGGAACGACGCCTTCACCGCCGCCTTCTTCGGCGCGGTGAGCTCGTTTATGAGCGCCTCCGAATCGCTCGGGTCCGAACCCAGGGAGGACGCGCTCGATTCGGTGAGCTCGCGCACCAAATCGCGGGAGGCGTCACCGAGCCCGGCGCGGCGCGAACGACGCCGCGGCGCCGACCCGAGTGACGCGAGCGCGCCGGACCCGGCGCACGCCGAGGAGGGCGTTTCCTTTCCGGCGACGCCCCCCCCCGCGCGATCGGCGGCGTCCTCGAGCAGGTGGCTAAGACGCGTGTATGCGCCGGGGGGGACCTCCGGGGCGCCATCCCCGAGCGCGGCGAAGCGGAGCGCCGGCGCCTGCGGGCGGAGTCCCGGCGCGCGGCCCCACCGCCCCGCGACGCGCCGGGGCGCCTCCGCGGCGGGCGCGGCGCCGAGCCCGGCGGCGGCGGCGCTCGTCTGCTTCGCGGCATTCGCCGCTCGCGCCTCCGCGGAGGCAGCGGGCGTCGTCGCGGCTTCGACCGCGGCGCGGCGCGCGCGCGGGCGCTCGACGACCTGCACCATCCTGTAGTACTGCGGCTTGACCCCCTCGGGGAACAGCGCGTCCCGCGCGTCGCCCAGCAGCGACCGGCTGCGTCTCTCGCGGTTCTCTTCGCTCTCCTCGGACGCGGGCACGAAGAACGCGTCGCCGCTCTCCGACTTGAACACCGCGTGGTCCTCGCCCCCGCGCGCGGCGAAGTGCGGCGACCGCCGCGCCGCCGCGAGCGCCGCCGCGCGGAGCGCCGCGGGGTCGAGACGCGCCCCCGCGCACTCCGGCCTGTCCGACGTGGGGACGGACGCGGGCAACGCGGGCACGACGAAGACTGAGGCGTCGCACGGCTCGAGGACGCGCCACGGGTGCGTCGCCAGGGACTCGAAGAGCGCGAGGTCGACCCCCAGGGGCGTGTACGCCGCGGACTCGGCGACGCACGCCAGAAGAGGCGCGTACGCGCGGTAAGCGTCGTCGTCCATGTAAAACGGCGCCTTGGATTCGGATTCGTCATCCCCCGTCTGGCCGGCGCCGAGGCTCGCCTCGGCGTCCGCCAGCCCCGCGCCGGCGGAAGCACCCCGCGCGGCGGCGAGGGCGCCCGCGAACGCGCCGCCGGCGAACGTCCCCGCGACGCCCTCGTCCGCCGCGAAGGTGGCGTGGAGGTCCAGGCCGGGGACCGGGCGCCACGAGTCCTGCAGGGTGTGCGTGCGCTGCGTCCACACCACGACCACGAGCGCGGCCGCGGTCGCGGCCATCGTCGCCGCCGCGCCCATCGAGCGCATTACGCCGCGAATCGCGCGCCGGTGCTCGGCGTCGGCGTCGTCCACCGCGGGGAACGCGTCCGGTCGAAGCGCCGCGGCATCGGCGTTTCGATGGGAAACGCGATGGGCGTGGTGGCGGTCCGCGCCGGACGACGCGGCGTCGTCGCGGCGCCTGTCACCCTCTTCCGCGACGCGCAGAGGTGTCCTCTCGTCCATGGCGAGGACCATCGCTCCCGGACCCCTTACCGAGCGTCTCGCTGCCGCCTCCGACGCGCCTTCCGATGTGCGCGCGTTAGAAGGGTGTTCCGAGGAAAACTTCGGGTGTTAAAAACCATGTTTCGTATGGGGACTAGTCTCCATAAAAATAGACACAGTCGGACAGTCTGAAAAAAAAGAGGAAAGGAAAGAAAAAAAAACCGTTTCCGAGACACCGACCAAATCTCTCCGACACGCCGCAGTGTCTCGGCGCGCGGGCGCGATGGTGGAGCACCTGCCCTTGGGGCACACCGCGGAGGTGCGCGCGCAGAAGATGCGCGCGCTCCGCGCGGAAGCCGGCAAGCAAGCCAAGGCTGACCTGGACGCCATCAGGGAAAGGTGCGCCCCCGCGACCGCGTTCCCCCCGCCTCGGAACGGCACCGCTTCCGCCCCCCGTCGTCATCTCCTCTCCACCCCGCGCGCTCTGACACGACCCCCCGCGCCGA
>Ga0209652_1003488_pt1 | contig 11542 bp, 10 predicted proteins | sample SaaInl74LU_5_DNA_FD_184641 | JGI IMG/M metagenome (GOLD analysis project Ga0209652, IMG submission 184641) | Marine microbial communities from expanding oxygen minimum zones in the Saanich Inlet - ESP_74LU_5_DNA (SPAdes) (version 2) | ecosystem: Environmental > Aquatic > Marine > Intertidal zone...
CTTCGCACTCAGCTGAAAGCGCTGCATCGAGAGTTTGGTCACACCATGATTTACGTGACCCATGACCAAACTGAGGCGCTGACCTTTGCCGACACAGTGGTGATGTTGCACGAGGGGCGCGTTGTGCAAGTCGGTACACCGGAACAGCTCTTTGAAACACCTGCGCATACTCATGTCGGCTACTTTATTGGGTCGCCCGGTATGAATTTAATCGACGCTAAAATCGCAGGTAATCAGGCCATTGTAGGCGGGCATGTCATCCCCCTCGCGGCTCACTACGGCGAATTGAGCGGGCGCACGCAAATTGGCATTCGGCCCGAATACACGCAGTTGACCTCGGGCCATGGTGTGCCGGTGCGGATTAGGCGTGTTGAGGATGTTGGTCGCCGACGTATTGTCCGCGCCGAGATAACCAATGTCGCGCTCAATGTCATTTTGCCCGAGGGGTGTCCGCTTGATTCAACGATGACCCATGTGCATTTTGCGCCCGAAAAAATTAATGTTTACGCCGATGACTGGCGTGTTCAAGGTGGCGCGGTTTGATGGAAAAAGTTCAAAATAACAAAGCATGGTTTTTGGTGCTGCCGGTGTTGATATTGGTCGCGTTCTCGGCGGTCATACCATTGATGACGGTCGTCAATTACGCCTTTAATGACACCTTTGGAAATAACCAATTTTTTTGGAATGGGCTGGGTTGGTTCGAGGAAATGGTGCAGTCTAGCCGCTTGCATGCAGCACTTGGTCGGCAGGTGATGTTCACGGGGATCATCTTGGCAATTGAAGTGCCGCTGGGCATTTTTGTCGCGCTCAACATGCCGAAAAAAGGCTTTTGGGCGAGTTTGTGTCTCGTGCTCATGGCTTTGCCGCTACTCATTCCGTTTAATGTTGTCGGCACCATTTGGCAGATTTTTTGTCGTGTTGATATCGGCCTGCTAGGCCGGAGCTTGGCCGCGTTGGGTGTCGACTATAACTATACGAATGACCCATTCGATGCCTGGGTGACGGTGATTGTGATGGATGTCTGGCATTGGACTTCACTGGTCGCGCTGCTTTGCTATGCCGGTCTTCGTTCGATTCCCGAGCCCTATTACCAAGCGGCGCGCATTGATCAAGCCAGCCGGTGGAGTATTTTTCGTTACATCGAACTGCCAAAAATGTCCGGTGTGTTGTTAATTGCAGTGCTGCTGCGATTTATGGATAGCTTTATGATTTACACCGAGCCTTTCGTAGTGACGGGTGGTGGCCCCGGTAATTCGACGACTTTCCTTTCGATTGACTTGGTAAAAATGGCAATCGGCCAATTCGACCTCGGTCCTGCAGCGGCGTTTTCTCTAATGTACTTCTTGGTCATCTTATTGGTGAGCTGGGTGTTCTACACGGTGATGACCCATATCGATACACAGGAGTACCGGTGATGCGTGTGCGGGGTTCCACCATCGTCATGACAGTGTATTTATTGTTTTTGTTAGTGCCTATTTATTGGCTCATGGGTATGAGCTTTAAGAGTAATACCGAGATCACGTCGAGTTTTACCCTGTTTCCCGACCGTTTTACCCTGCAGAACTACGTGACGATTCTGACCGATCCCAGTTGGTATATGGGTTACGTCAACTCCGTCATTTATGTCGTTATGAATACAGTGATTTCAATTGCTGTGGCACTGCCGGCGGCTTACGCCTTTTCGCGCTATCGGTTCATGGGCGATAAACATCTATTCTTCTGGTTGCTCAGCAATCGCATGGCACCCCCCGCGGTGTTTGCGCTGCCGTTCTTTCAGTTGTACTCATCAATCGGTCTGTTTGACACGCATATAGCCGTTGCGCTGGCGCACTGTTTATTTAACGTGCCCCTAGCGGTGTGGATTCTCGAGGGTTTTATGCGCGGGGTACCCAAGGAGATAGATGAGACGGCCTACATTGATGGCTATGGTTTCCTGCGATTTTTTACGCAGATATTCATGCCGTTGATCGCCAGTGGTATCGGCGTGGCGGCATTTTTCTGCTTTATGTTTTCGTGGGTTGAGCTGTTGTTATCGCGCACCTTGACCGCGGTCGATGCGAAGTCAATCGCTGCCACCATGACGCGCACAGTATCGGCATCGGGTATGGATTGGGGTGTTTTGACCGCAGCGGGTGTGCTCACCATTATTCCCGGCGCAATCGTTATCTATTTTGTGCGCAATCATATTGCTAAGGGCTTTGCCCTGGGGAGGGTGTAATCGCTACTAAGCGCTGGCGCGCCATCTATGCGGGGATATGCGGCGGACTGCTTGCGCTGCTAACGGCTATTTTTCTGGCGGTGCCGCGCAGTGAGGACGGCATCGAGTGGACCAAACCGATGGCTGAGGGGGGTTGGATGGCATGGACCTTCCCCGTCGCGCTGTTTTTCTTTTGTATCGCCACACTATTGACCCTCTTTACGGTATTGGCGCTTCGGTACCCTGAAACACCCCGCCGCGGGGTTTTGCGCATAGAAACGACCCGTGGCGATCGCTTGTTTATCACCTTGCTGGGCGCTGCGTTTATTAACCTCGGCTGGCTGTATTTTTTTGGTGCGCCAGTCACTGGTGCGCTGATACTGTGTGGGGTCTATGCGCTGATGGTTTTCCGTTGGGTATAGCGTTAAATCTTGAGTGGCAATAAGGGCGCTTAGCGCCTCAAAAGCTGGCGGTAAACACCATGAAACTAGAATCTGCTGGAGAAAAACAATGAGCGCGCGCTACACGGTATTCACCATTGCATGGCTAGCCTTGACCTTAAGCATATCCAGTTGGGCAGATATAGATGAGGCCAGAGCGTTTCTTGACGCTGAGATAGGCGATGTTTCGGTGCTCGACCGCGCTGCACAAGAGGCCGAAATGCAGTGGTTTATCGATGCCGCTAAACCGTTTGTCCGTATGAAAATCAAAGTCGCCTCGGAAACCCTCACGACCCACGAATACGAAGCCAAGGTATTGGCCGCGGCCTTTACTAAAATCACCGGTATCGCCGTAACCCACGATCTTATCGGCGAAGGGGATGTGGTAGAGAAACTGCAGTTACAAATGCAGTCGGGCGAAAATATCTATGACGCCTACGTGAACGACTCGGACCTTATTGGCACCCACTGGCGCTACCAGCAGGCGCGCAACCTAACAGACTTTATGGCGGGTGAGGGTGCTGGGGTCACTAACCCAGGCCTGGATCTCGACGATTTTATTGGCACGAGCTTCACCACGGCGCCCGACGGCAAACTGTATCAACTGCCCGACCAGCAGTTCGCCAATCTGTATTGGTTTCGTGCCGATTGGTTTGACGATCAAAAGACCCAAGACGACTTCAAAACGAAATACGGCTATGACTTGGGCGTCCCTGTCAATTGGGCGGCCTATGAGGATATCGCCGCGTTTTTTACTGGGCGCGATATGAGTTACCTAGGTGGCCCTGAGCGAGTTTTTGGCAGTATGGATTACGGTAAGAAAGATCCCTCGTTGGGTTGGCGCTACACCGATGCTTGGATGTCTATGGCGGGTATGGGTGACAAGGGTCAGCCTAATGGACTGCCCGTCGATGAGTGGGGTGTGCGTGTAGATGAAAACGCTCGGCCGGTCGGTTCTTGTGTTGCGCGAGGCGGCGCGACTAACGACGCGGCAGCGGTTTACGCTGTGACCAAAGCGATTGAATGGCTCAAAAAATATGCGCCACCTGAGGCAGCTGGTATGGTGTTTGGTGAGGCGGGCCCCGTACCTGCACAGGGGCACATTGCTCAGCAAATCTTCTGGTATACAGCCTTCACCGCCGATATGGTCAAGCCTGACTTGCCTGTAATGAATCAGGACGGCACGCCAAAATGGCGCATGGCGCCTTCCCCGCATGGCGCATATTGGAGCGAGGGCACCAAGGTCGGTTATCAAGATGTGGGGGCGTGGACGTTGATGAAGTCGACCCCTGTCGATCGCGCGCGTGCAGCTTGGCTGTACGCCCAGTTTGTTACCTCGAAAACAGTGGATTTGAAAAAGTCTGATGTGGGCCTGACATTTACTCGTCAGTCGACTATTAATAGCCAGCACTTCACTGATCGCGCGCCAAAATTAGGTGGCTTGGTAGAATTCTATCGCTCGCCTGCACGGATTGCTTGGTCGCCGACGGGTACGAATATCCCCGATTACCCAAAAATGGCTCAGCTGTGGTGGCAGAATATTGGCGACGCTATGTCTGGAGAGAAAACCCCGCAAGCGGCGCTCGACGCGTTGTGCGCGCAGCAAGAAAAAGTCATGGCGCGTATCCAGCGGTCGGGTATTCAAGGCGATATCGGGCCGAAAATGAACCAACCTCAAGACCCGCAGATTTGGTTGGACGCCCCTGGCGCTCCGGTGGCTAAGTTGGCGAACGAGCAACCCAAGGGTGAGACGATTGCCTATGACGAGTTGCTAAAATCTTGGCAGCAGCAGTGAGCGTGCTCGCCTAGCAGGCGGGCGCTATTGTGCAGTGCCGGCGCGCAGTGACCAAAATAAGGCTGTTGACACTCTGCGCGGCAGTTACTGTGCTCAGCGAAAACAGTTAATTCGTCTGCTTTCGCTTAAACGTAATACGCGCTTGCGGCGAGCGGTTTGATTCGGAGGCCGCCGATGCCATGCGGCCTCCAAAGGCCGCCTAACAACACAGCTTTAAACGCCGGAGTTTAGATCGGCTTGCGGCGGGTTGAGGGTTTAGTCGAGAAGATCAGCCGTGAAGGTGGCGACAAAACCAATGGAAACGACAAATTGATCATCTCCGGGCGCTGGACTAACGCCTTGGCCATGGCCTTTACTGTTGACGCTAAAGGCGGCGTTGGGCTCGTTATTGACACCTGCTGCATCGGCATACAGCGTTAAGTTTTTACCCCACAGATAGTCGTAACCGAGCGCCCACATTTGCGCATCTGATTCGGCGGTTGAGCCGAGCGTAGTCGCGATCAAAGCGCACGGTGCGCTCGCCATCAGCGATAGGAAATCCCGTTGGCCGGATTCTTGACAGCAAATTTTTTATAGGGTCATTTTAGACCTCGTCACCCTTGGGTGTCTTGCAGATCTTTTCGGTATTGTCTCGCCATCGCCATCGGCGATAAGCGTTCACGAAAGCGCAGTCCGCAGCTTGACGTCAGTGCCGCCGAGTGGCGCGCGCAATAGCCAAACGGCTTAGCAAACAGCTGGCAGGCTGTTGCCAGCCAGCTCAAACTCGCCGTGTTTTTGGGGCAATGTGGCGGTTAGTGATGATGTCCGCCGGCGCCGTGCACATGACCGTGGGAGATTTCTTCAGGCGCTGCATCGCGCAAGCTAATTACAGTGAGATCGAAGGTGAGAGGTTTTCCCGCCAGGGGGTGATTTGTGTCAACGTCGACAAATTTGTGTCCGACCTTGACCACCACCACGTGTCGCGGCCCCTCGTCGGTATTCACTTGGGCGATCATACCTGGCTTCCATCTTTTGGCGCCCATCAAGTGCTTGGCAGAGACGCGCTGCATGGCGTCGGGCTTGCGTGGGCCGTAGGTTTCTTCTGGGGTCAGGGTGACGGTGATTTCATCGCCGGCCTCTTTGCCTTCGAGTGTGGCCTCCAACGCGGGGAACAGGCCGCCATGGCCATGTAAATACACCGTAGGCTCGCCATCGCGGCTCGACTCGATCGTTTCGCCAGTGTCATCAGTCAATGTGTAGTGAAAGGTCACGACAGTATTTTTTGCTATGGGCATAAGTCACCTGACCAGTAGGTCTAAGTTGTTGCGAGTAAAAGTACGAGTAAACCTGCATGGCGCCGCGGCCTATTGCCGCGGCACGCAATCAATTCTACCCGCCCAGTGTGAATACGTCAGTATCACGGGCCTTTTGAAAACGTAAATCCCGCAATATCGGTTGTAGATGTCGATGCCCCCGATTCAGGGCCTGACAATTTCAAAATTTGCTATGGGTGCCTGCAGGAGTCCCAGGAACTTGATCAGGTCGAGCCGGCTGCCATCGATGTTGAGTCGATCGCTATCGAATAGGTCACTCGCGTTGACGTTTTTGAGCAGAATATCGAGCAGCATTTTATGACTGACGTTAATGGTGACACTGGCCGAGGGGTCTGGTGGTGCCAATCTATGGTGTAAAACCGCGTTCTCAAGCTTCAGCACAAAATTCTGATTCAGATCGGTGACGTTAAAATTCAAGGTCAGTGCCACATCCTCGGCTTCAGGCCCGTTAATCATCGTGGCAATCAGCTCGAGCACGCGCGCGATGGGCACTGCCCGCATGAGCCCCATAATATTGCCAACGGGCATGTTGATCTCGGGCGCACCGTGACGCAGCTCGTAAGCGCCGGTGAGGTAGACATCCCGCCAAGGGCCCGATTCCGCTTGGTAGCCCAGCTGATCATAGGTCGCTGCTAATTGCGCTCGCGCACTGGTGTTGGTTGGGTCTGCAAAGACGAGGTGATTGAGCAATTCTGCGGCCCAGCGATAATCACCCGCATCAAATGCCAGTTGCGCGGCAGCGCGCACTGCGTCGCTGCCACCCATGAGCGCGATATAGCGCTCTGCAGATTGACTGGCCGGCAGTGGGTCTAGGGTGGCGGGGCGCCCGTTGTACCAGCCAAAATAAAACTGATAAACCGCGCGTGCATTGTGTTTGACCGTGCCGTAGTAGTCGCGGTTGTGAAATACGCGTTGCAGCGAAGCAGGGAGTTTTATGACCTCGGCAATTTCATCCGGCGTTAATCCCTGGTGCGCCAAGCGCAGTGTCTGGTCGTGGATGTATTTGTAGGTGTCGCGCTGCTGGGCTAAGAATTCGCTGATGTTTTCTCGGCCCCAAACGGGCCAGTGATGGCTGTTGAAGAGTATTTTTGCGTCTGGGAACTGGCGTAAAGTCTCGTCAATGAAGCCGCTCCATTGCAAGGCGTCGCGGACCTTAGCGCCGCGCAAAGTATACAAATTGTGCAGATTCCGTGACACCAGTTCGGCGCCACAAAAAGCATCTTTTTCTGGCATATAAAAAGTGACTTCGGCAGGTGCTTCACTGCCAGATACGCTTTGGAAGATAAATCGCACCCCGTCGAGCGTTTCGCTCTGTCCTGTCGTGGTAATCAATAGGGTCGGTTCGGCGATGGCAACGGTGCCGCGGGCCGGCTCTTTACCCAGCCCAGAGCCCACATGTCCTCGCGGTGAGCGATCAAGCCACATACCGTACATGTATTCGGCACGGCGCCCCATAATGGGCCCGGCGATCACGTTTTCACTGGTGCTCTCTTCAATGAAACCAAATGGCGCAACAACAGGGACGTCGCCCTCGCTAATCTCGTTGGCGGTAGTGACACCGAGCACACCACCAAAATGGTCGATATGACTGTGGGTAAACACAATCGCTTTTACGGGCCGCGCTACAAGGTGTTGGTGTGCAAAGGCCAACGCGGCGCGGGAGGTTTCTGCTGTGGTCAGTGGGTCGACAACAATCCAGCCCGTATCACCCGCAATGAGCGTCATGTTGGCAAGATCAAATCCGCGCAGTTGATATATGCCCTCGGTAACTTCATAGAGCCCCGCCTGATTATTGAGCCCTGCTTGCCGCCAGAGGCTTGGGTTGACGGTGTCGGGGGCATCGCCGTTTATGAAGTCATAGCGAGCTAAATTCCACACGGGGGTGTTGTCGAGTCCCGCTATTAGTGATTCGTTAGGTCGTGCAATTAAACCGCGAGCGGCTTCTTCGATATCTTGCTGTGGTAAGCCGGCGATTTGCTCGGCAACACGACGTTGAGCCAATTGGGTTGCCTCGCTTGCGGGCGTGTGTCCATTTGCATCGGCAAATTCCGCGACCGGAACAGGGGGCTCACTACAGGCCATGGTCATACATGTCAGGGCGGTAAGCGTTGTAAGGCGCATGCGTTGCTTCATGGATCACTCCCAGATTTGGCTGGCTGTTTCGCTTTGTTTTTGGCGCAGTGTGCTCTTTGGAGCGTGCACTCGTAGATTAGCGCTTCGCATCATAACCGTAACAGCGCACTATGCACTTGGCGCGCCAAGGCAAGTAAACGAGACGCCTGTCAGTGAGGCGGTGGCAAGTTAATACCGTGGGCAAAAAATTCGTGTTCTCGGCGTGAGTCTGTTCTCGCTGAAGGCTCCTCCTGCGTCTGGCAAATCAATGTGTATTTGTCCATGAGAGGGGTCGACGTTACTCGGGTTGTCGCTTGTGCGGGTGCCTTGAGGGACTCGTTCCGAGTATCGGTAGAAACTTCTGGTGAAAGTCGCGCCGGATGAACAATAATCAAGGTGCCGTTCTAAACATAAAAAGCAAAGGGTAAAGATATGATGAACAAGCTGCTGAGTATTGTGGTTGGGTTAGTAGGCGTATTTTTTGTATTGACGGGCTTGCGCTGGTTGGTCGATCCATCAGCCGTCGCGGGACAGTTTGGTATGGCGCTGTCAACAGGTGTTGGTCGCAGTACCCAAATTGGTGATTTAGCATCATTCTTCCTGACCTTAGGTCTGTCGATACTGCTTGCGCTGGTGACCTCAAAGCGGGCTTGGTATTACCCCGGCATGATGCTGTTGGGTTTTGCCGCGTTTGGTCGAATGGTGGCTTGGCTGTTGTATGACGCCGCTTTTGCCGCTGATATGATTCTGGTGGAGGTTATTGTGGCGGGCCTGCTGGTATTGGCCTCGCGCCGATTAGCGAAGGCTTAGCGCGTAATGCCTGTCTCTGAAAGACCTTGCCCCTGCAGCGCCGTACTTTCATTGGTGGCGCTGTTTTTGTTGCACACTGTGAGCGTTGATGCAGCAGAGGGCAATCAGCGCGAGTTAGCGGCGCGCGACAACAACCTGCTTGGGGTGCATGGGGTAGCAAGTGCACCGGCAGGTGGTTCAGCCGATGATTTAGGTCCTGCAGTCATACACACCTCGAGGGCACGACCGAACGTGGTCCTGGTGTTGGCGGACGATCTCGGTTTTTCCGATATTGCACCCTATGGTAGCGAAATTCACACCCCAACTCTCTCGGCGCTCGCCGCCAGTGGTATCCGCTTCAGCAATTATCATACCGCAGCGAGTTGCGCGCCAACGCGCGCAATGTTGCTCACCGGCGTCGACAGTCATATTGCGGGCGTGCCCAATATTCCTGAGATGATCCCGCCGGAGCAGCGTGCTTATCCGCATTATCAGGGCGTTTTGGGTCGCAACGTGGTAACCGTTGCTACGCTGCTACAAGATGCCGGATACCACACTTACATGTCGGGTAAATGGCATTTGGGTATGACGCCAGATCTACTACCAAGTCATCGCGGCTTTGAGCGCACGGTAGCTATGGCCGACTCAGGGGCAGACAACTGGGAGCAAAAACCTTATATCCCAATCTACGAGCGGGCGAATTGGTTTGCTGACGGCGAACGTTTTGACCTGCCCGAGGACTTTTACTCGTCACGATTTTTGATCGATAAGACGATCGAATTTGTCGACAGTAACATTGACGACGGCGCGCCGTTTTTTGCCTATATCCCGTTTCAGGCGGTGCATATTCCTGTTCAGGCGCCACAAGCGTTTATCGATCGGTACATGGGGGTTTATGACATTGGCTGGGATGTGTTGCGCGAGCAGCGCCTCGCGCGGGCGATTGCCTTAGGTTTGGTGCCTGCTGAAACGGCGATGGTGCGCATGTCCACCACCGAAGATTGGGCGGCGCAAACCGCGCAAGATCAGCGGATTCACGCCAAACGGATGGCGGTTTACGCGGCGATGGTCGAGGCGATGGATCATCACTTAGGCCGCTTTATCGATCATCTTCGCGCTATCGGTGAGTATGAAAATACGGTGTTCATTTTTACCTCAGACAATGGCCCAGAGCCGAGCGGTATGGCGCCGGCAAAGACCTGGCTTGCAGATCTTTTTATCGCTCCCCAGGGCTACAACAACGATTATGAAACCCTGGGGCTCAAGGGGAGCCTAAATACCATTCCGCCAAGCTTTACCAGCGCGGCAGCGTCTCCCCTGGCGTTTTATAAGTTTCATGCGGGCGAGGGCGGTATGCGCGTACCGCTGATTATCGCTGGCGAACCCCTCAGGGCTCAGCGTGATTTGACCCATGCATTCACTTACGTCACTGATATTGCGCCGACGATTCTGGGTCTTACAGGCGTTAAGGCGCCTGAGAAACGCTATGGCGGCCGTCCTATCGCTGCGATCAGCGGACGCAATCTATTACCGCTAATCGCCGGCGATGTGGATCGGATTCGTTCCGCTGATGATTTTGTCGGTTACGAGCTGGCGGGTAATGCAGCGCTGTTCCAGGGGGACTATAAGATGGTGCTTAATCGCGGTCCGGTGGGGGATGGTCTTTGGCATTTGTTTAATATTGTCAGCGACCCAGGTGAGTCGGTTGATTTAAGCGCGCAGTTGCCTGAAAAGTCCCAGCAAATGCTTGCGCTGTATGGGCAGTATGTCGCTGAGGTTGGGGTGTTGCCTGTGCCTAAGGGCTACGATGGCGGCAAGCAGGGCTTTATTAATGGTCTGCACGATCGCGCAGGCAAGCAGATATTGTTGCTGATGCTGTTAGGTGTGGTGCTGCTGCCGTTTTATGTCTTTTATCGTCGGCGGCACTAAGGCTTTTTGACTGCGGGGTTTGCGGTGGTGAATTGCCGGTGCTTGTGTGTGACTACAAACACCGGCGAGGGATCACGCTTGTGCTACATTGGCGCGTTTGAAATAGCGATGAAACCCCAATTTATAGCAATGGCGGCGCCGCTTTCAGGCGGCTAATCGGCGGTGGTTACGCGATCAAAATAGCAATGAGTCCGTAGCCAGTACCCGCTAAGCACGCCAAGGTTGAGACTAAGCCGATGCCAAAACCTATTTCTCGCTTGCTCGGTTCTTTGTAATAACCCAGTGCGTAGATGATGCGTCCGATTGGGTAGAACACACCGGCAATGGCCGCGTAAGTATCTGATACCGTCAGCGCAAACAACCACAGCGCGGGTAAGAATAAAATAAGCCCCTCAATCGTGTTGAGATGAACCCTGACGGCATAGACAAAGGGCTCTGGGCCGGTCATTTCAGGGACTTTGACGCCGTGCTTGCCCCGTGCGCGGCCAACCATGGCGGTCACCCAGAAAAGTACGAGTAGGCAAAATAGTGTGACTAAGCCGGTAAGTGGAAACTGAAACATGTTTTTATCTCCTTTTTTTAGTTGCGGCAGATTGCATCGACACGCGCGTAAAAGGCAAGTTATTTGATCAATTCCCAGCCGTGGGTAAGTCGTTGCGATTTCGCCCTTGCAGTGCGCCATAGGGCGCACTGCACAGTGTCTGTTGCATGTCGGTGAAGGTTGCAGTGTTACTTATCATGCGCGTTGTTGTTTGCGGGTTTGCTTATGTCAGGCTACATTCGACCAGGGTTAATTCATAGTAGATGGCAGAGCGTAATGCAAATAGACACACCGGTTAATGAGGCTCATGATCGCGCGCCTCGCTCGAGCGCAACAAACACCGAGCATTACAACGTCATTGTTGTGGGCGCCGGCTTCGCAGGGTTAGGTGCCGCCATTAAGCTGCAGCAAACGGGCTTCGATTTT
>Ga0209652_1003489_pt1 | contig 11540 bp, 7 predicted proteins | sample SaaInl74LU_5_DNA_FD_184641 | JGI IMG/M metagenome (GOLD analysis project Ga0209652, IMG submission 184641) | Marine microbial communities from expanding oxygen minimum zones in the Saanich Inlet - ESP_74LU_5_DNA (SPAdes) (version 2) | ecosystem: Environmental > Aquatic > Marine > Intertidal zone ...
CCAAGGCCCCCACGGTCCCTGCCACCAAGGCTCCCGTCGCCACCAAGAAACCCACGGTCCCTGCCACCAAGGCTCCCGTCGCAACCAAGAAACCCACGGTCCCTGCCACCAAGGCTCCCGTCGCCGCCAAGGCCACCAAGGCCCCCAAGCTTTTCAGAAAGTAGAACGTAGTACAAGTCATCTTCAGAGCTCTTTTGTGGGTGTAGTGAATGGATGTGTGGATCGATCGTTTGAAAATGGGAATTATGCTTCAGTTGAACGCTTGCTGATGGTTGACTTTTTGATATCTGTTGTAGTATAAATTAAGATCTTTATCAAGATAATACTCGTCTTCTTCAGACTGCGATAAGAATGGATCTTGACTGCGGCTCATTCATTACGTTTTCAGAGAAGTCCTAACTTGATTATGATCTCAACGCAACAAACAAGTGGATCACAAGTTGGGACATTAATGATTCAATCAGATGCTACAATATTGCAACTTATTGCCGATTGACGATGGTGAAGTTATATACATGATTTGCTTATTGTGAGGCATGAGACACTATTGAATAGCCAACGAGGGTGTACACGGAGGATTCCGTCAATCACTCGACAGCAGTAATAATTGCATATAGTCAGAGCTACATCGGTGATAATAATAACAGAACCTTTATCTGGAGCACCTCTCAAAGAGCAAATTATATATGCATCGTAATGAGATACACATTGTCCTTCTAGCTTGTAAGTCAACCCTAGAGTGGTTGTCGTGCTCGCTAAGTCGTAGCACCCACTTTCCCGCCGATTCAATCACCTATTCAATTGCTGCCTCGACCCTTGGTCGCATACCGCTTGCAAAGTTGGTACTCATCAAAGAATACCATTCTTCACTCTCAATACTCCCGGTTGCTTGCTACCTCCTCTTTCCCCTCAATCTGACTTTGTCTTGGCACAAGCTTTACCACTTAAATTGAATGTGAACGAGATCCCTCTGGCTGACACTGCGCCCATTCAACACACTGCAGTTGTTTCATCATCCTTATGTACATACTATTTGTTGGTTTCTGACAGTGATTGCTCCCATGCCTTGCGTCTCAATCCAAAAGTGTTGTTACATTGTGTTGGAATGCTAAATAATCATGTGCAGTGATAAAGCAGAAGCTTTCAACTAACTAAGCGGATGGAAACGTATTGCTCAAGGATAAAGTCGCCGAGATCAATGTCACCGCTTACATAAGGATGAGGACAATGGTGAGGTTCTCGATGATAACGTATGTGGTTGAACATCAATCTATGAGAGAATGCAGTTTGTTCCCACAATGTAAACATTGATCAAATGCAGCCGTATCCATCGAATTTATGTCATAGAAACCTAAAAGCCTTGATTGGGTAGTGATAATCACATTCTGATCTATTCAGAAGCAATATACTGCCGCAAAACAACTTCCTCTGAAGACACATACATATTGCCTATTAGATCCTCATTTCAACAAAACGCGACCCTACCCCATCCCTCTCTATTGAAAACATCTGCGGTGCGTGTTGGGTCGATGTTGGATGGTAGGATTGATCTGAATGATAGGTCATTGAAGATTGTTAGGGAAATGGTCATATTTTGGATGGGTATAGAGCCAGGGTTGAAGTTCGCCGCGATGATGGTTTGTGTATAGGCGTGGAATTGGATCTCCATTAGCAACCCCACAGCACAAACTGATTGACAAGCATCATTGAAAGCCATTCGATGGCGTTTAGTTGTACCATGATCATCAGAATTTGGAATAGAACAATGAAATGGATGACTTTTGTTTGTAACCGATGATGCATCAGCCCACGTATCGTATGGTGCCCGACCGAACGCTATGGTCGTAGAAAGACACTACCAAAGGACGCTGACAGCGTGCATCCCCAATGTGTATATGTAGAAGCGGCGGTGAGGATTGATGGAGAGAGGTCGATTACATCAGTCTAGAGGAGGACGTCGGAGATTGATGTTCGTGTTGCTGAGATGGGCTATATATTATTTAAATCTTCATCGTTACAATTTAATATTTGGAGTTAGACGGCGAGTAAGGTATCGATGAGATCCTACTGGTCATCAGGAGACCATTTCTGTTTTGTTTGGCCCGTGAAGCCTTCTACTTGTGGTGTTATTAGCGTCCGTAGGGGGGCCTTTTCACCATGGTGGAGTCGTTTGGACGATCATTTTCTTGTAAAAAATCAGTCTGCCATACGGTACTAAAGTGTACGTAGGAATAAGTAGGTATTACTTGCCCGCCATCCAACCAAAAAACTCATTTTGAAAAAGTATTTAAAATAACATGGCCGACAACAAAGCCTACCTCGCCGCAGTAGAAGGCGGAGGGACCACCTTTGTCGTATCAGTGGCATGCGTATCATCATCATCAGTGGCAAACAGCAACAACGATGAAAACAACAATATTCTCAGCATCGGATGCACCAAACTACACCTATTACACACAGCCACCATCCCGAAGCGAGATGATAACGGTGAAATACCAAATAATTACACTCCGGAAGAAATTATCAGTGAGGCGTGTTCGTTTTTTCGGACGCATTTACCACCCGATGGACGGGGGCACTATTCGGCATTGGGGATAGCCTCCTTTGGCCCAGCTGGGGTGGATCCCAAATCGAAAGATCAGTATGGCAAGATATTATCTGGTTCGCCTAAAAAACAGTGGAGGGGGGTGGATATATTGTCACCCATTACAGAAGCGTGTGGGCTGATGGGTGGAGAATTAGAGAAGAGGGTTGCATTTGATACGGATTGTAATGCTCCGGCATTGGCGGAGTTTCAACATCGATGCTGGCAGCAGCAACAACATCAAGAACAATCGAGCAATACTTCTTCTTCCAAACCACTCACATCATTATCCTATATAACCATAGGCACCGGTGTAGGTGTAGGGCTAGTCTTAAACTCACAACCACTCCACGGACTTTTACATCCCGAAGGCGGACATATCTGCATCCAACCATTGCCCGATGACAAATTCACTGGATATTCATGGGGAGCGAAAAGTCCCTACAAAGGGCTGGGAACAGTGGAGGGTGTAGCGAGTAGTGTTGCGCTGACGGAACGTTGGATTCAGATGGAGCAGGAAAGAGAAATGGTGAAGAAATTGTATGGAAAGGGCAGTAGTGGTAGTGGTAGTGGTGGTAATGGCAGTAGTCCATCTAGAAAGAGAGATGAGGAACAAGAGCAACCTTCTAAAATCAGCATTAACGACAACAACAACAATGGAGACAATGCTCAAACACGTGAAATATTATCCACCCTCCCAAACTCTCATCCAATATGGCTCCATGCCTCCAACGCCATTGCCAACCTCTGCGTATCACTACTGCTACTCACATCCTGTCAAAAGATTGTATTGGGAGGAGGAATCATGAAGCGTGATATTCTTTATTCAATGGTACGAAGTCAGGTGTGGACGTTGTTGAATGGTTATCTTGATAGTGTGGAGGAGTTGAGTGACGAAAGGAAGTTGGAGGATGTTATTGTTGGGAGTAGTTGGGAGGAGGTTGGGAGTGGATTGGTGGGTGCGTTTGCATTGGCTTTGGATGCGTATGAGAAAGATGGAAAGGAAGAAGGAGAAGAAGAAGGAAGAACATTACTACTTGATAGTGATGCTAGTGGAAAGAAGAAAACAACATTGGAGAGTGAACAACGCTTGTTCACGTCTGGAGTGTTGGTAGGGATAGGTTTGTCATTTGGTTGTGCGTTGATGATGTCACTTCTTGGACGAGGATCGCCTCGCAGATGACACCCTGATGGATAATGAAAACTGTTCTGAAATGTAAACTATATATTTCTTATATTTCGTGTGGCTCGATTGAGCTATCAATACGAAAAAGATAATTTTCCCCCAAGTATAACTCTGACTCTCTTCCTAACATACCGTGATCATGATCTACAGTCAGATAGATATATATTTATATCTATTCATCCTTCATTGGCAATTTGTCATTCTCATACGTCTTCCACTCCATCCCCTTGGGAGCCTGACGTTCCTTCTCATAATCAGTCTTCTCCACCTCATCCCAATTGGTAGAGAGACACGTCCCCCCCGAAGTCTGCATACTCTTGACCATGGCACGACGCGTATCCTCATTGGCATTGGAATAGATCTGTTGGAAGAGTTTGTTGAGTGCCTCGTCCCCCTCGGGTTTTTCGGCCTCTTCTTCGGCTTTGATGTTGGCTTCAATGGCGTTCCAGTCGCGGTGGGAGGCGTAGGGTCGATTTTTGGTGGATGCTACAGTGGGGATTTGGGTTGGTTTGTTGTTGGTGGTAGCGCTAGTGGTAGTAGAAGCAGCAGTAGCGGTGGGCTTCTTGTCATCCACTTTAGCAGCAGTGGTAGTGGTAGTAGTGTCCACTCCTCCGCGCTTCTCAATCCTACCCTTCTTCCTCTCCCCACTCTTACTATCATCCAACAACTTCACCCACTCCAGCTTACCCTCCTTCTTCTTCAACTTGATAAGAACCTTTTCATCCTTAATAACAGCCCTGCACTTCTCCACAACAACCTCCTCATACAAATCCCCATAAATAACTGTATATTCCGTCAACACTCCCTGATCTAGTTTTTTAATCTTGACCATCAATTCATCTGGAGTGAATGTGACAGTCAAATTGTCCGATGAGACATTGGGTTCGAGGATTTGGACCTTCATCCAGTTATCGTCTTGGTAGTATTGATATTTCGGCATTCCGGACATGACGCCATGGGTGACGGGGGAGGTTTGTTTTTTGGAGGCGGGGTGATTGCTTGGTTTGGGTGGTCCACGTGAGGACGATGATGAGGAGGAGAGTGGAGAGGAAGAAGTTGTTGTTGTTGTTGTTGGAGTCCTTGAAGGTGGTTGTGCTGCTGCTGTTGTAGTGGTAGTAGTAGACGAAGATGACGCAGCTGGAGGTTGATGTTGTTGACTATCATCACTTGTGGTGGATGACATCAATCCACCCATCTTTGCCAAGAAATCATTCCCAATACCCTCCTCCTTTCCACCCTCGTTAGTAGTATCATCATCATCAAGTTGCTCCCCTCCATAATTGTCCAATTGTGCCAACTTGTTACGATACTTACTCACCAAAGCAGCAGCAGTTGTGTCACCACCACCACTAATTTCCTCCACCAACTCCAACGCCCGCTCCCAATGCCTCCTCGCCTCCTCCCTCATCTCCTCCGCCCCCTCCTCCATCATCTGCCCCTGCATCAACTTGACAAATGCCACACGACCATTTTTTCCCCGGGCAGCAATCCCCATGTTGGAATGGAAGAGGCCCATGCTAGATCGGGCAATGCGATCGTGGGCTAGGGCTAGTTCTCCGTGTCGTAGCTTATTAGGTAGCAACAACAATGAGGATGATGATGGCGGTGGGGTAGTGGAATTATCATCGTCCATGAGGGCCAATGCGGCACGTGCGTCATTGTAGGCATGGGAATATTTCAATTTGGACAAGTATGCTTCCGAGCGGTGGGTGAAGGATCGGAAGCGGAGGAGTAGTAGTACCTTATTGTCCTCGTCGGTGGTGGTGGTGGTGGTATCGTCGTTGGAGGAGTCATTGGTGGACGACTTTTTCGCACGGCTGGTAGTGGTGGTGGTATCGGTGAGACAAATCGCCGTAGTGTAATTTTCAATGGCTGCGTCGTATAGGCCGTCGATGAGGAGGGAGTCGCCTTTGGTGATGTGGCTGAGGGGAGTGGTGGTGGTTGTGGCTGTCATTGTTGGCATGGTGATGTGTAATTATCGAGGTGTTCGAAGGTGGTCGGTTGTTTATGCTCGCTCTTTGTTCTTGCTATGTAAGTATAAAATGAAAGATTTCTGTGGAGCGCGAGATTGGCGGGAAAAGATACGAAGAGCAAAGAGCAAAGGCGAGCGACTGGCGATGGACACCGACACCCGAATAGATCAAAAATGATGCCGTTGCCTTCGTAATCGTTTTTACTCTATTGCTTTTTGTAGATGTTTGCCATGCCATAGATAGTTGATTGATTGTTGTTTGTAAGTGCACCCGAGCCGAGTAAGATCTGCCAATCATGTACTTTGCACTTGTGCGGCTCATGTTGATGTGTAAGCGTGGTGGGTGATAGCTACGAACATCACAGGATATATATAATCTTGCCCTTTTTTCCTCTCGATACACTCACATTACTTATTCGTCCTTCAATGAATACATGCTCATCGTCTTCTGATCGTTCTTTTTCCAAAGTGGTGGCATTGTTCAAGAAAGATCATAAAGAAGAAACACCCCACATATATACATAACAATCATCACAATAACAACACCAAGATGAATATCATGAATATCCAAGGTCCCAACACAGCGGGACAACGATCCACACTTGATTACTCCATCGTTGGCTGCTTCACACTCATCCTACTCCTATTCATTCTCCTTCTCGACGCATACGAATACGTTACCGTCCCCGGTGCTAGTCATGCACGAAATCAACTTCATCAGGGATTGGAAGATCTCACCGGAATGGAAATCATGACCAAGCAGGAATTGGCACAATTAACACTGGAGGTAGAACAGGCGAAATTGGTAGTACATGACAAGAAGGAGGAGGTGGAAGAGATTGTGGAAAAGGTTGAATTGATGGAGCATGAACTAAAGCCAGAGACGGCTCCTATAACTGTGGAAGAGCAGAAGGAGGAGAAGGAAAAGGAGGAAGCTATTGTTGAAAAAACAGTGGAGCATGAATTGGGAATAGATAAATGGTGTGGTAGTTGTAAATGGAAGGATATGAATTTCAACTGCGATAAGCGGGTTAGTTGGCTAATGGAAAGATATCATATTGATGAACTTGAGGCTAAGGAAGCTAGTCTTGATCAGGGTTGTCAATCTCGTCGTAATTTGAGGGGAACATGATGAAGTGATGCAGTGGAATGATTGGTTGTTTCTGAATGTATGAGAGACCCCCTGATAGAGGAGTCTTCATGGCATTTAGATGATTACTGATTACATTATGTACATAAAAGCTGTGATGGATTGTTGCGTTTGGAATGGCATGGACAAGCGGCTGGCAAGAGGAAGAAGGAGGTCCAAGAAACGTCTTACAAATCTTACCCATCAGCTGGTGTCAAGCTATCTGTCCTAGTCCAAGCAGTAACTCTTATTTAGCTTCGAGTCTACCCGCAGACACTTATTTTTGATGCTGGTTTTGACCACAGAGGAGGCGCCCTAAAAGCAAGTCCCAGCTCCCAGTTGCGTTCATGCAGGAGTATGTTCATCCCGCCATTTTACCAGTTGACAGTTGAAGCTTGAAGTCGATGTGAAAAAATTGAAGATCGCATCATCCAAGGAGTGGAGCATCACCTAAGAAATAAATTGACCTCAACACAATGAAGTACTCTGTCTTCGTAATAAGTGTCTTTGCCGGCGGCAGTGCTTCTGCTTTTGCACCAGCTGCCTTCAAAACCATCACAAGACAGGATTCTACTCCGCTGTTTGCGGAGAAAACAAAATCAGATCCGTCGCCATCAACATCTTCAAGATTAAAACGGACCACTCCTTTGACTGACTGGGCAAAAGACAATGATATCAAGGTTGGAGGAGTCGAGATTGTGGCCTCTAAAAACGCCGGTTTGGGGCTCTATTCTACACAAAATCTGAGTGCAAATGATATTGTCATCCAAGTTCCAACCAAACTTACCCTCTCTGTTGAATCTCCAACTGATTACAATGCTGCCATGGAAAAAAATCTATTTTCTTCCGATCCAAAGGCTTACAGAAACTCTCCGTGGTGGACAGCTCTTTCTATTCAATTGAACTACTATGACAAAGTAGACTCGGTCAATCAGCTAGCTGGAGGCGTTGATATAAAGCCCTGGATAGATTCGCTTCCACGTGCTTATGACACACCACTTCATTGGTCAGAATCTTCACTCGATGAATTGCAGTATCGCCCTATGATGGAAGCAGTCGCATTACAAAAACGTGTTTGGAGGAAGCAATATGATGATCTTGTTGCTGCATCCAAGGAATTTTCATCCCGTATTTCGTATGATGATTTTGTCTGGGGATGTGAGACGGCGCGTAGTCGTGCCTTTTCAGGGGCATACTCAGGATCAGCGTTTAATCCTATCCCATATGCTACTGTGACTGCACTTGTTGCAGTATATATTGGTCTTGGGATAGGTACAGTGGAACAGGCGGCCAATGGCGCTGCATTAGTCATTTGCGGATCCATCTTGAAAGACTTTGTGTTTCCCAAATTACTCAAGGCGCAAAAGTATGTGATTTGTCCACTCATTGATATGGCCAATCATGTCGGAATGGATGCTACTGGAAATGTGGCGTTTGAATACTTTTCAGATGGTTTCAGTTTGTCGGCATTAGATCCAGGTGTGCAACAAGGGAAAGAGATGTTTATCTCGTACGGACCAAGAAACAACGACCAATTGCTGCAGTACTATGGATTTGTTGAACAGAACAATGTTCATGACGTGTATATTTTACCCCCGATACGCCAGTGGAATATTGAAGCTCTCGAAGAGGCTTGTGGGCGAAAGGTTGGACCCGGAAGGCTTGAAAAGCTAGATCGTGCTGGTTTGTTAGGCTTCGCAACCAACAACCTTAACACCAACACTGAAGCAGCTAACAGTATTGGAGGAGTAGTTCTCACACGTGCTACTGGGATTGATCCAGCAGTCATCCAAGCACTCCGTGCCTTAATGTCCACCGATGATGAATGGGATGACTCTGGCGAAGCTATCGGCAACTTTGCAGCGGAGGTGTCTCCAGCCAATGAACGTGCGGCACGAACGGCAGTGCGAAGAGCAATGGAGATGGAGTTAGAATCGAAGGCTACCACTATCGAAGAGGATGAAAACTTGCTCAAAATATATAAGGAAGGCAAGGGTGTCGATAACGAAGAAGTCTTGGCAGTTTTGTTTCGACTAGAGAAGAAAAAGTTACTGCAAGAGGCGATCAGGAGTATGATTTGATAATGGTGTCTCTTACTTAACAATGTTTTGCCGATGATTGTAAGGTTTAACTAGTCAAATGGAGAATCATGGTGACTTAACTGTCGTGCAGCTGTGTTCTTTTGGCATGGTTTCTAAAGGTAAACCAGATTCCCAAGCAGAATTCAGAGCAACGTATTCATCCTCATCTCCGGCTGCTCCACTAACTCCAATTGCGCCAACGATTTCATTATCTCCATTGCGCAAAAGTACTCCACCAGGGAATGCAGCCATTTTGCTAATCGCCATCATCGAATTCATCTGACCAATTTTTGCGGCATCATTTGTAGCAGTGTATTTACTTTGAAATTCCCGAGAGGATACTCCCATTGTTACGCATGTGAACGCTTTGGCGTATGAAAATTCAGGAAAGGCAGCATGACAAACATCGTCCATCCTTTTTTGCACCAGAATATTGGCTTGCCTATCAACAACAGTTACCACAATGGGTGGAAATTCATTTCTGTTGACGTTGTCAATCACACCATTCGCAAGTATATCCGCTTCATTCAAGCTTAGTTTACTCATCACAGGCACAGAAGATGGTGTGTTTGCAGTACTGCTCACTGTCCTTCGGAATGTTGAGTCTAGAATTTCAGTGGCCTGCTCATCAGTTGCGGTAAAACTAGAGCTAGTTGACACGCTCGACAAATTGTCGAGATAGGAACTAGAGCTGAGAGCAGTAGAAAAGATGGGACGGAATGAACTTCGCCCAGCAGTAGCTAGCTGCGGACTGAATGCATTTGTAGCAGGCAGCAACAGTGATATGGTAGCGGCAATGATCTTCATCGTAGTGGGTACATAAGATGTGCTGCAGTTTGCTCTTTTGCTGTTTGCTGCATGGTTCATGGTACGTCAGTGGCAACAATGTGCGCCCCGCGCCAAACTTCGTTCGCGGTATTTTGCGCTTCTAGATACCAGCATGATGCTTATTGTGTACAACACTTTTCGATAGTGGCATGGATGGGCTGATACGCAGGCAATCAAACACTACGATATAACAAGCGACCCCGTGTTGATGAGCAAGCCACAGAATAAAAGCCAAGAGCTCAGGAGAAGAGCACGTCGACCATAGCCGAGATAGAATAATCTGCTTCTAACACATAACACTGAAAATGGAGTGGCAGGAACTAAATTCAGACAAGACAGTCATGGTCCATGTAGATAGTGATGAGTTGACTTGGACGAAAGCATCACAAGCAACAAAAGGAGGCGTATGGCGAAAAATGTTGGAAAGGAAGGGAGCCGAGGTCGCACGGGCTACAACGATTGTCCGTTTTGACCCACATCAGGAGTTTCCTCGGCACACTCATAATGGTGGCGAAGAATTCATCGTCGTTGCAGGAACATGGCATGATGATTATGGTGCATTTCCCGCTTATAGCTATGTTCGTAATTACATTGGTTCTAGTCATACGCCAAAGATCAAGGAAGATGGTTGTACAATCCTCGTAAAATTACGACAAATGTCGAAGACGAGGGAGGAACCAGAAACGTCGTCATGGTCACTGCCTGCCTTGGTGGATTTAAAGATGGGAAAGGAACGTGATGTACAAAAGTTTCCTTTGTTATCGTCACCCCTTGAACGAACCTACGCCCTTTACTTCCCCAAAGGTACCATGGACAAGATCTTGCCCATCCCACCTCATGGCTTGGAAATGTTCCTGTTGGCAGGATGTATTAAATCAGAACTAGGCAAGGCTACGTCACGTATCCATACCAAATGGAGTTGGTCACGTTTTCCCAATGATACTGCAGCCCCACAAAAACTCTTCATTTCAACTGATCACGAGGACGGCGCCTACGCATGGATCAAAGAAGGTCATTTAGATAGTGACGAAGTTGGCGTATGAGTATGAGTTGAATAAATTGTTCTAAAAATTGAATACATGTCTTTCTATGCTGGTGACATAATGACGAATCAACTGGTGACTAATGACGAATCAAGCAGCAATATCATTTTGCCAGCGGTAGACATTGCACAACACTGAAATCAGCTTTAATCAGTCACCCAGAAACACTTCTTCTCTAAGCTGAGGAACAGCTCTGTGCACGAGTTGAAAAGCTTCTAGTGGTCCATTATACTTGGTGATGTATCATAGAATGATATATGACATGTGGGCTTCCACTCCAATACCGGCTAGTGCCAGTAGAGACGACTAGAGCAGCTGGTGATCATCTTGAAAGAAGAAGAACAGTTAGTTTGGCTTCTTGGCTGCCAGCTCCTTTTTGGCATTGCACCAAAGACAAGCGTGGCCGTGCATGGTCCCAATTTGTGATGTTGACTCTCCATTGATTTCGCCTGAGAAAGAAAGGAGAAATCCAAGTCAAGCTTTCGCCATCGCAACAGGAAGGAGGACTACAGCCTGTCATTCAAGTAAAGAGCTGCAGCGAATGACTTGTTGCACTGCAAAATATCGGCTGAAAGCGTTGTGATTCAGGAGACTATGACTATGGAGATACCTCAGTGAACCCTATGAACTTATGCTGGAAGGATTGTAATATTAGAATAATGATAAGAATAAGAGAATGTTCATCATTATTATGTGTTACCCTTGTTCAAAAGCAAG
>Ga0209652_1003490_pt1 | contig 11537 bp, 9 predicted proteins | sample SaaInl74LU_5_DNA_FD_184641 | JGI IMG/M metagenome (GOLD analysis project Ga0209652, IMG submission 184641) | Marine microbial communities from expanding oxygen minimum zones in the Saanich Inlet - ESP_74LU_5_DNA (SPAdes) (version 2) | ecosystem: Environmental > Aquatic > Marine > Intertidal zone ...
TCAGGTTGATTTTACCTTTACAAGGTGTTTTAATTCTTCCCAAGATCTCTTTTAAACTTCGACTCCGCTTGCTTATTACTTATAGACTTTCCGGCTAAATATATTGTACTTCAAAATACAATAGATGGCTCTAAATCCATCTCTCCACCCAATCTTCTTCCCTTCGGCATAAGTTCTTCCGTAATAAGAAATACCCACCTCATAAATCCGGATGTTCTCTACCCTACTCAACTTTGCAGTAAGCTCCGGCTCAAAACCGAAACGCTTTTCCTTTAACAAGAGCTTTTTGGCAATATCCAAGCGCACCAGCTTGTAGCAGGTTTCCATGTCGCTCAAGTTCAAATCAGTAAACATGTTGCTCAAAAAAGTGAGGAACTTGTTCCCAATCGAGTGCCAGAAAAACAAAATCCGGTGCGGGTTTCCACCAATAAATCGCGAGCCATAAACCACATCGGCATTGTCCATGAATACCGGCTTAATCAAATCATTAAACTCCATGGGGTCGTACTCCAAATCCGCATCCTGAACAATAAAATAATCGCCAGATGCCAATTCAATCGCCTTGTGGATGGCAGCACCTTTCCCCTGATTTTTCTCTTGAGAATAGAAGGTGATTTTTTGTTCTGGATGATCCTTGATGTAAGTCTCCACAATTTCCTTTGTTCGGTCCTTGGAGCAATCATTAACAATCACCATTTCCATTTGAATGCCATGATCCAAATCAACCTCGTTGATTCGCTTTAAAATCGGCAGAATAGTAGCTTCCTCATTGTATGCAGGAATGAGAACAGAAAGGGTTTTTAGTTGCATGATCGTCAATTGGGAGGACAAATATAGGGATTGGGAATTGGGAATTGGGAATTGGGAGTTGGGAATTGGAAATTGAACGTGAAGCTGGTCTAGGCCAATTAGTTACGGACCGCTAATAATAGCCCAAATTGTTCATCCAAAATTTGGTGATTCAAAGCTATTTTAATTGCTTCGCTGCTCGCTTAAGCCAAGGTTACCTTAGGTCTTGTTTATTGTTAGACCATCATTAAGATTGTTAGTAGAATGTTAGCGCTGTACTGGTCCATTTGTGAGCATGAAAAGATCAGCACGAGTGAGACCAAGCTCTTATAAATGAGTACTTTGTTTTATTTTTCTGGGTGATCCCTCCCTTTTTCACCGCTCAAAGCAGAAATATTCCATTCTTCGTTATGACGTCATTTATCTGTAGTAATTTCGCTGAAAACCAATTGATTTAACCAAATGAAAATTTCAAACAAAACCACCCTACGCGCGGGAGTAGTTGCCATGGCTATCATGACTGCTGGCATCTTTACTTTGAGCGCTTGTGGCGATGGCGGACACGATCATGCTGATCACGCTGACGACGCTACAGAAATCATTGAAGAACTTACTGATGAAGCTGGTGAAATGGCAAGCGATGCTGCTGATTCATTGAAGTCGGACATGGACGAGATGAACAGCTTAAATGCTGATCTTAACTTCGCTGACGGAAGCATGGAAAAAAGCCTCATGGATTTTATCGCTAACGGAAGCGGAACACAAACCTTTGTTTTGGACAAGATTCCTTTCGAAGGCGAAGAGGTTTCTGCTGAAGGAGCTGAGCAACTCGATCACCTTGCTGCCATTTTCAAAGCAAACCCTGATTTGAGAGCTGAAGTGCAAGGACACACCTCTGAAGCTAAAAATGCGGTTGGACGTACAGCGAAGAAAACGGCTTCTGCAACAAGAGCTGCTTGGGTAAAAACCAAATTGGTTTTCCGTGGAGTTGAAGGAAAACAACTTGATGCAAAAGGATATGCCGATGAGCAATTGCTTGAAGGTATTGCTCCTGATGCTGATGAGCAAAAGCGTTTGGTGATTGCTTTAACGAAGTAATTGATTTAAGCGGCTATTAAAGCCCTTTCCTTATTGGCCCGGTCTCTCTTTGAGTCCGGGCCTTTTTTGTGAGTGAAGATGAACAAGAATACTTGAATTTGACGCTCCCCTGAGCCAATGGCCTTGTGTACCAAGCACGAAACAATCCAAAATAAACAGCTTGCTCATATTTTTAGCAAATAAATCCATTTGTTTTAGTATTCTCATTATTTTAGCAAAACCTAAACAAGCCCAAAGTATTTTGCTTTGGCAGTAATGCTACTTTAATGAACTCAAAGTCGATTCTACATCTCGACCTCGACACCTTCTTTGTGTCGGTCGAACGGCTCTTGGATAGCCGGCTTGTTGGTTTACCCATCCTGATTGGTGGTACGAGCGACCGTGGGGTGGTTGCTTCTTGCAGTTACGAAGCCCGAGCTTTTGGAATTCACTCTGGAATGCCCATGAAACTGGCCAAAGACCTCTGCCCAGAAGCCACCATCATTCGAGGAAACTCGGCCAATTACAGCAAATTGAGTCAGGACGTTACCGACATCATCAAAGAAATGGTGCCCCTGTATGAGAAGAGCTCCATTGATGAGTTTTATGTGGACCTCTCGGGCATGGACCGTTTTCACGGTTGTTTGAAGCTGGCGAAAGAGGTGAGGCAGCGCATCATTCGTGAAACGGGAATTCCCAATTCTTTCGGACTCTCCATCAACAAAACCGTATCGAAAGTAGCTACCGGCGAAGCCAAACCCAACAACGAGCTTCAAATCTTGGAAGGAACCGAGAAGCGTTTTTTGGCGCCCTTGTCCATCAAAAAAATCCCCATGGTGGGCGATAAAACCTATCAAACCTTGCGCAACTTGGGCATACGAAATATTGGAACCGTTCAAGAAATGCCGCTGGAAATGATGGAGCAGGTGCTGGGGAAAAATGGGGTCAGCATCTGGAAAAAAGCACAGGGAATTGACAACAGCGCCGTTCAGCCCTACTGCGAACGGAAATCCATTTCCACCGAACGCACCTTCGACAAAGATACCATTGATGTGCGCCGACTCGAAGGTATCTTAGTAGCCATGTGCGAAAACCTCGCCTACCAACTCCGACGAGGAAACAAACTTACAGCATGCGTAACCTTGAAAATTCGCTACTCCGATTTCAACACCTACACCATGCAAAGACGAATTCCTTACACCTCTGCAGATCATTTGCTACTGCCCATCGTGAAAGAACTGTTTAAAAAGCTGTACCAAAGAAGGGTATTGATCAGGCTGATTGGCGTGCGCTTTAGTCATCTGGTGGAGGGCGGACACCAAATCAATCTTTTCGACGATAGCGAAGAGCGGATTCAGCTCTACCAAGCCATGGACAAAATGCGATTGAGGTATGGAGACAGGGCCGTGGTTTCGGCTGCCGGACTCGATGCGCGCACCATTGGTCGAATGTACAACCCCTTTTCTGGTCAGCCCCCTACCCTTCTGGCCAATCGACGACAATGAGTGGAGATCAATACAAGTAAAGCATCGCGAAGCAAAAAAGAACTAAATTTAAAAAGCCATGTGTGGAAGATATGTCAACGTTTCAAAATTGAGCACCATTGAAAAACGCTTCAATGTAAAAACCGCTGCCCCAGAATTGCTGGTTCCCAACACCAACGTGTCGCACGGAAACCTCGCCCCGGTCATTACCAACGCCGCTCCCCATGAACTGCAGTTCTACCAATTTGGCTTTACTCCTGCTTGGGCGAAGAAACAGTTTTACATGATCAATGCACGCTCTGAGGGCGACCACAACAAGGAAGACGACCCTGCTTATACCGGACAAATGGGCATCGTAAACAAACCCATGTTTCGCAAATCCATTCGATCGCAGCGCTGCCTCGTGGTGGCCGATGCTTTTATTGAAGGTCCGAAAAAAGAAAAGCTCAACCAACCCTACGTCGTTTACCTCAAAAACCAAGAGCGTCCCTTTGCCTTAGCTGGAATTTGGGATGCTTGGACCAACACCTCCACCGGGGAAATCGTGCATTCCTTTGCCATCATCACCACCGTGAGCAACAAGTTGATGCAGGCCATTGGTCATCACCGATCGCCCGTGGTACTGCACAAAGAAGACGAAGCCAAGTGGATCGACAGCTCCTTACCACTGAATGAAGTGAGCAACCTGCTTCGTCCCTACCCTGCGCAACTCATGAACGCTTACCCCATTAGTGCCGCCATCAAAAACCCGCGGGCACAGGGCATGGAGCTGCTCGAGCCCATTGGAGAACGGGTGTTTCCGGAAGTGGAATACCAGCTCGACGAAAAACTCAAGCTCTACGGCATGGGAGAATCGCCCGCGCGCTACCGAAGAAAAACCAAAGACGAGTAAGCCCCCAAACGCCATGATTTTGAACTGCCACACGTACTACTCCTTGAAGTACGGTACGCTCAAACTGCGTCAAGTTTTGGCCTTCGCTCAAGAAGCCGATTGGCGGTGTTTTGCGCTTACCGACATCAACAACACCTCCACCAGCTTGGATTTTGTGAGGCTTGCACCTGAATACGGAATTCGGCCAGTATTGGGCATCGACTTTCGAAATGGGGCCCAACAGTGCTATGTGGGCATCGCCAAAAACAACTTGGGATTCAAGGAATTGAACGAGCACTTGTCGCACATCAGCCACAAAAAAGACCGTTTCGAACAAAGCGCTCCCCACTTCCAACACAGCTTTGTGATCTATCCTTTCGAGCATTTTTCAGCCAAAATCAGCAAGGATAAAACAGCCATTCAAAAGGCCATTGATCAACTTGGGGCACATGAATTTATTGGAGTTGCCCCGCGCGACATCTCCAGGATCATCCCTTCGGCTTGGAGGCACTTCACCCAGAAAATGCTGGCCATGCCCACCGCCAGTTTTCGGAACAAACGCGACTTTAACGCCCACCGCTTGCTGCGCGCTATTGATAAAAACGTGCTGCTCAGTCAGCTCCAAAAACAAGATGAAGGAAGGGAAGACGACCGCTTTCTACCGCGCAGCAGCATTGAAGCCGCCTACAACAGCTTCCCCGAAATGTTGGAGCAAAGCGAAGCGCTCTTGGCACAATGCCAGATCTCCTTTGACTTTGGGAGTGAAGTGCCCCACAAAAACCTCAAGAGCTACACCGGAAACCCCGACAAGGACATTCAACTTATTCGTCGCTTGGTGAATGACGGACTCCATTACCGCTATCCTCAGCCCAACAAAACCATCCTCTCCCGCATTGAAAAGGAGCTCAAGATCATTGAAGAGAAAAACTTCATTTCCTACTTTCTCATCAATTGGAACATCACCCATTACGCCCGCAGCAAAGGTTATTTTTATGTAGGGCGAGGGAGCGGTGCCAACAGCATCATTGCTTATATTTTGAGGATTACCGACGTGGATCCCATCGAGCTCGATCTGTATTTTGAGCGCTTCATCAACCTCTACCGCCAAAATCCGCCCGATTTCGACATCGATTTTTCGTGGACCGATCGCGACGACGTTACCCGCTACATCTTTGAGCGTTTTCCGCACGTTACTTTGCTGGGCGCTTATGTTACCTTTCAATACCGCGCCGTTGTTCGGGAATTGGGGAAAGTGTTTGGTTTGCCCAAAGCCGATATTGATGTCTTGAGCAGCGGGAAATTTCGTTTTGACGAGCTCGACCAACTGGCGCAACTCGTTTTGAAGTACAGCACCCTCATTCAAGGCTTTCCCAACCACGTGAGCATTCATGCGGCGGGCATCCTCATTTCAGAAAAACCCATCAGCCATTACACCGCCACCTTTTTGCCCCCAAAAGGCTTTCCCACCACCCATTTCGACATGATTGTAGCCGAAGATGTGGGACTGTATAAATTCGACATTCTTAGTCAGCGCGGCTTGGGAAAAATCAAGGATTGTGTGGACATCGTGAAGCAAAACCACCCCGAGGAGGAAGCCATTGACATTCACGACATGAAGCGCTTTAAGCAAGACCAGCGCATCAAAGAGCTCCTTCGCACGGCAGACGCCATTGGCTGCTTTTACGTGGAGTCTCCTGCCATGCGTATGTTGATGCGGAAGTTGCGGGTAGATGATTATTTGGGCTTGGTGGCTGCCAGTTCAGTAATTCGTCCGGGCGTTGCACAAAGCGGCATGATGCGCGAGTATATTTTGCGCTACCGTTTTCCAGAGCGCCGGCAAGACGCCCACCCCGTGATGCTCGACATCATGCCCGAAACCTTTGGGGTGATGGTGTACCAAGAAGACGTAATCAAGGTGGCGCATTATTTTGCCGGACTCGATTTGGGCGAGGCCGATGTGCTCCGGCGGGGGATGTCGGGCAAATTCCGTTCGCGTGAAGAATTTGAAAGCGTGAAGGAAAAATTCTTTTCCAATTGTAAAGAGAAAGGCTACGACGATGCGCTTACTGCCGAAATTTGGCGACAAACCGAGAGTTTTGCGGGTTACGCTTTTGCGAAAGGGCACTCGGCTTCTTATGCCGTGGAGAGTTTTCAAAGCTTGTACTTGAAGGCCTATTTTCCCATTGAATACATGGTGGCCACCTTGAACAATTCTGGCGGATTTTACCGCACCGAGTACTACATCCACGAAGCGAGGATGAAAGGGGCAAAGATTGAAGAACCCTGCGTTAACAAGAGTGCAGCGGTGTCCATCGTTGAAGGAAAAACCGTTTACTTGGGCTTTGCTTTGGTGAAGTCTTTGGAACAAAAAGCCATTGAAAAACTCCTCACCGCAAGGAAATACGGCGGCAGTTTTGAGTCGCTCCTTGATTTCGTCGATCGGGTACAGCCCTCTTTGGAGCAGTTGGTTTTGTTCATTCGTTGCAATGCATTTCGCTTCACCGGTTTTGGAAAAAAAGCCCTGTTGTGGGAAGCGTATTTGCTCTTGGGTCACCAATCGAAAAGCAGCGAAAACCTATCGCTCTTCAAGCCCGAAGCCAAGCGCTTTGTGTTGCCCGATTTGGACACCGCCCCTTTGGAGCACATTTTTGATGAAATGGAGCTTTATGGTTTCCCACTCAAGCCGCCCTTTCCCCTTTTGGAATATGCGCCGGTCAACGAAGTTTTTGCCAAAGACCTTCGTCAGCTCGTGGGTCAAGAAGTCACCGTTGTGGCCTACATTGTGACCATCAAGCCCACCAAAACAGCCAAGGGAAAGATGATGTATTTCGGCACCTTCTTGGATCGAAATGGCGACTGGATCGACTCCGTTCACTTCCCCCCAGTGGCTGCGGCTTACCCTTTTCGTGGCAAAGGCATTTATGCGCTTACGGGTAAAGTGAGTGAGGAATTTGATTGTTATACTATTGAGGTGAGTGTTTTGGAAAAGTTGCCGATTGTACCAGACCCGCGATATGCTTCGACTTCGCTCAGCAACCATTCGACTTCGCTCAGGAGATGATCCTTTCTTGGGATTGAGCGATGACGGGGGATGGTTTAGCGGCTGGCGCCGGTTGAGCTTGCTTCGCAAGGGTTGAGCGCTGCGCTTTGGGTTTAGGGGGATGCAATGGTTCTTGGGTAAAGTGAGGTATTAAAGGAGTCGAGCTTCACGCTAAACAAGCTCTTAAAACAATGGCCGAAAGCATTTCTACTTTCGACCATTATAAGATCATTCGTTGACAAATGAATCTGAGGTGTACTCTTGAAAGACTATTCAATCGTCCATCGCAAACCGCCGTAAATCATCCTTCCGAATACGGGTCCCCACATCATGGAGGCGTCGAAATACTCTCCAAAGGGGTCTTCTGCCGATACGATGGGTCGGTCTTGACGGAAGTTACCGAGGTTCTCTGCACCCAAATACAGCTCAAAGAGGGGTGAAAATGCCCTGCTAATTTGTGCATTGATTTGCACATAATCAGGTGCATTGGCGGCCACTTGAAACTCCTCAGGATTCATGGAGGTGTCGGGCAAGCGTTGCTGACCAATCCACTGGATGGTACCGTCAAAACGCCATTCTGATTTGTTCTTTCCGGGCTTTGTTTTGTAGCCCATGGTTAAGAATCCGCGGTGTTTCGATACAAAAGGCACCGTGCGCCGACCTCCCTCATAATCGGTTTGAACGTCCAACCAACGGTAGGCCAAACGCATCTCCATTCTCCGCCTTGGGGTCCAGCCAAATTCCACTTGTGCACTGTTTGAAAAAGACTCCCCATCGAGGTTGTAAATGAGTAACTGACCGGCATCTGCGTCCATGTCCATCACCGTTTGGTTCACAAAATTGGTGTGGTAAGCGTCCACAGACAAGGTAGCTTCGCGGTAGTTGAGTTTGAATTTCGACACGTAATTGATTCCGAAATTCCACGCCTCTTCGGCCTCTAAACCAAAACCTGGAAGTTCACCACTGCGGATGATCCATTGCCTGTTGCTGGCCAAACGACCCACATTTTCCATGATGACGTTCGATGTGCGGTAGCCTTTACCAGCGCTCACTTTAAGGCTATTCAACTCGTTAATGCTGTAACGCGCGTGCAAGCGGGGCGACCAAAACAAGCCGTAAATGTTGTGCTGATCAAGACGCATTCCCGCCACCAAACTGAAGCGCTCTAATTGGCTGTAGGTGTATTCAAAATACGCCCCGGGCACTTGCTCTGTGCGGCGATAGGTGATGCTGTCCAAACGCTCATCAAAAGCATCGTGAATGAAACTCACCCCCGTTACAAACTTGTGATTGGAGTTGGACAAGATGGAGGAATACAGCAAATTGGCACGAAAACTCTCCTGCAAACCGCTGTAATCACGATCGCCAAAACGGGCATCTTGCTGGTGATAAACGCCCGAGATCTGTGAACCAAAACTTCTCCAGTTTTGACGCTTAAATACGTATCCGGTTTTGGCTGAGGCCTCTACCCTTGTGGTTTGTTGGTGCATGCCCCAAACATTACTGAGCACTTCACCGTTGCGATCTGCTGCCAATTGTCCTGCAGCTCCTTGGGTTTGAATTCCGGTGATTTGGTATATCCCATTCACACCACTTTTAGCGTTCCAATGCCACTCGTTGCGCAGCACGATGTCTTCTTTCAAGGGATTGTCGAGGAAACCATCGCCGTTGTTGTCCATGCGCTGGTTGTTCCACTCTGAATGAAGCATGACCGTGGTTCCCCATGTCTCGCTTACCTTTTGACGGGTGTGCACGTTCATTTCTAAACGTCCCCCTTGGTTGGCATACATGTTCAGGTGAAACTTCTCCGAGTTCTCCGGGTTTTTTATGGCCACGTTGATTTCTCCTGTGATGCTTTCATAACCCGATGTTACCGAACCTGCTCCTTTTGAAATAAAGATTTCATTAATCCACGGACCAGGGATGTAGCCCAAGCCGTAAATCACACCCAAGCCTCGTACATTGGGAATGTTGTCTTTCAAAATTTGCGAATACTTGCCGTCCAGTCCCAACATTTTAATTTGTCGGGTACCCGTTACGGCATCGGTAAATGCGGCATCAACAGAGGCGTTGGATTCGAAGCTTTCCGACAAATTACAGCAAGCATCGCGCTTCAACTCTCCTGAAGAAATGCGTTGAGCATTGAGTGGGTCGATGAGGGAAATGCTTACGTTTTCGCGTTCGGCTTCTACCACCGCCTCGCCCAGTTCTTTGCCCGGGTTGAGGATGATTTCAAGCATTTTCTGTCCGTCATACTTCACATAAGCTACACCGTAGCCCACAAAAGAAACGGCAAGGGTATCAGTAAGTGCTGTGGTTTCTAATCGGAAAATCCCTTGGGCATCCGTTGAAGTACCGATGTTGGTTCCCTTCCAATACACACTGGCACCGGGGAGGGTTTCTACATGTTCACCGGGCGCATGATCGTGCCCGGTATGGTCGCCTTCTTGTTCCGTGGTATAAACAATACCCTTGATTTTAGAAGGTGTGCTGGTTTGACTCCATGCTCCCAAGCTCACAAAAGCTCCGAAGAGGAATAAGGTCCATTTTAACATGTCAGTAGGGCTTAGTGCTCTTCGTGGTCGTGTTCTTCGCCTTCTTCGTGGTCGTCTCCTGAACAAGCACCACCACCTTCTCTGTACTTGCAGCAGCCGTGAACGTTGGCATAAGCCTCATCAGAAGCTTTCACTTCTTTGGTGTCGTGACCCGCTTTGGCAATGAGTTCGTGGATTTCTTTGAGGGTAATTTTCTTCTCGTTGAAGATGATTTTCAGCTCTTTGGTTTTGACATCATACTCGGCAAATTTCACGCCTTTAACGTCCACCGCAAGCTCGATACGGTCTTTGCACATTCCACAAACGCCATCCACCCAAATGGTGGTTTCTATGGCTTTGTTTCCAGCAAAGGAAGTGAGTGAAATGAGGGCCAGAAATAAAAAAAGTAGGGGTGATTTTAAATTTTTCATAATTATTGGTTTTTGTCTTTTTCAGACATGAATAAATAAATGCATCGGAATAAAACCGAGACATCATCCATAAACCAATTGCTGTTGAAATGCGATGTATTTTGGCGGACCCCGTTGTGCATCCATCGCCACATCTCCCTTGCTGCGTTCAAGCACTTGAACTTGGAAAAATTGGGGCGCTTCGCGAAGCTCAACAAAAAAAGAAAGCACTAAAAAAGGAGCCGAAGCATGGTCTTCATCCAAAGCGAGATACACTTGCTCATCGTCGCAACACGCTTTTTCTGAGCCACAGGTGTGCTCTCCGGTATCATGACAACATTGGAAGTCCCACAGCTCGAGTCCGTTCATCTCCAAACCGGCCACGCTACCGCAGCAGGAATGAGTATGAAGCAAAATCCCTACAGAAAGTGCTGCATACCAAAGCATTAAAACGAATGCGGAGAAGCGTTGCATAGTTACAAAGTTAAGCAAAAGTCTTTACACTCCCCTTGCAACTTTCGTTAAACTCAATGGTTATACTCGCATGGAAGCACTAAGAAAAGTTGGCCCGGGAAAAATCATTGAGATGAAGTACACCCTTCGCAAGGGGGGAAAAACGGGCGAAGTCATGGAGGTGATGGACGAACAATGGCCTTTGAAGTTTCTTTTTGGCGAAGGAATGATGTTGCCCGTGTTCGAAGAATATTTGCTGACGATGAGTGAAGGACAGCAGTTTGAATTCTCCTTAGCGCCTGAGGATGCTTACGGGCAGCACGACCCCTCCCAAGTGATTCAATTGTTTCGGGATGATTTGGAACTATCAGACCGTCACCCCTACGAAGACATTGATGCCGGCGACTACCTGCAGTTGACCACCACGTCGGGGAGCGGACACGCCGGGAAGGTGATGGAGAAAACAGACCAGTACCTCGTGATTGATTGCAACCATGCCTTGGCCGGAATGACCCTCCACTTCGAAGGACAAATACTTTTCATTCGCGAAGCACGTCACGACGAACTCGAAGCGGGAAGGTACATTGAACCGAATGGATTCCGCAGTCATTCTACCCTGCGTTTGCCGCCGAATGAGTGATGAGCTGCCTTCGACTATCGCTCAGGCAGCGGGTGCTGAGAACGAGAATAACAATCAGAAAAAAGACGAAGTTGACCACTGAGCGGAGCCGAAAACAAAAGTGCCCCTTTAGCGGAGCCGAAAACAAAAGTGCCCCTTGAGCAGAGCCGAAAACAAAAGTGCCCCTTGAGCGGAGCCGAAAGGGGGGGCTTTGATTAATGAGCTGCCTTCGACTCCGCTCAGGCAGCATGTGCTGAGAG
>Ga0209652_1003492_pt1 | contig 11534 bp, 8 predicted proteins | sample SaaInl74LU_5_DNA_FD_184641 | JGI IMG/M metagenome (GOLD analysis project Ga0209652, IMG submission 184641) | Marine microbial communities from expanding oxygen minimum zones in the Saanich Inlet - ESP_74LU_5_DNA (SPAdes) (version 2) | ecosystem: Environmental > Aquatic > Marine > Intertidal zone ...
TTACTGTTCTGGCGCTTCGGCTGCGTCCTCCCACATGATTCACGGCGGTATTCGCTACCTGGAAAACGGGGAGTTTCGGCTGGTCCGGGAATCACTCTTGGAGCGCAATCGGCTCCTGTCGACAGCGCCCCACTACGTCAAGCCGCTCAAAACAACTATGCCGATCTTCTCCGTGTTCTCCGGGGTCCTCTCGGCGCCTGTCAAACTGCTTTTTCATCGCGGCGGCAAACCCAAAGAACGCGGAGCGCTCTTGATCAAAATTGGCCTGCTGCTCTATGACACTTTCGGGCGAAATGCGGGGACCATGCCCCGCCACGAGTTTTTTGGTCGGAAACGCTCGCTTCGTGAGCTCCCTGCAATAAATCCGGACGTGAAATTCACCGCCCACTATTTCGATGCCGCCATCGAGAACCCCGAGCGCCTGGCGCTCGACATTCTTGGTGACGCGCTCGCGCAAGGCGAGCATGCGAGGGCGCTGAACTACGTCGAAGCTTCCGGAGCGACCGGGGAGGGCATTGTGCTGACCGACACTCGAACAGGCGAGACCATTACGTTTGAGGCTGACCTGGTCATCAATGCGGCAGGTCCGTGGACAGATCATGCCAACAAGGCCTTTGGATTGCCCAGTGCGTACCTCGGGGGAACGAAGGGCTCCCACATTGTCCTCGATAACCCGGAGCTGTTTCAGGCGTGCGATAACCGCGAAATATTCTTCGAGAATAGCGATGGCCGCATTGTCCTGATGTATCCACTTGTGGGTCGCGTCATCGTCGGGACGACCGATATTCCGCTGGATAATCCGGATGAAGCGGAATGCACGGAGGAGGAAGTGGAGTACTTCTTTGATTTGGCCTCGCACGTGTTCCCAAACATTGCCCTCGATCGACGTCAGATCGTCTACCGGTATTCGGGCGTTCGGCCGCTGCCGGCAGCGGGTGATGTTTCCCCCGGTGTCGTGTCCAGGGATTATCGGATCGTGAGTGACCGGCTACCCACCGGGCAAAGAGTGCTCAGCCTGATCGGTGGAAAATGGACCACGTTTCGTGCGTTGGGGGAGCACCTTGCTAATGACGCCCTAGCGGTGCTTCGTCAGTCCCGCAGGGTCTCCACAGTGGGCATGGCGATCGGCGGCGGAAAAGACTTTCCGAGGGACGAGAGTTCGCTTCAGCACTGGGTCAGGGAACATCGGGGGACTGTTCCTGAGGTGCGCGCCCGGGAGCTTCTTGCGCGATACGGGACCACGGCTCGGGACTTACTTGCGCACCTTTCCGGGGCCGGCGACGACCCCTTGGTCCACGTTCAGGGCTTTTCGTCCCAAGAGGTCGCCTGGCTGGTCCGGGCCGAACATGTCGTCACCCTGGCCGATATGGTTTTCCGCCGGACGCTCCTAGGTTTCACAGGGTCTATTGGCCCCCAGGGGGTCCACGAGCTTGCTCAGGTGATGAAGCCCGTGATGGGGTGGTCGGCTGCTGACTCCGAGCGAGAAGTCGCCTCCATCCGACTTGAGCAGGCTGCCTAGGGGGATTTGCCCTCAGTGGCGAGGGTCATGTCACCCCCTTGATTTACCCTAAAAGTAGCGAAAGGGGCGGAATGGGTACCTGGATTATCACCGTAAAAAGCGGAGCGCCGCTCGGAGTTGACGATGAAACACTGGGCCAGATGGCACGTGATCGTAGGATTCAGCCCGACACGGTCATCACGGACCAGGACTCGCAAATGTCCTACCCCGCCGGGGATATTCCTGGACTGTTTTCCCACAAGAGCTGGGTGGTCGGTTTCGTGCTTTCCGTGCTGCTCGGTTATCTCGGCGTTGACCGTTTCTACTCCGGCCGCGCAGGCCTCGGTGTGGTGAAACTACTGACCGTTGGTGGCGGCGGCCTGTGGTGGATTATCGACGCCATCCTTTTTGCCACGAAAAGCGCCCGCGACGGGCAAGGTCGGCGCATCGCTAACAGCTGAAGACATCACCGGTTTCGCGGGCACAAAAGCGGTAACCTGAGAAACACATGGCGACCTCTTCTGACCCAATAGACCGCATCCTCGCGGCTGAAGAAGCCGAGTCAGCTCCCGTCACCGTCTTCTCTCGGCCGGTGGAAACCCGGGCCCCGGCGTATGCCCCCACCGGCGGGGATTTTGACAGGGAAGAGCGCCAAGCCCTGCGTCGCGTGGCGGGGCTGTCGACTGAGCTTGATGACGTCACCGAGGTCGAATATCGTGAACTTCGCCTCGAAAAAGTTGTACTGATCGGGGTCTACGACCGCGGCACCTCCACGGAGGCAGAAAACTCCCTCAAAGAACTTGCTTTGCTGTGTGAAACAGCCGGCGCCCAGGTTCTCGATGGTGTGGTGCAGCGATTGCCTCATCCGGATGCCTCCACCTATTTGGGGAAGGGAAAAGCCCGAGAGGTCAAAGACCTCGTATGGCAGGTGGGCGCAGACACCGTGGTTGCGGACACCGAGCTTGCACCGTCCCAGCGCAGAGCGCTCGAGGATGTTCTGAAAGTCAAAGTCATTGACCGCACCGCGGTCATCTTGGATATTTTCTCTCAACACGCCAAGACCCGAGAGGGTAAGGCCCAGGTGGAGCTGGCGCAGCTTCAGTACCTACTTCCTCGATTGCGAGGTTGGGGTGAATCGATGAGCCGTCAAGCCGGTGGCCAGGTGGGTGGGGCTGGCGCGGGTATGGGGAGCCGTGGACCCGGTGAAACTAAAATTGAGCTTGATCGGCGGCGCATCAACACCCGCATGGCGAAGTTGCGCAAACAAATCAAAGGTTTTGGGCCCGCCCGAGAAACCAAGCGTGCCAATCGCAAGCGAACCGGGATCCCGAACGTCGCGATTGCCGGATACACAAATGCCGGAAAATCTTCGCTGCTCAACCGCATGACCCAGGCGGGCGTTCTGGTGGAGGATGCACTCTTTGCCACCCTGGATGCGACCGTACGCAAGAGCGTGACTCCCACCGGGCGTGCCTTCACGCTTACGGACACGGTCGGTTTTGTGAGGAATTTGCCCCACGAGCTTGTCGAGGCGTTTCGCTCGACTCTGGAAGAAGTAGGCCAGGCCGATGTCATCGTGCACGTTGTCGATGCCAGCCACCCCGACCCCGGTGCGCAGCTGTCCACTGTGCGCGGAGTGATTTCCGACGTTGATGCCAGTGATGTCCCAGAGATTGTGGTGTTCAACAAGATTGATTCCATCGACGATGCCACCGTGTTGCAACTACGCGGTATTGAGCCAGCAGCGCTGTTTGTCTCCGCTCACACGGGTGAGGGCGTCGACGCACTATTGGAGCGAATTGATGCAGAACTGCCGCGTCCCACCATTGAGTTATCGGTGATCATTCCCTTTGACCGAGGTGAGCTCGTGGCGCGTATGCATAATGAGGCGATTGTTCGTTCGACTGACTATGACGAGCGCGGCACTCTGATGAGCGTGGTGGTTGATGGCCATTTGGCCTCCGACCTCCAAAATTTTGTCGTCGCTGCCTAATCCTGGGGCTTGGTTGCCCAAAGGGCGCTGCCGATAATTCCGGCGTTATTCAGGAAATGCGCGGGAACGAGGGGGGCACCAGCCTCGATAAGCGGGAAGAACTTCTCGTGGCTTGCGGAGACGCCACCGCCGACCACGAACAATTCGGGAGCAAACAGAGTCTCGACATGGGTATAAAAGCGGGTGAGGCGAGAGGCCCACTCCTCAAAAGACAAGCCTTCACGCTCCCTGGCCGAATTTGCCGCCCGTCGTTCCGCTAACTCGCCATCAATTTCGAGGAGACCAAGCTCGGAATTGGGGACAAGCACACCATCCATCAAGAAGGCACTACCGATTCCGGTTCCCAGGGTGGTCAGGATTACCAGGCCGCCGATTCCGCGGGCTGAACCTAGCGACGCTTCTGCGAATCCTGCGGCATCCGCGTCGTTGACCATGCGAATCGGTTGGCCAAGCTCCTCGGTGAGGTACTCGTCGGCGGGGAAATCAATCCACTCCTGGGAGACGTTACTGGCCGACCGGGTGCGACCGTGGGTGACGACGGCGGGGAAACACACGCCAATGGGCTCGTGCTCACGGTGCTCGAGAGTGTCGACAATTTCCTGAACAACATCCAACACGTCGGGTGGATGGGCACCCTCAGGCGTTGCTATTTTGACGCGCTCGGAGACAAGCTCTCCCGTGGAGAGGTTCACTCGGGCGCCTTTGATACCCGTTCCGCCAATATCAATGCCCAGCGCGACACTCATGGCAGCGTCAATATTTCTGCTCCGGTGTCGGTGACCACAAGAGTGTGTTCAAACTGGGCGGAGAGTTTCTTGTCCTTTGTGGTGATGGTCCAGCCGTCCTCCCACATGTCCCAGGCGATAGTGCCCAGAGTCAACATTGGCTCGATGGTGAACACCATTCCCGGCTCAATCCTCTGGTCATAGAGCGGTGCCGCGTCATAGTGGGGGATGATCAGCCCCGAGTGGAAAGACGACCCCACTCCGTGGCCGGTGAAATCCTTCACCACCCCGTAGCCAAAGCGGGACGCATAGGCTTCAATCGCGCGACCAATGACATTGATTTGGCGACCTGGCGCCACCGCCTTGATTCCGCGGCGCAGAGCCTCCTCGGTTCGCTCCACCAGCAAGGTGGCCTCTTCTGAAGCCTCGCCGACGATAAACGTCTTATTCAAGTCACCGTGGAACCCGTTCAGATAGGCGGTGATATCAATGTTGACGATGTCGCCTTCTTCCACCACGGTGTCATCGGGGATGCCGTGACAAATAACTTCATTGAGCGATGTGCAGCAGGATTTCGGGTATCCCCGGTAACCGAGGGTCGACGGGTACGCTCCGTGACTGGTCACATAGTCGTGGGCGATGCGGTCAAGCTCGTTCGTGGTGACACCCGGTACGACGGCGGCGCCGGCTGCTTCGATCGCTTGTGCAGCGATGGTTCCTGCTGCGCGGATGGCCTCGATTTCCTCGGCGGAGTAGACATCATCGCCCTGGTGGGCTCGTGGTGCTGCTCTGCCGACGTATTCTGGAGCCGTGATGGAAGAGTCAACGGGTCGTTGCGGTGCGAGGGTGCCGGGGATCAGAATTCCAGAGGCATCTTTTGGCACGCACACAGTCTAAACGGGGGAGCTGATGACGCAGGCAAAGAAGTGGTGGTTCAACCACGTTACCGGCGAGGTTGAATACGGTCCCCAGTCCCTGGGGATGCATCGCGATGGCCCTTTCGAGTCCGAAGCTGAGGCGGCCAGAGCCCCAGAAATCGCGCGCGAGCGCGCTGCTGCCTGGGAAGCGGAGGAGGAGGCCTAGTCCTCGTCGAAGCTGTGCTCCGGCCCCGGGAAGGCGCCTGATTCCACTTCGTCACGCCACTGCGATACCGCCCCATGGAGTACATCGCGCATCGAGGCGTATTGCTTGACAAAGCGTGGGAGGCGGTCGGTGTTAAGCCCCGCGAGGTCCGACCACACGAGGATTTGACCGTCAGTTCCCGGGCCTGCCCCGATCCCAATGGTGGGAATGGTGAGTGCCTCGCTCACCTGGCGAGCAATAGTCTGCGGAACCATTTCGATGACAACCGCGAAGGCTCCGGCTTCCTGGACCGCGAGGGCATCCTCCATGAGTGCCTCAGCACCACTGCCGCGCCCCTGCACAACGTGACCGCCGAGTCCGTGCTCGCTCTGGGGGGTGAAGCCCACATGGCCCATTACCGGGATCCCCGCTTCAACAATGCGGGAGATGTGGTCACGCGAGCGAACGCCGCCCTCCAGTTTGACTGCGTGAACGCCCGATTCCTTCATGAAACGAATGGCGGTGTGGAGCGCTTCGTCGGCGCTCGCCTCGTAGGACCCGAAAGGCAGATCGGCCACCACCAGCGCGCGAGAGGAGGCCTTCGCGACCCCACGACACAGCGGAATGAGCTCGTCAACGGTAACGGGGACGGTGGAGTCATAACCAAAAACAACATTCGCGGCGGAATCACCGATCAGCAGGAAGTCAACGCCGGCTTCGTCGAACACTCCCGCCGTGAGAAAGTCATAGCTGGTGATGCCGGTAATCCGAATGCCCTGTTGTTTGGCGCGGGCGAAATGGCGGACGCGAACGCGTTTAGGTGAAGAAGACATGAGGGGAGCCTACTCGGGGCTTTCGAACTGCGACAGGGTGTTGGTAATCGGCAGCCGTCGGTCTCTCCCGAAAGCCACACTGGAAATACGGGGCCCAATCGCACCCTGGCGACGCTTCCATTCCGCGCGGGACACCAGCGCCACGACCTCGTGGACGAGAGCTTCGTCAAAACCGCGTGCGACGATTTGGGGTGCGTCAGCGCCTTGGACTACCAGTAGTTCAAGAATCTGGTCCAGAAGCTCGTAGTCAGGGAGGCTGTCCTGATCGGTTTGATCGGGGCGTAGTTCAGCGCTGGGGGGCTTATCGATCGAATTCGCGGGGATGGGGGGTGTTTCCCCCAGCGATCCGGCCCGAGCGTTTCGCCACCGCGCCAATTCCCACACCAGTGTCTTGGGGACGTCTTTGATCGGCGCAAAACCGCCCACGGAGTCACCGTAGATCGTGGAGTAGCCCACGGCGAGCTCTGACTTGTTGCCGGTGGTCAGCACGAGGTGGCCCTCTTGATTCGAGAGCGCCATCAGCACTACACCCCGGGCGCGGGCTTGCACATTCTCCGCCGCCAGACCGCTCAGGCCCAGCTGGTCATCAAAACCGGCGACCAGCTGGGTGATGCTCTCTACGCGGTAGGTGATTCCTAAGTTGTCGGCGAGGGCTTGGGCATCCTCGAGGGAATGTTCACTCGAGTGGGCACTGGGCATCCCCACGCCAAAAACGCGCTCCGGACCGAGCGCATCTGCTGCGAGCGAGGCGCACAACGCCGAGTCGATGCCCCCGGAGAGCCCGAGAATGACCGAGGGGAAACCGTTCTTGTTCACATAATCTCGGATACCCGTGGTGATCGCCTGCCACACCAGCTCCAGTGGATCATCGGTGCGCGGTGTGAGAGGGGCAAGAGGTTGTGGCCCGGGGTCGCGGACGCCGGCAAGCTCCACCCGCCGCGCACCGTTGGGCGGTGCCGCCGCAGCGCTGAATGCTGGGATCTCGAGGTCGGCCACCGTCACGTCTTCGTCAAACCACGCGGAGGACACTGCGCGGTGCCCGGCGGGGGAGACGATCATGCTGTCGCCATCAAACACGAGGTCGTCCTGCCCGCCGGCAATGTTCACATAAGCAACGTGTGTGTTCATTTCCTGCGCGCGCTGGGTTACCAGCGGCTCGCGCACGGTGGCTTTATCTCGCTGGAAGGGGGACGCATTGGGAACCAGCAGAAGCCCCAGGGGGTAACCGGTGAGAGTTTCCACAGGGCCGTCGCTGCGCCACAAGTCCTCACAGATAACGATTCCAGCGTCAACACCCGCCATGCGCAGGATGAGAGTTTCGGTCCCCGGCACAAAAGTTCGGGATTCATCAAACACGGCGTACGTGGGCAAGTGGTGTTTGGCGTAGGTGGCATGAATTTTCCCGCCCAGAAGGACACTGGCGCTGTTTGTGGCCCGGGCCGCAGAGTGGAGGATGGTCGCGTCATCGACCAGAGCGTGTGGCCCATCGGGGTGCCCCACGATGACCGCCATGTCGCCCATACCCTGGGCCTCAAGCGCGCTCGCAAGCTCGACCAGGGAGGCCCGCGACAGTTCCAGAAAGTTGTCCCGCAGCGCCAGATCTTCAATCGGGTAGCCCGTCAGCGACAGCTCACCGCTCAGCATGGCTTGTGCACCCTGGTCGTAGGCAACCCGGGCGCACTCCACAAGAGTTCGAGCGTTGTGAGATCGATGACCCACAATGGGGTTGGTTTGCGCTAAAGCTAAGCGAAAACGGGGCATAACCAGTAGCCTAATGCCAGAGCTTTCTGCGCCGGTGAGCGCCCAATCTGGGGGAAACAGTGGATAAACAACGCGACTTTGTCTTGCGCACTATTGAAGAGCGCGGAGTGAAATTCATTCGGTTGTGGTTCACCGATGTGGTGGGCACGCTGAAGATGGTGGCCGTAGCACCCGCAGAAATTGAAGGCGCTTTTGCGGAGGGCTTGGGAATCGATGGTTCGTCCATTGAAGGGTTCACCCGGGCATTCGAAGCCGATGTGCTGGCGCACCCTGACCCGACCACGTTCCAGATTCTTCCCTGGAGGGGTGAAGTTGACCCCACTGCGCGAATGTTCTGCGACATCACCACCCCCGATGGTCAACCTGCGGCCGTAGACCCCCGCCATGTCCTCAAGCGTCAGTTGGAAAAGGCGGCGGACCTGGGCTTCACGTTTTACACGCACCCGGAGGTGGAGTTTTACCTGCTGAAGTCCAGCGCCTACGGTCCCGACGGGCCGGAACCTGTCGATTCTGCGGGATATTTTGACAACGTTCCCGGCGGTACTGCTCACGACTTCCGGCGGCGCGCCGTGAGAATGTTGGAAGACCTGGGAATCTCGGTCGAGTTCAGCCACCATGAGGCGGGCCCTGGTCAAAACGAAATCGACCTGCGTTATGCCGATGCCTTGACGACCGCCGACAACATCATGACGTTTAGAACCGTGGTTAAAGAAGTCGCTATCGAGCAGGGTGTCTACGCCACGTTTATGCCCAAGCCCATGGCATCCCACCCAGGCTCGGGTATGCACACCCACCTGTCCTTATTCGAAGGCGACACGAATGCGTTCTTTGACGCGGGAGGTAAGTATCAGCTCTCCGCCGTCGGACGGTCCTTCGTGGCTGGTGTGCTCAAACACGCACCCGAATTCACTGCCATTACCAACCAATTTGTGAACTCGTATAAACGCCTGTGGGGCGGACACGAAGCCCCCAGTTACGTGACTTGGGGACACAACAACCGCTCCGCCCTGGTTCGGGTGCCCCTGTACAAGCCCAGCAAGGGTCAAAGCGCGCGCGTGGAGTACCGGGGAATCGACTCTGCGGCCAACCCGTATCTTGCGTTCTCGCTGCTGCTGGCAGCGGGCTTGAAAGGGATTGAAAACAACTACGAGCTGCCGGCCGAAGCAGAGGACACCGTGTGGGAGCTCAGTGAAGGCGAGCGCCGGGCGCTGGGCTACGAACCGCTACCCGCGAGCCTCGACCAGGCGCTGGTGCAGATGGAAAACAGCGAACTGGTCGCGGAAACACTCGGTGAGAGAGTGTTCAACTACTTCCTGCTGAACAAGAAGCGCGAGTGGGAGGCCTACCGCGCCCAAGTAACCCCCTACGAGCTCGCCAGCAACCTCGAGCTGTTGTAGCACCGTGCGGGGATGACGAGGGAGCGATCGACTCTCCAGGTCCTTGCTAAAGCAGGCTTTAGCGACCTGGGCGCCGCGCAGCAGCGGCTTGCTGAGCTTGGCTGGGAGCCCGAACTCTTTGCCGGTTCTGCTGACCCCGACGCTTCGCTAGCAGCGTGTTTGGCGATGCGGGAGGCGCATCCTGGCCCGTGGGCAAAGCTCGTGAAATCCGCGCACGCCAGGGAGTCGGTGATTGTGCTCACCGGGATGAGCACGGGCCTCACCGACTTTCTTGTGCGCAGACCTGAACAGTGGAGCCTCTTCACCGACGACCTCACTGTTCTTCCCCCCGCACACGGCTGGGTGGAGCTCTTTGGGTCCGTCACCCGGGACCTTGAGCCTGCAGAAGCGGTCGCTGCGTTGCGGGTCCAGTATCGGCGCAACCTTTGTCAGTTAGCGCTTTTTGACGCACGATCTGCTGACGCCAGGGAGGTCCTGCCCCAGGTGGCCGCCTGTTTGGCCGATATGGCCGGGGCGTGCCTAGAAATCGCTCTGGATATCGCGCGCCGCCAGCATTCTTTGCCCGCGAGGGATGTTCCGCTGTCGATCATCGGGATGGGTAAAACGGGCGCGCGTGAGCTCAACTACCTCAGCGACGTTGACGTGATCTATGTGACGGAGGTCCCCGAGGGCGCTGAGAGCGAGAAGGTCCTCCAGGGCGCAACCCTGCTGGCGCGGGAGACTGCGCGCAATGTAATGGAGTTCGGTCACGAGCCGGGGTTGTGGGAAGTGGACGCCAACCTGCGCCCGGAAGGTAAAGACGGCGCCCTGGTGCGCACTCTGGACTCCCACCTCGCCTACTACGACCGGTGGGCGAGCGATTGGGAGTTCCAGGCGTTGCTGAAGGCGCGACCGCTGGCGGGCGACGTGAGCTTAGGTCAGCGCTATGTAGATGCGCTCAGCCCCCTGGTGTTTAGCGCATCAGGGCGTCCGGGATTCGTCGAGCAAGTGCAGCGCATGCGGGAGCGGGTCACCAGCACGATTCCAGCGGACCAAGTAGAACGCCAGGTGAAGTTGGGGCCGGGAGGCCTGCGCGATATCGAATTCACGATCCAGCTCTTGCAGTTGGTGCACGGAGCGACGGACGAGTCCATCCGACAGCGAGACACCCTCGGCGCTCTCCGGGCCCTCTCGAAGGCGGGGTATGTCGGTCGCGCCGAGGCGGAAGAGTTTGATGGGGCCTACCGCACTCTGCGACTGCTGGAGCATCGTATCCAACTGGGCGCCATGGCTCGAAGCCACGTCATGCCAGACACCGAGGAGGAGCTGCGCCTCCTGGCGCGCCGTACCGGGTTGGCGGAAACCGCCTCGGGTATCAGTGACGTCTGGCGAAGCACGCGGCGCGATGTGCGAAGCCTGCACGAAAAGCTGTTTTATCGCCCCCTCCTCTCAGCCGTGGCGAGCCTTGATGAAGCGGGTGGGTCCCTGACCAGCTCTCAAGCAGCGCTCCGTTTGGGGGCCTCCGGGTTTGTGAACCCCGAGGGCGCCCTCCACCACCTGGCAGCCCTCACCCAGGGGGTGTCTCGGCGAGCCGCGATCCAACGTGCTCTCCTGCCGGTGATTTTGCAGTGGTTGGCCGAGGGGACGGATCCTGACGGGGGACTACTCGCCTTTCGAAACCTCAGTGACAATTTGGGCGAGGCCTATTGGTTCCTGCGCATGCTCCGCGATTCTTCGGGCGCGGCACAGCGTCTCACTCGGGTGCTCTCCACCAGTGGATTTGTGCAGAAACTCTTCGCCCGCGTTCCCGAGGGGGCCGAGTGGCTGGATGACGATGATGATTTAGTGCCCCGAGGGGCCGAATCCTTGCTCGAGGAAGTTCAGGCCACCCTCCAGCGGCATCAGGCGGACCCTGACACGGCTGCTCAGGCGCTGCGCACCTTCCGAAGACGGGAGCTGTTGCGTTTGGCGCTCGGAAGCATCCTGGGGGTCTCAGAAACGTCCACCACGGCCTCGGGGTTGGCCGACCTGGCCCAAGCCCATGTGGAGGGGCTGCTCACCCTCGCCCGGCACGGCATTACCGGAGTGGACTTTGCGGTCATCAGCATGGGGCGCCTCGGCGGCCGCGAGATTGGCTTTTCCTCCGATTTGGATGTGTTGTGGGTGTATCGCGACACCGGCGCTGGTGAGGAAGCCGGGCAGCTCGCGGAGGCGATTGTGCGCGATGTTAAAAAATATGGCGAAGACGTGTTGTTCCCGCTGGAATTGGATGCCGGGTTACGGCCC
>Ga0209652_1003494_pt1 | contig 11533 bp, 10 predicted proteins | sample SaaInl74LU_5_DNA_FD_184641 | JGI IMG/M metagenome (GOLD analysis project Ga0209652, IMG submission 184641) | Marine microbial communities from expanding oxygen minimum zones in the Saanich Inlet - ESP_74LU_5_DNA (SPAdes) (version 2) | ecosystem: Environmental > Aquatic > Marine > Intertidal zone...
AGTATCCTCAAAAATTCGCTTCATTTATAACAATTTGTCAAGTGATCAAATATAAGTACAGAATTTATAATCTGTAGTGATTTTTTATCTTTATTTTGTGCCTATAGCCCGTATTATGAAGTCCATAAAAACACCTAATTCAATAGTTCATTTTTCAGACATTGCTATTGAAAAATTGAATGATCATTTACTTGAGACGGATTATTCATCCGTTTTTATTATCGTAGATGAAAATACCCACGAACACTGTTTACCATTATTCCTGCCTAAAGTAGCATCTCAGTCTACAATAGAAATTATTGAACTAGAATCTGGAGAGGAAAACAAAAACATTGAAACCTGTACTCAGGTTTGGAGTGTGCTTTCTGAATTAGGTGCTGATAGGAAAAGCTTAATGATTAATTTAGGGGGCGGTGTTCTTACAGACATGGGTGGTTTTATTGCGGCTACTTTTAAACGCGGCATTCAATTTATAAACGTTCCAACGACACTTTTATCTATGGTAGACGCATCTGTTGGGGGCAAAACCGGTATAGATCTTGGGGCTTTAAAAAATCAAATAGGGGTTATTACAGAACCAGAAATGGTACTTATCATGCCTGAATTTTTAAATACCCTAGAAGAGAGACAATTGAAAAGTGGGTTTGCAGAAATGCTTAAGCACGGACTAATTCAAAATCATGAGTATTGGAAAATCCTTTCCAAGACAAACCATTATAGAGACTTATCAGCATTAATAAAAACATCTGTTGAAATTAAAGCGGCTGTTGTTATTGAAGATCCCACAGAACAACACCTAAGAAAGATGTTAAATTTTGGGCACACCTTAGGTCATGCTATAGAGTCTTACTGTCTTGAAAACAAGGAAATAAAAACACTATTACATGGTGAGGCTATTGCGATTGGAATGATTTTAGAAGGGTTTATTTCCTATAAAACAGTTGGCCTAACACAAGAAACCGCAGTAGAAATCAAAAACGTATTTAACGCCCATTTTAGTAAGGTGCGTTTTATGGAGGAGGACATAAATCAATGCATTGATTATTTAAAATTTGACAAAAAAAACAGCCACGGAGAGGTGAAATTTGCCCTTCTGTCTAATATAGGAGCGCCAGCTATAGATATATTGGTTCAAGAAGAAACCATCAGAGAAGCATTTTCATTTTATTTAGAAAACTAAATGACTTACTTTTTCAAGTAACGCGTTTCAATAATATTAAAATGATGGGTCAAATGTCCTGATAATATAAATCCTGTGGCAGCAACACCCATTTCAGATCCACTAGCAAAGCCTTTGGCGTTCAGTTGCTGAGAGGAAAAGCTTTTAAAAAGTGATAAAGTAGCATTTCTAACAGAAATAAGCTCTTCTTTAATTGAAGCTAAATTGCGGTGAGCAGCATTTGAATTAGGTACATATGCATTTTCATCAAATCCAGGAAGAGCTGTAGTATCTCCTCTAGAAAAACACAAAGACCTATATTGGAAAATCCTTTCTGTGTCTGCCAAATGAATTAAAACTTCTGCAATAGTCCACTTTAATGGAGCATAAGCATCTTGCAGCTTAGATTCGGTCAGTTTTAAAAACAAGTCATCAATATCAGAAAAACCTTTAGATAGACTTTCTAGAAGCGTATTGTCTCCATTATTGTCTATATAGGATTGATAAAAAGGGTTAAAGTCTTCTGAATTTAAATCAGCAATTGTAATCTTGTTTAATAAGCACATTACAATTCATTGAATATAGTATGCATTAAACGCTTTTTATCGTTTATGCTCTCTTCCAAGGAAATCATAGTTTCTGTTCTACTAATACCATCAATATCATCTATTTTGAAAATGATGTTTTTGGCATGGTTGGTATCTTTTGCTCTTATTTTACAAAAGATATTGAATTTTCCTGTAGTAATATGAGCAACAGTAACATTAGGAATGAGATTTAATCGCTCTAAAACAAATTTAGTTTGGTGTGTTTTTTCCAAGAAGATTCCTACATATGCAATGAAAGCATATCCTAACTTCTCATAATCTACTGTAAGCGAAGACCCTAAGATAATTCCACCTTCTTCCATTTTTTTCACACGTACATGCACTGTTCCTGCAGAAATAAGCAGTTTTTTAGCAATATCTGTAAATGGTGTTCTAGTGTTATCTATTAACATATCTAGAATCTGGTGGTCTATTTCGTCTAACTTTATCTTGCTCATTGGTAGTTCTTAAATTATGATACAAAAATAATACAGAAATAGATATAATTCAATGAAATATAGATTTTTTTAATAAAAATGCAATACTCTTAACTATTTAGACACATATACCAGCCACAATATCCTTAATATTTTGAAAAACAGTAGCTTGCAAATCAGAATTAATAATAGCTAAATCTATGATTTTATGAAAAGAGAACTTATTTTCTTGATCAAGTGCATAAAATTCTGGTACAAAAATAATTTTATTAGATTCTAACACCTCTTTGTATTGAATACCTACCATAGTGTCATGAGGGATATTTTTATTCACTAAATGAGGGTGTTTAACACCAAGGTCAAGAAATTCTTTCTGATTTTCTGGAATACCAAAATAGGAAGCTATTGTATAATTTAAATATGATTCACTAGAAATAGCATTTACCGCAGAAAACAAGGCGTGAAAAACCATTGCTCTGCTAACTTCTCTTTGATAATCCTCTGAATAATGGCCAGCTTCAAATAGTATTGTTGGCACACCAAGTTCTTGGAAATAATCACCAACGCATTGATTGTTAAAAGCGTCGTCGAACCTTCCTATTTGATTCGGGATCATTTGTTTCAATGTGTCATTCATGACCGCTATGAGCTTCATCGCTACTTCTCTAGACGGTGTTAGAGAACAATTCTTGTCTGCAGAAGGCGCCAGAAAAGACATGGTTGCAGGCCTTGCTGGTGATCCAACACTGAAAATAGTTCTTTGATCATGGAGATTAAAACAAAAATCAGGAGATATATAATCAAATACAGTCTTTAAAAAAACACTTTCTGGTTGAGAAAAATCTTGAAAGTCTCTATTTAAGTCTACTTGATTCTCATTAAACCTTGTATATGCAAATGCGCCATCTGGGTTAAGAATTGGTATCACAATAAGGGTACATTGCTGAAGTATATGACTAGAGGCTTCTGAAGAAGTGTTCAAAAAATTTATAAAATCTACCAAACCTTTAGTAGTGGTAGATTCGTTGCCGTGCATCTGAGACCACATTAAAATCTTTTTATTTCCAGATCCAAAGCGATAAACAGGAATAGGCGTCCCATTGACAGATTCTCCATTGAGATCTTTGACAAAAAAACTATCCCAGTAATCTGTGATTGGTTTTAAATCTGTCAATGGCAAATAGCGGCCTTTAATGGAATGAGTTTTATGATTGAGGTGTGAAAGATATTCTATCAAAATATAGTTATTAATTACAAATGTAACAAATACATCTTTTACAATTGTAAATACTTTTTGTTTACATTTGTATTGTTATTTGGGCCTAATAAAAGCTGTTTTGGTTACATTTGTTATCAATCAAAATTGAATCATTATTAAAATTACATAAATTACTCAATTTCAATATTTTAATTGTGTTTAATTAAAGTTTAAGTTGCAAAATTATCACCATAATAATCCGAATACAGCATCACAATAATCGATATTCACATATTTAAGTTACAATGATAAACAGTCAAGATTTTATAAAAAGATTACAAATAATCATTGATCATTACCAACTTTCAGCCGCTTCTTTAGCAGATAAAATAGCGGTGCAAAGGTCTAGTATTTCACATTTATTATCTGGAAGGAATAAACCTTCACTCGAGTTTGTTTTAAAACTTGTCAGACAATTTCCTGAGGTGAATTTATACTGGCTTCTCAATGGAACGGGAAACTTCCCTTCTGCCCTATCTGAATCTGACGCGTCTAAAAGCCAGTTTGGAATTAGTTCAGAAGGAAATAATGAAAGTGACCGCTTGAGCAATGAAAAAACCACAGAAATGCCTAAGCCCTTAAAAGAGCCAATGCTCCATTCTATTCACAACAATACTCAAGATGAAATAGACGCTGTTATAATTTGCTATAAGAATGGAAATTTTAAATATTATAAAAACTTAGATTAAGGACATTTGTGCTTATTTTTATATCATGAAATATATCTATATCCTATTATTTGCGTTTGTAGTATTAGCTTGCAACCCACCTCAAAGAAATTGCAAAGATTTTAAAACGGGGCGTTTTGAATTTACTGCAACTATTAATGATGAAACAATAACTACCTCATTTTTTAGAAACGACACCTTAGAAGTTGAAAACTTCAATGGTAAAATTGACAGTAGTAGCATTAAATGGGTCAACGATTGTGAGTATATTCTTAAAAACCTTCATCCAGTCAATGCCGCTGAAGAAACACCTCTGTTAATAAAAATTCTGACCACATCTGACAATGGTTACACTTTTGAGTATGCTACAGTTGGAAGTGCTCAAAAAGCTCGTGGAACCGCCGTAAAAATTGACTAAGTATGTTTGAAATTCTATTAAGTCCAGACGCCTGGGTCGCACTATTAACCCTTACTTTTTTAGAGATTGTTTTGGGTATAGACAATATTATTTTCATTTCAATTGCTGCTGGAAAACTCGCAGATGGAGATAGAAAAAAAGCAACAAACATAGGTTTGGTTCTCGCTATGGTGCTTAGAATTCTATTACTATTGGGTATTTCTCTTTTAACGGCTCTAAATGAACCCCTATTTCACTTAAACACTAAATGGGTACAAGGGAGCATTAGCGGGCAAGCAATCATATTGTTTCTTGGAGGATTGTTTCTACTGTACAAGAGCACCAAAGAAATTCATGAAAAAATTGAAGACAAGTCACATGATGCCAATCAGGTAGCATCTAATCAGACCAAATCTCTAAGAGCCGCTATTATTCAAATCACAGTCATTAACATTGTTTTTTCTTTTGACTCTATACTCACCGCTATTGGAATGACCAATGGGATTTCAAGCAATCCCAATGACGCCCTAGTGATTATGGTCATAGCTGTAATAATCTCTGTGCTGATTATGATGATGTTTGCAAAGCCAGTAGGAGATTTTGTCAATAAAAACCCTACTATACAAATATTAGGCCTATCGTTTCTCATCTTGATAGGTTTTATGCTAACCACTGAAGCGGCTCACCTGTCTCATTTAGTTGTGTTTGATCAAAGCATAGGAAGCATCCCTAAAGGATACCTTTATTTCTCCATAGCTTTTTCACTCATGGTAGAGTTCTTAAATATGAATATTCGAAAGAAACATTAAAACAACGTTGGCTGGCTTCCTGCTTTTCCATCACTAGACGCAGAGGGCTTTGTGTTTTCAGATACTTCCTCAGAATTTTCAGATACTTCTTCAGAATTTTTGGACATCCCATCAGGGTTTTCAGATACTTCCTCAGGATTTTCTACCTCCATGTCTGTTGCTTCAAGATCTCCTTCAGGCTCATATGGTAGTGGATCCAGCGCTGCTGAATTTTTAATTTTTTCGGTACTTAGCTGGTTACCTAAGGCTTTAATTCCTTTAGGGGCAATGAATTCCTCCATATTTATCTGCGCAGCAGGCTTGGCTTCTTTTCCCCTAGGCTTATTGAACTCTATTTCAAAAACAGGCCTCCAATCAGTAGACACAATCTCTAAATAGGAATTCTCATGTTCGGTAATAAACAAGTCTTCTCTATTAGATTGCTCAATTAAGAAACGCTTTCCAAAGTATTTGTCCTTTTCTCCATCATAATAAATTGCAGAAATTGGTTTAGATGGAATCCATTTTTCCAAAACAATCATATCTTCTTCAAAGTGAAGGGAAAGTTCTGGTGACATAGTTTTTACCACCCCTTTTTGTGTGATCACTAAAAGTAAGTCGTCTCCTTTAAATGCGCCCAATAAAGTGCCTCTACCATCTACATTAAGACGTTGAACAACCTCATCGAACCATATATTCCTGGGCTTAAGGGTAGAGACACCTTTTTCTTTAAGTTCTATACGTTTCACCGCGTATTTAGACACAAGATTTCCCTTTGAGCTTCTTCCTTTGATTAAAACATCAGAGAAATCAATATCCCATTTTAATTTCTTTATACTGCCTACCTGTCTCAGTAAAACCGTAATAACCTCTGCCTCTCCATTAGGATTGGCACTAAAATAAAGCACCTCAGAGCCAGAATTACCATTAGTTAGGTCATAAGCTCTATCTCTAGTAACCCCCGTGATATTAAATCTCTTAATGTAACTAGGGCCGTTTTTACCGTCTTTGTAGACTAAATTATAGGTGGTGCGTTTGTCTTTTTTCTTAAACACGGCTACGTGAAGGATGTTTTTAGCTACAAAAGTCTTGCTGTCTACTTTTGTAATCATGACATTCCCGTCTGCTGTAAAAACAATCACGTCGTCAATATCACTGCAATCAGTCACATACTCTTCCTTTTTCAAGGAAGTCCCTACAAAGCCCTCTGCCCTATTGACATATAGCTTTGTATTCCTCATCACAACTTTGGTCGCTTCAATGTCGTCGAATACTCTAATTTCAGAAAGGCGCTCCCTACCTTTTCCAAAGGTTTCTTTTAGGTTTTTAAAGTAGTCAATCGCAAAGTCTATCAAATGAGCCAAATGATGTTTTATTTGGGCCATTTTATCTTCTAAACTACTAATGTACTGCTGCGCTTTATCAATATCAAACTTAGAAATTCTTTTGATTCGAATTTCTGTTAAACGGGCAATATCTTCGGTTGTAATAGCTCTTTTTAGATGGGCTATATGAGGCTTTAATCCTTTGTCAATAGCATTAATTACACCTTCCCAGCTTTCTTCTTCTTCAATATCTCGATAAATTCTATTCTCAATAAATATGCGTTCCAAAGAAGAGAAATGCCACTGGGCTTCCAACTCTTCTAATTGGATTTCTAATTCAGATTTTAATAAGGCCACCGTTCTTTCCGTAGAACGCCTTAACATATCACTCACTCCAATGAAAAGTGGTTTATTGTCTTCAATGATACAGCCCAAAGGAGATATAGAAGACTCACAGGCCGAAAAAGCGTATAGAGCATCTATGGTTTTGTCTGGTGAAATACCCGCAGGAAGATGGATTAAAATCTCCACCTGAGCGGCGGTATTATCTTCAATTTTCTTGACCTTTAATTTCCCTTTCTCATTGGCTTTTAAAATAGAGTCAATTAATGAAGAGGTGTTTGTTCCAAAAGGAATTTCGGTAATCACCAAGGTGTTTTTGTCAATTTGCCCAATTTTAGCCCTCACTCTAATCTTCCCTCCTCTTAAACCGTCATTGTATTGACTCACGTCAATCACTCCAGCAGTTGGAAAGTCTGGGACTAAAGTAAATTTTTGGCCCTTAAGGTGCTTAATAGAGGCGTCTATTAATTCATTAAAGTTATGGGGTAAAATCTTTGTAGACAATCCTACGGCAATTCCCTCTCCTCCCTGAGCAAGTAATAAAGGAAATTTTACCGGTAAATTTATAGGCTCTTTTCTCCTTCCGTCATAAGAGCTCTGCCACTCAGTAATTTTAGGGCTAAACACCACGGCCAAAGCAAACTTAGAAAGCCTTGCTTCAATATACCTAGAGGCTGCTGCACTATCTCCTGTCAATATATTCCCCCAGTTACCTTGGGTGTCAATTAACAAGTCTTTCTGACCTATTTGCACCATAGCGTCAGCAATACTAGCATCTCCATGTGGGTGGTATTGCATACTATGTCCTACAACATTCGCTACTTTGTTGTACCTACCGTCATCTAATTCCTTTAAAGCATGCATAATCCTCCTTTGAACAGGTTTGAAACCGTCTTCAATAGCAGGCACTGCACGTTCTAATATCACATAGGATGCATAATCTAAAAACCAATCTTTATACATACCAGAAACCTTAGTAAGGGTTTCTTCTGTATTTAGTTCCTCCTGTGAATCAGGAAAGTTTTCTTGCTCAAATTCTTCCATAAATTATTCGCTTATGGGTGCTGTTTCGGAGATAACATCAAGCTCTACCTTGAGGTTGTCTATGATAAATTCTTGTCGTTTTGGGGTATTTTTTCCCATGTAAAATTCGAGGAGCTGGTCAATAGACATCTTCTTGTCTAACATCACAGGCTCAAGCCTAATATCTTGACCGATAAAATGCTTAAACTCATCAGGTGAAATTTCTCCCAACCCTTTAAATCTTGTTATTTCTGGCTTAGCCCCAACTTTTAACATTGCAGCCTCTTTTTCTTCTGGCGTATAGCAATAATAAGTCTCTTTTTTATTTCTAACTCTAAACAGTGGCGTTTGAAGAATATACAAATGATTGTCTTTAATCAGTTCAGGGAAAAATTGCAAAAAGAAGGTAATTAACAACAATCTAATATGCATGCCGTCTACATCTGCATCTGTTGCAATAACAATATTGTTATAGCGCAAATCTTCCATGGAGTCTTCAATGTTTAGGGCCGCTTGCAGTAAGTTAAACTCTTCATTTTCATACACAATCTTCTTACTCATTCCATAGGAATTGAGTGGTTTCCCCCTTAGACTAAATACCGCTTGGGTATTCACATCTCTGGACTTTGTGATAGATCCAGAAGCAGAATCTCCCTCAGTAATAAAAAGGGTACTCTCCAAGCATCGATCGTTTTTTGTGTCGGGTAAATGTACCCTACAGTCTCGTAGCTTTTTATTGTGAAGGTTACTCTTCTTAGCACGGTCTCTAGCGAGTTTTCTAATACCAGAAAGCTCTTTTCGCTCTCTTTCTGCTTGAACAATCTTTCTTTGCAATGCCTCTGCAGTCTGAGGATTTTTGTGTAAAAAATTATCTAAGTATTGGCCAATAAAATCATTGATGTAGGTTCTTACGGTAGGCATTTCTCCACCCATATCAGTAGAGCCGAGTTTGGTCTTAGTTTGACTCTCAAATACGGGTTCCATGACCTTTATAGAAATGGCAGAAATAATGGATTTTCTAATATCTGCTGCCTCGTAGTTCTTTCCGTAAAAATCTTTAATCGTTCGGGCAATAGCCTCTCTAAAAGCAGCTTGATGGGTCCCCCCCTGAGTAGTGTGTTGTCCATTCACAAAGGAGTGATACTCTTCACTGTATTGTGTTTTACTATGGGTAATAGCCACTTCAATATCTGGACCTTTAAGGTGAATGATTGGGTAAAGCATGTCTTCTGCAGCATTGTTATCTTCCAAAAGGTCCTTAAGCCCATTTTCAGAGAAATATTTTTCTCCATTAAAAACAATCGTTAAACCAGGATTGAGGTAAACATAGTTTTTGAGCATGCGAATTACATACTCAGCCCTGTATTTATAATTTTTAAATATGGCTGCATCTGGAATAAAACGAACTTTAGTACCCTTTCGTTTAGAAGTTTCCAAAGGTCCCTCCTCTGAAACTAAATTTCCAGCCTCAAAAGTGGCGGTCTTTAATAAGTTATCTCTACTGGAAGAAACCTCAAACATGGAGGAGAGTGCGTTCACTGCTTTTGTTCCTACTCCATTAAGTCCAACAGATTTTTTAAAAGCCCTGCTGTCATATTTACCTCCAGTATTCATCTTAGAAACCACATCTACCACTTTTCCAAGTGGAATACCCCTTCCGTAATCCCTTACAGCAACCTCAGTTTCTTTAATGGAAATCTCAATGGTTTTACCGGCTCCCATGACAAATTCATCTATACAGTTATCTATAACCTCTTTTAAAAGGATGTAAATACCGTCGTCTGCAGAAGAGCCATCTCCCAACTTACCAATATACATACCAGGACGCATACGAATATGCTCCTTCCAGTCTAAAGAACGAATATTGTCTTCTGTATATTGAGTTTGTTGCTCCATAATTTATAGCAATAGGATAGGGAGCTAATATAGTGAGGTCTTTAAAAAAATAAAACCCAATCAGACTAAAGTAATTAACAATAGTGATTGGGTTTTTGTTGATAGGTACTTTTGTGTACTACACATTAAATCTAAAGTGCATGACATCTCCATCTTGCACAATATATTCTTTGCCTTCTACACGCATTTTTCCTGCTTCTTTTACTTTGGCTTCACTGCCATAGGATTCATAATCTGCATAAGAAATAACTTCTGCCCTAATAAAACCTTTTTCAAAATCTGTGTGAATAACGCCTGCTGCTTGTGGTGCGGAAGCACCCACAGGAATGGTCCAAGCCCTTACTTCCTTAACACCTGCAGTGAAATAAGTTTCTAGGTTTAATAATTTATAGGCGCCTCTAATGAGTTTTGCAGATCCAGGCTCATCGAGGCCCATATCTTCTAAAAACATTTGACGCTCTTCGTAGCTTTCTAATTCTGTAATATCTGCTTCTGTTCCAACCGCTAAAAAGATCACTTCGGCATTTTCATCTGCCACAGCTTCTTTAACTTTGGTTACATATTCATTGCCACTAACTGCAGCGTCCTCAGACACATTACATACATACATCACTGGTTTGTCTGTAATAAATTGTAGTGGTTTTACAAAAGCTTCCCTATCTTCTTTAGAACATTCAATCGCTCTAATGGACTTACCTGCCTCTAAACCTTGTTTAAGGGCTAATAAAACAGCCTCCTCTTTCTGGGCTTCTTTATTGCCTGTCTTGGCAGCACGTTTTACTTTGTCCAGTTTTTTGTCTACAGTTTCCAAATCTTTGAGCTGCAATTCCATATCTATGGTTTCTTTGTCTCTGATTGGATTTACATGGCCGTCTACATGCACAATATTGTCGTCGTCAAAACAACGAAGTACATGTAAAAGTGCGTCTGTCTCTCTAATATTTCCAAGGAATTGATTTCCCAAACCTTCTCCTTTACTAGCTCCTTTAACCAGCCCAGCAATATCTACTATTTCAACAGTCGCTGGAACAACACGCTCTGGATCCACCAAAGATTCTAATTTCTCTAGTCTTGGATCTGGCACATTGACTACCCCTATATTGGGTTCAATAGTACAAAAAGGGAAATTAGCACTCTGCGCTTTAGCGTTTGAGAGACAATTAAAAAGGGTAGATTTTCCTACATTAGGAAGGCCAACAATACCTGCTTTCATATGCTTGGGTTTAAATTGGTGGCAAATATAAGATTAAGCTTTTAAAAAAGCCTATAAAAAAAGGGAAGTAAAATACAGATGTCTTATTCAGGATGCATAAATCGCTGTTTCTCTAATAAAACAGCCTCTGTTTCTACATGAGACTCATCTGGCACACAACAATCCACAGGGCAAACTGCGGCACATTGAGGCTCTTCATGGAAACCAACACATTCGGTACACTTATCCGGCGATATATAATAAATTTCATCTGAAATAGGATCCTGAACAGCATCGGCGTCAGCCGCAAGGCCATTAGGCAAAACAATGGAACCTTTTAACGAGGTACCGTCACTGTATCTCCATTCTTCTGCGCCTTCATATATGGCGGTATTTGGACATTCTGGCTCACATGCGCCACAATTAATACATTCGTCTGTAATGATAATTGCCATAGTAAA
>Ga0209652_1003497_pt1 | contig 11522 bp, 10 predicted proteins | sample SaaInl74LU_5_DNA_FD_184641 | JGI IMG/M metagenome (GOLD analysis project Ga0209652, IMG submission 184641) | Marine microbial communities from expanding oxygen minimum zones in the Saanich Inlet - ESP_74LU_5_DNA (SPAdes) (version 2) | ecosystem: Environmental > Aquatic > Marine > Intertidal zone...
CATCCCGCCGGTATCGCGCAACGACGACCCCCAGACGTTTGCACCCGAGGCGCCCAAAAAGATGCGGGTCGCCCTGATGACCGGCTGCGCCCAACGGGCCCTGAACACCGATATCAACGATGCCACGATCCGTCTGCTGACCCGGTTGGGCTGCGAGGTGGTGGTGGCCGAGGGGGCCGGGTGCTGTGGCGCCTTGACCCACCACATGGGAAAAGAGACCGAAAGCCACGCCACCGCGGCCCGCAATATCCGGGCCTGGAGCAAGGAGATCGACGGGGCCGGGCTGGACGCCATCGTCATAAACACGTCCGGCTGCGGAACCACGGTCAAGGACTATGGTCATATGTTCTGCGACAGCCCGCTTGCCGCAGAAGCCGCCGCTGTTGCCGAGCGGGCCAAGGACATATCGGAAGTCCTGATGACGCTCGACCTGCCCGAGGGCGCTCCAAAAGACCTGCGGGTCGCTTATCATGCGGCCTGTTCCTTGCAGCACGGGCAACAGATCAAGACCTATCCTAAGCAGCTTTTGAAGCGGGCCGGCTTTACGGTCCTTGAGCCCAAGGACAGCCACCTGTGCTGCGGATCAGCCGGGACCTACAACCTGATGCAGCCCGAAATCTCGGGCCAACTCAAGGCACGGAAGGTGGACACCCTTGAGGCGCTGAGCCCGGACATCATCTCCGCGGGAAACATCGGCTGTATGATGCAGATCGGCGGGGCAACCGGTGTGCCGGTCGTTCATACGGTCGAGCTGATCGACTGGGCCACCGGCGGGCCGCAGCCGCCTGCTTTGACAGCTCCAGGCAAAACGGCCCCGGCCATTCCGGACCTGCGCAGCCCTTTGGCCTAGGGCGCGCCGCATTTCTGCCCTAGGGTACCGGTATTGTTTCAGAAGTGTTGAATGACGGAGCGCCCGATGCGGCTGATGATCTGGGCGATTGGCCTTCTTGCAGCCTTGACGGCGCCCGCGACAGCGCAGGATGCCCCGCTTGCCTCGCTTCAGACCGGGGATGATGCCCGGGGATGGGAGGCCGTTGGTCGGCTGGACATCGAAGGCAAGGGCTTTTGCACTGGCGCGTTGATTGCGCCGGACCTTGTCCTCACCGCCGCCCATTGCCTTTACGACCGTGGCAGCGGTGACAGGATTGATCCTTCGAGGATTGAGTTTCAGGCCGGGCTGCGCAATGGCCGCGCCCTTGCCTACCGGGACGTGCGGCGGGCTGTCATCCCAGCGGGCTATGTCTTTGACGGGACTGTTTCGGATGTGGCCAGCCAGGCGGACGTGGCCTTGCTTGAACTGAGCCAGCCCATCCGATTGACCCAGATTGCGCCATTCGAAATCACGTCGCGCCTGGCGATGGGCACCCAGGTGGGCGTCGTCTCATATGCGCAGGACCGTTCCGAGGTCCCGTCCCTGCAAGAGGCGTGCAGCGTGCTGGGGCAAAGCCGTGGGGTTTATGTCCTGTCCTGTGACGTGAATTTCGGGGCCTCCGGTGCACCGATCTTCGTCTTTGAAGGCGGTGTTGCCCGGATCGTTTCGGTGGTCTCGGCCAAGGCGGAAATGGACGGGCAGCAAGTGGCCCTTGGCACCGCCCTCGACCAGCCCCTGGCCGAGCTTCGGGCCCTGCTCGACATGGGCGGCGGCGGGGCGTTTCAGGCGGTGATCCCCCGTGTCCGGGTCACCGGAGAGACCGAACGGGCCGGGACCGGGGCAAAATTCGTCCAACCCTAGCCCCCTATCGACCCCTTGAAACCTTAGCGATGTCATCCCAAATCTAGTTGCGTAGGGAGCCAGTCGGGCCCTGCGTAACCCACGGCCTGTCCCTTTTGGAAGGCCGCATTTGTTGTCGCTCAATGGAGGATAACCCCATGCGAACCTTTGACCTTGCCCCCCTGTACCGTGCCACTGTCGGTTTCGATCAGATCGCCGATCTGATGGACCGGGTGATGACCAACGATACCGGGCAGACCAACTATCCCCCGTACAACATCGAAAAGACGGCGGACGATGCATGGCGCATTTCGATCGCTGTTGCCGGATTTGCCGACACCGATCTGTCGGTTGAGGTCCGGGAAAACGCCCTGATCGTGACAGCCCGCAAAGGCGAAGACGACAGCGAGCGGCGATTCCTGCATCGCGGCATTGCCACCCGGGCGTTCGAGCGGCGGTTCCACCTGGCCGACCACGTTCGGGTAACGGGCGCGAGCCATGAGAACGGCATGCTTCATGTCAACCTAGCCCGCGAAGTGCCCGAAGCGTTGAAGCCCCGCCGGATCGAGATTGCGACAGCGCCGGTGTCGGACGCCAACCTTGTAGAGGGTCGTGCCGTAAACTAAGGCGCGCCTCTGGTAAGGTGGGTCATGACCCACCTTACGTCTACCCCCTAGTGCGCGGCGGCCCAGCTGGCCCCTTTGCCGCCATCGACCGACAGGTGGACAGACAGCTTCACCGCCGGCTCGGATGCCCCTTCCATGACATCGCGTGCCACGCCGATCATGTCGTCCGCCGCAGCTTCGTCCACCTCGAACAACAGTTCATCGTGCACCTGAAGCAGCATCTTGGCCGGCATCCCCTCAATCGCCTTTTCCATTCGGATCATCGCCCGGCGGATCACATCCGCCGCCGTCCCTTGGATCGGTGCGTTGATCGCCGCCCGCTTGGCAAACCCTGCTGTCGGCCCCTTGGCATTGATCTCGGGCGTGTGGATCTTGCGCCCGAAGAGGGTCTGGACATAGCCGTGCTCTTTGGCGAAGGCGACGGTGTCGTCCATATAGGCGCGGATACCGGGAAAGCGTTCAAAATACCTGTCTATGAACCCCTGCGCCTGATCGCGCGGGATGCGCAGATTCCGCGCAAGCCCAAAGCCGGAAATGCCGTAGATCACCCCAAAGTTGATGGCCTTGGCCTGCCTGCGGATATCGGGTGTCATTTCATCAAGCGGCACGTCGAACATTTCGGACGCCGTCATCGCGTGAATGTCGAGCCCGTCGCGGAAGGCCTGCTTCAGGGCGGGAATGTCCGCCACATGGGCCAGAATCCGCAATTCGATCTGGCTGTAGTCGAGCGATACGAGGCATTTTCCCTGTTCTGCCACAAAGGCCTCGCGGATCCGCCGCCCTTCCTCGGACCTGACAGGAATGTTCTGCAGGTTCGGATCGGTCGAGGCCAGACGCCCGGTGTTCGCCCCGGCGATCGAATACGAGGTATGCACCCGCCCGGTTTCGGGATTGATGTGTTCCTGCAGGGCGTCCGTATAGGTGGATTTGAGCTTGGAAAGTTGCCGCCAGTCCAAGATGCGGCGCGGCAGGTCGTGCAACGTGGCCAGATCCTCAAGCACGTCCGCCCCGGTCGAATAGGCGCCTGTCTTGCCGGTCTGGGGTTTCTTGCCATCCGGCATCGTCAGTCCCAATTCGTCGAACATGATCTCGCCCAGCTGCTTGGGGCTGCCGACGTTGAAAGGGCGGCCTGCGAGCTCGTGAATATCTGCCTCAAGCCCTGCCATCTTCTGGGCAAAGGCGTTGGACATCCGGCTGAGCGTATCGCGGTCCACCTTGATCCCCGACATCTCCATCCGGGCCAGCACCGGCACCAGAGGGCGTTCAAGGGTCTCGTAAACAGTCGTCACCTTGGCCTTGTGCAACTGCGGCTTGAACGCCTGCCAGAGGCGCAGGGTGATATCGGCGTCTTCGGCGGCATATCGCACCGCATCCGCGACCGGGACCCTGTCAAAGGTGACGGCTGATTTGCCGGAGCCAAGAAGCGATTTGATCTCGATCGGCAGATGGCCCAGATACCGTTCGCTCAACCCGTCCATGCCGTGATTGTGCAGACCGGCATGCATGGCATAGCTCATCAGCATGGTGTCATCGATCGGGGCGACCTCGATCCCGTGGCGGGCAAAGATCTTGGCGTCATACTTCATGTTCTGCCCGATCTTCAGGATACCCGGATCCTCAAGAACTGGTTTTAGCCGGTCCAGAACATCGTTCAGGCCCATCTGTCCTTCGGCCAGATCGTCCGACCCGAACAGGTCGTCTCCGCGCGACGCCTTGTGGGTCAGGGGGATGTAGCAGGCCTGCCCTGCCTCGACGCAAAGGGAAATGCCCACCAGGTCGGCCCGCATTTCATCAAGGCTTGTCGTCTCGGTATCGACGGCGACGTAGCCTGCCTCCAGGATCCGGTCGATCCAGACCCGCAGCGCGGCGGCATCGGACACACATTCATAGGCATCCGGTTCGAAGGGAACCGCTGCAGGCGGGGCGCTGGCCTCATCCGCGCCCGGGGCGGTTTCAACAACGACGGGCGGTTCTACCCCCAGCTTGTCGGCGACGCGCCGGGTAATGGTGCGAAACTCCATCTCGGCCAGAAAGCCCAACAGAACCTCGGGCACCGGGTCGCGGACCTCCAGATCGTCCAGATCGAAATCCAGCACCATGTCGCAGTCCAGCTGCACCAGCTTCTTCGACAGGCGGATCAGATCGGCATTCTCGATCAGGCTTTCGCGACGTTTGGGTTGCTTGATCTCGCCCGCCCGTTCCAAGAGCGTTTCCAGATCACCAAACTCATTGATCAAAAGGGCCGCCGTCTTGATGCCGATACCCGGCGCGCCGGGCACGTTGTCGACCGAATCTCCGGCAAGGGCCTGCACGTCGACGACCCGTTCCGGACCAACCCCAAACTTCTCGATCACGCCGTCCCGGTCGATCCGCTTGTTCTTCATCGGGTCGAGCATCTCGACCCCATCGCCCACCAATTGCATCAGGTCCTTGTCGGAACTGACGATGGTCACCCGCCCCCCAGCAGCGCGGGCCTGACAGGACAGCGTGGCGATGATGTCATCGGCCTCGAACCCTTCAAGCTCTTTACAGGCGATGTTGAAGGCCAGCGTCGCTGCGCGGGTCAATGGCATCTGGGGGCGCAGATCCTGTGGCATCTCGTCCCGGTTGGCCTTGTACAGATCGTAAAGGTCGTTGCGAAACGTATGGCTGCCCTTGTCAAAGATGACCGCCACATGGGTCGCCGCATCGGGACCCGAGTTGCCTTCGACGTAGCGCTGCAACATGTTGCAAAAGCCGGAAACCGCCCCGACCGGCAGACCGTCCGATTTGCGGGTCAGCGGCGGAAGGGCGTGATAGGCGCGAAAGATGAATGCCGATCCGTCGATCAGGTGCAGATGACAGCCCTTGCCGAATTGCGTTGTCATGCCCCGATACCCCTATGATTTGACCCCCGACATTTTGCATGAACTGGTCCCAAGTTCCAGCGGCCATGGCCAAGATGCGCTGACGCCCGGCCAGTTGGATGCTGGCTGTCGATGTGATATAGGGGCGTGACTGATTTGATGACCTGAAACCCAACAAGGACTTGTCGGCAGTTCACAAGAACTGATCAAGGATCAGGTCGGATCTGGGACGTTCGCGAGAAGTCGCGTCAATGTCCTCAACATCCCCGACAACCACAGAAATATGGTAATCAAGGAAGGCCTTGTCGCGGTAGGGCACGATGCTCTTGTAGGTTGCGCTTGTGAACACCTTGTCCACTGCTTCCCTGTCTGGGTATTCGACGATCATGACGGAATGGGCTGGCCGCCTGCCCACCACCACTTCGTTAACGTCAAATCGCTGAATGATCTTGGCCCCTACTTCGTCCAGCAGCGGAATGGTCGCGTCGAGGTACTTGGCCAAAGCGTAAGGCTCTGCTTCGTTTATCGTGACCAAGGCTAAGACGATTACAGACATGAGAACTCATTCGGTCGAAATTTCTCAGTGTCGGGTGCAAGGTATGCGCCCTCGTGGAAACCCGTAACCGGGACAACCATCTTAATCGTGATGCCATTCGCCAATGACCACTTTGTCGGCGCCTGCAATGGTGGACGTTTCAGGACGATCGTTCTTGGGAAGTGATGTGCCGGTGGTGAGGTGCCCAGACCGGCGTTCCGAACGGAACCGGCACCACTGGGGTTCTCGCCCAGCCAAGACACACAGCCTTAAGACGAGTTAGGTAGGCCGGCATTGATCGCAAGACGCCACAGAGCCGGGCAATAGTGCACGCCATAAGCAGGCTCAGTCCAATATCTGCGCGGGCGGCTGCGGAATAGCCAGGTCCGCCAATCGGTCAGACTTTGTCAGCGAAATCCTCATGGACGTAGCGGGCATCGCAGTAGCCACACTCGACCCAACCCTTTTCATGCGGGATGGACAGCCAGACGCGGGGGTGTCCCAATGCGCCCTCTCCGCCGTCACAGGCCACGCGCCATTCAGTCACGATCTTGGTTTCGGGGGCGGGGATGTTCATGGCTGGTCTCGCTATCTGGAAGAGGCAGGGCCGGTTGCGTTTCGGCGGGACCCGGCCTAGATCGGGGGGCATACTAGCGCACCCGCCCGCCCCCGCAAGTCGCGAAAGGGATCAGGAGCACATGCGTGACGAAAGGCCCGACATGCCCGACACAGCGATCGAGATCACCGGTCTGACCAAGACCTATCGCGCCACTGCCAAAACCCCCGCGAAAGAGGCCCTTCGCGGCGTCGATCTGGCGATCCCGAGGGGGTCGATATTTGGCCTTCTTGGCCCCAACGGTGCGGGTAAATCGACCATGATCAACATTCTGGCAGGTCTTGTCGTCAAGACGTCCGGCCATGTCAGGATCTGGGGGTTCGATCAGGATATCAATCCGCGCCAGTCCCGCGCCGCAATCGGAGTGATGCCGCAAGAGTTGGTTCTTGACCCTTTCTTTACCCCGCGTGGGTCGCTGGATGTGCAGGCGGGTCTGTACGGTGTTCCGAAATCCCAGCGCCGAACCGACGAGATCCTCGCTTTGATCGGATTGGAAGACAAGGCAGACGCCTATGCCCGGTCCTTGTCCGGAGGTATGCGCAGGCGCCTTTTGCTGGGCAAGGCCCTTGTGCACATGCCCCAGATCCTTGTGCTGGACGAACCGACAGCCGGTGTTGATATTGAACTGCGCAACATGCTGTGGGAGAACATCCGCCGTCTGAACGAAGAGCGGGGGATGACCATCATCCTGACGACGCACTACCTCGAAGAGGCGCAGGAGATGTGCGACGAGATCGCCATCATCAACCACGGTCAGGTGGTCATCCAGGACAGCACGTCCAACCTTCTGGGCCGGATCAAGGGCAAGACATTGGTCGTTACCCCGTCCACAGCGGTCAGCGTGCCGCAGATGCCCGAGGGTATCAGCTGCGTGTTGCGCCGTGATGGGGCGCTTGCCTTTGGCTACGAAACCAGCCGCTTCACCGCCGACGCGGTGCTGGACGCAATCCGGGCCGCAGGTGTGGGGATCAAGGACGTCACATCGGAAGAAGCCGACCTTGAAGATGTCTTCCTCGAGCTGACGTCTTCCTGATCCGTCGCCCTAGGGCAGCAGCCGACCCAGCGGACGCCCGGCGAGGATGTGCAGGTGGAAATGCGGCACCTCCTGGTTGCCATGTTCGCGGGCGTTGGCAATTGCGCGAAAGCCTTCGTCAACACCGACGATCTCGCAGACCTTTGCAACGGCGGCCATGAAATCAAGCTGCTCGTCCGGGCTGGCGTCTCGGGCGAAATGATCCAGGCTCATGTAGGGCCCCTTGGGGATCACCATGACGTGAGAGGGCGCCTGCGGGGCGATGTCGTGAAAGGCTAGCGAATGGGTGCTTTCATACACCGTCTTGTTCGGCAACTCCCCCCGCAGAATACGGGCAAAGACGTTCTGGGGATCGTAGGCATAGTCCATGTCAGGCTCTCTGTTGTGATAACTTCTAGTCGGCAAATAGGTAGGGCGTTTCCGCCAGTTGACGGGCAACTTCCGGCCCAACGGCCAGGAACTGCTCCAGCGATGGAATATTGTCTTCAACGGAGGCCGACTGCCGGATGCGATAGTGATTGGTAAAGTTCGAATCCCGGATCTTGTCGCTTTCGTAGATGACATCGTAGCGAATGGTCGGCAGCAATTGATCAAGAGTATCGCGAGAGGTCATCGGACCTGCCAGCCCGACACGGTTAGCGTGACCAACCAGGTATTCGTCAGTAAAGTCGCACTCGATCTCAAGCAGGCGGGTGACCGACCGATCCGAAAAGAAATCCTGCATCAGGTCGATAGACGCCGTATCAAGACAGATGATCAGGCGGTCTGTCTCATAGTAGTCGAACAGCATACGCATAAGTGCGCGCCGGTGACGGGTGCGTTTGCTGATCGTGGTCTGGATGCCGCCAAGATCCGGCAGCTCTGTCGTTTCCTCGTCAAAAAGGTAATCGATGGCCGGAATGTTTGTCGTATGCTTGATCGATCCGACAAGGCGCTTGGCCACATGCCATTTCTTGCAGGCGATGATCAGCAATTCCCTCTCGCGCCCCAGGCTTTTTTCGGTCTCCCAGAACCGGGGGGCAAAGCGGCGTCCGATCCGGCCCCGCCCTGTCAAAAAACCGAACAGCTTGCGCCCCTCGTTGGAAACCTTGAAGTCATCGCGGCCCGACGCATACAGGCGAGCAAGTCGTTTTTTGAGTTCCAGCGCCTCGGGGCTTATCTTGCGGGCGAACAGGTAATCCTGCCCCAACAGTAGGTCGTAGTGGTCGTCGTAAAAGGTCACCGGCATCCCGTAGTCGGTGAACATCAGGAATGTCAGCGTCCTGTTGCGGATCTCGGCATCGGGAACCAGATGCCGAACGACGGTCTGAAAGAACGTCTCGTCCGGAATCCATGTCGTTCGAAAGAAGCGGGCGATATCGGTCCGCCGCTTCAGCAGGTCAAGAATGTCCTCGATCGTGCGGCGGCGAAGGCACCACCACTGGCTGCCAATCATGACCTGAAGGTCATCGGGGACCGACCGCGTCAGACCCAAACGGCGCTGTGTCCAGAAACTCCAATAGAACAACCGCTTCTGCGTGCGTTCGTTAAAGAAATGGCGATAGATCAGGCGTTCTTCCTTGAAGCCGGTCTTGATCCAGTCGCCTTCCATGAAGTCGACGCTTTCGATGTAGTCGACATCCTCCTGATCCAGAAACCGATGGGCAAAGGTGGCGGACTTGATCGCCATGCAGTCGCCCGACACCATGTAAAAATGGGTCGCCCGGGGAAAGGCCTGCAAAGCCGCCTCGACCCCGTAAAGGGTCGCCTGAACAAGGCTCCACTCTCCCCAGCCACATTTGATGCGTTTGCGGGCAAACGTCACATTCGGATTGCCCGACAATTCCGACCGGATCCGATCATAGGTCTCTTTCGGGGCCCGGGCATCATAATGGATCGAGATATAGTCCCCGACAGCTGTCAGCTGCTGGGCCTGAAGGATGATTGCGTCGGGGTCCTTGTGACACAGGAGGATGAAGGCGATCTTAGCCACTCGGGGAAACCAGCCGTCCAATGATATGTGAAATGTTTACGCTTGTTCGGGCCACCTGGCGCTGCATAAACATGGTTTGCTTGAGGGACAGGGTCTCATATGGTCCATGACAGGGCAAGAGGCCAAAGCTGGCGAGTGATATGGAGGCGGCAAGTTATGGGTTTTCCGGGCACTTGGATGACCGAAAGCGAAAGCATGGTGTACCGCGTGGTACCCAAGTGCGCTTGCTCTACCATCGGCCAGATCATGTATTACTCGGACCATGGCAAGTTCTTTGACGGCGACATCCATGATGCGCAGGACGGCCTACATAAGTGGGCCATGGAAGGGAGTCAGGCCAAGATCACTGAAAGGGTGACCGCCCAGAAAACTTACGCCTTCACCTGCGTACGCAATCCCTACGCCCGCATTCTATCGTCCTTTTTTGACAAGATCTGTGGCATTCAGCGCAACGGAAACCGGTACCGGGGCAACCTGGTGCCCCTGCTGATCCAGAAATACGGGATCGAAGTTGGCAGCCCCGAAGACGATTTCGCCTTTGACCAGATCAAGAGCTTTCGCCGGTTCCTTCTGTTTGCCCGCGACACCATCCGCTTTCGCAAACCGATGGACCCCGACATTCATTGGTCGGCCATGTCGGGGCATATCTCGACTTTCATCGCCAACGGCGGCCGATACGACCAGATCTTCTGGACTGAACAATTCAACGAAGGGATGCAAACCGTCCTGGATCATATCGAGGGACCACACCCGGTCATTCTCAAAGACATCCCCCGCTTCAACGAAAGCGAAGGGCACGGCCCCAAGCGGGCCCACCCTGTCGAGGACTACTTTGACGATCTGTCCATGCATCTGGTCTACGAGATGTACAAACGGGACTTCGTTCTCTTCAAATACGACTTTGAAAACCCGGCGAACAAGATGCCAACGGGCCCGATCGATCTGAATGAGGTCCACGCGAAACTGTCCCAGTGACATCGGAATACTCTGCTCTGCCCATATGCAAGAAGCTTGGGCTGAAATAGGGGATGCGGACGAGAAAAAATCGACGCGACCGCAGGCTATGCGGAACTTCTTGGCAGAGGACCCACTACTTCATGGGGTCATCTCCGAGTGGGCACAAAATTCCTGCGCCTTTTCGCGACCGCGGTCGACAAGCTCTCCAGACGGGTATCTGTGGCCCTGCCCGTTATCGCGCGCGATGGCATGATCTGGGTGTCCTGGCCCACGAAGGCCCGAAATCCCAACCTGACATAAGCGAAGATACAATCCGCGCGCCTTGCCTGCCAATCGGTTTGGTCGAAGTCAAAGTCTGCACAGTCGATGCCACCTGCTCCGGCCATGAACTGGTGATAGGAAGAGAGCGCGGAGTACAGAAAAGCGACTGAATCTTTTGGCAAATTGAATTCAATGCGCTACCTCCACCGAACGACGGTCAGAGGAACGGAGAAACCAATGTCGATTGTCCTCCTCCTCGGCAGCGGGCCGAATGTGGTCCGCTGTCGTGATTGGCCGCGCGCCCCCTTCGACAAGATCGTTGCCATCAACAACGCATGGCAGGTCCGCCCTGACTGGGACCATATTGTCTATCCCGAGGATTTCCCCGCAGACCGGCGGCCCACGAACCTTACATCGGGACAGTCCACAATCACCGCCGAGGACTTCGTCCCAGCGCAAAATGCCTACGGCGGGTTTGTCTATGGCGGCGGCACCATGGCCTACACCGCAGCCTATTGGGTGCTGCATGCTCTGCGACCCAAGGTTATCGCCTGCCTGGGCTGCGATATGGTCTACCCCAAGACAACCCAAACCCATTTTTATGGCAAAGGGACAGCAGACCCACTGCGCGAAGATATCACCCTCAGATCGCTCGAGGCCAAATCAGCGCGCATCCTCGCACTCGCGGCGCGGCAGGGCTGTGCGATGATCAACCTGTCGCGAGACGAAAGCCGGTTGACCTATCCCAGGTCCACGCCCAGCGACCTGCCAATGGCGGCCCACGACCACGCCTATAACCCAGCCGTAGACGCAGCACTCAAGGCAGAAGCCGAACTGGGCTACATGGTGCCTTCAGGCCGGTATTGGGAAGCGGCAGACCGCTTTGATGCCAATGCCATTGACCGCATCGACGCCCTTTGGCTGGCCACCCTGCCCGAACTCGTCAAATAAGACCATGTGATTTG
>Ga0209652_1003498_pt1 | contig 11520 bp, 6 predicted proteins | sample SaaInl74LU_5_DNA_FD_184641 | JGI IMG/M metagenome (GOLD analysis project Ga0209652, IMG submission 184641) | Marine microbial communities from expanding oxygen minimum zones in the Saanich Inlet - ESP_74LU_5_DNA (SPAdes) (version 2) | ecosystem: Environmental > Aquatic > Marine > Intertidal zone ...
CTCCTGAACTGTTGAGAACAGAATTTGTTTTGTATCACGGAGATCCTTTTGGGCCAAGGCTACTCGTTGGTGTGACTTTTCCTTCAATGTAGCCATTGCTACGGAATGTGACTGTTCAAGGTGAGCAATTTTATCAGAACACTCCTTTAGTCTTGAGTTGAATCGCTGCTTCAAATTGAGGACGAGTTTGCTCAACTGCTGCTTTGATTTGACCACCTGATCATTGGACAAGATTCGTACATGCTCAAGCTCCTCCCTCATGCCGACGACGGCTTCCAGAAGAGCTTCCCTGCCTGCAGTTAGATGAGTCCGAATGTGAGTTACATAGCTTTCCTTCTCCTCCTTCATTCGTTGGAGGGCACATGTCAAGCTCTCTAGCTCCTCTTTCAACTGCCCAACTTTCTCTCCGTGGTCTCGCTTCTGCTCCTCCATTTCAAGCCTATGTCTTTGGGAAGTAATCTCGGTTTCCGCTTGATAACTGCAAATGAGCGACTCCACTTTGGCGCGATGCTCTACCGTGATAGACTCGATTTGCTGGAATAACGACGTGCACTCATGCTCTTTCTCCTCAAGGCGTTTGGTGAGGGCAGATTTCACGCTCTCTAGCTCCTGAATCTCGGCAACATCTTCATACTTGATCTTCGACATGGTAGCGTTGAGGCCCTCGATTTTTCGCGCAGATTCAGCCAACATTATACTGCGCTGGTATTCAGCTCTTTCTTGCTGCTTCTTCATCTCCTCACGCAGCATCACTATCTCGTTGTTGAGGATATCTTGCTCATCTTGGGCTCGAATGCACAGTGTCGCCTGTTCCTTCTGATATGTGACCTTCATCTCCTCCCTTACCTTCTCCCACGAGAGCCTCTCATGTAACATTGCCGCCTTGATATCAGCCATCGATCTCTCCCATGATAGGCGCTCCTCGGACATTGCTGTCTCGGCGTCTCTGGCTGCGGCTTCCATGCACGATATTCTCTCGACAAGCTCATCGTTGGCCCGCTCACTTTCATCGACTTCGGACAAAAGTCTCGACAGCTCATCTCTCAGCATAGCTGTGCTCTCCTCCAACTTTGAGACTTCCCTTGTGTGGAGGATATCTTTTCGCTGCATCTGCGAAGCGAGTTCTTCTAGCGAGGAAGAGAATAGTTGGGCCATCTCTTGCGAATCATTCTTGCACAGGGCCACGTCCGCATTGAGATCAGCGATAGTAGACGCAGAGCGAGCTGCCAACTCTTTGAACTTGCTTAACTCCAAAATTTCTCCCCGCATCTCTTCTATTTGCTTATTGAGGACAGCAGCCGAGCTCTCAGATTGAGAGAAAGATGCTTCGAGTGTCATTATCTCTTGATCTTTGTCAAGCAATTGTTGACGTAGCGAAGTGCACTCATGCTCTTTCTCCTCAAAGAATTTGCTGCTGCTTTGTTTTGCTACGAATAGCTCAGATTCCAGAGATTCGACCTTCTCATTCCTCGCATTGATTTCTCCTTCCATCATCTCTGCCTTGGATGAAAGATCTTTCAATGCTTGGCAAGTCTTTTGCACAATATCATTAAGCCGCATATTCCGACTCTCCAAGTCCGCAATGGCGTCTTGTTTCGACACGATATCCTCCCTCAACTTCCGCTCATTTTCAGCGTGAGATATAACACTCTGCCTCAATGATGGAACCTCATCTGCGACAACTTTCAGTCCGTCACGATCTTTTTGGAGAGAACTAATTTCATCAGTCAATTTGGCCTTGACCAATTGAAGATCTTTGCTAGACACATCTAGTTGCTTCGACAACTTTGCTTCGTATTCCAACTTGACCCTGGTCACAGCGTTGTCTACGGCCAGCTCTTCCTGCTCTACAGCCAACTCTGCCGCTTCACGGACGTGGCTTTCGTGCCTCGATTTGAGCAAATCAATCTCCTGAGCGTGGCTACGAGACATTTGAAGTCTCAGATTTTCAATCTTCTTCACGTTGCCCTCGGTTAACTCATTTCTGAGTGTGATGAGACTTTGTTCAAGCCGCAGCAAGCTCTGTGCTTGAGCAGAGTTCTCTTCAGTTAGGCGATGTACTTCTTCTCGGTGGACATTAGCATTGTTGCGTGCCTTTTGCTCGGTTGCTGCGGCTTCTGCTTTGAGATCATTGAGTGCTTTTGCTTTGAGTGCGCATTCCTTCTTTGCATCGGATAGCTCGGCTGAGATGGTCTCGATTGCTTCGGATTTGCAAATTAATTCATCCTGCAGCAATTCCAACTTTGCATCTGCTTCAGCCTTGATGGAATCCAACTCTGCTTGGTGATCCATTATTGATATGGAATCTACGCAGCAAGCTGAATTAAAGACGGTGGGGTGCTCTCTTCTCGTAAAGTAATTTCGTGGACCTGATTCATTTAAAATTTTAAAATTGCCGAGATGTTTTTTCTACTGCCAACACACAGCTTGGGTGCACACCCTTTCTTTTATGTCGTTGGAGGCACAGAAATCTCTTTGTCGTTTTAAAGCTACCAGCTACCAACGAGCTTCCCTGCGTTATCGACATATTAAAATCTGATCACACCATGCAACTTCATTTTGAGCTCACTCATGCATTGCATAATTTCGTCACTTATATCGTAATAATATGTGCAAAGGAGAGGCAACCTATAATACCAGTAAAGACTACTCCCCTACCTCTTTCCACCACCATCAACTTGATCCCTTGGAACGAATTGCAAAACTGGTTGTAATCGTTGATATTCTTGATCCCAAGGCCGCGGTTTCTCCCACCGCTTCGTCTTTGGGTTGAGCCACGCCTCCACCAATCTCTTCTTCCCCGTATGCTCATGATGTGTATCATCATTCTCTTTCTCTGGCATGATTGATCTGATAATTGTAACACCTGCAATACCCAAAATCCCACCAATCAGCACATTTCGGGGAAGTGTTGCAGCAAAGGAATTCCCACCCCCTCCGGCAGTACCCCTTGCTTTGGCTGCCTTCTTTCGTAATTCTTGTATCCCAGATTCACTAATATCAAAATTATATCGTCTTCGTTTATTCTCGTTGCCTAATATGGAATACGCCTCGGATATGCGCTTGAATTTGTCTGCATTCTTTGATTGTGCTGTTGATGTAGAAGACGATGATGAGGCCACATCAGGGTGATATTGCATGCATAATTTTCTATACGCCTTCTTTATTTCGTCAGTTGATGCGGATTTGGAGACACCGAGGGTGTCGTAGTGTGTTGGCATTTGATGTTAGTGTGAATGAGTCAGCAATGCTTTGGTAAGATTTTTCTCGTCGAGCACATTAGCAGTTATCTAAGTGTAAAGAGAGCCTCGCAATAACCGTCCGGAGGGAGGCAATGTAGCAAATGATCAATATAATCACCGAGAGCTCTCTGCTGCGAGAACAACGAGTGGCTACGAGGTGGAGGTGAGATAATTGTAGGTGAGGCAACAACTAACACCGCAAAGAGGAAGAGGAAGAGGAAGAGAGTACCTACCTTCGTAGGAATTAGTATCAATATGCCCGCCACCGCCATTTTTGTGCGCGATGAACAAGATGTGCATCATGACACCCCATACTGCGTCTCTCGTAGTTGACGTCGGCGGCAGTATCAATCAACAAACTGAAATGCGAAGCAACAGCAGTCACTATAGAAATCACCCTCAAATCAACAAGGGGCTGAAGTTTGTCATCTTTCCTACGAACAAAAAGATCTTATGGTGGGATTTTCTTATGATCCTGGTTGTCTTTTACTATGCGTTTTCGATTCCGTATCATTTTGGAATTGGCGGCGGATATGCAGTCATTACGAACATGCGCTTCTTCATCTTTCAACTTTGTTTGGATTGTTCATAAGTGAGTGCATGCATGCTCTTTACATCGGGGAGAGAAGCATGTTTTTCTACTCTCTCTAAACTTGTGCTGTTTGCAGTTGATTCAATCCTAGTCTTCTTCAGGGCATACAGAGATGTGGATGGAAGGATCATTTTCTATCACCGATCTATTGCACGGAATTATATCAAGAGTGGGTGGGTTTTCATTAACTTCTTGGCGTCCATCCGTCCCTACACTGTTAATATCCTACATTCAATATCCCAACCAAGAATACCTCTTGGAAGGACTCCATTCGAACGGTGTTCGATTCTACTTTTTTCTTGGTTTCTTCAAGATGTTTCGATTCATCGGAATGAAACGACGTATTAGACATCTGTTGGATACTTCTGAGTTTGTTTCAGGGCTGTGGGTGAAAGTCAATATCACGACTGCGAAAATGATGGAATTCGTAGTATTGATCTTATTGCTTACGCATTGGCTTGGGTGCATTTGGGGATTTATTGCGTTTGTTGAGGTAGGTTCTTGGGATGAAGAGTCCATACTGTCTACGCCCAACTGGATGGGGAATTGGCAGAAGATAACCACTATACCGGGAGGTCTATACGCTTTAGGCTGGGAAAATCATACTGGTAGATATTGGCTCTGTATGTTCTGGGCTTCCCAAATAATCACAAGTATTGGATATGGTGACATCAGTCCTGTTACTACTGCTGAGTATGCAGTAGCGAATTTTCTTATGTTGTGCGCGGGAATCTTTTGGGCTTACGTAATTGGATCGCTTGTGGAAATAGTGGCAAATGCAAACAAGTTGAATCGAGATTGTATAACAAGAATGGATGATGCAAGTCAAATGGTGTGTGACTTTGCAGCACAAAAGTTGCCTGAGAAAATAACAGGATCTACAGCAGGAGTAAAAGCATCAAAAAGAGTGCGGCTCTTCCTAGCAAATGAAAGGGATCATTGCACAAAAAACTCCCTTGATGAAAAGAATGCACTAACCTTGTCAGAGGCGTACCCAACGTTGGATATCTTGAGCCCTGAGTTGAGGAAAGTGTGTGCTCTTCATTTAACGCATACATATCTTGAGACCATTCCCTACTTGTCATCAAAATACCTCTCTGCAGATGAGCAAGCAGAGATTGCTTTACAGTGCAGGACTCTCGAGTTTGCTTCAGGTGAGCATTTCTCATCGCATCCAGAGTTCGGGAGAGGTCTTTTAATATTCAAAAATGGGTTTGCATTCACCTCACGAAATCTAACAAAGACAAATTTGAACTGGACGAGAGATCTGGGGGGACATGCTGCTGATGCGAACGAAGTGCTGGTTGAAGACGAATATTACAAAGAGAAGCAGATTGCTTATCATTTCATTTCCTTCAGCAAAGTGCTCTTTGTGCCGAGGTCAGCCATCATGAATACTTTGGAAAAGAATCCTGTTGCTTGGAAAGAGTGTGCTCGATGGAGATATTTCAGAGCAACACTAATTCTGTTTTCATTGAAAGATGATGAATTGAAGATTCCGTAAGTAAACTAACCACTTCTTCACTATTAATAATGACTTTGTTAATCCATCATCCTGCTGCACCTGAACATCATTTACTCAAATTAATTCTAATGACGAGCAGACATATCATGTGTCTTCAATTCCCCTCTTCACTCCACTCCAACTCATTATTTGAAGGATGCTATGGCACCATTGATAGCAATCCCAAAGGAGCATATCACCCCAAATAGCCACACAATAGAGCGTGCGGTAGACAAACCCTTAATATACACAATAGAGTGGGCAAATCGACAGACCACGAAGATAGTGTAGAAAACAATGTGTGCAAGTGCATTACTATCCGCGCTTGCTCCTGCCGTCCCGATGCAATAGATGCTTCCCCACGCAAGAACCATAGTATAGGGGATGTTCTCCAGATCGTTGTTGACTATCCTTTGAGCACGATCGAGGTTTGTTTTGTCCTCCTCCGTCGCCTCGGCCGCGTCCTTTTGATAGGTGTCCTCTGCGGGTCGAGTGCCGGCATTATTTTTTGCACCACCGAGCCCGATATTCGTGGCGAACACTTTGAACCATAGGACGGCGGATAGCACCGCCGTTGCCTGCACAGCTTGAGTAATCATCGATGACATGTTATCTAGTACAATACTAACTACTAATCAGCTCCCTTCATGAGAAATAATGTTGTAGCGTGGCTTTAAGTAGGTGGCTTTGCTTCCGATTTTCATTGCTGATGACGTCATCTTTTCACCGCCACATTTTCTCAGGAAAGAGACAAGGGGGGCTTCTCCAATTTACCTGCTTTGTGTCTCTTTCATCACAGCAGCCTCAAGCAGACATCTGACAGTGCCAGACTCCATCCAGAGCTTATGTGTGCACAATACGATGAGCAGCATTGGCGATGGTGCTGCAGGGGACGTCGCAGCGGCTGCTGCAGACGTTAAACAGCGTTCGGGAGACCAGTCAACCACCAACGTGCATCTCAAGGGTCTAAAATATGTAATCTTCCCCGAAGAAAAGAAAGCTCAAGTATGGGACTTCTTGATGATATTGGTTATCATATTCTACGCATTTTATATCCCATTCCATGCAGGGATTAGTTCAGGGTATTTCACATTCACCAACAAGGGCTTCTTCGGTTTTGTTGTGTCGATGAACGCTGTCTTCTTCATCGACACTTTCATGGTATTCTTTCGAGCCTATCGTGATGATAATGGGGTGCTCATCTTCAGCCTCCGCACTATTGCAAGGCGCTATATCCGCAGTGGATGGTTCTTCGTCAATCTACTTGCATCCTTTCCAACAACGTCGATATTATATGCGAAGTATCGCCAAAATGATATGACAGTGACCGGAGATACTCTATTTATCTTAGAAATGTTCAAGTTACTGCGACTTGTCCGCATCAATGTTAGAATTAAAAAGCTGCTTAACACATCAGAAACAGTCGCAAAAATGTATGAGCATGTCAACTTAGGGATTTCTCTCACGGTGAAATTCGTATTCTTGATCGTTTTAGTGTCGCACTGGATCGGCTGCATTTGGGGCTTTGTTGCATATGTTGAGGTTGGGCATACATGGGACAAAGAGGCGGTGCTATCTACACCCAACTGGATAGGTAACTGGTACGTTCCAGGCCCTGGATTAAACCCTATCGGATACTCTAACTTCATGGATAGATATTGGCTTTGTCTCTTCTGGGCTATACAAACAATCACTTCCATTGGGTATGGAAACATCGCGCCACTTACAGCAACTGAGTTTGCTGTTGCAAACGGCCTAATGCTTTGCGCTGGAATATTTTGGGCTTACGTTATTGGATCGCTTGTCGATGTGGTAGCAGTCTCTTCAAAACTGCAAAACGAATACGTAACAAGGATGGACGAAGCAAACCAGTTGGTCAAAAACTTTCAGGACTCTAAGCTGCCAGAATCTGTCACTGGTTCTACGACAGGAGTTAAAGCATCAAAACGAATTCGCCGATTCCTTACTAACCAGAAAGAGCATTCCACTAAGAATTGGATGGATGATGGGAATAGCTTGACTATATCAGAGGAATTCCCAACATTAGACCTCTTGAGCCCGGAGCTGAGAAGAGAGTGCGCTCTGCATTTGACGCATGCATATCTTGAGACCGTTCCTTATCTATCGTCCAAGTATCTCTCTCCAGACGATCAGGCAGAGATTGCTTTGCAGTGCAGGACGCTCGAGTTTGCTGCAGGTGAGCATTTCTCATCGCATCCAGAGTTCGGAAGAGGCATACTCATTTTCAAACAAGGGTTTGGGTTCTCTGCACGAAATCTGATAAAGAAGGCTTCTACATGGACAAGAGCTCTGAAAGGACACGCCCTCGATGTGAACGAAGTGCTGGTTGAAGAGGATTACTACAAGGATAAGCAGTTCGTTTACCATTTCGTCAATTTTACCAAAGTTCTCTTCGTGCCGAGGTCAGCCATAATGAATATCTTGGAAAAGAATCCAGTTGCTTGGAAAGAGTGTGCTAGATGGAGGTATTTCAGAGCGGCATTAGTGCTGGAGTCTTTGAAGGATGCTGACACTCTAATGGAGGTTGTATGAAGCTATATTAACAGATAATATATAGAGAGGGTTTTGAACAAAGCTTGTGTAGCAACGCAAGGTGATGTCCTTACTCTACTACCGACACAGACACGAAAGTGTGAGCCCATCAACAAAATATCTGAGGGCGCCATCATCTCAGCAACTAACACCTTCAACATCATCCACAATGACATAAAGATTCGACCACCGTAGCCTCTTCAATTATTACTCTAATAGGATTACTCCCAACATCCGCAGGAGTAGGAGACAATTTTCGTCCACGTGATAAAGATACGAAGATGCCGCCGGTGCATCCAACTTTGAAGGGCAACAAATGGGTGCTCTACCCAAGCAACCATCATGTACAACAATGGGACACCATGTTTCTTATCATTCTCGTATACTATGCTTTTGCTATTCCCTATACGATCGGTGTTAGGTAAGTTTTAGGGGATTAATTTCTGTCACTACGCCAACCTACTTATCATCTTCTTACGTGTATCTTTCTCGTTTATTTAGTGGAGGATATCACATGATACATCAAACGGGTTGGTTGGTGGTCAATTTAATCATCAACGGAATATATATTATTGATACGTTTATGCAATTTTTCCGTGCTTATTATGATGATGAGGGTATGCTCGTGTACGAGTTGAAAAAGATTGCTAGAAATTACGGATGCTCGAGACAATTCATTCTGGATCTCATATCTTGTTTTCCAACTCAGGCATTGCTGTATGGGCCGGATAGAATGGTATTTCGCACCGAATCTGGCGTATCGGATGAGAGCTTTCTGCTCTTTACTATGCTTGATTTGATCAAATTACTACGATTAACACGTGTGACATCGCTTACAAAATCCAGTTCATATATTCAAACTTTTTGGGAGAAGCAAAGTATACCTAAGACGATGTTGGCAGTTTTTGTGGGGAATATGGTCATGTTCTGTCATTGGCTCGCTTGTTTCTGGGCATTCATTGCATTTGCACAAGCCCATACATATGACTTTACAAAGGAAGGAGTGCCTCCAACATGGATAAGCGCTTGGTATGAGAGTTCCTACTTTCCTGGGTCAATAGATCCGATTGGATGGAGCAACGATGTTGACCGTTATGCATTATCTTTGTTTTGGGCAATACAGTCAGTCACCTCTATTGGGTACGGTAATATAGCCCCTGTCAGCAGAGTAGAATTTTATGTTGCAAATGCTTTGATGCTATTATCAGGAGTGTTCTGGGCTTATGCGATAGGGAACATTATACAAATTCTCGACCATGTCCATTCAAGTGAAGCGCTCTACAAAGTAAAGATGGACTCAGCGAACTCTTTGATTAATTGCTTCGCTCCAACTGATCATCCAAGTAGAGAGCCAGACTATGGCGTAGGCGACTCAGAGATGCTGGCAACAAGAATCAGAAAATTCTTAACTTCTCAATACCACAAAACGGCCAGACTAGATCTCAGCTCTGAATTCAATTCGAAGAAGTTGGAAGAGGTATATCCCATGATGGAACATTTATCTCCAGAGCTGAGGCAATTGTCAAGTCTTCATCTCCTTCGCGCTTTTCTAGAAAAGATCCCATATTTGTCCTCAAAATATCTGTCTCCAAGTGAGCAATCCGAGGTGGCATTTCAATGTGTATTTATAGAATTTGGAAGAGGAGAGACTTTTTATGAGCATCTAAAGTACGGAAGAGGGATCATGATTTTGAAGAATGGATTTTGTATGGCATCAAGGAAATCAAATCATGGACATAAACGGTGGTATACGCGCGGGAATCCAATCGGTATTAGTGATGTATTGGTCGATGCCGATTGCCTTGGGAGAGATGAAAGAAGGAGACTATTGTTTTATTCATACTGCTTGGCTCTTTATATACCAAGATCAGTAATTTTGGACGTGTTGAAGAAAAAGCCACGTATCTGGAAGGACTGCGGGCGGTGGTGTTACCTGCGAGCATGCCTATTGAAGTGGGCTAGAGAGATAAGCGGGAAAAGACTCAACAGTGATATGTATGAGATACCATAGGAACAGTTCAACCCACAGCAGTCATTCCATAGCATGTCAACGTTCATAAATTATTTGTCCTTCCATGTACAATTCTCTTTCCCGACGCATCTACCAATTAGTTCAAGAGGGAAACCTAGCTGCGATTCTGCGTATGACATGAACTCCTTCTCATCTTTGAACGCCTTGACTGGTCTATATGCTTCTATCACAGAGTTGAGCCGCTTTACAAAGAAACGATCGAATGATCGTTTCCAATACTCCATGCTTGTCATGTATTTGATAAATGCAGTGCCTGCTTCCGAAATTGCCCTGGCTTCATCTGGATGTGCCTCAGCCCACTCATACTTCTCCCTCAAATCACCAAGCTCCGTAGAGACGGGTATGTAGTGAACAAATGGAATCAAGTCTTCGTGAAAGTAGTCATAGGTTGGCGTCTCGTGATGGAATAAAACTCCAGGAAGTGCTAACTTGGTGTGTGTTCCGCTCCAAGTGGTGCCCCCTCCACCTCCAAAATCGGCATGGTACTTAAAAGACGCAAATTCATTTGCATCAATGTAACCATTGGCAACCACATTTACCCCGTTATTGACAAAGCTCTCCCAACGTTGAGATTCCCCTGGCCTCTCTCTGATTGTAAATTTGAAGTCAACCCATGGTTTTAACTCGGGGCTGTTAACTTTCTTTGCTTCTAGCTCTGCCTGTAGAGATAGTGTAACTGCCTTCCATCTAGGATTCAATTGGCCCCACAAATGTGTCAACCCGTTCACAAAACCTTCTGGATTGTTAGGTCCTGGTATGTCCATTGGTTTGATATCCCATTTGGATCCACCCAACTGACGACATTTCAAGAACGGATAGTCGCTCCCTCTCCACACAACTTGTGGAATCAAATTACTATAGATTGCTTCCTCCTCCTCAAAATAAATTCCAAATCTATTCGTCGCAGACGCTGGAGAGAATTTGTTGCACACCTTTCCATTATATCGAAACGTTTCGAAACATTTCAGATGCGGCCACAGTGGCATGGTAACCATGGTAGGCATGACATCGGGATGTACAAATCCACTACCAAATTGTAGTATGGGAGCAAGATGATGCCGATCACATGTTGTTGCCGATTTACCGGGAGAATTGAACTGATGTTGAAGGTCTGCTGGATTGCTATCAGATGGTGCACTCTCCCTATCCATTGGTATTGACAAACATCCACAATCCATCTTCAGACTGTCACCTGTTGAGATTATTACGCTGAAGTCCGGACTGCCTTTTTTGAATCGAAACCAGTATTCCTTTCTCAGAATGTGAATGAATGCAGTGTATGCCTCTATTTGATCATATCTACTCCAGTTATGGTTCTTTGGAGCGTAAAGGCTGAACGCATCTGTTTTGCCACTATACCTCAGTATGAAACCAACGTGTTCAAATCTGCCGAGAGTTTGTATCACTTCATCATCCGTGTAGGGTTGCGGAAGAGAGGCAGAGCGGTCGACTGCATCGAGTTGTAGACGTGATACGGTCTCTGGATTAAGGATGCTCTGAAATGGCAATGGCATCTTCGGTGGATTAATATCGTAGAGGAATCGAAGACGTTCATACTCTTCCTGCGGAGCATACACGTACATTTCATTCTCATTTC
>Ga0209652_1003499_pt1 | contig 11514 bp, 5 predicted proteins | sample SaaInl74LU_5_DNA_FD_184641 | JGI IMG/M metagenome (GOLD analysis project Ga0209652, IMG submission 184641) | Marine microbial communities from expanding oxygen minimum zones in the Saanich Inlet - ESP_74LU_5_DNA (SPAdes) (version 2) | ecosystem: Environmental > Aquatic > Marine > Intertidal zone ...
AAAAAAAAAAAACACCGGCTTTCGTTTTTTCTCACATTTTCGGCGACGCGCTCGTCTCTCGTTTCGCGAAAAGCGCGCTCACCCGTACCCTCGACCCCATCCTCGTATTTCCCTCGAACGCGTCACGACCTCCCACAGGCGCGAAGTACACACTGTCGCGATCGTCCCCCCCGCGGACGACTCGCCGGACGCGCCCGCTGGCGTGCTCACCGGCTCGGAGGACGGATTCGTGTTGCGCGCGGCGGCGCGCGGTGACGGCGCCGGGGCCTTTTTCGACCCGGCGGAGGTTGGCGCGCACGTGGGAGGCGCCGCCGTGCGCGCGATCGCGCTCGTCCCGGACGTGCCCGGCGGCGGCCTGGACGTGCCTCCCGCGTCGGAGCCTCCCGGGAGCTCGTCTTCGTCTGACCCTCCCTCTTCGCCGCTGTCGTACATCCTGCTCACGGCGGGCGCCAAGGAGGTGCTCCACGCTTGGCGCGTGTCGTGGGAACGCGCGTCGGCGCCGGCGCCGGCGTCGGGTTCGGGTTCGGGTGTTGCGTGGCGTCTTCGCACGTCTCTGGTGGCGACGCGTGGCTCTCTGGTGAAGGCTGGCCACGCGGAGTGGACGAAAGGGTGCGGGTTCGTGGCCGCGTCCGTGGAGTCTGACCAGAGGTACATGGACGTCGCGGGGTTCGTGCCCGTCGCCGGCGGAGGCGCCGTCGCGCTCGCCGCCACAAGCGAGGGCGCCGTCTCCGCGATGGCGCTCGTACCGCGCCGAGGTACGAAAACGCGCGAAGGTATTCCCGGCGGCGAAAGAATGTCGTCAAAAAGCGACAGACGAACATTTTCGTCGTCTCATAGCTCTGTCGGTTGGCGCGCGTTCGCGGACTTAAAGTTCCACGACCGGCCTGTTCTCGCCGTCGACGTCGCCGGCGTGCGCGTCGATGGCGGCGGCGACAAAGTCGCCGTCGTCGCCGCGACGGGCGCCACCGACGGCGCTTTGGCGATTTGGGAGATATCCGACGCCCTTCCAAAAACGGAATCGATCGAGTCCGAGTCGATTTCGAGTTCAGTACGCACGGTCCGGCCATGCCACGTCACACGGGGCGCGCACCAGAGCGGCGTGAACGGCGTCGCCGTGCGCGCCGTCGGCGGCGACGCCGTCGGCGTGTTCGTCGCGGCGAGCGGCGGGGACGACCAAGTCGCGCGTTGCGAGGTTTTTGTCGTGAAACCGTCGCGGAAGCGTACGGAAGCGACCGAAGAGACGTCGTCGTTCTGTGTCGTCTCCGTGGCGCGCGTGGCCGTCGCCTTCGCGCACAGCTCCGCGATCAAAGGTGTGTGGTTAGGGCCGGGGACGCTTCCCGGTACCCTGACCCTCGCCACCACCTCGCACGACCAGCGCGCGCGCGTGTGGACGGCGAGCGTCGAGACAAACGCGAAGGACGACGACGACGAATGTTCGGCGACGATTTTTTTGACGCCCGTCGCGGGCGCCTTCGCGGAGTGTCCGGAACCGGAGGGCCTGGACGGATTCGTGGACGCGCGCGGGCGCACGCGCATCGCGGTGTGCGGGCGCGGCGTGCAGATGTTCGAGCTGGAGTAGGCGTGAGGAGAGAGTAGACGAGCGGGTCTCCGCGTAGCGGGTATCCTTAGCTATTAATGGTCGCCGTCGTCCCACGTCCGCGTGACTAAAAGCGTTTCCTAAAGACGAGGAGGTAGTCCTACCATCCTCGCGTGCTAGTACCAGCTCGGGTTATCCCCGAGCCATCGATTCCGCGTCGCGGGGGGTCGAGGAGGCAGAGGTTTCAGGTTCAGGCTCCTGATGCGCGCGGCGAGAGGCGCGCACTTCCTGGCGGCCTCCTGGAAGATGCCGAGGACGGTCTCGTTCAAAGCGCCTCGCGCCAGCACGCCTTCGAACAGCTCGAGCTGCACGTGCTCCGGGAGGGCAGAGACGTGCTCGCCCGTCATCGAGGAGACGTTCGCGAGAAGCGCGTCGAAGCTCAGCGCCTGAAGCGACGGAGGCGTCGGCATCGCGCCGCCGCGGGCGCGAGACGACCGCCGCGCGCGCGGAAGTGCCACCTGCGACGCACGGGATGCCGAGCATTTCGATTCAACGAAAGGCGTGCTTTTTCAACATTCGCGCGACATAACAACGGCGGCGCGCGCATGCATCGCCAGCCTGGATCGCGCGTCGACGCGACGATGCCTGACCGGCGACGGGAATCGCGGTGACTGCTTCGAACGCGCGCGCGACCATGCGTGAACACGCGGACCCGCCGGTATCTTTCGGCGGGTCCGGTGGCATCGTCTGGCCTCTGGGCCCGAACGCCCACGCCCAGATCCCGGCGACGCGCAGGCCACGCACCGATCCTTCGGCACCGTCCGCGCTGCGGCTCCGCGCCTCGGGCCCCGCGGTGACGCTCGCCGCGTGTGGCCGGCGCGTGGACCCGCGCGAGTGGGCGGACCCGCCCCCGGGGCTCGAGCTCGCGGCCCCCGACCTCCCGACGCTTCCCGAGATCGCGGTCGACCGACGCGAAACCGAAAACGACGACGACGAAAACGGCGACGCGTCGTCTTCGTCCGACGCCGACGCCGACGATCTTCCCACCTTCGAGGACCACCGCGTTTCGTTCGAGGCGACTGAGGCGCAGAGCTCGATCGACGCCACGCACGCGTTTCCCGTCGGCATCCCGAGGCGGGTCATGAAGGCGCGTCTGCGCGAGTCGAAACGAGACGCGGCGGACGACCAAAACGCGACGTTCGTTCGGCGACTCGGAAACGCGCTCGCCGTCGCGCCCTGGCCCCGGGACGGGACGCCGCGCGATCGCGCCGAAGTCGCCCTCGACTCGTACGCGGACGTGATGCTCGCGCGCGCCACAGGCGAGGGCGCGGCGCGCGTGCGCATCGCGCGTCTGAAACGCGAAGGTTTCCAGACGCGTCATCCTGGCGAAGACGGAGAACGCGGAACGAAGACGCGAGGAGAAGGCGTCGAGGAGACTTACGCAAACAAAAAGGCGCTTTTTCCGCGTCTTTGCGTTTTGGCGGATTTCCCGCTGCCGCTGCGCGCGGCGTCCCAGCCGGTGCTTCAGGTTGAGCTCTCGCGCGTATCGCACGGGTGGTTAAAGAGGTTCGAGGACGACGCGCAGCCCGCGCTGTGCGCCGCGCGCGACCCGTACGGCGTCTCGCTGAGCGTGCTGGGGGGCGGCGTTTCGAGGGTACCGGTTCCCGGCCGCAAACGGACTTTACGACAAAAGTTCGCGTCTTCCCGTCCGAATTATTCGGCGCCGATCGACGCGTCGCCTGACCCCGAGCTTCTGTGGTCGTGCGCCTGGAACGCGCCCGCGTCCGCGCCGGCGGACATCAAGCTCTCGCCGCACGGCCTCCCGGAACTGCTCGTCGCGTCCAAAGACGGCGGCCTGCGCGTGGTGGACGCCGCCGCCTGCGACGCGGCGGGCGGCGTTCGAAAGATGAAAAAAAAAACCAAAACCAAACGCGCGCTCCGCGACGCCGCGCGCGTCGCGGCGACGCCCGCCGCCACCTTCACCGGCGCCGATACGTTTCCAAATTGGTGCGGGTGCGCGTACGGCTCGAACCCGCGCGTCGCGCTCCTCGCGACTTCGAACTACGTGCGGAGCGTCGACTTGAGAGTCAAACCGAGTTTTGGAACGGTTTTGGCAAAGCCCGTTTACGGCGACTTCCCGTGGCGCGCGCTCGCCGGGCCGCCCGTCGCGGCGTGGTCGCCGTCGTCGTTTTCGTTTTCGTCTCCGTTCGCTTCTTCGTCGGTGGCGTTGGAAAACGCGTTCGCGCTCGCGTGCGACCGCACGGTCGCGCTCTACGACATACGCAAGCCGAACGCGCCGGTCGCGCGGTGGGCGCACGGCGCGGCGGCGGCGCCGGCGTGGCTGCGCCTCGAGCCGTCGGCGCCGTGGCGGGACGCGTTTTCCTCCCCGGGCTCGGGCGGCGACCACGCGTCTGTGACGTCGCTCGCGAAAAAAAACACAGAGAAACAGCTCGGCGCGCTCGTGCTTTTGGGGCTCGGCGGAGAGGATGGCGGTGTCCTGGCGTTCGAGTGGGCGGAGAGGCCCGAGGAGGCGCTGGACGGGTCGCTGAGCGGCGGGGTCCGCGCGCTCGGCGCCGGCGCGCGCGTGCCGCTGGATGAAAACGAAAAGCACACGTTTTCGACGGGAACGCAGGGCTTCGCGATGCTCCCGCCCGTCGCCGGGACCGTCCCCGGGGGGACGCTCTGGGCCACGCGCGACGGGCGCGTGCGGTGGCGCGGGTACGACCCCGCGCCCCGCGGAACAGACGGCGCGGTATCGCCCGCGGCGCCGCTCGCGTTTGACGCGGGCGACGCCCGCGCCGACGGCGAAGCGCCGGGTCCCCGAACAGTCCCCGAAACAGTCCCCGAAAACGAAACAGACCACGCTGCTTTTTTCGATGCTTTGGATGCCGGGGATACTGTCCCTGTCCCTTCGGAGCTCACGCGCGCGTGCGGCGCCGCCGCGGGCGTCTCCGCCATGGACCCGCCGCGCGCGTCGCTCGGCGACATGGACGACGCGGCGCGCGCCGCGTTTGACGCGGCGACGGCGCGCGCCGCCGCCGAGGGCGCCGCGCGCGCGGATCGCGCTTCGCGTCGCGCGCCGCACCCTCCGGAGGAAGGCGCCGCGGCCGACTCTTTCGATTCGCGCACCGAGGACGGTCGCGTCGTGAAGAAGAAGACGACGTTCCCGCTCGTCGCCGGGTTCATCGCGCGCGGCGCGGTTCCCGGGGAGGTTGAGCGCGAGGAGGAAAAGGAAAAGTCTCCCGCCGCGGAGGCTGATGCCGAGAAAAAGGCGCTCGCCCGCGCCGCCGCGCTCGTGCGCGCCGCCGGCGGTTTCGGCGTCACGACGCACGAGCTCGCGCTGTTGGCCTCCCGCGCGCGCGGCGACGGCGGCGGCGCGGCGGACGTCGCCGAGTGGCTCGCCTCGCGGGACCTCGCCGGGCGCAAGCGGCGTCTGGACGCCGACGCGAGGAAACGCGCTCGCGACGACGCGTTGGCTTTTTTCCCCGAACCGTCTGAACCGCCAAACGAACGCGTCCACGTCCGGGAAGAAGACGTCGAAGGCGTCGAAGGCGTCCTTCCGCTCGAACGGACGCCCGTTCGTGTCGGACGCGCGTTTCCCGGGTGGGATCGAGACAGACCGACGAGAGACGAGACGCACCTCTCGTCTCGCGAAACGTCTCGCCTTCTCGCCGCCGTCGTCGGCGCGGGCGACGACGACGACGCGTCGCGAGACGCGCCGCACACCGCGTGGCTCCGGGGATCTGCGCGGTGGATCGGCGCGGACGCGCAGAGCTTGGGGAGGACGACGTACACGCTACGCTCTCCGGAGCCTGCAAAAAACGATCGCCGCGCCGAGAGCGACAAGAGCGCGGCGGCGGCGAGGGCGGCGCTTCTGGAGAGTTGGCCCGACCCTTCCGCGAGCCTCGAGACGACGACGCCCGCGGCGCGGCGGGCGAAAGGAAACGAATCTTCGCGCTCGCCGTTTCGTCTGGAGTCGCGGCTGAAGAAACCGCGCGGGGCGTCGGATGCGCCGCGCGCGGCGCGCGACGGGAGGCGCGTCTCGTGGGACGTGCCTGCGGCTCCGCCGCGCGCGAACGCCGCGACGCCGAGAACCGAGCCGAGGAAAAAGACCAAGAAAAAAGCGCGCGCGCGAAGAGAGGATGGGTTTTAGCGCGGAGCTTCTAGAGCTAGCTATAGGGTACAGGCTTTCCACGGGATCTACCGTAGACGTTCGTGGTGATGCGTTAACGAGCGTCTTACGTTCGTTCGCCTCTCCTCACCAGCTCGGGGCGAAAAAGTCCCCGAACCAGGGCGCGTCCCAGCGCGCCGCGTCCCTCGCATCCCTCGTCCCCGTCGCGAACGCCATCGACGACAGAGTCTCCCCCCCCGCGCCGATCGCGCGCTCGAGCCACCGCGCGGTCGCCATGAGCGCGCGACGCGTCTCCGCGACGACACCGGTCCTGTTAGCACCGCCGTCGAAGAGCCCGAGCGCCTCGAGCAAAGCCGCGACGCTTTTCTCAAGCCTCCCCTCGGCGTCGCGCGCGCGCCGCGCCGCGCCGACGCGCGTGCCCATGCCCCTCACCGCCGCCACCGCCGGCGCTCTGTCCGCGTCGACGCAGAGGAACCCGTAGCACAGCGTCATGAGGTGCGGGAAGTTGAGCACGTCGTGCGCGAAATGCACCCAGCCAGCCATGGGATCCGCGACGTACGCGTTTTCGCTCACGTCACGAAACGCTCGCGCGCTGCGCTCGACAGCCTTGGTCAACACGCCCTGGAGAGCCACGGTGGCGAGGTGCGCGTGCGCGTTTTCCCAGACGTCCGCGGCGGAGAAGCGGTGCAGGCGTTCGCAGTCCATGAGGAACGCCACGAGCGCGGCGGCGTACGCCAGAGGACCTCGCCCACGGAGCACGGACGTCGCGCTCTCCTCGCGCGCCAGGTCCACGGCGAGCCGCGCCGAGAGCAAAGCGAAGGGGATGGCGCGCGCGCGCGCGGCGACGAACACGCTTCGCGCGACGCGCTCGGCGAGCGACAGCGGCGGCGCGAGGAACATGCGTCGGCACACGTGGCATGTCCTGCCTCCGTCTGACGCGCGCGTCGTGCGCTGCCAGCGGCGCAGGCACTTGATGTGGACGTGCGCCTGCGTGCCGGAGCACGCGCACGGCGAGATGAGCGCGCCGGCGCCCGGGCCCTCGAAGCAGAAGCGGCACGAGGGCTCGAAAAACGCCTCCGACGGGAATTCGGGTTTCGGCCGCTCAGCCTCGGCGTCCGAGCGAGGAACCGCGGTTCCCGACGCGCGCGCTCGCCCGCCGCACGTAGGCTCCTTCTCGCGCGCGGCGCATCGAGGCGCCGCGCGCGCGCGTCGGCCACGCCGTTCCGCGACGTCGCGCGCCTCCCCGAGGCGCGTCTCGTCGAATGGCTGACTCACCGTCGAAAACGGGTCGCCCCGATGCGCGCGACCGCCGGGGAAACACGCGCGCGGCGCGGGGTTGTCATCCGGTCCGAGTCCGCGCGCGTGCTCCGAACGCGCTCGCCGCGCGTCGAAGACGCGGAACCGCATGCCTTGGCGCGCGCTCGGGAGTGCCTCAAGGAGATCCCGCGGTGTTAGTTGTAACCCTCGTATCGGAAAAAAAAAGTGCGCACCTTTTTTCGTCGCCGGTCCTCGCGCGACTCGGCGCCTCGGCGTCTGGGCGCTCGCGTTATGACTGCGTCACCTGTGCGTCATGACGTCTCCGCCACAAGAGTGCCCACGGCTGTCTTCTCATCATCCACTCCGCGCGGCGCTTTCTCCTTTCGGAGAGACCCCTCGGATTGAACCACCGTCCCGCGCTCGCGCGACGGTAGCGTCGACCTCGCACCCTGCAGCGACAGCTCGGGAGCGCGCTTCGCTCGCTCGGCCGCGCGCTGGTCTCGCAGCCTCGCGCGCAGCACACGTCGGCGCCGGCGCTCGCGTCCGTCGGCCTCTCCGTGCCGCAGGCTGTGACTGAAGCGCTCGCCACGGCGAGACCGACGGGCGCGATGGCGGAGACCATGGGCGACCACGGCTATGACTACGATCTCATCGTCATCGGCGGTGGCTCCGGCGGCCTGGTGCGTGCGCGTCCCTCCGAGACCGCGCGTCGCGACGCCGCGCGTCAGCTCATTCATTTTCAAAAAAACACGTGTCCGGCTGAAGATCCGCGCGGACCGTCCGAGATCGCGCCCGCCTTCTCCCCATCCCCGGGCTCGCGCTGACCTTCCCACGCTCGTCTCGATGCGCCCTCCCGACCGCCCCTCCGACCGCAGGCTGCCGCGAAGGAGGCCGCGAAGCTCGGCGCGAAGGTGGCGTGCCTGGACTTCGTCAAGCCCTCCCCCGCGGGCACCACCTGGGGCTTGGGCGGCACCTGCGTCAACGTGGGATGCATTCCCAAGAAGCTGATGCACCAGGCTGGCATTCTGGGCGAGTCTTTTTCGGACGCCAAAGAGTACGGATGGAAGATCGCCAGCGAGGGCCACGACTGGGGGAAGATGGTGCAGGCCATCGGCGACCACATCGGGTCGCTGAACTTCGGGTACAGGACCGCGCTGAGAGACAACAACGTGACCTACCTCAACGCCTACGGCGCGTTCGTGGACCCGCACACCATCACCGCCACGAAGAAAAACGGAAAGGTTGAGACGCTCACCGCCGACAAGTTCGTGATCGCCGTCGGCGGCCGACCTTCGTACCTGGACGCGCCCGGCGCCAAGGAGTGCTGCATCACCTCGGACGACATCTTCTCGCTGCAGGAGGCGCCCGGCAAGACGCTGTGCGTCGGCGCGTCGTACATCTCGCTGGAGACGGCGGGGTTCCTCACCGCGCTGGGCTTTGACACGACGGTGGCGATCCGGTCCATCCCGCTTCGCGGCTTCGACACGGAGATCGCCGAGAAGATTGTGGGGCACATGGAGCGCCACGGCACGACGTTCATGCGGGACTCGCAGCCGTCGAAGTTCGAGAAGCTGGAGAACGGCAAGATCAAGGTGACGGTCAAGAACACCGTGTTCGGGAGCGAATTCGACGCCGAGTTTGACACCGTCGTGCTCGCCGTCGGTCGCTACGCCGTGACGGAGGGGATCAACCTCGGCGCCGCCGGCGTGGAGTTCAACCCGAAGAACGGCAAGATCCCGTGCGTGGACGAGCAGTCCAACGTGCCACACATCTACGCCATCGGTGACGTGCTGGACACGCGCCAGGAGCTGACGCCCGTCGCCATCAAGGCGGGCATTAGACTCGTGCGCCGCGTGTTCGCCGGCGCGAAGGAGAAGATGGACTACGACTTGGTGCCCACCACGGTGTTCACGCCGCTGGAGTACGGATGCATCGGCATGTCCGAGGAGCTCGCGGTCGAGACGTACGGCGAGGAGAACGTGGAGGTGTACCAGTCGTACTTCAAGCCGCTGGAGTGGACCGTGAACCACGAGGAGCACGACGGCGTCGCGCACCGCGAGGACAACGCGTGCTACTCCAAGCTCATCACCAACTTGGCGGATGGCGAAAGAGTCGTCGGGTTCCACTACGTCGGCCCCAACGCCGGCGAGGTTACGCAAGGCTACGCCGTCGCGATGAAGATGGGCGCCACGAAGCGCGACTTCGACGACACCGTGGGCATCCACCCCACCGTGTCGGAGGAGTTCACGCTGCTCAGCATCACCAAGCGCTCGGGCGTCGACGCGTCCAAGAAGGGATGCTGAGGCTAATGCCCCGCCGAAACGGGACGCGAGCGAAAAGGACGAGCGAAAACTCTTTTTTGAAAAGGAGAGCCCGTCCCGCCTCGGCGTCCCGGTTCGGCGGCTGAGCCGGGTTTCTTTTTCGCGTCTCTCTCGTCGACGACACGCGTGATGTCGGCGACCGATGAGTGACTGTGGAAAAGATTTCCGGCTCCTTTCCCCCACGCGCGCGCGCGCGCGGAGACGCGAACGTGACGGCCGGTTCCCTAAACGTCCCCCGGGACGTCGAGCCGCGCCTGATGAAAAAACACGCGCGGAGGCGCGATTCTTCGGAATCGCGCCTCTCGCGCGCGAAACGCGTCTCCCGTTTCCCGCGCGGACGAAGGACTCCCTTCGTCCGACGCGAAGACACCGCCGCGCGCGCCGCGGGGAAAGCCGCTTCCCCCGCATTCTTTTTCGACTCGCCGTGAAAGACACAGTCAAGAGTACCGCGGTAGTTTTGAATACGACGTAAAACGCGCCGAGCCGAAAGACAAAAACGAAAACGCTTCGAAACGTAAAAACGCAAAAAGCGCTACCTATACCATATTTTTTTTTCGCGACTCACGAGCGCTCGGCGACCGCGCGCAGCAGCGTCTTTTTGATCCCGTCGTGCGGCCCGTAGACGAAGAACGGGTCGGTGAGCAAGCCTCCGTCGAAGCAATCGCGCCACTTGCGCAGCGTCGGCTTTTCGTGCGAGAAGCACCGCACGGAGTGCTCGCCGTGGTAAGCGCCGACGCCGCTCTCGCCGACGCCGCCAAACGGCAACGCGCCGTGTCCCACGTGGTACAGCACGCCGTTGACGGTGACGCCGCCGGAGGTGGTGTTGTCCAGGATGTACCGCGTGTTCTCGCGGTTCCGGGAGAAGACGTAGAGCGCCAGAGGCTTGGCGAGAAGACGCACGGCGCGGGCGGCTTCGCCGAGGTCGTCGTACGGCACCACGCACAGGATCGGCGCGAACATCTCCTCGCGCATCAGAGGCGAGTCCCAGCCGCACACCACCACCGTGGGCTCCACGACACCCCGGGAGGCGTCCATCCCACCCCCGCACACCACCCTCTCGCCGTGCTTCCCGTCGCGCGCCGTCTCCAGCAACGCCGCGACGCGCGCGGCGGCGGAGCGAACGCCGCCGGCGCCGCCGGGCCCCGCGGCGTTCCAGCCCACCAGCCTGCCCATGGCACCCTCCTTGTAGGGGTCCGGGACGAGCGTCTGCGTCCAGCGGCGCAGCTGCTCGACGAACGGCTCGAGCTTGGAGCGGTGGCAAAGCACGTACTCGGGCGCGATGCACTGCTGCCCGCAGTTGAGCGTGCGTCCCCACACGCACTGCTTGGCGGCGAGCGAGAGGTCGGCGGTGTCATCCACGAACACGGGGTTCTTTCCCCCGAGCTCCAGCGCGCACGGCGTGAGCGTCTCCGCGGCTTTGCGCGCGATGATGGACCCCACGCGCGTGCTGCCGGTAAAGAACACGAAGTCCAGCTTCTGGCGCATCAGCTCCGTCACGACGTCGGCGCCGTCGCCGGCGATCCCGGGGCCGATCACGGAGACGAAGCGCGGGTCGACGTATCGCGCGAACAGATTGAATAGCAGCGCGGATGAGCGCGGGACGTCCGCGGAGGGTTTGAGTATGACGTTGTTCCCCGCGGCGATCGCGCCCGCGACAACGCCCGCGGTGAGCGCGAACGGGTAGTTGAACGGGCCGATGACGAGGCAGGTGCCGCGCGGCTCGCGCTCGATCGATTGGCTGGACGGGAACGTGAGCAACGAAAACGCGCTCACGCGACGCGGAGCGGTCCATCTTCTCAGGTTCTTGAGCAGCTTGTCCAGCTCCGTCTTGACGAGCAGGAAGTCGTAGTACAGCGTCTCGCCCTCTGGTCGGCGCAGGTCCTCCCACACCGCCGCCAGGATCGACGCCTCGTTCTCCGCGAACGCGGCGCGCATCGCGCGCAGCGTCGCGCGGCGGTGCTCCAGCGGGAGCGTCACGCCGGATTCGAACGCGTCCCGCATCTCCGCGACGAGCGTCGGGACGTCGCGCAGAGCGGGGGGCTTCGCGCCTCCCACCACGCTGTACGTGGTCTTGGAGACGTACTCGGGGCCGACGCCGACGTCGCCGTGCCGGCTTCGGAACCGCCGTCTCGGCGCGGACACCAGGTCGTCGATCCGACGCAGCACCCGATGCAGCACCAATCCGGCACCGACGCCGGCCGCCGCGAGGAACACCACGCGCATCGCGCCCTCCGAGCCGTCGTTCAGGCGCTCGTACAGACCGGACA
>Ga0209652_1003500_pt1 | contig 11513 bp, 12 predicted proteins | sample SaaInl74LU_5_DNA_FD_184641 | JGI IMG/M metagenome (GOLD analysis project Ga0209652, IMG submission 184641) | Marine microbial communities from expanding oxygen minimum zones in the Saanich Inlet - ESP_74LU_5_DNA (SPAdes) (version 2) | ecosystem: Environmental > Aquatic > Marine > Intertidal zone...
TGGTGGTTCGATATTCACTGTGTGAATGGAACGATAGTGGAGCAATCTCACTTCGCTAGTGGTATTGGCGGTGGTGGAGTCATTGAGCACGCAATATACAACGCAGAGAAGAAGATCACTATCACTTTTGACCATGGCCGAATGTGCTAAGCTAAATAAATAAATTATCTCAACATGCAAAGCATCCTCGTCCCATAGTAGATCGGCAAGATTATCATATACACTAGTGCAAGCACCATCCTTATCAAGAACATAAGTCACACGTCCAGGCAAGAGCCCAATATCTGTGGAAGCACCAAATTCCTTGCGCACGATATCCCTTTCATCGGCGAGGATGGAGAAGTCAAGTCCTAATTCTTGTGCGAATTTTTGGGTGGATTCTGCGCCCTGGCCGGAGATTCCGACGACATCAGCTTTGAATTCCTTGCGGATGGATTGGATCTCTTCTTGGAATGCCTTGGCTTGAACGCTGCATATTATTGTATTGTGTTTCATCCATGATAACAAAAGATAGAAAGCAAGAGAGGTTAGAAATGATGAAGACATGAATTTATGTACATAATTCCGTGTTCCAAACTTACGAGCTTTCAGGAGCAGAGTCGGCAGGGTAGAAGTAAACAACCAAAGGCTTCTTGACAGCAGAACGTTTGAAAGTCTTGCCGTTTTGATCGACAAGAGCAAAGTCAGGTGCAGTCTCTCCAACCTTGAGGTTGAGAGCGGTGTTATGTCTGGAGACGGTAGAGGCAGGAGCGAAAGCGGATGAAGAAGTGCATACAATGGCGGCGATGAGGGCAGTGGTCTTCATGATTAAGTATAGAAGAAGTAAAGAGGATTACGGTAGAATTTTATGATGGATAATTAGTCCGCCCAAATGATCTTCATGGATTTCGATTCCGAAAGGATTGATGATGAGAGGATTTCTGATTTTTGCAAAAAAGCCGACGAGGCCCGACGGCACATGCATATTGTGACACAACATTCTAACCTTGACACAGATAAGTATGCATATCGAAGTAATGCATTTCATACGAGTTTTGCTCATGTCGATTGTACCGCCGACTAGAGGATCATGTTGATAAAGAATTTATCCATCGTAGACTGCATGAATCTAGAATACTTCCGATTTTACTGATTAGATCTAGATTGTCGCTTCTTGAGTCAGCATTATGTGCAATGGAAACCTAATCGCATATGTTCTAGAACACGATCTCGATGTAGACATTTTCTACTTTGCACCTATCCCACTCACTCAAATTGAGTATCCTTGTGTGGTTGACTGTAAAGAAGCGTACTTCTCTTCTTTTGTTTAACCTTGTGCTCGTTCTCACCAATCTCTTCCAACAATGCAAGCTCATGCCTTGTAATTATCCCAATGGGACGTGAATGCTTATCAACAACAAGTATCGATCGCAGTCCCAAGCTTCTAAATATCTCGTACGCCCTCTCAGCAGAGCCATGGCCTTGTAGAGGGAGAGTGTGTGTGTGAGAAATAGAGATTCTTTCGTTAGCACACGACCGACTTCAACAGCATGGTCACTGATAACAGATTATGTCGTGCTTACCTTGGATTGACATTGGTGCAATTTGCATGTATGGGGCGATGTAGACATACTTGAGTTCATCGTCATGTGATAAGTGTTCTCCAATCTCGTCGCCAGTGGGCAAGTTTCGTGGATCTGGCCTTGCTTCATCAAGCTCAGAGTAGGACAGCACGACTTCATCCTCGCCCATCGAAACGAGCACCTTTTTTTGACTTAACAATGCCAGCAAGTCAATTCTGGAAATTATCCCAACTAACGAACCGTCTTGCTTATCCACGACAGGAAAATCAGGGTCATTGTTACTTCTTAAAATGTCAACCAAGTCCTTCACAAGCATCTCTGCACAAACTGTAACAACATTTTTCCTCATCACATTTCTTGCCCGAATGTTTGCATTGCGGCCAACAACTGGACATTCCTCTTCAAGAAAAGGAACACCTCGCAACTGAAGGATAACGTCGTATATGCCGGGTCGGTCAGAGACCCAATTGCCTACGTTTTGAGCCACAAGAGTAGTTAGCATGACTGGAGTCATGAAGAAGCTGAGTGAGGTAGTATGCGTAACAATGGCCGTCAAGCTGATTAGCACTCGCACTACCCCTCCTAGTGTAGCAGCAGCCCCGATAATGGCATAAGTCCTCGGATCAATGTTCCAAGCCTCATCAAGGAATATGTTGCAAATCAGTGCTAATGCACGTCCAAGGCAGGCACCTACAATTTGTATAGCAATTTGAGAAGATTAGAAATGAGCCCAAAGGTAAAAAAATGACAGCCACGCAAGTGATTGTATCGTACCAATGAAAAGCAGCGGGATGAAGATACCCGCGCTTATGGACATGCCAAACGCCACACAGAGAATGACTAGATGTGTCATTCCGGCAATTATACATGTTGACATCGAGAAAGCATCTGGATCATCCTCGGTGAAAAGTAGCGTAATGCCCTTGGCTCCTAATGGGTTAAGGAGTAATGTTGCGAGTTCATTGTACTCGCCTTCTTCACAAGTGAATTGTTTGTAGTACGTATGCCCGAGACGTCTCGGCTCAATATCTCCGCACCTACTAAAAAACGAAGGCAAAACCCAAATGAGTGTAGCAGTCACTGCGGCAATAACAAATACCTCAATTCCCTTTTGTACAATGTTAAAAGAGAGCCGACGACGCAGCAATGCAAGGGCTCTATTGGCTGAGCAAAACAATCCACCAATGATACCTCCAAAACTTCCCACCAACATGAACATGCCATACTCCCACAAATAGAACTCTGGGTGATCACTATCGCCAAGCGCCAAGTTTGAAGATGAATTAGTATCAATCCCATTAAAGACAGCCATGTTACTAACGTGAAACCCTGATCCATTACCCAGAACTTTGGACATGATGGCATACATTGTTATAACCGTAACACATGCCGAAAGGAAGCAACGCCAAGTTAGATTCGTAGACCAGAAAGAGCTGCCCTCTTCCATTGCAAACAACACACCTGAAACAGGCGACCTGAAGGCTGCAGCAACTCCAGCAGCACTGATAAAGATAAAGAAGCAAGATATGTATGTATGAGTTGAGTGGTGTGGTAGCATCAGGAATATGTCTTCCTCTCTGTCTACACTAACTTACCAACCAATAGCTGCAAAGTCAATCCTGTGCCTATCAGTCCTGAGTAGATCAAAGGCAGGTCTGTTTCGTGGCACCAATCTGTTGGCATTCTCGCCAATACTCAACCCCATAAAAATCATTGGCCCCTCCAGACCAGCTGGTAATGAGGCAGCTACTGAGCAGATGACCGATACTGCCTTACAACAACATGTGGAAATTGCTGTACAGTTAGCAATAACCACCCCATTCAACGTCGCTTTTGCTTCAGCAATACCAGATCCTCCACTCACCGGAGCGATTGCTACTGGTATAAAAGCAAACATTGCTAGGATTGTGCTTGTTGCTACATGCTGGGCTAGGCCATAATACCAAAAAGACTCGTTGCCATCCCGTTCAAGCCATTCCAGTGCAGACTCAAGCTTCCATTCTAACAAATCATCCGCAGTCCTTGATACAATGACGCCAATAATAGCCATGAAGAAACCAATAGCCACAACCAAAGCCCATTCCATCCTTTCCCTTTCAGTTTCGAGCAGTTTAACGGCTTCATGATCGAATCCGCCGCACCCCTCATCGTCTGTTGATTGTAATGCTGCTCTCTGTGATCCACCATTGAATGACTCGTTAATACCTTCACGCTTGGCTTTGATCAATTGCGTCTTTCTGCGATGCCATGCAGCAGTGTCTATGATGTTACGATCTAAAGAGTTGTATTCAAGACCTAAACCACCATGTTGACGAAGCATAGCTTCAACACAATGATCCTGTAATACATATAATTGGTGTAAGTGCGGTAGGATATTTGGAAAATATACATAATAAAATAAAAGATGTCTCAAGATCAATGTCATGTTGTGTGGAAAGAATATGCAAATAACAAAAAATAACATAATAGATGTCTCAAGATCAATGTGAAACTCACCGTAGGGCCGATAAACGCCTCTAGATCTCCGCCCCTAACTTTGACCTTTTTCATCCATCTGTTCAGCAAGGCACGTTTACTCCCTGAGTAGGTGACGTCTTCAGCACCATCTGAAGCAATACGAGGTTTTGTTAAAGTAAACCATGTAGGACGGCTGCCTGCCGTATCACCGCACCCCTCTTCTGTTTTGCTTAGAGAGCCATAGTTTTGAGTACCTTCCTTCATGGTGTTAGGTGGGAAGAGTTAACAATTCACTAGATATTAATGCTCATGCAATATATAACGATTGTGCCACCGAAAAGGGCCCCGAAAAGGCAACGGCTGTCATCGTGGTACTTATGTAAAATGTAAATCCGAACAGGCAAAACCTTTCTTTGAGTTTTGTCTGACCGCGTCTCCAACGTTCGTAGACAGGAAAAAGGAATTGACATTACTTATCCCAGCTGAACCTCAAGTAGTCTGCTTGCCAGCCTTCTCAAGATTCATATACACTTATACTACATAGCGCAAGCTCCGTCATTGTCAAGAACATAAGTGACAAGTCCAGACAAGAATCCTATCCTTGTTATCTTGACGAGAGTCATTGCTTCTAAAATTGCATTTATGTGCGTTATCAATGCCTGCTTTTCATTGTAAAGATCCATAACCTCGGTCGAGCTAGGATGTCCTGAGTTCCTTGACAATGCTTTCAATTTGTTGCCTGCGTTTTTGAGTTCAGAATCTCAACGTTTACCTTGAGATCATCGTTCTTTAGCTTCAAATTCTCTGTGCGATCCCACATCTCGCCGCTCTTATTTGTAATCTATAATATGATAGCGATGAACGTCGGTAGAGAACAGTTGGCCCCATCACTACCGATAAGGCACACATTAGCTCTACAGCCCGTGAAGAAGTTGCCAAGAAAGACATGTTACTAGAAACAATACACAAAGCAATAGCGCATGTGTATAAAACGAGAGTGATCAAATCGCGATGTTCTTGTGTTGCATCCCGATCCCGTGCTTCTCCCCTATGCATTCGCATTATCTTTGAGAGAGATGGACATGATGGGGGATGAGATGATGGAAGGAAGCAATGGTGGTGATATGGCGATGTACTTGTGAGAGAAGCCCAAAACTGCCTAATTTGTCGAGGATGGAGTAACTTTTGGACAGCATCCAGCAAACAAAGAAACAAGGATACCAGAAGACCTTCTCATCGAACTCTGACTTCCATCCGATCCATGTGGTTATTGTACTTTAGTGAACAGAAAAAAGAAGCCTCGATAAAGCATCGCAACCTCATTCATCCCGGGACGATAGATTGGTAGAACATACTCAAAAGCACGATGATAAGCTTGTAAGTAAAACTAGATTATTCCACATTACAATTATCAGCGAGAGGGAAGAGATTGCTCTGACCAACTGTCGTTGCTTTTCTCCAAGCTTCCCGATATGCATTATAGAAGGGAACTTGATTGTCATTGGGGTAGCTCCCACCAAGATATTCCCGAAATGCTTCAAATGCTTCTGACCTTGGATGGTTGTCTGGTAACCGAGGACATCTTCTACTCAAACCAGTACATCTTGTGCCTGTGCAGCACGGCATGTTATCATCGATCTCCATCACTAGACACAAATCCGTATTGAGCATCACTCGATCAACCCCATTTCCTGTCGTCCAATCTTCTCTCGGTGTGCCAATGTTGCGAGGATGCCACGAATTCAAGAAGACTTCTTCGTAATAAGTTTTATCGAACAGCATCGCTTCGTTATTGTTTGGAACCCAGGTTCCATGATGTCCAGAAAAATCAGAATCGCCTCTGCCGAGAGTATGTGCGCCCATGAGAGCTGTTGCATCTGTCCACGTGAGTCCCATTCTTGTCAAGAAGACATCTTCTGTCTCAGAGCAACCTCGTGGTGAAGGAAGGCGATCGCCTTGTCCACTACACGAATCTGTATCCACTCTACCCCACTCAAATGTATCCCTCAGATCAAGTCCATTATTAACTGACGTCTGCCTAATTACTGCGTTAGCACACGCAATCCAAAAGTCTGCTCTCGAAATTTGACGCTCAGAATACTTGCTTACATATAAATTCGTGAGCAAACAACCTTCGCACCATAAGTCATCAGGCAAACCAGCGTTTGCAGGATGGAATGGGTCGAAACAACCATCCGGTCCTTGCGGATTCTTTGAGTCATTCCGGTCGAAGTCCATGAAATCATGAGCAACGAGCCTGCACAAGGTGATTTAATAGTAAAACTATGTAGTCAGAAAATTGAACAAAGAATGTCAAACAACAACACGAAACACTTGCCTAACAACCCCACCGACGAAATGAGCCTTCGTTTTATCATCTGATATCCCATTCTTCAACTGTTCTATGTCTCTGTCAATCTCATCATAAATACTATTTGTCATGCAACCCTTTCTTTGCTGCGGAGTTGGCGGTGTAGTATTAGTCTCATGAATAGAAACTTCGAAAAGATTAAGTGGTGGTTGCATCGGTAAATTGGCAGGAGGCGCACTTGAAGACAACTCGGTAACGTTAAACAATGACTGTATTGGTGGCTTTATTGTGGGACTTGCAGTTGAAGGATGTGACGTAGGATTGGATGTGGGATTAGCGGTCGTTGGTTGTATTGTCGGCCGTGATGTGGGAGGAGCAGTTGATAGCGTGGGATTGGAGGTGGTTGGCTTAGAGGTAGTTGGATTAGCAGTAGATGGCGGTGGCGTGTCATTAGCTGTAGGCTTGGAGGAAGGATTGAGGGTACTCCCAACAGTTGAATGTGGTGTAAGCGGTGGAATAACTATCTCTTCACTCTCTAGCATACCAATGTAATTGTCGATCGCAGACTGGAGCCATTGGTATTGAGAAGACGGTTTTGTTGAAGGATCAAAGGTGGGCTGTATCGAAGATGGCTCTTGAGTTTCTTGTGAGGAACCTGATATTGTAGAAGGCGGCGCAGTATCTGACCCTTCTCCATCTTCCGTGATGATTGTTGTTGTTGTTGATGACGACGATGATGATACTGACTCTTTTACCCCATGTCGACCCATGGAAGTTGCAATAACAGCAGCAGCAATTATTGATATCGCTGCAATACAGGCAACCAATATATGAGATCTATAACGATAACGTCTGGCTGGGCTGAGATCTTCCGGGTAGGCGTCTTCTACCAAGTCATCGATATTAATAGGAAGACAAGCCATTTCCTCATCGTTTTCAACAGGAGCAACTTCTTCGCTACCCAAAGAAATTGTTGCGTCATCATCAAGGTTGGTTGTGTTGGTAGGTGTTGACTCGTCGACCACTGCAGTATCACCAAACTCACTTTTTACATCATTCAAGCTTTTATCGTTGTCGACCTTTTCATCCTCTATTTGAACGTGTCCGCTATCCTCCTTGATGTCCACCGGCGCATCTGGTGAACTTAAAGTAGTGTAATCTTCTGTTGCATCACTCGTATCATCATCGCGATCGGGATTAGCAACATCTTCCGTCGACTTATCCGTCGAATTCACAATAAAGTCACCAATCAACACTGGCTCTTCATCTACATCATTGCTGTGATTATCCTCGGCGTCATCATCAGATGGTTCGATGTCAGCGTTCGCATTAACAATCACGTCTCTCCCATTCAATGCAACAGTTTGCTCCTCAGCTGCCGGTTCATCATCTACCGTGACAGCAGACTCAACATCATCATTAGCGACCATATCGCTAGTCGTCGGATTACTTCCATCTTCCTGAGATTCCTTTGCTGTTTCTGTTTCATCACACGTCAAATCATCATTAATATTACTCGATGACACATGTTCTGAACCTCTAACAACACCATCTTCATCTGCGGCAACAGCGCCGCCGCTATCAGTACTATGTGTTATTATTTCACTCATAGTAGGGAGCTTATCTCGTCACCAGATGTTTGACCCCACCTCGTCGACCTCTAGAGGTGGAGTTTCAACCTGCCTGTACAACTAAACAGCCTACATCAATCCTCACTTTTTCAGATAATTCGCGCTTTCCTGCTCGGTATCAAATTGGATTTAAATCACTTGAGTACTAATTCCACCATGGACATCCTGTTAATCTTTCTCTTCAAAGGGTGTCTTTTTGAGAGTATTTAGGCACGCACGGTCTTCGTCCTGTCGGCATGAAGAAGTTTGTTGAAGATCTTGTGAAAGCACGGCCGACGCCAAAATTGGCAATTGCAATGAGACTCAAGGCCACTCTCATCAAGACTTCGCTTCTCCAGGCTTCCCTATTCCGCACTTGGATGATCTTGTTATAATGCAGATCTGCCATAAAACAAGAAGAGAAGTGGTGAAATAACCATGCGTGTAATCAACAACGTTGTAGTATTGATTTGTGGTGCGGTCAACTTGGCCTATGCACGTCCTGACCTATCGAATGCTACGGATACAGCCGATCCTGACTCGACACCGTGTCCATTTGCAGATTTCTGGTTTGATCTTGCACCTACCGAAGAGAGTGACCAAGATGGGCTAGATGATAATGCATCTATTGAAGAGGGTGCCCAGCAAGAAGCCACGGAGCAGTCTTCTCCTGCAGTTCTCAAAGGAAGCTCCAGTAACGAGACTGCCTCCACGATGGAGCTGCGCAGAAGCAATGAACCAGTAAAGAAAGGGAGAGTTTTCAGGAATGGCTACAAGAAGAAACAGTCGTCTACAGGCACTCCTAACATCTACTTGCCAAATGCAGATCCGAATACAAGCACGAACCAGTCAGGCAGCAATCAAAACCAAAACGGTGGTGGTGTTAGAGGACAAAATAGGAATACTCCTAATATCTACTTACCTAATGCAGATCCGAGTACAAGCACGAGCATTAATACCAACGAAGGAAAAAAGGTTAGGTCTAGCAGGTGCTTCACGACAGCTATGTACGATGCTATTGACGCTGATATCATGAGGATTCAGCGTAGCTTTACTAACGTCAGACTACGTGGAAGTTTCCTAGGTGGACTGCTCAGAATGGCGGCTCACGACGCAATGGATTATGATCCTCGTAGATCGCCACCCATGGGCCCAGATGGATGCTATGATCCGAATCATCCGAATAATGCAGGTCTTGACTTCGTCCGGTCGCGGATTGATGAGTTATATGTTCAGAAGTACTCCTACCTTTCCAAAGCGGACTTTTGGGTTGCTTGCGCCAATGCCGCCGTCCGGCAGACGTCAATTGGTCAACAGTTAAATATGAAGAACAGTTTCCGATGGGGTCGTCAAGATTCCAACTCGTGCTTTAGTCAAGGTGCTCGTCTTCCATCCACAAGAGGTTGTAGTCAGACGGAAGATGTTTTCTTGAACCGGATGAGGATGACTTGGGAAGAGGCAGTTGCGTTGATGGGAGCTCATACCCTTGGCCATGGCAACAGAGTCAACTCTGGTCATCAGGGCACATGGGCCCCAAACAATAACGAAGCGATGGTCTTTGATAAGAAATACTATGAGCAGCTATTCAGGCACAATTGGCAGATGTCGGGACAAGGACAAAATCAAGACTGGAGGACGGGTAGCTTTGGTAGCGATCAAATGATGCTCAACACAGACGTTTGCTTGGCATACAATATTGACAGTGTCGTTCCTTGTTGCACAACTGGCAACTTTCAATGCAGGCAGTGCCCCCGATACCCATCCGGGAGTCCACGCAAAGCGGCAGAAGCAGCAGTCTTGAAAATGTTAGGTGGTATGCCAGGAAATACGAACAACGGCCCTTTCTACGAATCATTCGAAAGGGCATGGAACAAAATGACATCAGCCGGCCAGAACACTCTCATGCCCTTGACGACACAAGATTGTTTGATATGAAAAGAGTCCCCCTAGAATGAAAGTTATTCTAACACTGTATGTTTTTCACAATAATCCATTCCCTGACTTTTCTCTCCTTTCTCAATAAATATGAAATAGTACGTCCAACAGCACCTCTCTCCTCCTGTCACCTTTCAGCCGTCAAAAGAATTGTGGTATCATTGAAAGATTGTTTAATTCGAGGGTGCACGCAACATCGTTACACCGAAAATGACTAGATAAAAAACGTAAATATTGCCATCCAACCTAATCTCTCGCTTCAATTACAAACATCCCCCCAATTGTTGCAATACACAATCAATCTGATCTTCATCTTCTAATTCCAACATTTTGGGTGAATCAGTTTCTGAAATACGTTCTCCGTCAAGCAAGAAGCGGAGGGCGGCTACGTCTACTCCCTTACGACTAGCGTATGCTTCGAACACCTATACGATAGTACATGTGGTTTGTCAATTTTGAGATTTGTTCACATATGTCATGTCATTTCTCACCAATAAGTGATGCTACACCATTATTCTTCACTCACCTTCTTCATTTTTGTTGATTTCTTGATCTTAAACATAGTCTCTTCCCCAGTCTGATCCTTCACCCGAATCGTAATAGGTGCATCCTCCGACTTGGCATCCCCAGCACCCTCATCGTCACTAGCACCGCCCACTTGTTGCAAGAAACAATCAATCTGGTCATTGTCCTCCAAATCCAAAGCTTCAGGTGTGGAATCGAAATCGACGGCTTCTCCATCGAGCATGAAACGCATGGAGGCTACGTCGATGCCCTTTTTTCCGGCGTATGCACTGTATCACAGAGAGTGGAGGTAAGGTGTATGTGTGCATGACACAACGAGGAGTGCGCATATTATTGAGTGAGCACAGTGAAAATTAATACAATTCAAGACAACGGTGATTGACCCCATCTTTTGTAGCATATACATTCAGAGGCCGAGGAATGAACCTCAACCTCGATGATGTCCAAACGCTGAATATATCTTTTTATCCGCGTCATTGCCGATAGGTGCATCTAATAAACTCACTTGAAAACTTTGGCCATCTTAGTCGACCTTTTAACCTTGAACATTGTCTCTTCGCCATTTTGATCCTTGACGCGGATAGTGATGGGCTCAGCGCCTCCCTCTGGCTTCTTATCTTCGGTGTCGGACATTGTTATTGTTTGTAGTGCTGCTGTCAATCGTTGGGTCGATGTTTTTGATTTTTGCGGAGGTGAAATCTCGGATTTTTTGATGAGTGCAGGTGTTAGTGACGGCACCGTAAATGGCACAAATGGATAGCAAGTGTGAGTGTGTAATACTTGGCCTCCGGGCATATTTCCCAACGAATGGACTTACGAGTCAGAAAGTAGCAATAAGAGGGTTAAGGCATGCTACAATTATCCTACAGTAGTACTCGCAGCAAGGGTTGAGCTGACATCATTATCCAAGTCTCCGCCTCAACCATACACCAAAGAAAGAGTTCCAGCACCATGCTTGGCAAACTCCTTCTTCACTTCATTCATATTGGTCACCATTCCAGTGACACACTCCACAAAACCAACTTCAATGAATGGCAGTCCATGCTTCTCGCATAGACTACGAATACGAGGTGTTGTAATAGGAAAGTATTCTCTCGATATAGTCGGGAATAA
>Ga0209652_1003503_pt1 | contig 11502 bp, 3 predicted proteins | sample SaaInl74LU_5_DNA_FD_184641 | JGI IMG/M metagenome (GOLD analysis project Ga0209652, IMG submission 184641) | Marine microbial communities from expanding oxygen minimum zones in the Saanich Inlet - ESP_74LU_5_DNA (SPAdes) (version 2) | ecosystem: Environmental > Aquatic > Marine > Intertidal zone ...
AGCAGCGAAGGATGCACAAACCAAGCCAAGTGTGGAGGAATGTGCATCAGACATGGGGCAAAGAAGAAGAAACGATGCAGCAGTGAAGGATGTACTAATCAAGCTCAGAGAGGAGGAGTGTGCAAGAGGCACGGAGCAAAGAGCAAACTCTGCAGCAGTGAAGGATGCACAAATAAAGCCATACGCGGAGGAGTATGTTGGAGGCATGGAGCAAGCCGCACTCCTTACGACGGATCTACTGCTTTTGGATCAGAATACGAGAAGACTACTGCGACACTAAGTCTACCCCATCAGAGCACTGCTGATGCGTCAAACGAAAGAAGTGCTGGTGTTCCTGGAGAGGTTGTCATCTGTCAAGAAATCGTAGAAGTATGATGCTCACAAACAGTTAATCTCGCCGTGTGCATTTGCAAGTTGCAAGTTAGAATGTAAGAACTAGATGCAACTACCTCATGTTGCAATTTGAACCGTGCTTCGCTCGCCCTTGGAATCTTTTCCTAGTGGAAGTGACGACAATGATTAATACCTATGCTACTCCAAACTATTGTAGCTCTTGACGTTGTAGATGCTAACACATACCCAATAAAGGCAGAGTCTTTAACGATTGCGCCATCACCCTGTGTATAGGAATGGGGATTGGAGTCAGAATTTGGTGTTGCATGGATGCTGCTGTCAGCTGTCATCTAGTCTCTCATCTTTCCTACAAAAGGATAGCTTGCGAACATTATATGTATCGATCACCTCTCATTTAATACAGTATCATGATTTCAATATTCTATATTCGATCTTCTATAATAATTAGTTCTTGAATGCTCAAGATCACCTACGATTAAAACTCTCCTCCAACAATCCAACTTCTACACAATCCAACATCTATCATCATCTGTTACACCGCTGCCCTTACCGCTATCAGCTTATTGCTATTGTTCGTTTCTAAACCTACCTCAACCTAACGAGTCACCGTACGCTAGCATCTCCTGCAACTGACAAGGTGCTTGTGCTTCCCTTCTTCTTAGTCTTCTTCTTCGTCTTGTTTTCAACTGGGGGCTCAACTGGAGGCGGAGGAGTTGACTGTTGACCCGATGCCGATGAGTTATTTTCGCCTGGCCAAAGTGACGATACCCAAGCTGACCATCCACCTTTGCTCTCTTCTACGGGTGGTGCTTCTTTGGGTTCTTCTTCTGCAGCCTTTCTTGCCTTTTGTTGTTCCTCCTTTAGCTTTTGTTTCTTATCACATTTATACATGGCACCGACAAAACAGAGAAGGACAAAGACCATAAATGCGATCCACCAGTTTCCATATGGTGATGGTGCCAATGCCAAATTGCTTGAAATAACAGCTACTGGACTTTTTGTCGGCGAGAATGATGGATGACTTGTTGGCTGCAAGCTTGGTCGAAGAGACGGCTGATGGGATGGTGCGGATGTTGGACTGTCAGTCGGAGGTTTTACAACATACACAACTTGATACAGTCTACCAAACGCTGCCTCGGGAAAGAGGAGGACACACCCGATGAGTAGAAGACGAGCTACTGAAGGCGACCTCATGATGGTAAGTTGTAATGATAGATGGTAAGTTGTAATGATGAGATAACAGACGAGTAATGAGAGAAAGAGGAAGACTGTGACAAAGACTGTTGCTGGATGGCTCATGGCGGCGCACCTCTCGGGTTTTGTACCTCAACGCTCTCACTCGCTTCTCGTAACGTTTCTCCAACTGCTTCCGTATCCGTTGCATGATTTGTCATTCGAGTACCGATCCGTCTCAAGTCGGAGTGTAACATAATCTTACTTTCTGTCAAAATGTCCCAGATACTGGACTTCAAGTTACACATTCCTGTGACGTAGGCGATGCATGATAGATCTTTCAAAATGGTTCAAAAAGATTTGAATTTCCTTTGCACTTGCCGAACACCACTACTTATCATAATACCATTGCTCCATATATCAAGAGAGGCAAAGATAAGAGGCGGTAGTAGGGATTACTATCCTTGAATTATTATCATACGGCAGCGGATCTATTCATTGTCACCGTTGCCTTGCTTTGAGCTGGCTAATTTCAGTCTATTAATTCGCAAACACATCTTGTGTATCAAATTGTCATTTGTCGCCAACGTGAACCACCCATTTGCAACACTAAAACCACCACCACCAACAACAACAACAATGAAGCTCTCTGCAGCAGCAGCCTTTCTCGTTTTGCTGGCCTCATCGTCACCCGACTCCGGTTATCAATCCACCGCCGTGACTGCATTTCAATGGGGCGGCGGAAACTTCCTCCCATCACTTCGATCACAGCAACAACACAGGCAACGAGCGGCAGTGGTCACCACCCTCCACGCTGCCACCAAAAATGACGACGACGATGACGAAGATGTCTCTTCGAAAAAGGGACTCGGCAAGAATTCACGACCCAACGCCCCTCAACCACGAGGCACCAACAAGAAGAATCAAAAGCAGCCAACAACAACACTAAAAGATGTCGATCCGTCACTCAATGATGAAATTAGCGATGCACTCAAAAGTGCCGAGGAGGAAATGTCAAGGATTGACGGGGAGGAGTTATTAAAAGAGTTGAATGAGAATGAGGGGGGAGTGGTGACTCCGGTGGATAAGGCCATGAGTATCAATGTCGATTCCTCTTCCGATAATGAGGTGTTGAGTGAAGAAGAACGGTTGTTACTAGAAGCCCAACGTGAAGCCGAAGAAGCCGAGGCATTACTAAAACAAGCCGAGGAAGAAGCCGCCAAATGGGAACGTGAATTGGCCGAAATTGAAGCAGCATCTGCCGAAGCGGCGGCTGCCTCGGCCGAAGCCGCTGCTGCGGCCCTCGCTGCCGAGGAGGAACAACGTGTGGCAGAAGAGCAGTTAAAGGCGTCTGAAGCTGATATGGCCATGAAGGAGGAAGAGGATGCCTTGACTAGTATGGCGCAGGCATATCAAGATGCGTTGGATGCGGCTAATGAAAATGTGGATTTGTTGTCATCGCAGATTGACGCTTTGGAGTCGGAATTGTCTTTGATTATTGCTAGGATGGATAAGACTACGGAGGATAAGGAGCGGATTAGTGCCGAGTATGCTTTTTTGGCCAAGACGTATGGTGATTTGAAGAAGACTGTGACGGAGTTGGAGAAGAAGGCTGCTGCGAATAATAATAATGATGGGCAGGATGATGCTGCTGCCATTGCCGCTGCTGCTGCTGCCGCAGCGGAAAGTGAGGCAACCAAACTATTGCAAGAAGAGATTACCAACTATCAATCTCAAATTGCCAAGTTGAATTCCGATTTAGCATCCTTACAATCTCAACTAACCACTGCTCAATCCGAAACAACCAAGTTCAAAGACCAATACGATCAAGTCCAATCGGATCTCACTGCACAACTCACAGAATCCACCACCCAAAATGACGAATTGCAACAACAAATCGTCGATCTTAATGCCACCCTCGCCACCGAACGTCAAAAGGCCCAAGAACAAGTCAAGGCCAATCTCGAAAAAATCAAGGCGGATATCCAATCGGAGGCACAACAGGAACGTGCCGCTGCAGTTGATGAGGTACGTGATAAGATGAATTCCGAGGTGGCGAATTTGAGGGATGCGTTGAAGGTGATTAAGGGGGAGATGGGGGAGAAGGAAATGATGGTGGAGAAGGCACGGGAGGATAAGGTTGAGGGGGAACGGTTGATGGGGGAGATTGAGTGAGTACATTATTGATGTTGTTGTTTTTATATTTGGATGGTGTGTGTCCCAATTCAGTCTCTAACAACCATGTTTCCATTTCCTCCTCAATGTTTAACAGAACTCTTCGTAAGACACTCGAGGAAGAACAAGCCCAATCTACCAAGAATGCTCAAGAGTACGAAAGCACTCTAGCAACCTACACCTCACAACAGGACGCCCTCAATGCCCAAATTGCCGAGAGGGAAGATGCTATTGCCACCCTCACCAATGACCTCGGTGCTAGTCAGAAACAAATTGAGGTCATTCAACTCGAAATGGAAGTGCTTCAGTCCAAGGTTGACGAAGCTGCAGAATTGAATTCGTACAATACCCAACTCCAAAAAGAATTGGACGCTGCCAAGACCAACCTCGCCGAGAAGACTTCTGCTATGGAAACTCAAATGAAGGAGAAGGAGTCTACGATATCGTCTCTTGAGACCGAATTGGAAAGTAGTAAGAAGGTTGTGGCAACGACCGAGAAGGCTTTGGAAGAAGCTCGTGCCAATTTGAAGGAGGTTGCGAGTCATGTTGAGAGTGAAACTCAGGCCGTGACAATATTGACGGCCGAGTTGGAAAGTACCACTGCCAAATTGGCCGATGCTGAATCAGCCGTCAAGAAGGCTGCCAAGGCCAAGAAGGAGACACTATCCAAGGAGGTTACTGGATTGCAATCCACAATCGAGAAATTGACATCTCAACTGAGCCAAGCTACCGACAAGGCTGCCAAGGCAGAAAAGACATTGAAAGATTACGAATCACGCGTGGAATCCATGATGGGTGAACTCCAGCAATCGGGTACCAGTGTCCAATTCAAGGAGGAGGAATTGTCTAATCTCAGGATGCAATTGGATGCTGTCACGGATCAATCGAAACTTGCTTTGGCAAAGGAGGAGCAGGAGAAGCAAGTGTTGCAAATGGAAATTGATAACATAATTCAGGAGATGGATGCATCGTTGAAGGAGGCGGATGCTGAAATTGAACAACGTGGTCAAGAACTCGTCAGCAAGGATGGGGAGCTTGCCAAGTTGGCCAAGGAGAATGAACAGTTGTTAAAGTCCATGGAACAAGCTCGTTCGTCTGTCGAGACAGCAACCAAGTCGAAGGATGGGGAGATTCAAAAGTTGGAGAAGATGGTTTCTCAATTGACTGCCGATATCGACAAGGAGGTCAAGATGCGTGAAGAAGTAGTCCGGGGAGGCAAGGGTATTGAGTCAAAGTTGCAGAAGAAACTCGATCAAGTGATGAAAGAGATGAATAGCGTTCGTTCCAGTGCTGACTCGACCATTGCTGCCAAGGAAGAAGATCTGAAGAAGATGGAGGCTATGATTTCCAGCCTCAAATCGGACATGGCCAAGGAGGTGCAGTTGAAGGAGGAGGCCGCCAAGAGTAAGAATGCGTTGCAGAAAGAAATGTCTGCCGTTCAAGCTGGTGCCGAAAAGACGATTAATGCTCAATCGGAAGATATCAAGAAGATGGAGCAAGTAATCACCAACCTACTGGCCGATATCGACAAGGCGACAAAAGTCAGGGATGAAGCAGCAAAGGGCACGGCTGAACTCGAGGCTTCCCTTCAAAAGATTATTGATCAACTCTCCAAAGATATTGCAGCTGCGCAGAAGAAAGCTCAAGACGTTGCGGCCGAGAAGGATGCCGAAGTTGCAAAGATGAACGAGTTCATTGGTCGCCTTCAGGCGGAGTTGAAGAAAGAAACTCAGTTGAAGGAGGCTGCCATGGCTGAAAAGGCCAACATCGAAACCGCTCTTACGTCCAAGATCAATCAGTTGGTAGCGGATATTGAGAAAGCTCGTACATCTGCTGCAGATATGTCCAAGTCCAAAAGTGGCGAGATTGAATCGTTGAAGAATATGGTTGCCAAGTTGCAGGTCGATTTGAAGAAAGAGTATAATCTGAGGAACGATGTCTTAAAGGGCAAGGAGGGTGTCGAAGCAGTGTTGCAGAAGAAAGCCGACGATATGGAGAAGGATATGGTCACGCTCAAAGCCAACGCAGAGAGAATTGTTGCCTCCAAGAATGAAGATTTGAAGAAATTGCAAGCTTCCGTATCTAACCTTAAGTCAGATGTCGCGAAGGAGAGTCAGTTGAAGGGCGAGGCAATTAAGAAGGTTGATGCAATGAAGCAAGAAATATCTACTATGAAAGCTGAAACTGACAAGACCATCAAAGCTCAGGATGAGGAAATCACCAAGATGGGTAAGATCATTGCGACGCTCCGAGCCGACATCAATAGGGAGATCAAGCTTCGCGATGATGCCTCCAAGGGCAGTTCTGATCTCGAGGCCGCCCTGCAGAAGAAGATAGGCGATTTGACGAATGAAATAGCTACTGCTCAGGCGAAAGCAAACCAAGTTGCTCAAGAGAAGAGCAAAGAAATTGAAGAGATGGATGGTATGATTGGCCGGCTCAAGGCGGAGTTGACGAAGGAGAGTAATCTGAAGGAAGCTGCCTTGAATGAAAAGAGCAAGATTGAATCCTACATCACTTCGAACCAAGCCAAGAGTCAAGAAGCCATCAGGGCGAAGGACGAAGAGCTGAAGAAACGGGATAGTCTTGTTTCAGCGATGCGTTCTGACATCAGCAAGTTGACGAAGGTGAAGGATGATACGCAGAAGCTCCTCGAAAGTGCCGACATGCAAATCAAGGCCCGCTCTGCTGAACTCATGAAGACAACTCAAATTGTCAACGAATTGAAGAAGCAGATGAATCAGGAGGCTCAATCACGAGACAATGCCGTCAAAGAAGTGAAGAATCTGCAGTCTCAATTCAATGCGGAGCTCGGGAAGGCGGACCAAGCTGTGCAGGCCAAATCCGACGAGTTGAAGAAGATGGAGGCTCTTGCTTCTAACCTGCAAAAACAACTTGAGAAGGAGATGCAAATGCGCGAGCAGTTGGCGAAAGAGAAATCTTCTTTAGAGCAAGGAATGGAAGCACAAGTAGAGAAGATGAAAAATGATGTGGCTGCTACCCGCAAAGGTGCTGATTCCGTCGTGACGATGAAGGATAATGAATTGAAGAAAATGGATGAGCTTGCCGCTAAATTGAGGGATGAATTGACGAAACAAACCGAGAAAGTAAGTCAAATGGAGGCAACGCAAGCTGCTGCCATCGCCGAGATGCAGCAGGCAAAGCAGCAACAGGCTCTGAGTACAAAGGCGGCAGAAGATGCCAAGATCAAAGCTGAGCAGGAAGTGGAGAAGCGTAGACAAGCTGAAAGTCAAATGGAGGCGCAACAAGCTGCCGTTATTGCTGAAATGCAGCAGGCAAAGCAGCAACAGGCTCTGAGTACAAAGGCGGCAGAAGATGCCAAGATCAAAGCTGAGCAGGAAGCGGAGAAACGTCGACAAGCTGAAAGTCAAATGGAGGCGCAACAAGCTGCCGTTATTGCTGAAATGCAGCATGCAAAGAAACAACAGGCTCTAAGTGCAAAGGCGGCGGAAGATGCCAAGATCAAAGCTGAGCAGGAAGTTGAGAAGCGTAGACAAGCTGAAAGTCAAATGGAGGCGAAACAAGCTGCCGTTATTGCTGAAATGCAGCAGGCAAAGCAGCAACAGGCTCTGAGTGCAAAGGCGGCGGAAGATGCCAAGATCAAAGCTGAGCAAGAAGCGGAGAAGCGTCGAGGTGCTGAAGTAAGGGCCAAGGCTGAAACCCCGCGTGTTGGAAGGGAAACGTTTGCAGCCGAAGCTAAAGTTTCTCAGGTGCAGCCGCAGGATGAGCGACTCCGTCAAGCTGCAGTGGGGGCCAAGGCGAAGACACCTCGTGTTGGGAGGGAGACGTTTGCAGCCGAGGCGAGGCGTCAGAGACAAAACACTGTTCCTCTTCGGACCACCTCCAATCCACTTTCTGCCCTGGTCATGAATACCTCCTCGCAGGGAGCAATTTTCCCAAATCGTGAAAGTGCTCGTGCCCCATCTTCGCAAGGAACTGCAAAACAACCTCCGTCGAATGCCTTCCCAAAGAGGGAGCAAGTTGCTCCTCCATCTTCCCAAGGTACTGCTAAGCATCCACCATCCAGTGCTTTCCCTAAGAGGGAGCAAGTTTCTCCTCCATCTTCTCAGGGAACTGCCAAGCTGCCGCCGTCAAATGCTTTCCCTAATCGAGAGCAAGTTGCTCCTCCATCTTCTCAGGGTGTGGCAAAGAATCCTCCTACCAACGCCTTTCCCAAGAGAGAGCAGGCTACAACTCCTCCATCTTCTCAGGGTGTGGCAAAGAATCCTCCGACCAACGCCTTTCCCAAGAGAGAGCAGGGTGCATCTCCCTCGTCGCAAGGTGTTGCTAAGCAGCCCCCAACTAATGCATTCCCCAAGAGGGAGAAGGCAGCACCAGCACCGTCATCGCAATCTACTCTCACCAGCATTGCCAATGCGCCCAATGCATTCCCGAAGAGAGGTCGTGTAGTTGCACCTTCTTCACAGGGTCCTCAACAACGTAAAAAGTCGGGTAACGCTCTCACGAACTTGATCTTAGGTAACGGTAACGGAAAAGCAGCACCTGCTCCGATTCACAAAGAGAAATTAGAGGAGAAGCCGGTTGAGGTTAGAGCGAAGAAAGTTGAAGCTAAGTCGGCGCCTGCTCCGATTCAGAAAGAGAAAGTGGAGGAGAAGCCGGTAGAGGTTGGAGCGGAGAAAGTTGAAGCAAAGTCTCGTCACAAGCCCAAGGGTTTCGGCAAGCCAGCAATGAAGATGATACCATCTCAAACACCTCCTCCATCAATTCTACTGAAAGAAGGAATGACAGCTGAAGAAGCAGAACAGGCTAGAGAGGCAAGGCTTTCGGGAGAACCAGAAAAGGTTTCAGGTGAAGCGGCGAAGACGACTCCTTCTCAAATCAGTCCGGGTATGACAGCAGATGAGGCCGAAGCTGTTAGAAAGGCTCGGTTGGGCGTTGAAGCCGAGGCAATTAGGAAGGCTTTATTGATCGAGTCGCCGGAGCCCAAATCTGATGAGGATTCGGAAATGGCTAAGAAATCATCGCCCAAGGCAGCGCAAGTATATGTAGGCACCAAACCCAAGTTTGTCCGAACTAATCCACCCAAGGAAGCGTCATCTCCAAAGAGCGTTGCAAATGCTTTGAAAGATTTGGCAATGGGATCTGCTGGCAAAAAAAATGAACCCGCTCGGCCACAGCTTAATCGTGGTGAGACATCACTCTCCAAGCTAGTGGCATCATCAAATCAAGGTGGCCTCAAGCCTGCGCAGAAAGTTGCAGCACCAGTGGAGAAGAAGACACTGAAAGATTTTCTCTCTAACGAAAAGCCAGTCGGAAGTGGGAGAAAGACATCCTCGAAACTTGGGGGTATTGCGAGTCCGGAAGAGAAGCCGATCAAGGAAGAGCGTCAGCAAGCGATGAAGGAGGAAGTGATTGCTGCTGCTGCTCCTGTTGTTGTAAAGGAGCCATCTCCAGCCGCTGCTGTTGTTTCCAGCTTGTCTCAATTGATCAAGAATGGATCTAGCGGAACTCGCCGTCCTACTGATGGACTAGGCCGAGTTGAGGCATCTAGCTCCAAGCTTGGAGGTATTGCAGGAGAAGTCGAACCTTCGGTCAAACAGCAGAAGGTAATGAACGCTGCCAAGCCATTAGCGCCAGCAGAAACTACGAGTGATGATGCCGCACCAGTTGAGAATGCCGGCGATGCCAACGAATCGAAACCCAGCGCTGAGCCCAGCGCTTCACAGCCTGCCTTCTCCAGTTTGACCGACATTGTCGTCGGCCAGGAGAGGCCTGCGTTGGCGCAGCAGAATGTAGGAAAGAGGAATAGCTTATTTCCTGCGAAGAAAGAGTCTCGATTATCAAGGTTGCTAAAGAAGTAAGAATTATATTTCGGCTACGACACTCTGAAAGATGATGGCTGGATTTTGAAAATGCATCGCGGTAAAGCCATCTCTACATGATACTGAGGTAACAAAGCAAAATACGCCTCAATAGGAATCTAAATATTAAGCAAAGGGAAATCATAGTAGTTACACAAAGATCAGAACCGATTTGTTGCTGAGGAGATCGATTGCTCTCTTGTCTGATCAATAAAATAGCCCGAGAATTTTTTCACCGAAAGTAGTTCAGTTAATACATGACACAAATACATACACTCGTCTGATGATCTTATATTATGATGCTACGCTTTCAGTTTCATCAGCACGTACCAGACTTCGACCTGAATCATCTCGTCTAGACCGCGGCAACGCAACCCCCCTGGACAATGCTGAGAGAAGAAGGAATATTGGCGGGTAGTTTAGCTCGGCAATCCCATTTGCCTGCCTTTTCCCTCTACAACTGCTGTTGCGAGAGATTTATAGTGTGGAGCATCTTTTTGCCGAGGATTCGGGCAAGGGGTTGAATCATTAAATACACTAATACTGATTCGACGCGGTATGAAGTGACCGACATGGCCAGGTCAAATACACTAACACTGACATAGGCAATAGAATTTATATAGTTAAGTTTGACATACCAATAGAAGCGAAATGGCGCGCTCCGATATGATGTAGGTGGTTATCATAGCCGCCTCTCACGCGGCATACCTGGGTTCGAGTCCCAGTATCGGAACTATACTTTTTGCTGTTGGCAGTTAGTTAGCAGCAAATAAGCTATGGTGTATTTTTTGTTTCGTGCAGATTGCCTGCACGAAATTTGCGGGAACAGGTAAAAATCGGTCGGTGCAGGCAACAATGTTGCCTGCACCGATTGTACCAGGCCTACTTGTAGGAATCTGTAGAATTGGAGAAACAGTCCCAAGCTTCCTTTTTGAGTGAGCGTTGAGTGGCGACCAAAAGATAAAATTCAAATTGCTAACAAAAAATAAAAATATTGGTGAGTGTTAGAGGCTTTTAAAGAGGAAAAGAGGGAGAGGACAAAAGTACATAGGAATTAATATGTCCGTGCAGGCAATTTTGTTGCCTGCACGGGCCTTTCGGTATGTTTTCTACGTGTGCAGGCAATTGTTTTGCCTGCACCAAAAATGTCTGGGATATGAGGTGACAACTACTACTGCTACTTATTACTGCTGCTCTCTCCACTCGTCATCATCAGGTGCCCATGCCGACGGCTCCACTATCTTTCTCGCCTCCATCAGCTCCAAGTCCTCGAAGTCGAAAAAAGCAAGTCATCCAACTAAGTAGCTGCACAATTAGAAAGAGACATTTGATCTTACTTGGGTTGTCTCATTTCTTCTCGCTACTCCTGATGCATCCCTGTTTTGCTGCACCACAGCTGATGTTGTTCACGAAGATTTGTGACAAACTCGTCTTTGCTTACTAATCTCTTAACTTAATCATCGTGATCTAGTGAGCAGATAGGCCGGGAAGTTAGACGAGAAGCTGAAGCTTGTTGAGTCAATAGCATCCGCAATTATCACGCTCTATGAATAAGAAGAGAGAAAGCATTAGCCTGCTAGGCGAATCAGCAGTGTAGTGTCGTTCAATACTTCCTTTCATTTCAATGACAATTTTGTGATGAAGTTGATTTCGTAGTGTCTCTTTGTTGAGCTCATTAATGAGATACTAGCTACTACTAAGATTACTACTACTACTACTTCTACTACTACTATGCGCGCGTAGTATTGTGATACGACAAGTGAGATGATTGGGCTTGATCATCTGAGGAGTTGTATCGTACTTCGCCGGGGCGTCCCGCACGTTCTCCCAGCATAGCACTATTTTCCTCAATCGTTTGGTTCCTTTGCCTCTTGTATATCCAGCACTGTTTCACGAAGCATTCGAATCTCATTTCTTTGGGCTTCCATCTCTTCTTTCTGATTTGCAAGCTCATCTT
>Ga0209652_1003505_pt1 | contig 11501 bp, 8 predicted proteins | sample SaaInl74LU_5_DNA_FD_184641 | JGI IMG/M metagenome (GOLD analysis project Ga0209652, IMG submission 184641) | Marine microbial communities from expanding oxygen minimum zones in the Saanich Inlet - ESP_74LU_5_DNA (SPAdes) (version 2) | ecosystem: Environmental > Aquatic > Marine > Intertidal zone ...
GTCCGGCAGCAGTAGTGGATGGAGCTCATCTGGAAAATCCGGAAAGAGTGGATCAAGTAAAGGAGGTGGCGGAGGGTGGTCTTCTAGTTCATCATCATCATGGAGCTCATCCGGAAAATCGGGCAAGTCTGGTAGTGGAGGAGGGTCTAGTTGGAGCTCATCTGGCAAATCTGGAAAGTCAGGCGGTGGCGGAGGGTGGTCTTCTAGTTCATCATCATGGAGCTCATCCGGCAAATCGGGCAAGTCTGGTAATGGTGGAGGATGGTTTGGCTGGGGAGATTCAAAATCTGGCAAATCCAAGGGCGGAAAATCCAAGGGTGGAAAATCCAAGTCGTCAAAGGGACAGTGGGTCTGGGAACCTCCTGCACCTCCAAAGCCTGATCCTACACCCAAACCAACACCCAAGCCAACAAAGAAACCAACACACAAACCAACACAGAAGCCAACGAAGAAGCCAACACAGAAACCTGTTGCACCAGCGCCAAAGCCAACGAAGAAACCTGTTGCACCACCTAAGCCTGTACCGAAACCCTCGTTGAATACACTTTGCTTTAACAAAGGAGAGAAGATCCCATGCAGTGGTTCTCCTTCTGGAGATGGTATTGTCTCATCGTTCTTGTACACTGTTGAAACAAAGCCTGGGTACAGTGTTGAAGAAGTAATGATTCCACTCGAGAATGCCATACTGTCGGATGTCGGATCGAATATTGGGTCTGGCTTTTCAGGTTCCATCTCAGCAAAGCCTTCGGATGAGATCAATGGTAAGTTTGTGATCTTTTTGTATCTTAGTGATTAATATGTTCACAGTCTAATCTTGACCTTCCTTTACTTACTCCACCCTTTTTCTTTAGGCGCCAAAGAGTGCTCTCACGAAGACAAAGCAAAATGCGCTTACGTCAATGGTGTCATGACATTCTACCCCGATGGCCATTACACAGGTGGTGGCGCATACGCTTTGCCTGGATCAAGTGGCAGCGGAAGCGGTAATGCTGATGGCTCATACGCCATAGCTGAATCAAGTGGCAGTGTTGCTGGTGGAGCGTACGCTATAACTGGATCAAGTGGAAGTGGAAGCGGTAATACTGGTGGCGCATACGCTTTGCCTGGATCAAGTGGAAGCGGCAATGCTGGTGGCGCATACGGTGTAGCTGGATCAAACGGAAGTGGAAGCGGCTCTTCTCAATCTGATTCCTATTCTGCAGCGTCTGCTCTAAATGCTCACCAAGTCATGGCATCTGACAGCGGCTCTGAATTCGACGCATGCGATGGTGCAACACTCATCCATGACTCTATGCAAGGCAATGACTACTCCAATGTTGATGGAGTGAAGTCTGTCACGTTCAAGGAAAAGAAAAACTGTCCGGCCATTGTTGCAGCTAAAGCTGCAGTTGTTGAGGAGGAAGATGACAACACTGCTATGCTGGTGGGCATTCCCCTCGCAGCCGCCCTCTTCGTCGCACTTGCCCTTCTTGTCGCACGCAGAATGAGAGATGATAGGGAAGAATTCCCCTTGTCTGACGGTCTTGACGATTTCATGGGACCCCCCGAGGATCCTTATGCCAACACTATTGATGTACACAAGTGTACTTCGATGTACTGTAATTGCAACAATGCATTGGAAAATGTCAGTTTCATTCCTGCACCAAGGGAAGTTGATTTGGCTCAGGCCAGGGCTTATGCTGGACTTCCTGCCGTGACGAATACTACTGCCGATGAGGGCGATTGGTTTCCCGAAGAGAAGGCCCGTGATGCCGATTCTGACACTGTAACAGGAGTTCACAATGGAAGCACCAATGGGCAAGTACCCGCCCCCGAAACGGATGATAGTCGCTCATATCTTCCAGTCGAGCAAAGACCACTGATGACAGTCAGCGAGATACCTCATGACAGTGAGATTGACACAGAACTGGAATCCTTGGAGGGTGGAGATGATGCAACAAGTATTCCACCACCACCTCCTCCTCCATCGTCGCTTTACCATGACGACGAACCTGATGACGAAATGTCAATATAGGTAAAATGCATGTTGTTAGGTTTGATGTTCTAGACATCTTTGTTCATAATGCGTTTTCTATTCTTCGGCTGTTTCAAATGCGAAGAATATTCTAGTTATACCAGAGAATTAACCAATATTAAGGTTATATATATTATTTGTAGACACACCTTCTAATGATTGTGCAATTGTTTCACATGCCTTCATGATTTCTACAGCCTGCCGATCGTTTGCAAAGCTGGCAGTAGTGCATATCATCACGAGAGGACATGTAGTAAAATGTAGCTGATAAACATATTGCGTAATGGATTGACAGTCGGATAGAACGCATGTGGGTATTCAATCCTTGAGCTCTTGCAAATGAACAGTATTAAGTTATTTGTTTCATCGTACACACACCTTCTAGCATGTAGCGTTCTCATATTGATCATTCTCAATGGATTCATCCAATTCTGTAGCAGACACAAAACAATACACATCTTTCATTTTACATGGCATAAGCTCCACCCAAACTCTTCTCCTGCTTGACCTCTGGCAGCTTTCCTCCAGACTTCTTCACTCTCATGCAAGCCTCACCACGAGCCTTTCCTCCACCACCGTATTGACATAATGCTTCATCTTTGGTGAGTACTGGAACACACTTGGGATCTCTCTTGGGGTCACATTTCTTTGTGTCGCTTTCAATCTCGCTGTTTGCAAATGCCTCAAAATCCAGTGCTTGTGCGGCAGGTGTTGAGACGATAGTGAAGGCTGCACCTGCTACCAAGGGAGTCAAATTGGCGAGGAAATCTCTTCTATTGTTGGACATGTTCATTGATGTAGCGGATGATCGTGTAGGTGTCGAAATTGGAGATGTGAATGCCATTGCGCTGTTTCCTCCGGAGAGGAGCATACAAGCCGCGATTGTGATAGCTGTGCGTTGATTCATGTTGATGGTGGTAGTTGTGGGATATGATCTGATATGATATGGCTGAAGGAAGCTTTGTGAGAGTGTAGGCGTTGTTGCTTTGGGCTTTGGCATCATCCAAACAAATCGGAAGTGTGTCAGTGAGATGCGTGTTATGATACCTATGAGTAACGAATGCTGTTTTGGCGCTAACGACCTCCCCCTCCACTCTCCTCAAAATAAAAGCAGGTCGTCCTCAAAACTTTTAATGATCATGGCAGCCGACACTACACCTACACGTTGGCAAAGCGTCTACCGCCCATCCCTTTTTGCAGGCAAGGTTGCACTAGTCACCGGAGGTGGCAGTGGCATCGGTAGATCTATAGCCACAGAGCTCGGCTCACTTGGAGCAACCGTCGTAATTGCTAGCAGAGGTAAGTTTGATGCTCAAGAAACAGTCTATTGGAATGCATAAATATCCTTGACCACAGCCTTTCCAGGAGAGACCTTTTGCACTAGACCGTTTATCTGACACAGTCTCATTTCACGTATTCTAAAAATTGTCAATCTAACCATATCTGCTTTCATCAAACATGAAAGATGTCGATAAATGTAACATCGCAGCTAACGAGATGAATCAATACATTCAGCAAAACTGCAGCGGTCATGGGTGCTCTGTTGGAAAAGTGGTAGTAGGTCCATCGACAAGTATACGAGATGAAGATCAAGTGAACAATCTCATTGAATATATAATAGACACATACAAAGCGCTGCATCTGCTGGTGAATAACGCAGGTGGGCAATTTGTATGTTCGGCAGAAGAGCTTTCCTCAAAAGGGTTTCAAGCTGTGGTGAATACCAATCTTACTGGAACGTTTCATGTTTGTCGTGCTGCCTTTGAACATTACATGAGAGATAATGGTGGGAGCATTGTGAATATTACGCTAGGCAACAGAAATGGGATGCCCAACATGGTTCACAGTGGCGCTGCAAGAGCAGGCATAGAGAACATGAGCATCACGCTAAGCCAAGAATGGATGGAAAGTGATGTCAGAGTGAATTGCGTTCGGCCTGGAATTGTGTTTACTGATAGTGGCTTTGAGAATTATGGGCCAGCGGGAGACATGTTCCTAGAAAAAATACTTCCTTCCATGCCTGCCAAGAGATTTGCAACCCCAGAGGAGATTAGCAGTGCGGTAGTTTGGCTTCTTGGTGAGGGCGCTAGTTACGTAACTGGATCTGTTGTTTCGGTTGATGGTGGATCTGCGTTTCACTTCTTGCCACTGATAGATATAGAAGATACAAGTCATTTGCCCATATACGGAACGCTGCCAAGAAAAGCAAAGCTGTAACTGACTACTAAATAACATTAGACAATCTTTCTCCACCATGGCTTCAAGCTGCGCAACTCCCTCTTTGCTTGTTTAAGCTCTTCATACATACCATCTCGATCACGAAAACTGTTTGGGTCATTTAGTTCTTGCTTCAATGTTGTGATTTGATGTTGCAATTGTTGTATTCTAAGGTCAGCGTTTGACAAGGACATGCTTGGTTGTTGCTGTTTGGTCTGTGTCGAAGGCGAACGGCCTCCCGCACCCATACTTGCTCCAAGCGCAGACGAAGCAGGACCGGGAGCTGCACCGTTAGCCAACTCGGGAAAGTATGACCATGATGAATGAATGGATGTGCTTTTCCTTAACAGCTCCGAGTTGTTATCGTCAGAAGGTGACTCACTTGCCCCCATTGCTTCTACTCCCTTATCCCCATACACAACAATGTCCGAAACAAGATCATTCATATTTCCACCGCTGTTGTCTACCTCTTCACTTTCTTCGTCATCTGTAAAGCTGACTACCCAACGACAATCTTTGCTCCAAGACCCAGTCCGGAGCCGCTCATTTGACGATACTAGTCGGAAATCTGGCCAACTATCTGCCAAAACTTTTCTTGTGTATTGTGCGTCAGATCCTTTGCACATCTGCCTAAGGGTGTCAAGGGAAACATTGGCCGGGAGTGTGCATTCCGTGTCATACCCTGCATTTTCAACATCTTCATCGTCTGTACAGGGAAGCAATGTCAATCTCGTCTTGACACCCTCAGGATTCGCGATAGGGGAAAGAAATTTGTCCAGCAGTTCCTGATCATGTCGAATATTAGCCGGTGGTTCATTCTCCAGCGACAAGGGCACTTCTCCCAAATTCTCAGTTCCTTGCGTTTTGGCATCCAGTCCCAAGAAATGCAAAAACGACGAGTAATTATCTTCTTGCCACACTTTTCGTGATCCAGGTGAGATATATCCTGCAGCAGGTTTATCCACAGTGGGGATATCATCTTCTGTTCCCCAGTACTGTCTGACAACTTGAATCAATTTCCCCCCTGAAACCCCACTTGCATCGTCGTCTCCTGTAGGCGCACCATCACCAGCCATCCACTCTCGTAGTTTCGGTGATAGAGAAATTGCCGTCCCAATAGAAAATGGCACAGATGCCGCACACACCGTGTAGAATGTATATCTAACCGACTTGGGCCAGGATGTGTCATCAGTCTTGGACGATTTGGCCTTTGGTGGTGGTGTGGGAAATCTCTCTGGTGCGTGTTTTTTGAGTAGGGCTTGTGCCCTACGTGAGATTACACGACCTGCTACCGGTGTTGCTGACATGGCTCGTTGATATGGTTACAAGTGCGCTTTTGAGATGTAGTATTGATGATCAACGCAAGATACTTTGGAGGTGGAGGTGGGCAATCGATAGCACAACAGCACAACTATCTTTTATGGACATCAAAATAAAATCGATAGATGATGAAGGGTGGGGGGAGGTGACGACGCGCCACTTTTGGCCACTTTTTTCGTCACCGCTCAGCCAAAAAGCGCAAACTCGACAACCAACTCATTCAGTAAAAAAGCTTCCTCTCATAAGGTAATTTACAACGAAGTTAACATCTTCATTACTCTTCGACTAACCATCGAGTAGCACCAACGAAAGCTTTACGCAACCTATCTTCTTTACTCTTCAGCCTACTACCACCTGTAATCATGATGTCTCGAACCTTGTTCTTAATTGCGGCAGTAATGTGCTCTTGTGCACATGCATTTGCTCCGTCTGCAAGCAATATCCAGAGCTCTTCTACCGCCCTTTCCATGGGTTTGTTTGACTCGTTTACCAAGGCATTTACCAATGAGGAGTATGGTCCACCTCCGGACGCTGTCAAGGCGACAGCAAGACACATTCTGGTGCCGACGTTGGAGGACGCTAATGAGGTTTTGGGCAAGGTTGCTGGTGGAGAAACTACATTTTCTGGACTTGCCTCTCAATACTCTACTTGTCCTTCTAAGTCTCGAGGAGGTTCACTTGGTAGTTTTTCACCAGGAACCATGGTGAAAGAATTTGATGAGGTCGTCTTTGCGCCTGATACCAAAGTTGGTGAGATCATGGGACCAGTTCAAACACAATTTGGTTATCATCTCATCGTAGTGGACAAGCGAACAGGTGAGTCAGCGTAAGAGAGATTCATGTTTATATTACAAACGTGTATGTCGTTTAATGAAAGATTTGTGACCTCATTCTTTTCACAACCAAAACCATTATCAAGGTGGCGGAGATTGGTACTGAATACAAAATAATATGTAGTAGATCAATTCATGTCACAAGATCCTGGATCCAAGTAGGTGTGACTTCTGACTTCACAATGTTACAAAAGATATTGAAAGAAAGTGATAAGCAGAAAAGTAGCATTAAGTTAACTATTTCAATGATTGCCCACTGAACTTCCTAAGAGTACTTGCCATCCTCCACTCGATCCGTCAGGAAGAATTCTCTCCCATCAGTACACCATCAAAGTCTCCTTCAAATGGTGTTATTGTTCATAGTAACTCCGAAGAAGGCTTCCAAAACTGAGAGACACCTCATCCGAGTACGATCTATCCCACTCTGCGTTCAATAGTTGCCCGCAGAATACCCAACCACATCTTTCCATTGCCAAAAACAAATATAATTTATGAAGATAAAAGAGATTTATTATATTCTCAAATAATCATCATAAATTTACTCTGAGTCGACAAGAGGAGGAGCAAGGTAGAGGATAAGGCCGGCAAGACTGACAATTCCGGCAACGGGGAAGAAGGCTCCACCGTTGGCATCAGAGCTGGTTGCGATCAAGTTGGCGGTCTGTACGGCAGAATCAAGAACGGATCCATCGATCATCATCTTTGGTGCTTCAACGGTGGAGGCACGGTTGAAGGCTGTAGAAGTTGGTGTAGTAGACAGAGACAGAGTGCGGGTAACAAAGTGAGCGATGCATAAAATTTGAAAAATATCATGTGACCGGACATATCTTGTGCACCGATTCAAACGTTGATGGATTGAGCACAGTCAACATTTTAATCTGCAAGTATAAATGCTTGCACAGATAAATCATATCTTTTTTCCATCCATGATCGTCTCCCTTCGGGCACCAGATTGATTACGTCATCGATTTTGACTGACCGACCCATCATTCGACTTCCCCAGCAAATATCTTCGAAACAGAATTTAAACTTACCAACAGCCTGGTTGGCAGGGGCCACGAAGGCGGAAGCGGCAGCAACAAGGAGGGAGAAGAGGAAGAAGGAACGCATCTTGATAATGTTGTAGAGAGGTTAGTAAGCGGATTGTGTGTTGTCATGGTCAGCGAGGATCACCAAGGGCAACAAGTTGAAGGGCCGGAAGATCGACCACCGTAGGATGATACTAATTCCTACAAATCGGCTGGAAAAGTGCGTGTTTTCCCTATTCCAGTGGACTCCCTTCTTTTTTACCACTCGAAGACAGCCATCTTTTTCTGTTGTTTTGTACCGTGCTTAGCAAAATACTCTAAGGCTCCAGGTTATCGAGCTCCCAATCTCACTCACATTATGACCATATTATCTGCGACTGACTGAACCGATCGACTCCCTCTGAAGTCTTATGTAATTAGGGTTGCACATTAATCCAAGCAATTAAGATCCTGCTTCAAGTTTATTTTACAATACATAAATGCATCAGAATATGAATCATGTACAAGACTACACCTAATCAGCAGTCAAACACTTCTGCTTTCTTTTCCCAGCCCTTCACAATTTTCGCTGCTTTGTTTAGTGAAATTTGCTCCTTCTTTGAACCCTTCATATCCAGAAGGTAAGCAAGCCTTCGATCTTTATTCCATCGAACAGATTCCAATCTGACATCTTTCTCATACCAGCTGATATCGACTTCTCCGTCAGCCCAATAGTACACGCCAAGTCCGTGTTTCTGGTTTGTATCCCAGTCTCCGTCAAACACATCTTTATTGGCAAGATGTAGCACACCATGACCATGTCGTCTGCCACGACGCCAATCTCCATGAAAAACCTCACCATCGCGATATTTAGCCATACCATACCCATGTCTCCTACCTGACTTCCAGTGACCAGAGTATTCGTTTCCACTAGAAGATTTGTACATGTAGTAACCATCCTTTGCACCCCGTTTATAATGTGGTGCATCTTTCTTTCTCTCTGGAGGAAGAGTGGGAGGTTCATAAGGCGGTACTGGGTCTCTACCATTGTTTGGGTCTACCAGCACTTGTCTTCCTTCTGGGCTGCGAAAGACGTCGTCGACGACATCCACGAAGAGGTCCGAGCACGAGAGACCTTCTCTCTGAAAAAGTTGCTTCCGGCTGAAGCTGTTTTTTGAATTCTTTGAATTCTTTGAGTTCTTTGAATGTTTAGACCACGCTGAGACGCTAGAATCACCCAATGTAAATTGCGAGATGACATCTTGGTAGTGAGATATTGATTTGACGTCCTGTTTTCCATCATCCGAGGTCCCTTTATCTTCATTGGAAGTTATTGGTTTGTCTTCGTCACGATGCTGATCATTTGTCTTTTCCAATTCAGCGGGCGAAGATCTGTCTTCTTTCTCTACGTCAATACTCTGTGTTGCAGCCGGAGTATCTTCAGCGCTTGACATGTGCTTTGGTAGAAGGATGACGTTGCCCTCACCCCCATCCCGTTGACTATCATTATCAACCTTCCTATCGTCGCTCTTAAGTTGGCTTGCGTCAGCAGATATCTCTGCGGTGTTGTTTGCAACGGAGTCGGTCAAGTCAGCTTCACCAACTTTGTTGTCAGTTTTCTCATCGCTACTAGAGTGCTCTAATCCACCCTTGCCTTCTCTCGCAACGTACTTTCCCTCAAAACCATTGTACATAGACTCCTCGTCACTTGACTCATCCTTATCCTCCTCCTTTTGCATTGCATCTTCGTTAGCGGCTGCATCTATTTCTTCAACATATGATGCTTTTTCAGCACATTCATCGTCACTTCCTGATTGAATGTCATTTTCTTCGTCAAACGCCGCTGCTGCTTCAGTGACATTGTCATTACTAACCTTCCCAGCAAGTTGACTAACACTCTCGCTATCTTCATGTATTGCAGTATCATCTTCCGCTGAATCGTCAACACGGTTTTCCTCATCTTCAAGAATTGGTTCGGTATTTTCGCCTCCACTGGAATCGACCGCATCAGAAACTTCATCGTCACTCAAACGTATCTCTCTGTGACATTCCCTTTCAGAGACATCCATCCTATCATCTTCTACTTCCACTTGTTCCTCTTGATCTAGCGCAATGGCCTTATCGACGTTGTTTTCTATTCTGTCTTCTAAAATATCTTCCTCTTGTTTTACCTTGTCGTGACTTTCCTCAACAACAACAGCCGTTTTCTTCAATCGACTCACATCAAATGTCTTGATTTCATTTGATAATGGGTGCTCATCGATTTCAACCTTTGATTGTATTTGTTCGTCACACTGATTTTGGCCAAATAGAGAGGTCACACTGTCCAGGATGTTAAAGCCCGAGTTCCCCGTGCTTTCTTGCTTTTCAAGCGTGGACGAAGGCTTTGTTTCCAAGTGATCTTCAATAGGTGTATCAATTATACCCCCGTTGTAGTCTCCAGTCACAGATCGAATAATTCGTTTCATTGTATCCATTGGTCTTTCTAGTTTGGAAGTCCAGAGAGCATCCTCGTTGCGATATTTTTCCAACATTTGTTGTCGGTCCCTCCTGTGGGCTTTGGCATTTGCAATCATTAAATTTTGAAGAGATATCAACTCATTCTTGATCACTTGAACTTGATATTTGTGTACATCTTCATTCGGATCTTCTTGTGCCTCTTCAGCATTGTTTTTTATTACGTTCTCTGGCTTGGCTTTCCACTCGTCTATTTCCTTGTTCAATGCAGTAATTTTATCCGCAGAAGTCTTCAAGTGCAACGAAAGCTTTGATACTAATTTCTTCTGTGTATCTAACTGTTTCTTCAGCTTGTTGTTCGACTTTTGATGCTTTGCTATTTCGTGTAAATACTGATCTTCGGCCAATATCATATCATTGTCAAGCGGGGCGTACTCTTCATCAGGTGACATTTCCATCGATGTTTGTTTACTGCCCAAACTTGGCCTTGTAGTTGCACCAGTCTCTGGGCCTTGATGGCATAGTTCTTCTTCTGCTGCAGCATTCTCAGCATACAAGGCAGCCACGTTGGCAGACAAGGTGGCATTTAGTTTTTCTAACCGAACAATTTCATCTTCATATTCCTGAATCATATCTTCATACTCTTCTTTTGTATATTCATTTGGTTCCATCGGCGCTGGAGCCTTCAGATCCAACAATTCAACATTGTTCTCTCCGCCATTCTGAGTGTGTATCGGTTTATTCTGTCGTTGTCGGGCCATACTGCTGCTACCTACACTGCTAGCCTCTCCTGATTCTTCTGTCATGTCAACATCATCCCCGATATGATCCGGAGCTGCTTTTCGACAAAAGAAACTATTATTGGTCCGATCAGCAGACTCTGCGCTTAATTCAGCTGTATCAGCCGCGGATATATCATCGCGGTTAGCATGATTCCGTGGTTTCATTTCCGAGATGGGGGAGTTATCACGATTCTCCCCAGCGTGACTTTTTCGACGGAGTAAATTCATAGTCTCTCAAAATTTAGCACCATATTTTTGCAAAATTATTACTTAGTGCATCACTGCTCCGTAGCTTCGATCTAACCGCAAGCAATCTTAATAGATCCGTCCTGCCACTGTTGGGTTGCCTGAGTACTGACTTCTATTCGCCTCTCCGCTCCGTTTGTCGGCTCACAGGGAACAGCCTCGTTCTTTTTGCAAGATCGATGACCGGCGATAGTCGCAACGCTATTCAATGAAGGTACAGGCAGGTTGGCTAAAATCGAAATCCCATAAAAACCAACACACTTTTGTGCAGTAAAGAGTAAAGCAGCATTGTATAATATCTTTAATAATTAACAATGGGTTCGGACAACGACGATGCCTCAGGCAAGAGGAAGGGCAGAAAGGTCTGGCTCTTTGTCAAGAACGCCAGTATGGCATTGATTGTTTTCATGTTCTTTCTCACAGTCATTTTAGTATTGGATGCTTACAAATTCGTTTCGATTCGGGTGAGTGATAGATACACTATTAGATCTTCATCTTTTACTTTTCGTTGCATTGGCTGACTTTAACTCTTTCTGCGTCTGCTGCCCTATGCAACTCTCTATTGCACTGCAAACCCATAATCTTACCATCCAACACACCTCTACAATAACAGCACGCAAAATTC
>Ga0209652_1003508_pt1 | contig 11496 bp, 12 predicted proteins | sample SaaInl74LU_5_DNA_FD_184641 | JGI IMG/M metagenome (GOLD analysis project Ga0209652, IMG submission 184641) | Marine microbial communities from expanding oxygen minimum zones in the Saanich Inlet - ESP_74LU_5_DNA (SPAdes) (version 2) | ecosystem: Environmental > Aquatic > Marine > Intertidal zone...
GAGTTGGTTAAAAACCGTGATTTTGACGGTGCAGTGAGCGCCTTCAAGGGCTTTTTGGGTAGTTATCCCTTTGGGAAATACGCGCCTAATGCCCACTATTGGTTGGGCGAACTTTATCTCGTTATTGAGCCGGCAGATCCTGAGCTGGCGCGCCAGAGCTTTAAGCTATTACTTGATCAATACCCCAGTAATCCCAAGGTACCCGATGCGCTTTATAAGCTCGGTCGGGTTTATTACCTCAAGGGCAATCGCGAGCGCTCGCGCGAATATCTGAACCGGGTTATCAAAGAATATGGCGCGCAGGGCCACCCAGCAGCCCAGCTAGCACAAGATTTTCTTGATCAAAACTTTTGAGCGATTCAACTGTGGTAAATCTTACTGACCTGTCCTTGCGGATAACCGAGATCTTTTATTCCCTGCAGGGCGAGGCTAGGTCGGTTGGTTTGCCCACGGTTTTCGTGCGTTTGACGGGGTGTCCACTGCGCTGTGTCTACTGCGACACCGAGTACGCTTTTTCGGGCGGCCAAGTACACAGCTTAGCGCAAATAATGGCCCAAATTGACGAATTTGGATGCCGTCGTATCTGCGTCACTGGCGGCGAGCCATTGGCGCAGCCTGAGTGCGCACAGCTACTCAGCGCGCTTTGTGACCGTGGTTTTGAAGTCTCGCTTGAAACCAGTGGTGCGATGAGCCTCGAGCACATCGACACCCAGGTTAGTCGAGTGATGGATTTAAAAACGCCAGACTCCGGCGAAAGTCATCGTAATCTATGGTCAAACATTGCTTATCTGACGCCCAATGACCAGCTTAAATTTGTGATTTGTAGTCGCGAGGACTATGACTGGGCGCGCTTTAAAATTGATGAGTACCAGCTGCTGGGCCGCGTTTCCGATGTGTTGATGTCACCCTCTCACGGTGTTGTGTCGGCGACAGATCTGGCTGAGTGGATGCTCGCGGATAGGTTAGAGGCACGGCTGCAGCTGCAGTTACATAAGTTTCTATGGAACGACGAGCCAGGTCATTGAGATGAGTAAGCGTGCAGTAGTCCTGACTTCAGGGGGGCTAGATTCGGCGACCGTGCTCGCTATGGCGCATAGTCAGGGCCGGGAGTGTTTTGCATTAAGTTTTGATTACGGTCAGCGTCACCGAGCCGAGCTTATTGCCGCGGATCGTGTGGCCAAAAGTTTGCCTGGCGTGGTTCATAAAACCGTGCGTTTGGACCTCAGTACTATTGGCGGCTCAGCGCTGACCGATTCCGCGATCGACGTCCCGACCTCGCCGAGCGAAGGTATTCCTGTCACCTATGTGCCGGCGCGCAATACCGTTTTTTTATCGATCGCCCTAGGCTGGGCCGAAGTGCTCGCGGCCGATGAGATCTACATCGGTGTTAATGCGGTCGATTACTCAGGCTATCCGGACTGTCGCCCCGCGTTTATCGACGCTTTTAGGCAGTTGACCGCTGTGGCGACTAAGGCGGGGGTCGAGGGGCAGGCGATTGAAATTTGCACGCCAATCATCGAGTTGTCAAAGGCCGATATTATTCGCGTGGGTACGGATTTGGGTGTTGATTACAGCCTGACGGTGTCGTGTTATCAGGCCCGTGAAGACGGTACAGCCTGCGGCGTTTGCGACAGCTGTCGATTGCGTCGAGAAGGTTTCGCCTCCGCTGGGGTCGCTGATCCAACCCGTTATTTTTAGCTGCGGTTTAAGTCTGATAAATGCCTTGCAATCAGGTTTAATATCCGTAAGATACGCGGCTCGCATTTGATGCTAATGGGCCGTTAGCTCAGTCGGTAGAGCAGTTGGCTTTTAACCAATTGGTCGCTGGTTCGAACCCAGCACGGCCCACCATTTAAAACGCCGGTAAGCAGCGATTTACGCCTTACGGCAGTTTTTTATTGCGTAAAATTGATGAAAAATCTGCGCTTCTGCAGTTATGTAAACCCACTCCGATCACCGCCGTTGCTGAGTAGCACGGGCTAATGGCTGTCATTTTATGCTGCGCTGTCAGTGTTTGTCGTCGTTTGTCGCGTGACGAGCCCTGGCGTGCTGTCCCGCATTTCGCGTGCTTACCGGCTATTTCCAACGGATCACGCAACGATTTCTGAGCGCCGCTGGTGAAAAACAAATCCATGGCTGTCGCGCTCTCTGTTTTACACTTTTGTAGACTCGGCTGGCCGTCTTCTGGCATGGTCTTGTGTCAGTAGCGGGCAGCAGTTCGATAATAGGATGCCGCCGTCTAAAAATAATAGCGATACACTGGGAAATTATCATGCAGCAGCTCAATCGCCGACGCTTGATTGGTCTATCGGGATCTGCTTTTGCGGTGGCGTTGTCGGGCGCGTTAAGCGCTTTAAGTCCCGCGCAGGCACGGGCTGAGAACCGTCCTTTAACGCATTTTAATGGTGACCAAGCTAGGGCCTTAGAAGCGGTTGCCGAGCTACTTGTGCCAGGCTCAGCCATCGCGGGTGTTGTGAATTTTATTGATGGCGAGCTCTCTCGGCCTGTGCCGTTGTTAATGGCGCGCTATTTGGGGGTCGAAGTGCCGAAACTGACGGCATTTTATCAATCATTAGCAAACGCTTTGATGCAGGCATTGACTCCTCGGGATGGCAAGGTTCCCGATATGGATTTAGTTGCGCAGCGCCTCGCCGATGGGGTTGAGTCAAAAGATTGGCCAGGGCCGCCGATGGCGATCTGTTATTTGGCTTTGCGAGGCGATGGTTGTGACGTTGTCTACGGCACTACAGAGGGCTTTGCACAGCTCGGAACGCCCTATATGGCCCATATTCAACCGCCAGTACTCTGGTGAACAAGGTGGCTGAATATGCAGCGTACTGACGTGGGAAACTGGGACGCCATTGTCGTCGGATCCGGTGCCGCAGGGAGCCTGATGGCGGCAGAGTTGGCCGAAGCGGGGCGACGAGTGCTAATTCTAGAGGCGGGCCCGCCGCGTGAACTGTCATCACTGGTCAGTTCGCAAGTGCACGCTAGGGCACTCAAGTGGCATGGTGCGCCGGTGGAAGAGGCGGGGAACTTACCGATTGGGCATGGGTTTGCCGCGGGTTTCGGTACGGGGGGTAGCGCCCTGCACCACTACGGCGTGTGGCTGCGACTCCACGAAGCGGACTTTAACGTCCGCAGCCAATATGACCTCAGCCTTGACTGGCCAATCACATATCGCGATTTACAACCCGCCTATGATGCCGTGCAAGACTTGGTTGGCATCAGTGGCGACGCTAAGGCTGAAGTCTGGCGTCCGGCAGGCACGCCCTATCCGATGCCGGCTATCCCGACCTTCCCGCAGGGCCAGATTCTCGCTGAAGGCTTCTCGCGGCTGGGGATGACAACCTCAGCACTGCCACTGGCCATCAATTCGGTGCCCCGTGAGGGGCGGCAAGCTTGTCAGTACGACGGTTGGTGTGATGCCGGCTGTCCAATAGGCGCGCTTGCCAATCCGCTGGTGACGCATTTACAGCGTGCACGCAAGTTGGGCGCGGTGCTTCGCTGTCACGCTGAAGTCACGAGAGTGTTACGAGATCCAAATAATCCAGCCCGTGCAATTGGCGTTGAATACCGCGATCAAGACGGTCTGCATATTATCAAGGCTCCATTGATTGTTATTGCCGCATTTGTGGTGCAGACGGTGCGTATTCTTTTGAATTCTGCTGACGGCGACAAGCCTGCGCCGGGAAACGAACATGATCAGCTAGGACGCTACTTAACGACGCATCCCGCGGGCCTGGTTTACGGTTTGTTCGAGGAGCCTACCTATCCTTATCAAGGTGTTCCCGGTGGGCAGCGACTTTGCCAGGATGCCTACACACAAAAGCGACAGAAAAATGGTGGCTTTGGGTCTTACAGCTGGCTGTTGGCAAACTCAGTCAAGCCAAATGACCTGCTCGGTATTTGTCATGCTCGCCCCGACCTCTATGGGGCCAAGCTTAGCGATTTTATGAGCCGCGCTGCACGGCATTTGGCTAACATGACCTATCTGGGTGAAGATATTTCTCTGCCTGATAACCGCGTTGTCTTGTCGCAGACAAAAGATCGTCATGGTTTGCCCCTTGCGCGAGCGATTCATAATGTCGGTGATGCGACGCGGCAGCAGCATCGCGCTGCGATCGAGCAGGGCGCAGCGATTATGTCTGCCGCGGGCGCGACAGAAACCTGGGCTTCGCCGTTGGCGAGCGTACATATCATGGGTGGTACGGTGATGGGTACGCACCCTGACACCTCGGTAACAGATCACTTAGGGCGTCTGCATCAGATGGATAACCTCTATATTGCGGGCCCCAGCCTCTTTCCAAGCAGTGGCGCGGTCAATCCAACCTTCACCTTGAGCGCGCTGACCTATCGCGCTGCTAGCGCAATCAATAACCAGCCGCTCTCCGCTGCAGCGGTCTAAGTTTTACTGGATGGGTGTTGGCGAAAGTCTTTGTGGGGGCTGGGTGTCCGCGCTAAAGTCGTTCACCTATGTGGCGTGTACGCAGGAGCGGGGCGAGTGGCTGGACGGATACAAGATAAAGTAGCGGTGATTACCGGCGGCGCGTCCGGTATTGGCGAAGGCATGGTGCGGCGCTTCTGTGCCGAAGGTGCTCGAGTCATTTTGGCGGACACTAACGTCGCCGCGGGGCAGCGCGTTGCCGCGAGCACGGGTGCGGATTTCTTTGCGCTAGACGTTACCAGTGAACTGCAGTGGCAGGCTATTGCTGCGTATATTGTTGCCGAATATGGCCGCCTTGATGTGTTAATGAATAACGCGGGTGTGGTGAGCCATCGCTCGATCATCGATTGTGATGTTGCGACTTGGAATCAATTATTGGCTATTAACCTCACCGGTATGATGCTGGGCTGTCAAACCGCGATCAAGCTGATGACGGCGCACAATGACGGTGCGGGTGGCAGTATTGTGAACACCGCGTCTTCGACCTCGTATTTGGCAATTCCCGGTGATGTGGCCTATACGACATCCAAGGCGGGCGTGGTGGGCCTCACCAAGTCGGTCGCGGTTTATTGCGCCACAGAGAGTCTGAATATTCGCGTCAATTCCATTCATCCTGGTGCCACGCTTACGGCTATTCTTGAAAAGGCATTGGCAGAAACACCTGAAATTAAGCCCAACTTGGATCGTATGTCACCCATGGGCAGGCTGGGAACGGTCGATGAGGTTGCCGCTATGGCGCTATTTTTAGCATCGGATGAGGCGAGTTATTGCACGGGTGGACAGTTCCCTGTGGAGGGAGGAACGGTGAGTGAGCATCCGCGAATGTTCTGATCGCCGAGAAGCGAGGAGAGCACCGCATGCGCCCGCTTCTCCTCGCCAATTTGACTCAGCACTTGCACCTGTACCCTGAGGGCGAGCTTTGCTATACCGACGTATTTAACGCGACCACTAAGCGCCCTTGAATACCGCCTTGCGCCGCTCGATGAATGACTGAACCCCCTCTCTCGCATCTTCGCTTGCCAAAAGTCGTCGTTGTGTGGGGTCGAGTTCGCGTACCGCCGCTGCGAATCCCTCCTCGATAAAGCGCCGTGATGAGGCCTTGGTGGCTTGTACTGCAAGCGGCGCCTGTGCGGCGATCAGTTCGGCGATTTCGATCGCGCGTTCAAGCTGAGTCCCTGCCGGAACCACCTCTTGGACAAACCCGATCCGATACGCCTCCTGCGCATCGAACTCGTCGCAGGTCAGGAGGTGGTACATGGCGTTGCCCCAGCCACCGCGCTGCACGAAGCGGATTGTCGCGCCGCCGGTCGCGTGAATACCGCGGGCGGGTTCTAGCTGCGAAAAACGGCAATTGTCTGCGGCAATGACAATGTCCCCGGCCAAGGCTATTTCGATCCCAAACGTATAGGTGATGCCCTGAACAGCGGTCACAATCGGCTTGCGGCACGCACGGCCCAGGGCCAACGGGTCGACCTGTAACATGGCGTCATCGCCTCTAGCGCTTTCGCTCGCCATCTGCTCAGTCCATTTTGGCAGGTCGAGGCCGGCCGTAAAGTTTTCGCCATGTCCGAACAGCACGCCGACGAATAAGTCGTCGTTTTCCTCCAGTAGTTTGTAGGCCGCCAGTAGCTGCTTGGCCATCGTCGGCGTGTAGCCGTTGTATTTACTGGGTCGATTGAGCCCAATCAATAACAGGTGGTCACGCTGCTCAACGCTGATGGCGCCTTCTTCGTTTGGCTGAGTTGTCATTAGGGTTATCCTGAGTGCTGGCTAGACGCAAAACATATAGAAGCCAGAACCTACTGGCGTCACGCTTTAGAAGCCCAGATGGTGCCTGCGTCAGCCTAAATTGCAACCGTCTAACGCGCGATTTTCCTAGGCATGTGGCCTTTCAGCAGTGTCTCCTTAATGACAGTTTGCCTAAGCACTTGAGAATATGATGTGATACCGACACTTAATAAATATGAATAAGGAATAACGTATGGCAGGCGAGCACGCACAAGCGCAGTTCAAAGCAATGACCGAAAGTACAGCCGACGAGTGGGCCATCATTGGTAAAAACGCCAAACAGTTTAGTACGGAGCTTCCGGCAAGGATGATGGCGCATCTCGAGTTGTTACGCGGTGATTGTGGCGGTTACCCAGTAGATCGTTTGGAGCACTGTCTACAAACCGCTACGCGTGCTCATCGAGCGGGTAGGGATGAAGAGTACGTGGTGTGCGCGCTGCTGCATGACATTGGCGACACTTTGGGCCCGACCAACCATGCGGACGTCGCTGCAACGTTGTTGGAGCCGTATGTCAGCGAAGAAAATCACTGGATCGTTAAGCATCACGGTATTTTTCAAGGCTACTACTTCTTCGAATACTTGGGTTTAGATCCGAACATACGCGACGCTTATGCGGATCATCCGTATTACCAAGCCTGCGCTGATTTTTGTGATCTCTATGATCAAAATAGCTTTGATGCAGAGTATGACAGCGAGTCACTAGCGTTTTTTGCGCCTATGGTTGAGCGGGTGTTGTCAGCACCGAAAAAATCTCTATACATGAAGGTGATGGACGCTTAGTCGCCTTTGCTAGCCAAATGAGTAAGCCGGGATGGGCACTGTGTGCCCATTTGCCAGGTTGACCAACCGCTAGGGGTTCACCGATAAAAATAAGTGCGTTACCGGTTTGCGCTAATACAGGCGCTGCGGCCGGTCAGCGTGAGCCATAAGGATAAATACTCAATGTCAGCACAATTTGACGACCAGGGTGGCGCGGCCACAATGGATCCCAGCCCTTTTGGTCGATGGCTGACTTCCCGCTTTATTTCCTTCCTTTCGCGACCCGCACAGCTGCAGCGTAAGCGCGCGAAATTTGAGCGACAAAGGCTCAAGGCAGGTGCTCCCCATCGCATTGAATATTTTCATCAGATCGATGACGGCTATAGTCATCTGGCGGCGCAGATACTGGCGGCCTTGGTCGAGCGCTATGATATTGAATTGCGTGTGCATCTTGTTGAGGGCCCCCAAGGTAAAAATGTGGCCGAGCCAGAGCTACTGCTCGCGTTATCTCGGTACGATGCATTTCATGTTGCGCCGGCCTACGGGTTGGACTTTCCTGACCTGCAGGTGCCGCACACTGCCAGCCTTAAGCAGCAAGCCATGGCCATACTGGCGGCGCAGGATGCGAATGATGGTGTTGAATGTTTGTTGGATGTGAGCCGCGCCTTCTGGGCCAATGACGGCGAAGCATTGGACGCATTAGCCAATCGCTATGGCGTGGCATCAGCCGATCAGACCATGACTCGGATCGAGTCCGGGATGCAGCGTCGAGCCTCTCTGAAGCATTACTCGGGTGCCATGTTCTATTATGGTGACGAGTGGTATTGGGGGGTGGATCGTCTTTATCATCTCGAACAGCGTTTGGTCTCGCTCGGTGCGGCTCGGCAGTCCGATCGGCCAATCTTGATGCCGCGGCCCACTATTGAAGCCGCAAAGTTAAAAGATGATGGCCGGTTAACCCTCGAAATCTATCCGTCACTGCGAAGCCCGTACACAGCCATGAGTTTTGACCGTGCGCTGGCGCTGGCGCACGACACTGGCGTTAACTTGGTCGTGCGCCCGGTTTTACCCATGGTGATGCGCGGTGTGCCCGCTACCCGAGAAAAAGGTATTTATATCTTCACCGATGCGGCGCGGGAGGCTCGGGCCGCTGATGTTCCCTACGGCAACTTCTACGATCCTATCGGCGAGCCCGTTCGTCGTTGTTATTCGCTTTACCCCTGGGCGTGTGCGCAGGGTAGGGGTAATGACTTAATCTCTGCATTCTTAAAAGCTGCTTTTGTAAACGGCATCAATACCAACAATGACCGAGGGTTTAAGCGCGTTGTGGAGGATGCGGGTCTAGATTGGCAGCAGGCCAAAGATATTGTTGGGCAGCCGGGCTGGGAATCTTCGCTCGAGCAAAATCGCCTCGCAATGTATGACGCGGGTTTGTGGGGTGTGCCGAGCTTTCGCTTATTGGATGAGAATGGCAAGCAGCTGTTAGCACTTTGGGGGCAGGATCGCCTCTGGTTGTTTGCCCAAGAAATCCAACGTCAGCTTGCAGCGAGGCAATGACGTACTCAATCGATCTAACAAGATGGGGACGATCCCCAATAAGGAGCAAGTGAGTGGCTGTTGGAATACTGGCAACAATTACCGTGAAAGAAGGCATGAACGCAGAGTTTGAAATGGTCTTTGCAGCGCTCGCTGAGCAGGTGCGCGCCAATGAACCGGGTAATCTCCTGTATGTTTTGAATCGCAGTCGGGCCAATGGTCAGGTCTACAAAGTGATGGAGCAATACGAAAACATGGAGGCGGTGCAGGCACATCGTCAGACACCCTATTTTTTAGCTGCTAATGAGTCGCTAGGAAAATTGGTCGCCGCCGCCCCTGAAATTGAGTTACTAGATACGGTCTGAGTATGTAGTAAACACTGCTATTAAGCCGTTCGCTGTGATGTGCTACGGACTGGTCAATTCGGCATTCTGTGTCGATCTAAATGAAACCTTAAATAGGAGAGAAGGAATGAAGATGCTAAAGAAGTTTGCGGTGTTATCGGTGTTTGGTCTTGTGATGGCACATGCCTCTGCTGCCGATCTTGCTGGGTTATGGCGGCATGCAGAGGAGCCTGTTTGGCTAGAAATAGCGGCCGATGGTGAAGTGGCGACAGGTTCTATACGTCGTAACGATAATAAGCCTGAGCTTGTCGGTATGACTTTTCTAAAAGAGGTAAAACCTGCTGGCAATAGTGGTAATCAATGGGTTGGGCAGATTTATGCTCAAAGCATGAAGGAATTTAAAGACGCTAAGATTAATCTGAAAACCGCCGAGCAGATGCAGATCACAGTAAAAGCCGGCTTCGTGAGCCGCACAATCACTTGGCAGCGCGTTGATACCCTGTCTGAGGACTGATCGATAGCGCGTACGGGGGGCATTTTTATTGAACGTGTAGTACACAATGCAGCACCGGCCGAGAATCCCCGTAAAATTTTTATGGGTTAGGAAACTTTCTTGAATTCCTTAGGGTCATAGTGCCCGTTAGGACAGACGGTGTGTTTAGCACCGACGGTCCAAAAGGTAATCTAAAGAATTTAGCTGGAGCCCTAATTTTGACGGCAATCAATACCCCATTTCCGAACCAAGTCAGCAACCTGAAAATTGGTGTCCTCGGGGATTCGGTGCATGCAGATGCCCAAGTACTGATCGCTGCGCAGTACAAAAAGCATTTTGACTGTGACCTCAAACATTTTATGTCCAATACGTTTAGCCTTTATCAGGGCGATGTCCTCAAGGCTTGCACTGGCTTCTCTGCAGCAGGTCATAGCCCATTATTTCTTGAGCAGTATCTTGATCAACCGATAGAGGCGATGCTTAGTGAGCAATTTCACTGCCCAGTTAGTCGCGATGATATTGTCGAGATAGGGGGTTTTGCCGTAGATGATAAGCAGTTTGCGCTGCCTATGATGGTACAGCTGGCGCCAGCATTTCGAGCCGCAGGCTTCCAATACGCCGTTTGCACCGTGACGAGTGTGGTGCAGCGGTGTCTCGATAAGATTGGTATTCAGTCGGTCTCTCTGGGTGCTGCCGATGCCAGCCGCGTCGATACAACGGGCAATGCGTGGGGAAAATATTACGCACTGACACCCGTTATTTTGGCGGGCAATATTCAGACCAATCTAGAAAAGATCACGCCGTTCCTGGAGTTACTTTGATTGATTTTCAGGAGCGATACCCATGCAGCATCTATTGACTCAATTACAGCGACACGCTGTTAATCATCCAGAACGATTGGCGCTCATTAGCGGCAACACGCACATCAACTATCGAGAACTTGCACAGAAAATCCACACGCTTAAGCACGCCTTAAGTGATGCGGGTGGTCGGTCATTCGCATTTCAGCTAGATAATGGCCCCGACTGGATTGTGAGCGATTTGGCCGCCGCGGCATCGGGCTTGAGTGTGATTCCGATTCCAGGCTTCTTTTCAGATCAACAGCGTGATCACGTGTTGAGCGACGCTATGGTCGATATGTACTCCTGTAGCGATGATCTTTCGCCCGGTGACGACTGGTCTACGTCGATTGACTCGAATGAAAATGGCCATGGGATTTTCTGCCGCGCTGTGGCCACTGAAATTGAGTATCCCGATGCCAAGATCACCTATACGTCAGGGAGTACCGGCAATCCCAAGGGCGTGGTTTTGGCCAGCAAGACAATTGATAAAGTCGCTCAGAGTATTGTGACTGCAATGTCGTCGTTGGCGATAGAAAAGCACCTTTGTCTGCTACCCATGGCAACACTGCTTGAAAATATTGCAGGTGTTTATGCGCCTATTATGCGCGGGATCACCATTGAGTGCCCATCGCTTGCTGATGTCGGCTTAAGTGGCGCCAACCTCGATATTGAAAAGTTCTGCAAAACGCTGAACGCATCGAAGCCCGACAGCATCATATTAGTCCCGCAACTGCTCACGGCATTGGTCACCTTGGCAGAGTTCGGCATGCTCGACACTTCATCTTTGAAAATGATTGCGGTGGGCGGCGGCCGTATTAGCCAGCATTTACTCGCGCGTGCTGAGCAACTCAATTTGCCGGTATTCCAAGGTTATGGCCTGTCTGAGTGTTGCTCCGTGCTGACACTCAATACGCCTGAGGCCAATAGATTGGGCTCGGTGGGTAAGCCACTGCCGCACGCAAAACTGAGGATAAGTAGCGACGGCGAGATAGAAGCTCAAGGCAGCATTATGCGTGGTTACCTCGGTGCCAAGCCCATAGAGGACGCGTGGTACGCAACAGGTGACTTGGGTTATATCGATGACGAAGGCTATGTCTTTATTACTGGACGCCGTAAAAATCTATTCATCACCAGCTTTGGTCGCAACGTTAATCCCGAGTGGGTTGAAGCGGCGCTGACCCAGCAACCGGCGATTGCCCAAGCGCTCATCTTTGGTGAGGCGCAGGCCCATAACGTGGCATTGTTATGGCTGAGGTTCGAGCAGACCGATGAAGCACTGAGCGAAA
>Ga0209652_1003510_pt1 | contig 11489 bp, 10 predicted proteins | sample SaaInl74LU_5_DNA_FD_184641 | JGI IMG/M metagenome (GOLD analysis project Ga0209652, IMG submission 184641) | Marine microbial communities from expanding oxygen minimum zones in the Saanich Inlet - ESP_74LU_5_DNA (SPAdes) (version 2) | ecosystem: Environmental > Aquatic > Marine > Intertidal zone...
ATAATTCTCTCTCCGAGGTCAATCTTGTCATTGTCAGAAGGGGGTGTGAACGTTCTTTGATCTTGGAGGTGAGTGCAGGTGAGTCGAGTCAACTCCAAAAATCAGCCCTCCCAACAAAGAAGGACCCCATCCCATCTCGAAGGTCACTATTTAGTACTAATTCCACCGTAGATCCGGTACAGATCTCCCCAAATTTGGCTTCACATTTTTCCTCTCACAAAATATGGTGCGCAACTCAACGACACTCAACGATACTCTCTCTAAAAATTTAGGGCAAATATAGAATAAACGCTCATAACTTACAATACCTAAACACTTGAAGGGGTCTTCATACTGAGGGCAGATCCAAACAGCGTCGCAGTTGTAAACCAAGGGAGAGTGTCGCTGGTAGTTCAGAAATAAATTGAAGGAATGAAGGACGACTTCTTTGTCAGCGTTAGTGATGGCAATGGAGGCGAGCAAGTTATATTAATATGGGTTCCTTTGGCTATTCTTGCACACAATATCGTGTTGGAGAACGGTGGCTACCAAAAGGTTGGACACAAGGCTTCTCTTGCAGTAATACAATACGGTAAGGAGATTGATTATGACCAGAATCTCTCTGTAAGACGGCAGGTAATCATGGCGGCAAGGAAAGCGGCTGATGCTGTGATCGAAGAGTTGGGCAACGGAGATATAGCCGCGGCAGTTTTGGAAGCAGTTCGTGAAGGGGGAGATTTATTGGCTTCGGCCAAAGCTTCGGGGATTACCGTTGATGCGCTGGAGACGTCATCTCCAGAAACCGAACCTGCTGTTGGTGGCGACAATGCATCTTCAAATCTCATCAGCGTCACTTTAAGCAAGCCCATGGGAATAATATTTGAGCCGATTGGAGATCCACAGGAGTGTGGGGTAAGGATCCTTGACCTACCTCGCGGTGGAAAGGCGTACCTATCACAAGAGCTCAAAGTCGGTGACGAGTTATTTTCGATCAATGATACGAAGATGAGCAGTATGACATATTACGAGGTTGTGAATTTTATCTCAGCAAAGCATGATCAGAAACAATTCAATTTGATCTTTCAGAGACCACGAAAGAGAGCTTTCTTTAGCAACTTAATGAAAAGAAGTACAAGCAAGACAGGTAATCAGCAGGTTGAGCAGAGAGGCGATAGGGCTCATTCTCCTGTAATGAATGAAATGTCATCACCAACACTGGTAAACACCAGCCCAATCAATAGAAGTGACTACTGGCAAGGCAACCAACTAGCTGAGCAGAAAGGTGATAGGGCTCATTCTCCTGTAATGAAACCTATCCAAGTCAAAAGAAGTGCTAGTAGAAAAGGTAACCAGCTGGCTGAGCAAAGAGACGAGGGTGCGCCTTCTCGTGACATGAAACCTCTCCCAGTCAGAAGAAGTACCAGTAAAAAAGGAAACCAGCTAGCTGAGCAGAGAGACGACAGTGCTCCTTCTCGTGACATGAAACCTCTCCCAGTCAAAAGAAGTACCAGTAGAAAAGGTAACCAGCAATCTGAGCAGAGAGACGAGGGTGGTGCGCCTTCTCGTGACATGAAACCTCTCCCAGTCAGAAGAAGTACCAGTAGAAAAGGTAACCAGCTAGCTGAGCAGAGAGACGGCAGTGCTCCTTCTCGTGAAGTGAAACCCAAATCAGTAAAAAGAAGTACCAGTAGAAAAGGTAACCAGCAATCTGAGCAGAGAGGAGATAGGGCTCATTCTCCTGTAATGAAATCTCTCCCAGTCAAAGGAAGTACCAGTAGAAAAGGTAACCAGCAATCTGAGCATATAGACCATCGTGTGCCTCCTCGAGAAGTAAATGAGTCACCAGTACCAGCACCAGCACCAGCACCAACATATCACAAGACAAAGAAATCAAATACGCCACGTATGCCTGAACAAAGAATCGACGCACAAAGTATTGACACCTACGACTCACTCTTGAGTGAAAGTTCTCAATTTAGTTTTTTTGGATTGTGGCCAACAACATCACGACATGTAAGGCCTGACACCTCAGGAACTACACCAAAACAGGCATACCATCCATCACGACTTATTCCTGGCTGGAATTATTCATCGGTGGCTTCTGCAACAACCTACACTGATGAATCGTCACATGCTTTTTCACAAGCTCTAAAGGAGTTTGATCTATCGACGTTGTTGGGTGCATTCACCGACCTTGGTGGACAATCTGTGCGAGAAGATCAATCTTCGCGAGACAATCAATCTTCGCGAGGCAACCTATCATCGCGAGACGACCAATCATCGCGAGACGACCAATCATCACGATACGACCAATCATCGCGAGTCGGCAGTGTCAGTTGGGCTAGCAGTATTGAAGGCTTTTCCAGTTGGGCTGACGATTATTCTAGCGCAGCTAGCTCTTATTTTGACGATTACAGCGAAGATGATGTGTCTACGGTCATGTCGAATGAACCGTCGAAGAGTAAACTCTTACAACTTAATCCCATGAAGAAATTCCGAAGGCGGCGATTCGAAATGTAGAGTTTGGGTAGTTTAATAATAACATAATTATTAAGAACGCCAACAATAGGTCGAGATGTGAGTAGTCAGTTTGGTTATCTAGAGCTGCCGTAGAAGATCACTTGCAATTGTTACACAATAATGAGTAATGAAAACCGTGATTGGTTGAATAAGTGAGGTTTACTAGCATTGCTTCGATCCATGGATTATGTACAGATGGGGTTTATCTCTCGTCACTCCACTTGAACGTCAAAAATGGCTTTTCCATATATTGAAGTGCGATATAGATGCTCATGTTGACTGCATCTAAGCCTTCCCAATTCTAATGCCATTGCGCAGGAAAGGACCTGAATTCATAGGTGCAACTGACACACCACGCACGATCTTTATTGAATGCTCTTGCTCTTTTGCCGGCATGTCCAAATCTGTATGAAAAGAGAACTTATCTATATACAGTATAAACACGGGTGTTGTATGGACTCAAAATCTTTGGAAGGAATAACGACTCCTGCAGCTTTGGCCGAAGTCAATAAATCTCCACCATATCGGACTGCTTGTAGAACTGCGGCGGCTACGTGTCCATTCCCCAACACTTCGATAACAGCATCAGACGCTTTGCTGGCTGAAACGATTACTTGCCGTCTTACAGTCAACCTTCTCTGCTGATAATCAATCTCCTTTCCGTGACGTAATATTGCAATCGAAGCCTTGTGTGCAGCATCGTGGGTTCCTTCGTTCTGCAACACGACGTTGCGTGCAAGGACAGCCAATGGTACCCATATCATTATGGTTTTGGAGACTCCATTGGCATCGCTCAATGTGACGAAGAAATCACTCTTCTCTTCGGCACTGGGGCTCCTCCTTCCTCTACTTGATTCTCTACTTGATCCTCTACTTGATCCTCTACTTGATTCTCTACTCGATCCTCTACTTGATCCTCTACTTGATCCTCTACGTGATCCTCTATGTGATTCGCTCATAGTAGTTGTTGAAGTTGTCGTCAGTGATGGCTCAATAGAGGGAAATAGTAGTATATGACAAATGCAGATGAAGTTTGCCGATGCCAAGCACATCATCTGATCACAAAAGTCGCGATGGTCGGTCCCAGGATGGCTGATATTTTTGTGAGAGTGCATTTGAGATGCACCTACGGAGGAATAAGTACTTAAAATATTCAAATGATGAACTTTCTCGTGAGAAAGACTCCAAAATTTGCTTTTGATCTTTCGCACTCACTATTTGGACTGGAAAAGTTCGCAGAACTTTTGCTGGCTATCAAACTGGCAACCATACACAATTCATCATTATCTGCTAGAAGCCATCATAGGTACCACAACGAAAAGTTTGAAGGAAAGAGTGAACTAAGAATGATGGATGACTTCTTCGTTACCGTAAGTGATGGCAATGGAGGCGAGCAAACCATACTGCTATGGGTTCCTTTGGCTATCACGGCATACAATGTCGTGTTGGAGTACGGCGGAAGCCAGCAGGTTGCGGAAAGGGCATCGGCTGCAGTGATACATTATGGGAAGGAGATTGATTACCAGCAGCGGTTAACTGTACGACGACAGGTAATCATGGCGGCAAGGAAAGCGGCTGATGCTGTGATCGAAGAGTTGGGCAACGGAGATGTAGCCGCTGCAGTTTTGGATGCAGTCCGAGTTGGAGGAGAGATATTGGCTTCGGCCAAAGCTTCTGGAATTGTAATTGATGCGCTGGCGACGTCAACTCCAGAAACCGAACCTGCTGCTGGTGGTGATAATGATAGTTCCTCTTCGAATCATATCTACATCGCTTTAATTAAGCCCATGGGGATCGTGTTCGAGCCCATTGGAGATCCACAGGAGTGTGGAGTGAGGATTCGAGAAATACCTCGAGGTGGAAAGGCATACCTCTCAAAAGAGCTCAAAGTCGGCGACGAGTTAATTTCGATCAATGATACGAAGATGAGCAATTTGACGTTTTATGAAATACTTGAATTCATCTCAGAGGAGGATGATCAGAATCAATTCAATTTGATCTTTCAGAGACAAGACACAAAAGAAATGAAAGCTGCAATGGGCCGGAGGTTTCGCAACTTGATTAAAAGAAGTGCTAGTTCTAATAATACCAAAATAGCTGAGCAGAGAGACGATGCTGTTCCTTCTTCAACAGCGCCGCCACCAGCTCAAGGGCTTCCAAATCTCAAAGATCTCAAAGCAAAAAAGTCATTTAGTTTCTTCGGAAAGGCGTATCCGTCGTTGACTTCACCATGTGCCGAATCTGATGGATCGTTACATTCTGTGATGCAGTTGTTGGGGTGTGCTGACCTTTACGGGCATTCTTCCGGACACTATTCTTTAGGTAGCATGTCCGACTATTCAAGCTTTGACGAAGATAGCATTGCATTGAGAGGAGTACCAGAGTAGACATTGGGCAAAATGTGTACATACAGTAAATCAACATTGTTTACAAATAATATGTAAAATAAACGGACAAAGATGTGGCCGCGACTTCACACCATTCCAATTCCTTCGGCTTCTTCTTCTTTCTTCCCTTTGTCATCCAAGAGTGAAAAGTTACCCGTGTCGTCAAATAAATTACTCAATGCATCGTAGTTGATCTTACGTGAAATCTTCCTCGTCCGGACCACTTCTAACAATGCCTCTTCAGTAGTAAGTTCATTGGGATCCCCACCCTTCCTCTTACGACTCTTCTTCAAATACTGACCTCTCTTCTCTTCTTGTGCAGCTTCGTCTTCAAGTTTTGCTTTGGATGCGGCTTCCGCTAGTAGTCTATCATTCTCCTTTTGTTGTTGCGTCTCGATATATTCCTTGTTTTGTGCGTTGAAAACAGCTTCCCTTTCACGAACTTCATCGTCACTCCGGAAAAAACAGGCCAACTCATCAGCAGCCTCGTCAGGTACCCCTGTCTTCCACTCTTCGAAATTCAATTTTTCCTCTGCCTTTTGTGTGGACGGGCGTAGTTCTGCGGCAGTAGCCTGGTTGGGCAGAATAACAGGCCGCTTGTTAGGACCTCGAGGATAACGAATTTCCGCATGAAGAGTGGAAATGCCGTGATGATTTTCAGGGTGTTGTTCGGCACGTCTGAATGAAATAGCTGATTCGTCCTTTGGTTCAGTTCCCGGTTCTCCAATATTATCTGACTCCTCCAAAGTATCCTTCAATTCCGTCTCAACTTCTTGATACATCTCTGCATACTGCTTTTCGTGTTCAGTCGTTGTCCGAGGTCTCCTCCATCTCGATGCATTTTTACCTTTCATTCGTGGGTTGTCCAATGCTCCGCTTGTAAGTAGCTCAACATTGTTGTCTGCAATAGCTTTTGCTCTGGCCTCCCTAATCCTATTCTGAGTAAATCTGGGCGGATCCACCTCACCCTCAATATCATTCTTGTGGAACTCGTCCAAAGTTAAGCCAGCACTTGGCGTAGATTCAAACTCTTTCACTCTATTCATAACAGTAAGACCACAAACCCGCAACACTTTTGTAACGTCGTGGTGCTGCCTTTCGAAACCGTGTGCCCGGGATGCAATTAACAGAGCAGCGGCACAAATACCAGCTGGGCGGCGACCAGCCACAATCCAATCACGTTTCATCCTAGCAACAAGGCGGAGGGCAGTCATGGCTACCTGATTTGCCTTTTCGTCCAGACTTAGATGTGCGGCAAAGCGACTGTGTCAACAGAATATAAAATCACATGTTAGCCTTGCTCTGAAACAACAACATCAAAGGAGTCATATATCATATGCAATCACTCACTAGATGTAAAGAGCAGGATCAATAATTTCCAACTTGAGACCCAACAACCTCCTGAACTTCAAGAAGCACGTCCCAAGAGTGTAAACATTAATTTGCAACGCATCACTAAAATCAATCAACATGTGTTGACTCTTCTCCTGCCGACACGAAGTATACAAACACGCCGCAATCACATGTGCCCTCCTTCTCCCCTGAACAAAGTTCTTTTCCACTGCAACCGTAAATAATCGATGAGCTGCATCGACAAAGTGTGTACCAAGGCGCATGAGTGCAGCCACCTCTTGAATGCGACGTTTTCCACTGGCAAGAGTGTTCTCACGAGATTGACGGCTAAATCCATATTGCCCCCCTCGCCTCCCCCCCGTTCCAAAACTTCGTGTCGAATTAGCCCCAACAATCTGACCAACCATATGCGATGCCCCACCTGCACCCTCTACGAATTCTACACTGGATACAATTGTATTTTCCTCCACGATAATTCCACAATCTGTACAAACGGAGGAGCCGGATGGGCCGAGAGATTCAATTGCTCGTGATCCGCAGTTTGGACATGAGCCTGCGGTGGAGGCGGCTGGCTTTTTGTCTGCATTGGTGTTGTTGGTGGCAGCGGCATCGCCTCCGTCTGCCGCTCCGTTGTCGTCCCAAAAGTTATCGTCGAACTTGTCCATCGTGATACAGTGACATGTTCGTTTTTGAAGTCTGAATTCAAACCGCCCGGCCGGCCAGAGCGCTGCGTCAAGTAAGTAGCCCCTCAACAACACAAAGGCTTGATGCGCGCGGGAGATGGATGATGCCCGCCATGCCAGCCATCAAAAGTGTTGCTACTTAGTTGTTGCTACAATATTGTGTAAAGAATCAATGGCAGCGCTAACTGGAGATGACGAAATCGAGATGCTCCTCTCCCAAATGGGAGGAGGAGGTGATGCCATCACAAGTACTACTGCATCGGAAGAAGTAACAACAACAGCAAAGAAGGAGAAAGAGAGTCCTCCAAAAAGAAAAAAGAAAAAGAAGCGTAAAAGAGACACCTCTGATGGAGTTACAGAAGTCTCAACCTCCTTTGCAGACACGAGATTGACACAAAACCCTTTTGAGTGGCCTTGCCGACGGCTCGTGTTGGGTTTTGGACTTGCACATGATTGCAATGGATACACTTGTGATAACGAAGCAAAGTTATATGGATCAACTTCCTGTATGAGCTGCGGCAAATCGGCTGCTACACATGAGTTGTGTATTTCATCTTCAGATACGAAGATAGACACTGATGATGATCCATTCTCCGTTCTCTCGATTGCCTCTATGATTGTATCAACACGAAATGCTCGCTGCTTAATGGCAGAGTACTATCCTGAAAGTGAAAAACATCGTAAGCATCTGTCACCGCCAATCAATTCACTTGCATCTACTTCAAAGCTGATAATGAATAGGTTAGATACCAACGTTGGAAAAATATTGGGAAAGGTAAAGAAAATGGAGAGCAATAGAACTGCGTCGGCGCTGATCTCAAGCAGTGATGTAGATTTGCTACGAGAAAAGGTTTCAGAATTGGTCAAAACTACCATTGCATACAAAGAAGCCATCAAGGCTACATGTTCGTCCAATACCAATGCAACAAAAGCTGCAGGCCTGACTTTGGTAGAAGCAAGAATTGCCGCTCTGGCTGCATGTGATGAGGTTTATTACAGATGTTACTATGCATGCTTCTTCTTTGGTTCTGCCAGCCAAGCAGATTTGACTTCGTTGGTACCTCATCCTCCAACGTACTTTACATGTCCTGGTCTTGCTTGGGATGCAAAAGATTCGGGTTCTGCCTCTCTTGCGGTGTTCTTAGGTGAGATGAAGCATGATGGGCACTCATCTACATCGTTCGCCGCACCACTGGACGATGGAACAAGGGAGCTTCTTCTAAAGTCATGGTGTCTGCAAGAACGATTAACTTCTACCAGAGCTCTTACTGAGCAGAGCAATCCCTTACTCATGTTGTGGCAGTCACGATTTTTGGAGAGTCTCCGACATATTTGGACCACCCACTACGCATTCGTCAAATCTCCTCTTGCCCTCAAGACAGCCTTGAAAATGAAACACTGTGACGACCATTCCGATCCGCTGATCAGACATGAGACATATGGGCTATCTCCTGCAGCTGAAACTTGGAGAGGATCTATTCGAGATTATCCAGCACACTTTTATGGATACGCTGTGCCAACACAACAAGCCTTGGCAGCCGTTTCAGAGGTATTGGACAATGAAGATAGCATTGTAGAGGCAGGTGCTGGGACTGGGTATTTGTCTGCGCTGCTAGCTTCGCATTTGAAGAAAGACAGAATAGGTACTGTGTTCCCCTATGACATTACACCGCCTAGACAAGCAAATGCTGGGGCTGAGGTGGCAAGCAACGAGTATCATGGGCAGGTCCCTACATTTATCGATGTCCACCAAGCTCAGTCGTTTGAGCAAGCTCAGTCAATGCTCACGAGCACTGGTGCAAATGCATCACTGCTACTTTGTTACCCTCCTCCAGCCAGTGAGATGGCAGCGATTGCTTTGTCTCAATACATTGCCAGTGGTGGTCAAAGTGTGTTACATGTCGGTGAATGGCAAGGTATGACTGGTAACAAAACCTTTGAATCTATGCTTCATGACAACTTCTATTGCGAAGAGAAAGATGTCATTCCTCTTCCAATATGGGGTACTGATGCAACATACCTCACGATTTGGAGAAAGAAAAGTAGCAACAGTAAAAACACCCAGTCTTTTTCTCCAGCAATCGGGTATTGTTCTGAAGCTCAATGCTCGAATCTGGCAAGACGTCGTTGTCGTTTCGCAAGGTGCATGCAGTACTGCAGTGAAGATTGCTTTCAAACTCATGCTGCTGTTAGAAGAGCTATTCTAGCATTGCATTTTATCCATCTCTCGCCATCAAATGAAATGGACTTTGAAAATGTGAACCATTTCGTTCCACTGAGCTGGGTAGCTGGTCGTCATGTTGAAGATGGAGGGCAGTCTCGAAAGAAACGAAAGAGAAAGAAACATAGCAAATAAAACATATGCAGTTGCTTTGTGCGAATGAAATGTGTAGCACCAATCGGTGTGCTTTTTTATGAAGAATTTTGATTATTACTTTATGAACACAATTAGTAATCTCCACCGTCTCCGCCTGAAAATGACATGATATCGAATAAAAGGTTAGTAATTTGGATATCGAACATGTATACAAAAATGTTTTCATTGCATTAATCATCTTACCTCCGAACATATCAACGGCTGGGGGGGCTTCCTCAACTTCTTCTTCCTTCTCGGGTTCAGCCTCTTCGGCATCTCCTCCGCCTCCTCCTCCTCCACCGCCTCCTCCTCCACCGCCAGATCCGAACTTAGCCAACAATCCTGAACCAGTTTCAAGAACTTCACCCAAGTCCTTTCCGTCCAACTCAGAGATCAAGTTGCTGAGAGCATCGGCGTCAGCCTCGACACCAACAGAGGCAAGAGCCTTGGTGACATCGTCAGCGGAGGGGCTCTCGGTACCACCGAGAACCAACATAAGGTAAGCAGCCATTTCCTTCATGATTAGATAGTGTTTGTTTGATCCGAAATCGCAAGCAATTTAAGCTAGAGGCAGCCTGAGATAGTAGGGGATGTTTTGTGGCATGGAGAGGTGGATGGAGGGTTGGAGAAGTTAGTAAGGGCGGTAAGCTACGTAGATACCTCTGATACTAATTCCTAACGTAGAATTTCTACGTCTCTATCTTTATGGCAAAATACTTTCCAAGTAATAGTACTCACCCTACGTACTCTTGTGTCACGGTCAAATCAAGCAGATCTATCTTGCTTCTTGCTAAATGTGGCACAATATTGATTGGGCCAACGTTACCTTGCTTTCAAAGCAGAGTTGAATGAGACTCCATTGATATCATTTATAACTTCTTCAACGCTCCCAACGTCATCAACAGTGTAGTTTGTTGTTAGCCCCCTTCTTTTATTCAGTGGTCGTACTCTGCAAGTAAAGATTCCTTCATCCCTCGCAGCACCTAAATAGTCTTCTCTATCTGATACAAGCAAGAACTGGATCGGATCAATATCATCCATTGTAGACAAGACATTGGTCAACACATCTTGTGCAGCGTTATCATTTTGTGCATCAGTTCCAACCTTTCCTCTCCGTCTTCCATCTGCAATCAATAGATCAAAATTTACATTTGGTAATTGTCTTGTCAAGCTAGTCATTTCTTCCAATGTGCGTTTTACATCCTCATCGCTTTGTGGCATTGTAGGTGTTGAAGGCAAAGGAAGTAATACAATCTGCATTGATCTACCATCTACAAAGCTTAGCAGCTTACCCACACCTGTTGTAGCTAACCAGCGGGATGAAGATGTTGAAGTGCCCGCAGAGCCTTCAGCAGTGATTAAATTTCGAGCTGCCAAGTGCATTGATGCATCTCCTCTTTTCAGAGTATCTTCCTTTTCGAATTTGGCTAAATCTAATCCAGCGACACCTCCTTCGATTTTGTTGCGCAGTTTTTGTGAATATTTTGATCTAATGTCTGAAGAATGAGAGGAGGAAGGAAACGCCTTTTTTGGCACAGTCTCTTTCTTCACTGGTACTGAATTATCAATATTTCCGAGCAAGCCAGACAAATCATCTTCTTGCTTTTTCTTGTGAACACTATCTCCAAGCTTTACACCTAACAAATTTGCAAAACTCTCAACGACTGATGTATCTGGCTGTATATTTCTCGTGGGCGCTGCTGCGGCTGCCTTCGCGATGTTGTTTTGTATTCTACCATTTTCAATCTCCTCTTCTGCAAGCGCCCGCCTCTCCTGAATAGATCTAGTTATAAGGTGGAAATCCAAACAAATTGCTCGTATTTTGTTGTTTTTTCCAACATTTATGCGTTTTGTTGCTGCTGCTTGGCCAACTCCGCCCATGTCTAGCATAGAGCTGTATTTTCCACGGAATAGAAAGGCTGTTGGGCGCATCATTGTGATGGTAAATTACTCCTACTAATAACTGCACGCTATCGAAGTCTTTTTCCTTGTTCGCTTTGATTTGAGGACGGGCGGCTTTGTGGGTAAAAAGAGAAGCGGGGACGGGTGGAATGTGGAATGGGCTGGATGGCCTTCTCCGAAAGATACGCGTCTCTTTTCCAACTAACACGCGTCTCTTTTAGTTCTACGGTGGTAGCAACTAACATGCGTCTCGTTTTGCTAGGAACAATTGCTCTGTGCATGAGGCGATCGCGCGGCATTATCTTTGAA
>Ga0209652_1003511_pt1 | contig 11488 bp, 4 predicted proteins | sample SaaInl74LU_5_DNA_FD_184641 | JGI IMG/M metagenome (GOLD analysis project Ga0209652, IMG submission 184641) | Marine microbial communities from expanding oxygen minimum zones in the Saanich Inlet - ESP_74LU_5_DNA (SPAdes) (version 2) | ecosystem: Environmental > Aquatic > Marine > Intertidal zone ...
CTCCACCGCCTCGCGGAGCAGGAAATCGTCCGACGCGGGCCAGTCCTCGACGCGCACCTTCGTCGCCGCGGGTCCGCCCTCGGGCGGACCCGCGTCCGCCGCGGGCGCGGCGGCCGCGGTCGCGGCGGCCGCGTCGGACATCGCGGGAGACGCGCGGACGCCAGACGCCGCGGGGTTTGCCCCAAGATCCAAGCGCCCGCGCTTTAGAATTGGCGGAACATTATTGCGCGGCGCGTGAAAAAGGTCAAGAGGAAGCGATATATACACGTACGCTTTTCAGGTCGTCTCGCGCGTTTTCTTTATTACAAGTACGAGCGCGATCGTCACGCCGTGAACACGAACGCTGAGTTGGCGTCCGGCGCGAGCATCTTCTTCGCGCGTGCAGTTCCCACGACGCGTTCCAGCCTTAACCCGTCCAGTTTCGAGAACGCCACGGTCGCTAAGTTCGCGCTTAAACCCGCCGAATTACTCGCGTCTCTCGCGTCGGCCTTTGCGGCGAATTCGCAAAACTCGGCGAAAAACTCGGCGCGCTCGGGAAGCGCGTAAAAATAAACCTCGGTCACGCCGCGCACCTTTCTTCTGTGGTAGAAGTGCGCGCGCTCCGTCACTAATAACACTTTTTTCCGTCCGTCCGCGAAAAGCGTGCGCGCGCGCGCGGCGTCGCGCGGCGGCGTGTACTCGGACGCCACCGCGAAGCTCACCTCGTGTTCGGTCAACAGGTTGCGCACGCGCACGAAGTCAAAGTAGCTCGGCACGAACACGAGCGAGCCCGGCCGCGGGTTCTCGCGCAGCGCCGGTAACGTGAACCGATTGAAGTGCTTGAACCGGAGCTCATCCAGGCGAGACACCGAACTGTTTGTTTCGCTCTTTTCGCGCTTTTGTTTCGAGTCCGCGTTCGGCTCGCCGCTTTCCTTGACGTCGTCGACGCGGTCGAAACGCAAACGCGCGCCTCCGGCGTCGGCGGCGGCGCGCGCGAGCACCCCGGGGTACTCGAGCACGCGCCACCGCGCTCGCCCCGCGACGTTCGCGCACTGGTTCCGCGCCAGAGCGTTGATCTCCGGCGATGCGAAGGAGGACAGCACGACCGTCTGCCTGTGGTGTAAAGCGAGGCCCTCGAGGTGCGACTCGCGCACGCGCATGACGTCCACGTCGGCGTGCTTCACCGGAATTTTATTCAGCGCCTCCAGAACCGTCTGCAGGTGTTGCCAGTTCTGCATCGCGATCACGTCCGCGTGGTCGATCACGAGCAACTCGATGGAGGCGAGGAAGTCCGCCGCCCCAGGGCCGCCCTCCTTGAGCTTCGTGGCGAGGCCTGTGTGGCGAGACGCGATGTTGTTAAGTACGGAAACGAAGGTGAGCGACGAAACGAAACGAGAGCTCTCGGTAGCGCCGCCAAAGTCAAGCGCGACTTTCAGAGGGAATCGCCTTTAGAGCGCCTCTTGTTTCGTTTCGGTCTGGTCGTCGCGCTTTTCGCGTTCTGTCGCCTCGGGCCAATAGGGAACACGAAGTTCGGCCACACCCAGCCGGTAAGACTGATTCGGCTGTGAAGGTTTCGTCACCGGCGAAGAACGCGAAAAAAGGCTTTTTGCGCCAAGAACCGAAAAAACACGGAGCGTGAAAAGAAAAAAAACCAAAACCACGCGACGCGCGTTTCGCGCTCTGAAAAGAATGTCCGAAACACGTACCCAGCGGCGACGCGACGAGTATGTCTGACCCGAAAAAGTCCACGTACAGCCGTACGGAGGCTTTCGTGACCTTAATCCCCAGCCGGAAGTGGTCGTCGGTGTTCCCACTGAACATCGCGGAGTGGTCCTCGGGGACCCAAAGGTTTTTCTTGCGCCGATTTTCCGTCTCCGCCGCTTCGCCGTCCGAATCGAAACCGAAGTCGTCCGCTAACCGCTCCAACTTCGAGACGGCGTCCGCGCGGCCGTGCGCGGCGGGACAGAGCTCCAGTAAACGACGCACGACTCGACCCGCGACGTTGCGCATGGGCACCAAGATGAGAACCGTCGCGCGCGCGAACCCCTGGTCGCGCGGGACGTCGTCCTGGACCATCACGCGGTTTTTTTTGGGCGCGACGCTTTTCGTCCGCGCCGACGCGGAGGCGTCTGCGTCCGCCGCCGCCGCCGCCGTCGCGGTCGCCTCGCGTTCGCTTCGCGCCTCCCGTTCCGCGCGTTTCTTCGCGTCCCGCGCCGCCTCCTCCGCCTTGGCGCGGCGGAGCAGCGCCTCGTTGTTCTTCGTGATGCGTCTGCGCGTGCGCGTCACGTGCGCCACCGCGTGGAGCAGGTAGGCGTCCATCATCTCGTCGCCGGCGCCGGATTTTTTCAATCCGAGAGGCGCGCGGTCGGGGAAGGTCACGTCCGCGTAGGTCTTTAAGAGCTCGTGGAACTCCGCCTGCCGCCTGGACGCGTACGGCGCGGGGGGGGTCGACGAGAGCTCCGACGCCGCGCGAGCCTTTTCCGCCTCCACGGACGCCTTCGCGTCCAGCGCGCCGCTCTTCTTTGCCTTCGCCGCGACGCTCTCGAGAACGCGCCGTTGTTTTTTCAAACGCGCCTCGTGCGCCTCCGGGTCGCGCGTCGCGTTCCAGCGCTCCTTCACCTTCGCGGGCAAGTCAGTTGGCGCGAAGCCTCTTGACTTGTCGGAACCGTCGCCGAAAGCCGACGCGAACGCGTCCGCCGCGAACGTGCAGGCGGCGGCTTCGTCTCTGTGTTTTTTGTCACGAGGCGCCTCCGCGAGCTCGGAACGCGCGTCGCCGCGCGCCGCCTGGTCAAACTCCCAGCGACCGGCGCGGACGTGCGTTTCTTTTTCTTTGCTCTCGAAGGAACCGGTGTGTTCTTTTTTCTCCGTCGTCTTTGTCTTCTTCGCGGTGAATGCGCTTGTGATGCGCGTAGGCGATAAAACGTCTGAAGGCGGACGGAACTTGGGCGCGAGCGTCTTGATTCGTTCCGCGACGGTCGCGTCGACGCGACGCGCGAGGTGCGCGTCGAGCGGATCTGTAGCCTTCTGTTTCTGCACGTCTTTCGTCTCCGAAGCGCCTTTCCTTTTTCTCCGCGATCCGTCGTTCGTATCGTTCGTATCGTCGGAATCCGAGGGGGAGTCGTCTTCGTCCGAAGACGTCTCCGCGACGAGATCTTCCTCGTCGCCCTCGCGCGCATCGGCTTCGTCGTCGCGGAAGGACGCTTTCTTCGCGTCGCCGTCCCCGCCGCGTTCGTCCGGAGGCTCGTCTCCGTCCTCCTCCTCCTCCATCGAAGACCTGTCCTCGTCCCCGTCTCCCTCCGAGACCTCCACGTCCGCGTCTCCCCGCGATTCGTCCGATGCCGACGCCGTCTCTGAATCCGACGCCTCGTCGTTCGCGGCGAGCGCGTCCGCGAACTCGTCGTCCGCGGGGTCGTCGCCCGAGCCGGCGAGGGACGCGAGGAGCGCCTGGTACGCGTCGCCCGCGCGCACGGCTTTGACGGGGTCGTCGTCCTCGTCGTTCTCGTACGGCACGGTGGGAGTCTCGGGATGGACGCCGTCGTCGCGCGATGCCGCCGCGGCGCGCGCGTCGGCGCCGTGCCATTCGTCTCGACGTCCGCCGAGACCGCCGCGACCGCCGCGACCGCCCCTCCCCTGCGCGCGGAACTTTCCCCGGCCGCGGCCACCGGTGTGCCCGCGCTTCCACGCGCTCGCGGCGGTGAGCTTCTGCTCGCGAGCCGCCTTGCCCGCGGCCGAGCGAGGCATCCCGGGAGGCTTCGCGTCGCGTTCTGGTGGCTCGCGGCTCGTCCGATGCGAGCAAACAACAAAAGCATCCGCCGCCGCCCCCCGCCGACCCCGAAAATATTTTGCGATCTGCGCGAAACGCGTGCGTGGTTTCGTTTCCGATATCCCATCGCGCTTGTCACGCATCGGCCCAAACCACGCCTCGCGTCTCGGACGGTGGCCACGATGACGTCGCTCACGCTCGCGTCGTCGGCGCTCTTCCCCCGCGCCGCGGACCTCCGGGCGCGTCCCCTCCGCCGCGCGCCGGTCACGGCGCGCGCGTCGATCAAGCGCGGCGCGGCGGTCGCCTCGGTGGACCAGTCGCTGAACCCCCGCGTCGCGTCCCTGCGCGAGTCCAAGACGATGGCGCTGACGGACCTGGCGCGCTCGATGAAGGAGAGCGGCCTGCCCGTGATCGGCCTCGCCGCGGGCGAGCCCGACTTCGACACCCCCGCCGCGATCGTCGACGCGGGGTGCGCGGCGATCCGAGGAGGGAAGACGCGGTACTCTCCCAACACCGGCACCGCGTCGTTGCGGGAGGCGGTGTGCAAAAAGCTCCTGGAAGAAAACGGCGTGCAGTACGCGCCGCACGAGATCGTCCTGAGCAACGGCGCGAAGCAGTCCGTGGCGCAGGGCGTGATCGCGACGTGCGGTCCCGGCGATGAGGTGATCGTGCCCGCGCCGTACTGGGTCTCCTACCCCGAGATGTGCCGCCTCGCCGGCGCCGAACCGGTCATAGTGCAGACCACCGCGCGCGACGGGTTTCTGCTCTCCGCCGAGACGCTGCGCGAAAGTCTGACGCCGAAATCACGACTGCTCATCCTGTGCAGCCCCTCGAACCCGTCCGGCGCGGTGTACTCCGAGGAGGCGCTGCGTTCGATCGCGGATGTCGTGCGCGAGCACCCGCGTCTGCTCGTGCTCGCGGACGAGATTTACGAGCACATCATCTATCCCCCGGCAAAGCACGTGTCCTTCGCCGGGTTGCCGGAGATGCGCGAGCGCACGCTCACGGTGAACGGATTCAGCAAGGCGTTCGCGATGACCGGCTGGCGCCTGGGGTACCTCGCCGCGCCCGCGCACTTCGCCAAGGCCACCGCGACCATCCAGGGCCAGACCACTTCCGGCCCGAGCACCATCTCGCAGGAGGCGGGCCTCGCCGCGCTTCAACTCGGGCCGAACGGAGGGGAACCGGTGGCGGAGATGAAGGCGGCGTTTCTGAAACGGCGCGATTACGTCGTGAAGCGGTTCAAAGAGATGCGTTTGAACGAAGATGACATCAAGCTCGATGCGCCGCAGGGGGCGTTTTACGTCTTCCCGGACGTCGGTAACATCGTGGGAGAGGGGTGCGTCGCGGAGGGGTTCGGACCCGTCAACGACGGCGACGACTTTTGCCGGTACTTGTTAGAGAAGGCGCAGGTGGCTCTCGTCCCGGGCTCGGCGTTCGGGAACCCGGAGTGCGTGCGACTGTCGTACGCCGCCAGCGACGACACGCTGGCCGAGGCGCTGGACCGCGTCGAGAAGGCGCTCAACGAGGACGTGTACCGGGTGAACAAGAAGCCGTGAGGCGCGTGAGGGGGTGGTTCTCCAATACGTTCGGACAATAAAAAAGACTCCTTTCTGTAATGTCTCCCTACGCGGCGATTCCGACGGATGGCGTCGACATCGCGGGCATCGCCGTCGCGGTCTCCCTCTCCCTCTCAAGCGCCGCCGCCGCGGCCCTCTGCTCGATCTCGAACACCTGCGTCCGGACGAAGGGCTTCTTCGTCCGCGAGCCGGGACTCGACGACTCGAGAGTACCAAAGGACTGTCTCCTCCCGGCGCTCCGCCGCCTCTCGCGCCGCTCCGCGCTCCGCGCGCGCCGAGCGGCGCGCGCCTGCAGGCGCAGGCGCGCGAACGCCATGCGCGCGAGCGCGCGCCTGCGGTGCGCGACGGCCATCTTCGACATCTCCCGCGAGCTGGGCGAGGCGGGGGACGCCGCGCCGAAAGTGTTACCAAAAAAGGCGCCGCGCGTCGATCCCGGCGCGAAATCCGCGTTTGCGCCCGGCGTCGCGTACGCGCTCGTGATCTGCATCTGCTGCATCTGCTGCATCTGCTGGAACTGCATGAACTGCTGGTACTGCACGAACTGCTGGTACTGCTGGTACTGCGCCGCAGCCGCCGCCTCGGGAGAACCGCCGGGTGAGTTCGCGAACCCGGGGGAGCCCCCTCGTTGTCCGCCCGCCGCCGCGACCCCGGGAGGGAACGGACCGAAACCGTTCGCCGCGAAGTTCAGAGTCTGCGGCGGGAAAAACGCGGGCGCGGCGCGCGCCGGCGCTGCGGCGCGCGTGCCCGGCCCGATGCCGGAGACGTGCGACTCGCTGTTCTCCGAGTCGTACTCGGAATCGGACTCGGAATACTGCGAGTCGGAATACTGCGAGTCGGAATCGGAATCGGACGCGTCGTTCGCGGAAGAGAGCTCGTCGGAGGAGTCGTTCGGTGAAGCGACGTCGTCGCCGCGAATCTCCGCCGCGTATTTCGACACCGGCGCGTCGCGCGAGTCCAAACGCTCGAGCTCGCTGGGGGGCGTGCCCGGCGAGTGCGCGGATTCGGTCACCGCGGATGTCGCGGTTTCAGGCGCGGGCGCCATCGCGGGGCTCATGTCCCCCTCCGCCCACCTCGGTTTCGTCTTGCCGTGAAGCATCAGCGGCGTGGGGAGCAAACCGCGGATCAGGTCGCGGCCGATCTTCGAAGCCTCCTCGAAGATCGCTTCGTCCGGATCGGAGTCCGAGCCCGGATCGGGCGAAATCGCCGACGAAATCGCGGAAGTCTGCGCGACGGCGATTAAAGGGTCGGGAACGGGCGACGCCGGAAACGAGGTGGGGTCCGAGTAAGTAGAGACGGCTTCCTCGACGGGTTCCTCCGCGCGCGCCTCGGAGACGCCTTCCGCGTCCCCGACCGCCGCCGACGACGACGACTCCGCCGCGGCGGCGGCTCTGAACGGCAGCCTGGCGGCGGTCGCGGCGGTCGCGCGTCGCGCCGCGACCGCGACCCGCCCCGTTATCGCCGCCGCGCGGCGCGCCGCCGCGTCGCGCGCGACCGCGAGACCGGCGCCCACGCGGAGCGCGACGCGCGATTTCGCGCGGAGCGCCTCGGCGAACCGGTTTACGCGCTCGGTTCCTTCAGATGAAGCATTTGTCGTCGCCTTCGCCTCGTCGCTCGCCTCGGGAGCTCCTGGAAGCTTTGCCCTCCTGAGGCGGCGCGCGAACGCGGCGGCGGCGGCGACCGCGACCGCGGCGATGAGCGCCGCGGCGGCCGTCGCGCCGGATGCGCCGCGGCGGCGACGAGGAGGCGCGCGGTTCGCGAAACGCGCTTCGGGGGCGGACGCTTCGGGTTCAGCGGCGAGCGGAGCCGGCGCGTTCTCTTGCGAGTCTTGCGTCGGGTCTCGCGCCGGTTCCGCCCCCGATTCTACGCCGTTCGCCGCGGAATCCGCAAAGAGGCCCGCGTCGACTTTGGACTCGACGGACGCGACGGACTCGACGGACTCGACGGGCTCCGGCTTTTCGAGCGGCGTCGCAGACGTCGCCGCGTCTGCGCTCGTCCTCTTCTGCGATCCCACTACGGACATGATGTGCTCCTCGACGCCCGCGCGCATCTCCCGGAACACGTCGCCGGCGCCCCTCTCGCCCACGCGCGACCCGGAGGTCTCCTCGGCGGTCACGGCGGCGTACGCCATGACCGCGGCGACGAAGCGCGCCGCCTCGGGGTCCGTCTGCGAGGGGCGCGCGCCGAGCGCCACCGGGGGCGCCTCCGCGCGCGCGGCGGAGGCCGGGGACGCCGGGGACGCAGTCGCCGGGGACGCGACGTCCGCGCCGCCGGCGACGCCGGACGAGGGCGTCGCGTCGACGACCGCGTCGTCGCGCTCTTCCCAAGAAGCGCACTCCTCGAGCTCGCTCATGGCGGAGGCGAACCCGGCGTTGGGGTCGCGCGCGGCGAGGTCGGCGCGGCGTTTCACGAGGCGCAGCGATCCCTCCGGCATCCCGGGGTTGCGCGGGCAGGCGATCGGGGAGAGCGACACCTCGCACGCGAGGTTGGGCGCGCCGGAGGACATCGGGTCCGATGAGGCGCGCGACGAGAGACGCGAGAGACGCGCTCGCGTAATGCGCGCGCGTTGCGAAGTGCGGCGGGGAGGTGGCGCGTCGTCGCTTCCGACGGTTTCCAACGGCTGCCGGCGGAAAACAAACAGCCAAAAAAATAAACGGTTCCGCAAGTTGCAAATGCTGTATCTTGTGCGGTAGTTTGTGCGGTAAGGGCCCATAGGCTACGTATGGGCAAACAGTCTAATACCGGCACGATCGGCGACGCTTGTTTGCCCTCATCCAACATCACGCGTCCTCTCTGCTCATAAAAAATCAGCCCTTCTTCGTCGCTTCAATCGCCTCCAGCGGCGCGGCGGCGACGGCTCGCTCGAGCCGCTCGTCCCCCGCGTCCGCGTACAGCGTGGTGCGCATCTTCGGGACGCGGTTTTCACGCGACGCCATCTCGCGGAGCGCCTCCGCGCCCATCTCCTGCCCGTGCGCCGCGCCGGCGGCGCGAGTGATGGATTCGTTCATCAGGGTCCCGCCGAGGTCGTTGCATCCCGCTCTCAGCAGCGCGCCCGCCATCGCGGGCCCCATCTTGACCCAGGACGCCTGGATGTTGACCAGCCCCGCGGACCCGAGCGTTACGCGCGCCGCGGCGTGCACGAGCACGCACTCGCGGAGCGTCGGGCCGCGACGAGTCTCGCCGCGCAAATACGCCGGAGCCTCGAAGTGCACGAACGGAAGCGGCACGAACTCGGTGAACCCGCCGACGTACGCGTCGCCGCGCGGCGCGAGACTGTTTTCCCATACGTCGGAACCGGCTTCGGTCGTCTCTCGACGTTTTCGTCTCGCCAACCTCCACACCGAGCGCAAGTGCGCGTCGCGGATCGCCACGAGGTGCGCGGCGCGCGCCTCGATCGTGTCCTCGTCGACGTGCCCGAACATCATCGTCGCCGTCGTCGGCACGTCCGCTTCGTGCGCCGCCTCCACCGTCGCCAGCCACTGTTTCGAGTCCAGTTTGTCCGGGCACAGGCTCTGCCGCACCTCCTCCGACAGAACTTCCGCCGCGGTCCCCGGAAGCGACCCCAACCCGTTCGCTTTCAAAATCTCGATGAACTTCGGAACGGAGCCGTTCAAAGAACCGCCATCGTACGTCTCCGCGCCGTGAAGCACTTCGAGCGGCGAAAACGCGTGCACGTGCGCTTCGCTTTTTCCCCGCTTCGCCGCGCGAAGCAGCTCAACGTACGTCTCGCCGGTGAACTCGGGGTGTATGCCCCCCTGCATGCACACCTCGGTGGCGCCTCTATCCCACGCCTCGGCGACGCGCCGGCTCACCTCCTCGTAGGCCAGCAGGTACGGCGCGCCGCGAAGCGCGACGCCCGATACGTCGTCGTTCGCCTTACCCTTCGAAAAGGCGCAGAACGAACACGAGAGCGTGCACACGTTGGTGTAGTTGATGTTCCGGTTCGAGCACCACGTCACTGTGTCGCCGCACTGCGCCGCGCGGCGCGCGTCCGCGGCGGCGCAGGCGGCGTCGAAGGCGACGCCGCGCGAGGAGAGAAGAAACGCCGCGGCGCGAACGTCCGCGTCGCGCGCCGAGGTTTTGTTTTTTGATTTTTGCGTGCTTTCGGATTCGGTTTCGTCCGTCGTCGAAAGGTGAAAGGCTTCGGAGACGACGCCCCCTCGTTTTCGGTACGCGCCCGGCGCGTACAAGAAGCCAGCCTCGTTTTGGTCAAAGTGCAGGTAGTCTCGCAGAGCGTCATCCCCGGTCTCCGCCAGCAAGCGCATCGTCTCGCCGCGCGCGTCCAGGCGCGCGATGGCCGAAGCGAGCGACGCGAGACTCCGCGGGTCGGGATCGTCGTTCGGAACGCGAGACTCCGCGCAGTCGCCCGTCGCCGCGTCGTCGTCGTCGTCGTATCTCTCGCGAATAGTCTCGCGAAACCCACCGAACGCGAGCGCCGCGCCGTCCACCGCCACCAGATCCCGCGCGTTCGGTCGCCGCGCGCGGCGCCACGAAGGGCTCGAGTAGTGGTCTCCACGGGGAAGCTTCCGCTTCTCGTCGTCCGAAACGGAAACGTTCTTTTTCGAAGAGTCGTTTTCGACGAACGACTCCTCAAAACCGCTCGCGGCGAGCGACTCGGCGTTCGCCGCGTCGCTCGTCTCCTCCTCCCTTCCCGGCGTCCACCTGGACGCGCGCGCGAATCCCTCGGCGTCGCTCAGGACGCGCGCGTGCGGCCGCACGCGCGCGTCCACCCACGTCTCGAGCGCCTCGCGACCGAGCACGAAGCGCGGCGGCGCGGCGAGACGCGGCGTCAACGCGAAGCCGGCGTCGCGCGTGACAAACGCGAGTTGGTCTAAATTCGGCCACGCGAGCTCCGGCGAGACGTGGTCCGGCGTGACGCGCTCCGGCGAGATCCCGCCGAAGCACGAGACGCCCGCGTCGAGTAACGCGCGCCAACCAAACGCGCGCGAATCCTCGGAAACTGCGTTTTCTTCGCCAGGAGCACGGGCGTCGTCCGGCTCGGGCGTGAGGTTCGGCGGGCACTGAATCGGCATATCCGAACCAAACGCGAGCCTCGCCACGGCCACCGTCCATCGCAACTCGTCGAGGTCAGGCTCGGTCACGTCTTTCATCTTCGTGTCTTGTTTCGCGCGGAAGTTTTGCACGAGAATCTCCTGCACGTGATCAAAACGCACATGCGCGTCTTTGATCATGAACAGCGCGTCCAGCCTTTCGCTTCGCGTCTCGCCGATACCCACCAGTATGCCGCTCGTGAACGGTATGCGTAACGCGCCCGCGTTTTCAATAACTTTCATGCGCGTGTTTGGGCGTTTCGAGTCGCACCCGAAGTGCGCCTCACCTAAATCGTCCACTAAACGATCCGCGCTCGTTTCCAACATCAGCCCCTGCGATATCGACACCTCGCGCAAACGTTTCAGTTCGTTTCGCGACACGACGCCGGCGTTGCAGTGCGGCAGCAAGCCGGTCTTCTCCAGCACCGCGCCGGCGCAGTGCGCGAGGTACGCCGCGGTGGACTCGAAGCCCATTTTTGTGAGCGCCTCGCGAGCCTCCGGGTATTTAGACTCGGGGCGGTCGCCCAGCGTGAACAGGCACTCCAGCGCGCCCGCTCTTCGCCCCGCCTCGGCGACGGCGAGGATCTCGGGGACGGACATGAAGACGTCATCCGCGGATTGCGGGTCCTTCGCGAACGTGCAGTACCCGCACGCGTCGCGGCACGCGCGCGTGAGCGGGATGAACACCTTGGGCGAGAACGTCACGACGTGCGGGTTGGGACCGCGCGCGCGCGTCTCGCGCGCCAAAGCGCAGAGCTCGTCCAGCGTCTTGGACGCCACGAGCGCGTCCACCTCCGCGCGACTCAGCCCGCGCGACGCGTCGGCGGCGGTGGGAGCCACCGAGGAGCGCGCGGCGCTTCGTCGCCGGAGGCGGGGGGGGCGACCATCGCGAGCCGCGGACGCGAGCGACCGCGGGCGCGCGCCGCCGCGGCCCCGCCACAGCGCGAGCGCGCCCGGCTGCGGGCACGAGGTCGCCGTCGCCATGACGCGCGCCAGAAAAGTGAGCACTCGCGGAAAAGGGCACTCACTGCTTTCGGGGAGCGAGCGCTCCGTGAAGGTCTGTGAAGATGAAAACAAAGCCCGATCGCCTGATCGGATTTCTTCGCGCGAAAATCGAT
>Ga0209652_1003514_pt1 | contig 11484 bp, 11 predicted proteins | sample SaaInl74LU_5_DNA_FD_184641 | JGI IMG/M metagenome (GOLD analysis project Ga0209652, IMG submission 184641) | Marine microbial communities from expanding oxygen minimum zones in the Saanich Inlet - ESP_74LU_5_DNA (SPAdes) (version 2) | ecosystem: Environmental > Aquatic > Marine > Intertidal zone...
TGACGCTGGAGACACCTAGGGATATGAAAACAGGAACACCAATCGCCATCATGACGAAAAGCGAGCTAATACAGATAATTGAAATAGTCACTGTATCCATTATACAGACTCACCTGTCGTGAAATGTTGAACAAGATCTTTAAGCGCCTCTAGTGCGAGCGCAGTAAAGCCAAGCGGAATTGCGATGTAGGCAATCCACATTGGAAATGCAAATAGCGATGAGGAGACCGTGTCCGATGCGAACGCATGGTAGGTCAAGTTATACCCAAAGATGGACACGATTAGTGCAAAGCCAAATGTAATTATAAGCACCAACAGATTACAGATACTGCGCAGATTAACCGGCATTAAACTCGTTAAAATCTCGACTGAAACATGCCCTTTTGATCTGTGTATCGCCGCAAGTGGAAGAAATGCCATTGCAACAATAAGGTACTCTGTAATTTCCAATGATGACTGAGTCGGGCTGTTGAATATGTATCTAGATATAACTTCAAAAGAGACAACACCTAGGGTTCCGAGTATTGCAGCTTGCGCGAGTCGACCTGTCAGTGTCGACAACAAGGAAATGATTTTAAACATTATTATTGCCACCTCTTCCGGCACAGATTTAGAACCTGTGCCGGAGCGATTAACAGACCGGAGTGTTATTGATTTTTACGCGCAAACTCGATGTATTTGTCTGCGTCAGACACTTCAGATTTCCACCAATCGTAGACAGGCGAAACCGCTTCCTGGAAAACAGCTAACTCAGCGTCTGTGGCAACATGGTAGTTAACTTTATTTTCAGCGAAGAGTTTTTCGGCATCATCCATGTAGGCTTCAAGCAGCACCAACTGCTCTTGTCCTCGCTCGAAAGCAGCCTCTTCCATGATCTTTTGGATATCAGCGGGCAGTTTATTCCATGAATCCATGTTGATGGCTAATGCCGTTGAAAAGTACGACATGTTGACCACTGTTACATTATCAAGAACCTCGTAAAGCTTACGGCCGATACCCGTGATGAGGGGACGAGATGTGGCATCTATAGTGCCGCGCTGAAGAGCCACGTAGAGATCACCAGAGCTCATTGACGTCGGCGAGGCACCGACAAGCTCCATTGCTCGGCTTGCAGCAGTTCCGCTTACAGCAATTTTTTTGCCTTTCAGATCGCTTGGTTTACGAATTTCAAAGCCTTTTCCATAGAGCTGGTAGGGTCCGCCTGCTGCGACGTTTAAAACTTTAACCCCGCGATTTTCCATCGCTTGGGTGACGCCTAGATCCCAAAGACCGGCATCTAAACTCTTCTGCATTGCACGTGGGTTAGGCCATAAGAACGGCATGCTAGCAATACCGAGCTCTGGTACTGAACCTGTATTGTAGGTATCCATGGGGGCAGACATATCAATGTCACCACGCTCAAGCGCTCCAAACTCTTCTTTACCACCGAAAAGCTGCTGAGAATGAAATATCTCAATCTCTACTCGACCGCCAGTACGTTCTTTTACCTTATCGGCAAATGAGAATATTGGATCGATAAGATAGTTATAAGATGTGGGCCAATATGTTGAGAACGTGAGCTTATGCTCTGCCTCGGCGTGTGCGAATCCAGAAATTGCAGCAGTCATGACTCCTGCTACGAGAGTTGTCTTCAGCTTGCTAATCATTTTTAACTCCAAGAGTTTATTATTTTTATATCTTGGTATACCAAGAGTAGATTGATCCTGCTCTTTAGTGTTAAATAAATCAATAGGAAAATTAACCAACAATTGAAATTAATTTTTATATTATTGATTTAATTGGTTTTTATTTATTGGCATGAAGTTTGATTGTATTCTTTTCAATGGACTGAGAATGAAAGGAAAACACAATGCAACAACACGAACAAACATCTACAAAAGCAACGTCTTCACAGTGTAAACCGCTGACGCATTCATTCTCTACTTCCATACTTATTGCCGCACTGAAATCATTAAGTAAGTCATGAGGTCACGGCACCTCTTTTTCAAACAATGCGGGCTTACTGCATCTGCATTGTTTTCCAGTTTGCGGGCAAAGGACTGCTCGCCTTTTAATTCAACGGCCTGAACCGGTTCCACCAGACCGGATACATCGCTTACCTGCCATGTCTAATGCCAGTTAGCCTACTAAATCGTGATTCTGTCGAAGGTGGTGAGCAATAAGGCTTTAATTGTCGTTCTGTTATACCTATACCTAATACTATTGCAGAACACGTAGGAGCAACGATGAGTAAACAAGAAAGCTATACGCCGCCCAAAATATGGTCACAAGATGAAGATGACGGTAACAAATGGGCCAGTATTAACCGCCCCGTATCAGGTGCTACTCATGAAAAAGAACGTGCGGTCGGTAAACATGGTTTGCAATTGTATTCTTTAGCAACGCCCAATGGTCAAAAAGTTACCATCATGCTTGAAGAGCTACTTGCCGCAGGTTTTCAAGAGGCCGAATATGATGCTTGGTTAGTTAACATTGGCGAGGGCGAACAGTTCTCTTCCGGTTTTGTTGATGTTAATCCTAATAGTAAAATTCCGGCACTGGTCGACACCACAACAACGTCTGAAACAAAACTGTTTGAGTCTGGCTCGATACTTGTTTATCTGGCAGAGAAGTTCAACGCGTTTATTCCGAACGACAGCAAAGCGAAAACCGAATGTTTTAATTGGTTGTTTTGGCAAGTAGGGTCGGCGCCGTTTCTTGGTGGAGGTTTTGGGCATTTCTACAGTTACGCACCTTATCCAATGGAATATCCCATCAATCGGTTTGCGATGGAAACAAAACGCCAGCTGGATGTGTTAGACAAGCACTTAGCGAAGAATGCGTTTATGGCAGGCAACGAATACAGCATTGCTGATATGGCTATTTGGCCCTGGTACGGCAATCTCGTATTGGGCAACCTTTACGACGCAGCAACCTTTTTACAGGTTCACGAGTACGCGCATGTCATTCGATGGGCAAAGCAGTTAGCAGAGCGCCCAGGTGTAAAACGCGGCCGCATCGTTAACAAAACGTGGGGTGATGAAGGGCAATTAGAAAACCGCCACAGCGCGAGCGATATTGATAACGCGTTAGCCTCTGTAAAATAGTACAAAAGTTCTAATAGGCCTTCTTTGTTGTACTGGGTTGTTTGAACCGCTACATTAGAAAAGTGCAGCTGCACGCCTTTAATGTAGCGGTCAAATACGTGAATCAATCGCCGTATCGAGCTAGGTAGACACCAGTAAGTGTTAGCGACTACGCCACATCGTCACACCATTAATGTAAATACCTTTGAATTGCGTTGAAAATTATAGAGTTCTTTCTTTACCGAGGGTAAAGCACTGATGTCGGCAGGTTCAAAGCCTTGCTCTAAGAACCAATGCGCGGTAACCGTAGTCAGCACAAACACGGTATTAATATCAGCGTCTTTAGCACGGGCTCTTACTTCCTCTAAAATCCGCTCGCCTCTATTTTTGCCGCGATAGTCAGGGTGTGTCGCCACACACGCCAGTTCGGCACAACCGTCTTCTGGGTAAAGATACAGCGCAGCGCAAGCGATAATCATCCCGTCGCGAACAATAACAATGAATTGATTTATTTCACTTTCTAGCCGCTCGCGAGAGCGTTTCACCAGTACACCACTTTCTTCAAGGGGTTTAATGAGCTTCAATATACCGCCCACATCATCGATGGTAGCAGCGCGTAATTGTTCGTAATGATGCTCCATGACTAGCGAACCCGTACCATCTCGAGTGAAGAGTTCTTGTAGCAGTGCACCGTCTTTTTCATAGCTAATACAGTGAGCGCGGGGAACACCGGCCGCAACGCTGGTCGTCAGGGCACTGAGCACCGTATCTTCCGTCGTAATATTCCCATTTAGCATGAGACTTTCTAACTGTGGACGTTCGATGGTACGTAACAACTTACCGTCGCTATTGTAAACGCCGTCATAATTAGAGAATACAATAAGCTTGTCCGCTTTAAGCGCAATGGCGGCCTGAGTAGCCACATCCTCATGCGATAAATTAAATACTTCACCGGTAGAAGAGTATCCCATGGGCGAGAGTAGCACGATAGAACCATCATTTAGGTGATCGTTGATCCCTACCGTGTCTATTCGGCGCACCAATCCCGTATTTTCAAAGTCGGTACCGTTTCGCACACCCATAGGTTTTGCCACCACTAAGTTACCAGAGCAAACCCGTATTTGCGCGCCGTGCATGGGCGAGTTAGGTAACCCCATCGTCAGTAGCGCCTCAACTTGAGAGCGTACAGAGCCTGCTGCATCTTTGACACATTCGAGGGTTTGCTTGTCGGTAATACGTACCCCGTTCTCGAACCGACCTTCAATGTTACGAAGGGTAACGCGCTGGTCTATTTGTGGGCGAGCACCGTGCACAACCACCACGCGAACGCCTAAACTATTGAGTAGGGCAATGTCATGAATGATATTGGGAAAGTTAGGATGTTCGATAGCCTCGCCACCGAACATCAAAACAAAGGTCTTACCCTGATGAGCATTAATATAAGGCAGCGAACTGCGAAATAATTTAATGCCATCATGATGCGCTAACACCATGCTAATTACTCTGTTTATCTAGGTTTTCCAGCTCTTGATACAGTGCTTTGGTCACGGTTTCTTTGCTGGTGCCACCTAAAATGTTACGTTGATTTACCCCGTACTCTAATTGCAATACGGCATAAACGTCGTCTTCAATTTTGTCACAAATAGCAGTCAAGTCGCTCAGCGGTAATGCCTCTATAGCACACCCTTTGTCAATGGCTTGAAGTACCACACGACCAGCAATATCGTGGCCAGTTCTAAACGGAATCCCTTTTCCGACCAAATAATCGGCTAGTTCGGTCGCGTTAGAGTAGCCCTGAGCTGCAGCTTCACGACAGCGTGCCTCGTTCAATTGCAGTGAATCAAGCACTTCGCTGGCAATACATAAACAAATATGCCATTGGTTGACAGTATCAATAGCGCCTTCTTTGTCTTCCTGCATGTCTTTGTTGTAAGCAAGGGGAAGGCCCTTCATTGTCACAAGTAATGCCTGTAGAGAACCAAAAACACGCCCACATTTACCCCGCATTAATTCCAGCGCATCGGGGTTTTTCTTCTGCGGCATAAGCGAAGAACCTGAGGTAACACTATCCCCAAGCTGCAAGAAACCCGCTTCACCTGAATTATAGAAAATCATGTCTTCAGCAAGGCGTGATAGGTGCATCATGCTAGTACTGGCTACAAACAGAAGCTCAAGCACAAAATCACGGTCAGACACCGCATCTAAACTATTTAAGCAGGGGGAGTCGAACCCCAACTCTTCTGCAATGGCGTGTCTGTCCACAGGGAATGTCGTACCCGCTAAGGCACCGGAACCGAGTGGACACTGGTTCATGCGCGCTTTTAAGTCGTCTAATCGGCTTAAATCACGTTTGAACATTTCAACATAGGCTAAACACCAATGCGCAAAGTGTATTGGCTGAGCACGTTGCAGGTGGGTATAACCCGGTATAATTGCTTCTTGGTGGCGACTCGCTGCATTAAGCAGCGAGCGCGTTACGCCAAGAACATCTTCGCGAAGCGAAGAAATATGTTCGCGAACCCACAACCTAAAGTCGGTAGCAACTTGGTCGTTTCGGCTACGCCCTGTATGCAGTTTACGGCCAATGTCACCCAGCTTTTCGATAAGCGCCGCTTCAACAAAACTATGAATATCTTCTTCGCTTGATGCGTTAAAGTCTAATGTGCCAGCATCCGCCAGCGCCTTTAATTCCGTTAATGCAGCTTCTAACTGAGATTGTTCATCATCGGTGAGCACCCCTGCTTTATTGAGTGCACGAGACCAACTGATTGAGCCTTGAATATCCTGGCTCGCCATAACTTGGTCAAACGGCAATGAGTCGTTAACCTGCTTAAACATACTGCTTGCACCGGATTCAAACCGGCCTCCCCACAACGCCATGTGATACTCCTTAACGGTCCGTAATTAACCTTGTTTTTTCAGTGCCGCAATACGGCTAGACAGGCTGAACAAACGAATGAAGCCTTCAGCATGTTTTTGGTCGTAAACATCATCAGCACCAAAGGTCGCAAAGTCTTCAGAATACAGGCTGTTCGGTGAGCGGCGTTGCGTTACGGTTGCTTGACCTTTGTACAGCTTAACAACGATGTCACCGGTCACTTTGGTCGCAAAAGACGCTGCGCCAGCAAGCAGTGCATCGTTTAGTGCGGTAAACCAACGTCCGTCATACATTACATGAGAGAACTCAAGCCCAATTTGTTCACGGTATTTGAGTGCAGATTTATCAAGCACCATAGTCTCAAGTGCTTTGTAGGCTTTCATCAGTACCGTGCCTCCAGGCGTTTCGTAACAACCACGAGACTTCATGCCTACCAAGCGGTTTTCAACAATATCGATACGACCAACGCCATGTGCTGCCGCAACGGTATTTAGTTTAACTAGCGCTTGGTAAGGAGAAAGGGCTTCGCCATCGACGTGAGTCAATCTCCCTTCGTTGAATGACAAAGTAATACGCTCGGCAGTATCAGGGGCGTCTTCAGGGTCGACTGTCATTGTCCAAATTTGCTTTGTAGGCTCTTCCCATGGATCTTCTAGCTCGCCACCTTCATGAGATATGTGCCACGCATTGGCATCCCGGCTATAGATTTTTGTCGCCGATGCTGTGGTGGTGATGTTGCGCTCTGCGAGGTAATCCAAGAGATCTTCACGGCTTACCATATCCCACTCACGCCATGGCGCTATAACCGTAAGGTCAGGGGCCAATGCCGCGAATGTACTTTCAAAACGAACTTGGTCATTGCCTTTACCGGTACAACCATGACATAGCGCATCGGCGCCCACTTTTCTGGCTATCTCAACCTGTGCTTTGGCAATAACGGGGCGCGCCATCGACGTACCTAAAAGATACTCACCTTCATAAACCGCACCGGTAGTGATAGTTGGGAAGATATAATCGCTAACAAACTCTTCTTTCAAGTCGACGATGTAGCATTCACTCGCGCCTGACGCGATGGCTTTTTCGTGTAGACCTTCAAGCTCTTCATCGCCTTGCCCCACATCGGCAGCAAATGCCACAACTTCACAGCCATAGTTTTCTTTTAACCATGGAATAATGGCAGAAGTATCCAGTCCGCCCGAGTAGGCTAGTACAATTTTTTTCACGTTTTGCATCTAAGTAAGCTCCTTAGGCACTAAGTAATTGGGTTAATATGGCGTTTTGGCCATGCATTCTATTTTCGGCTTGCTGCATTAATAACGATGTGTCGCTATCAATCAGCGAGCCAGTAATTTCTAAGTCTCGATGGGCCGGTTGGCAATGCATAACAAAGTGTGCGCCCGACGACTCCATTAAGGCTTCGTTTACCTGATAAGGCATAAACGTTTCTTTAATTTTTTCAAGTGGCGTATCGTCGCCCATTGATAACCACGTATCAGTGTAGATGACATCAGCCCCTTTTGCGGCGCTGAGTTCAGTACTTTCTACAATGGAAGCGCCCGTTTGTTCAGCCAATTTTTTCGCATGCTCAACCACTAACGGGTCGGCTTCATGGCCTTTGGGTGTAATGACCACCTGATTACAACCAAGCAATGCACCGACAATAAGTAAAGAGTGGGTGACATTATTGCCATCGCCCACATAGGCCATGGTCAGGCCCTTTGTTTTACCGAAGCGTTCATATACGGTTAAGTAGTCAGCAAGCCCTTGGCATGGATGATATTTATCGCACAGTGCATTAATGACAGGCACATTAGCCGACTTCGAAAAAGTTTCTAACGTGCTGTGTGAGAAAACGCGAGCTACGATAGCATCTGCCCAGCAGGCAAGGTTAGCGGCGGTATCTACCGCATCTTCACGACCCGCCAGTTTGCCAGATTGCACATCGAGGTAGACCATATGCCCACCAAGCTTATTAATGCCAATATCGAAGCTTACGCGAGTACGTAACGATGGTTTTTCAAAAAGTGCAACAACAGACTTACCGGCCAATACCTTGCTATAACTCGCTGGTGATTGCTTTATCTCGACTGCGAGCTGCAGTAACTGTTCCATTGCAGCGGGTGTCCAGTCTGCAAACGTAAGTAAGTCCTGTTTCATTTTGTCTCTCCTGCTTCACCACGTGCGGGTATTGCGATTGTAGGTAGTATCTGTGTACCTGTATTTTTATTTAAGATGTCGTTGATATCTGCTGTCCAGCTAGCAATATAAACGGGGCGATGTAAGGTTTGTGCAGACTGAAGCGCAGCATCAACCTTTACTTTCATGCCGTCAGTAATCACGCCACGTTGTGCGAAATGTTGAATGCTAGTGGCATCCAATTCGTCGATAAGTTGTTTGTTGCCGTCAAGTACGCCGTCGACATTGGACAGTAGCAGCAACTCTGCATCGATTAACTCAGCAATCACGGTGGCGGCTTGATCGGCATTAACATTCAATAGTCTGCCATGTGAACTTGACCCTATTGAACTAATAATGGGGAGATTATTTTGTGCCAAAACTTGCTTTAAAAATGAGGCATCAGCAGTACTAGGGACACCTACGGCACCGTATTGGTCGGCTAATGGCTTACACTCAACCATGTTTCCATCAAGCAACGACAATCCAACTGGCGTTAGACCAGAAGCAATAGCGGCTGCGCACAATTGCTTATTAGCAGAGCCGGCGAGCGCCCCGCAAATATAGGGCATATGCTCATCAGGTGTAACACGAAGCCCGTCAATTTTTGTACTCTGAAGACCTAAGCTGGCCATTAGCGTTTCTACTAACGGACCACCGCCGTGCACCACAACCACCGCGCGGGTGGCGATAACCTGCTTAATGCTTAAAAACAAGTTCGTCATTGCGGCGGCATCGTCAAGCAATGCGCCGCCAACTTTTATCACTATAGGGGCGCGACTCATGGTAGTAATCCTGTTTCAATAGGCTGTTTGGTCATAATGTTTAGGCACTGAATAGCCTGTGATGCCGCGCCCTTCATAACATTGTCAATGGCTGAGGTGATCACTGCATATCCAGATTCTTCGTCAAGTTTCCAATGTAGGTCGACAAATGGGGTATTAACCACGTCGTCTATTTTCGGAAAGCTTTTACGTAAACGTACGATAGGCTTGTTTGCATACGCGTCATTAAATGCGGCATCAATATCGGCACTTGTCGTTCCCGACGTCACTTTAACGGTGACGGTGGCAAGAATGCCACGTTTGAAGTTGCCCAGGTGAGGCGTAAAAATAACCGGTGTACCTAAATAGGCTTCAATCTCAGGGGTATGACGATGCCCAAGCACACCATATGCTTGCAAACTCACTTCAAAAAAGCTGGTCGTTAAACTGGCTTTTCTGCCTGCACCTGATACGCCAGACACTGCATTTATAACAGGGCGAACATTACTATCTAACAAGTTGCTCTGCATCAGTGGCTTTAACGCACTTAAACTGGCAGTAGGGTAACATCCTGGTACTGCGATAATATCTGCCGCTTCGATATCAGACTCATACCATTCCGCAAGACCATAAATAGCCTTTGCTAGGCAAGCTGGTTGTGTATGAGGAAAACCGTAAAACTGCTCAAAAATAGCGGTATTTTGCAGCCTAAACGCGCCTGATAAATCGAGTACTTTTGCCGAACCAGACGTAAGTGTTGCCATCCAGTCATGACTCGCTTCGTGTGGCGTAGCCAGAAAGATAAAATCGACCCCATTTGCCATGTCGAGCAATGCATCATCGGAAATAGGCGTCAGTACCGCCGATAAATGCGCAAGCCCACCATGCAAATCTGCAAGGTTTTTGCCTGCATCGGCGCTGCTTTCAGATACATAAGCACCTGAAAGTGAAAGAAGTGGGTGCTGTTCAACCAATTGAATAAGCTGTGCGCCTGTGTATCCACTGGCACCAATAATCGATACGTTATACATAGTTTTACTATTCGAAAAAGAGAAAAAAAACACTTTTTACCTTTGTAAACTGATTGGGCTTAATGTTCAGCCAACCGCTACCACATCACAAAGGTAAAAAGTGCGCTACTTAAAAAGCATAGTTCAACGTCGTCGAGAACTACACCGCCTGTAGCCATCCAGGGGAGAGGTAAATGGTGTTACATTGTAAAACTCGTGATGTAGAACGAGCGTTGCAAGCGTCATTGTTTAATCCTGAAATTGCTTAACCGACATGCGATTAATACTAAACCGAGACTTAGTTTACTTATTTAGAATATTTATGCAATTAAATTGTATATTTATATTAAATTTTTTGTGCTTTAAGTGCATCGAAATCTTATGTCATAACTTTGCCAGTGAATAATGACATTATGTTGACAAAGCTAAGACGAACACTGAATATTTATAACATTTAGCGAGCTACCTTAAACTCGCTCTACACACTGGCACAGATGGAAGCATTTATAATGGGAAAGTTAACCGTTGCACTGGTCGCGCACGATCATAAAAAGCCTGAGTTGTTAACGTGGGTAAATCAACATATCGACACACTAAGGCAATGTAATTTAGTAGCAACAGGAACCACGGGTGGATTGGTTCACGACAATACTGGACTTCCTGTGACATGTTATAAAAGCGGTCCACTTGGTGGTGATCAGCAAATAGGCGCGCTAATCGCTGAAAACAAACTTGATGCGCTGTTTTTCTTTTGGGACCCGTTAAACGCGGCGCCGCACGACCCTGATGTAAAAGCGCTACTTCGTCTTTGCTCAGTGTGGAATATCCCCGTGGCATGCACGCCTGCCACTGCTGATCTAGTGGTCACTTCACCACTATTTTTGTCTGAAGACTATAAACCCATTAAGCCCAGTTTTTAAAGTACAGCCATGTAATTAAAAAAGGCTAGCGCGCTGCTAGCCTTTTGTCTTTTAAATACATCGTAATTTTGATGTCCGTTTTACATCAGGTCTCTCAATGCGTGTCGTTCTGTACGCTGATTATCAAGCGCCAAACGTTGCGCCTCGGTAAGTACCATCAGCATCGATTGCTTTTGTTTCGCTTTATTTAAGCCTGCACCGATTAGTGTATCCTGATATTGAATATTCAAAGCGTCCCATGCGGCCTTTGAAAATGCGTCACTTCGGATAAGTTGCTGTTGCGCATGTCTAGCTTCACCCATCGCTTGTCTGTGCACAGACATCTCCTGTTTGAACGACGCTCTTAATGTTTTAAGTTCTGAACGTTGTTCATCTGACAAATTAATGCCTTTAAATACCTGTTGGCGTTTAGCCAAACGTTTCCCTTTTTTTTCACCGCGATAACCAGCATTTTCACGGGCCTGCATTTTTTCGCGCCTTTTCTCAACGTTTACTTCTCTTGAGGTAAGCTCAGCTTGTTGCTCAGCAGTCAGTAGCGAATAAATATTGTGGCGTAATTCTGCAAGGGCAAAGCTATGTTCAATACGAGTATTCAGGTTCGCTTCAACAAAACGGCTTAAGGCGTCGTCACTCGCCGTCGCAAATTCTGATGCGCTCATTGGTGTGCGAACA
>Ga0209652_1003515_pt1 | contig 11484 bp, 6 predicted proteins | sample SaaInl74LU_5_DNA_FD_184641 | JGI IMG/M metagenome (GOLD analysis project Ga0209652, IMG submission 184641) | Marine microbial communities from expanding oxygen minimum zones in the Saanich Inlet - ESP_74LU_5_DNA (SPAdes) (version 2) | ecosystem: Environmental > Aquatic > Marine > Intertidal zone ...
GGCTTCTATCTTCTTCGCTTGCATCTTGCACAACACACCCCTTTGATTTCAGATACTTTTCAACCTTTCTCGACGGGACTGTAAAAGTGAAGATATGAGAACAAATGTGAGTTATACAGTTCTAAGATGAATGGTATACATGATTATTATTCCCCTCTCACTCACCAAGAGCATCATTTTCACTCAGAAAGACAGCTGTTGGAACGCAAGGTATTTGTTCTGTAAATAATGAGATTCTAGCCCAAGGAAAGCCACGCTGTATGGTCCAATTGACATTCACGTCTGTACGAATCATGTGAGAGGTAGAGCCCGGATCAGCCCGATGATAGACGAACTGCTTTGTCAATTTTGGATAGTGTAGACAAAAGCAAATTGGATCTAAAAACATCACTGCTGCTACTGCAGTTGGCGCATACTTGCACATGAATGATACCCTGAAAAAGAAGAGTAATAACAGATGAGCAGGGCGAACACAAAGAAATAGCATCTTTTGGATCAATAGACGAAAGTCTCTCTTCACTTACCACGAAGTGCCATAGCTGTGTCCCATGAATGCACCTCGTCCGAATCCATGACATGCCAAAATTGACATCAGGGTCCCAGAAACCGCTGCAGGGGGCAAGACACTGTTCGGGCCGAGCCATGGTCTGAAACCGCTAACATATGGAATCTCCGGCAGAATGAGAGGCCGACCTTGCTTCAATAGCTCATCAATCAGAGACATGTAGAAAATGAGACCGACACCTATTCCATGGCAGAAGACAATTGGGACGTCTTCATCACCCTTGTGACTATCATGTCCGTCACTACTACTATTATTTCCAGGATGATAATAATACGATATTGGCCCTACTCGAAGTCTTCTAAATCCCCTCAAACTCATCAAGACGCGGAGCCCTCCTTCAGTAACCAGTAAAATTAAGATGTGAAAAATGAGTGGGTACGAAGAGATGTCCATCAGAGGGTCGCAGGAATACTTCAAATATCTCGGGGGTTCTTCGCTATGCAATAGGTTCTTCCCAACGTATCCTGTTACTTGAAAGAATGAGGCCATGGCCGATCGTTCGACGCCCTCCAGGGCCTCGTAACATTGTGAGATCTTTTTCATCAAATCTGCCATCTGTTTTGATGGAATTGACGTAGCCATCCCTCTCATCTGTGAAAGCGTTTGCTGATAATTCTTAAGCTGTTGACGCAAAGCTTTTCTTTTAGAAGATATGTCAGATGCAGTTCGAAGGCGTTCCTTCATCTTCCACATTGAGTTCCAGGCATCGGCAATTTGAGACTGTGTTGCATGACTGAATGCAGTGAGTTGTTTATCAACCTTTCCATCTTTCTCAATCAAAGCAAAGTAGGCGTGCTCATAAATATTCGAGGCAGTCGCTACCGCGGTCTGCTCTGCATCATGAAGTTGCTGGATCTTTTCAGCGGCAAAGTTGCGGATATCTTGAACTGCGTGCTTAGGAGATGCCAATGGTTTTTTTGCGCACCAATCTTTGTAGTTCTCGTAGAGGTTGGAAAAGTATGAACTGTGGGATTCATCGCGATTTTCTTTGAAGTGGAACGATTTCACAGGCTTTGGTCGACTCTGCATCATCTTTAATCTATTCTTCGATGCATTTCTGGGACTTAAACCATACTTTGGCATGAGATGATGACGCCTTGTTGGCGTAGGAGGTTGTAAAATGCTCAGATTCCCATCAAAAGCCTCTTTCTTTTCATCGCCCCCCACCGTCTCACCTTCACTATCTATCCCAAACAACTCTATCGATATCTCGTACTCTAAATCCTCCACAAACTGACGCAACTGCTTTGATTCATCTTGCGTCAGATGCTCAATGTTTCTACCCTCAAACAAGCTCCAGCAAAGAAAATCCAACACATCATACTTTGTAAGTGATTCTAACTTTTCTCCAAAGAACCATTCCGAGATGAAGCTTACACATTCATCTTCACCATCCATCATCAGCTGCCAAAGTACATCTCGTTCTTCTAATTCTAGCATGGGAGCACTGCGAAGTGATAATTCAAGTGTGTCCAACGAATTCAACCATTTTCTATGCAGAAATAAGATGACATAAAACACTCCCTCTACAGCAGCCCAGACCTCAATAGCGAAGGAGCTGCTCGTCATGGTGCGTGCAACCCATACTCCGATAGAAAAGTATTTCTGAACGAATTGGCCCTCCAACATTGTATGCGGAAAAGAGAAACATAGCTCCCTCCACAAGACGAGAATGATGTATACATATGCTAAAGGAACAGTAAGTTTCACACTCGAGAAGAAAATGCCCATAGGAGAAATGTAGCCGATAGCATTCTGTTCCATAGGCAGATCAGCAGTGCTAATTTGGGAGCTCCGCTTTTTGGTGAAGCATTGAGCAACTGGGGACCTTGCACCCATGGCCTGCTTCTTTGATGCAGAAGAAGGCGTCGTCATGATGAATTGTTCTTATGTACTCTCCTTGAACGCTCCTTGAATATTCTATAGGTAGTAAAACAGGGACCACTACCCCCACCTCAGGAGTATAACAGGGTTGTTCGCGATAACGATAGTGTACCAATGATCATTGGTGTTTGCTACTTGTGCCGTCCACAAGATGGGATAGATGGCTTGCTTCTGCTTGCTTGTGCTTTATGGAGCGAGACGAGTGACGAAGCCCGCCAAGAAGATGATGACCGGCACGCTCATCTGGAAGCGAATGGCTAAATTAGGTGACCTTAAATGACGTCATGTAGCTGTGTCAAGAACTGGGGAAAGTGACATGGAAAGTAAAGTTGTTCCGTAAAGTGTAAAAATTATTTCAATTAAATAAGTAGATACCAACCAACGCACGCTCCACCTTTCTATTGCAATCTGCCTAACTGCCTTATTTATTTTTCTACATACTGTCATATCACATAGGTAATTAGATAATGTTCTTATCGCTATTGTACCTAGACATCATTTAACCAACAATTGGAATGAATTGAATATGAAAGGTCCGCCACAAGACTGATATGATCACTTGCCATAAACTCGTTTGGCATGGCAACATGCTCATTCATATCATCAAATGATAATGTGCTTGCACTCCTCACGACTTCAAAGTTGCTACTTGCTAAGATGTAATCCAAAGTAGCAGCGAAACACTCGATAAAGTGGGTAAAGTCAGGAGCTTTTTCATACGCCGAAATGAGCTGAGGAAATGATGGTGGGTACTCTACATCGATAGAGCTCACATGCTTCAAGTCACCACCCGCACCTTCCTCCCATTCATACGTACACAAATGCTTCCACGTCTCTTCGTCACCAGAATCAACAAATCTATTCAGAAGGAGTTGCATTACTCCAGAATCAGGAGTACTATTGTAGTCCCCACAAAAAATTATAGGAGACAGCTCATTCTCAATGTGTTCAATCTCCAGCTGTCTACATGCAATGAGCATCTTCAAACACTTCACGTGTGCTGCATGAGGGTGATAGAAGAGATGTGTGTTTGCAACCACAATTTTCTCTTTGCTCCTCTTGTCCGTCAATACTACTGTTTGAAGAACATGCCCGAGCTTGTTGAACAGTACATGCTTCAGGTGATCATGCTCTTCAAGAAGTTTCGACACATCATGCAGAGTGGTCCATTCAGTTTTGTGAAGTCTTTCATCGCACATGAAATCCTGAAACATTTCTCTGAAAGTATGAGTTTTCATATCAGGCAGACGAACACTTTCAAACACATCAAGTGACCAAAAGATTGCGCAACCCTCTCGTATTCCCGAAGCATCATCTAAGCCCTTCTCGCTGTAGTAGCCTTGATATCCATGGGCCTTCAAACACGGTTGTAACAAGCCATCAAAGACGTCCCTATCAACTTCCTGGAGACACACAATGTCGCCCTGATACTGGAGTATCTCATGCACTATCAAAGGATGGCGCCTCCACTTTACTATATCATCCAATTTACAGTGAGAGTATATCATATCGTCGGCGTCTCTGTTCACATCTCGTGACGCGTTCTGATCTGCAAGGATATTGTAAGACACAACTCGTAAGGGTTGCTTGTCTTCTTGCAGTCTATCTCTATGCACGAGAAATTCGTCGCGGAGAGGACTCAGAATTGGCATAGGTGGCAGTGCGTCTACTCGGCGTTTGAATTGGTATGCCTCTTCGCAACCCTTGCCGTCATGACCAGGTCGCATCGGCGTCACAACTACTGTCAACACTTTTCCTACATCTGATTTGGTCGGGGTGTAGCAGTGGTTATCATGACACACATTTTCTCTATCCGCAAACCATGCAATTTTCGCCTTCTTTGCAAAGAGAAGACCCACTTCTACAACGAGGGGTGTGTTCTCAAATAGTCGTGTGTGGTCGAATGAGCCAAAGGTAGCAACTGACGTAATAGTTGGTGGGCAGGGATCAACCATCAATGGTACATGCATAGTTTCAGATTGTGATATTTCAATTGGTACTGAAATCGCATATTTTCCGAAATCATCTTTGTTGGCCTTTTTCAGCAATTCCTCTATTGAGAATGAATTCACATCATCTACCTTTTCATACTCAGAACAGCTTTCTTCTGGAACACTTGCGTCATCGTGAGTTACCCCGCCTTCACTGAATGGATTACACAGATTGATGGGTATGATATCAGCAAGATCTTCAAAGTAAGAAGTCTCCTCTCTGACCACGTGCTGCCTTTCCCTCTTCCGCCAAACAATTGGGTTGAGAGAAGTCATTTGTTGTTTTCCTTTCTTCTTCTTCTTCGTCTTCTTCTTCGACAGCTTCTTCTCCATGGATATCTTTAGACGCTGCAATGTCTTATCAAGCCCTTCACTGGGATCTCTGGCCATATGAATCTTCATCGAAGTGCCATCTTTCTTATTGAATAGGTGCACATCAATAGAGACTTGGCAGTTATCATCATTTTCATAGTAGTCATAATCGCTGTGATGGAACGAAAAGTAGTTCTTGTGTCTATCATCCAAACAAGAACGCTGACTGTCACTTCCTTCTTCCTCCCACGGATTCCATCCTGTTGAACCGCACTTCTTATCCTTGTCTCCTAAGAATAAGGATGGATCTACTCTGCGTCCATTGGGCTTGCATTTTTCATCAAATGCAGGGTCTACTGAGGAAGGTAGTCGGAGGCCGACGACTCGGCCTGTCCAAGGGCTGCTGTTGCTGCTTCTAAGCTGAAAGTTGTCTTGCTGAAGTTGTGCTGCAAGCTGCTGCTGCTGGACCTCTTCTTTTTCCAGTTGAATCGTTTCTGGAGGTGTGACTTCTTGCTTCGGCTTCTTCTTTTTGCGGCCTTGCTGCTGCTTCTTCTTCTTTTCAACCTTTACATCTCTGGAGATTTGAATAGAAGACACTGGTGGCGACTCTTCCCTCACATCTTTGTTTTCATGCACCTTCTTTCTTCCTATTGCATTCTTAATTCTCTGCTTTATCGATCCTTTCGACTTGCTAGATGATATACTAGAAGCTCTGGACGACACAGTAATACTATCAGCAGCTCCATCTCGTGAGCAGTGTGACCTTTCTGCAGATGCGTTAGCTGTAGACCCCTCATCTCTCCCTTCTACCCCATTTTCAACGGCAGCAGTTACTGCAGTCGAGTTGTGTATGACCTTGCTCTGGTACTTGGAAAGGAGGTTTGGCTTGGTCGAAGAGAAGCTTTTGGTTGTTTGGCTCATGATGATAGATGGAGACGACACACCTCCACCTACGCCGACGGCCTCAACTTTCATGGTGCTATCGAAACAGCAATGGGTTACTTAATGGAAGAAGAATAAGTAGTATCATTGGAATGCATTCTGAGCCATTCATTTTCAGCAAACCAGCAGAGTTCTCCACACTCTCACTCTGATTTTCACAGCACTTTTTTGGCCTTTTCTTTCGTCGATGGAATCGAGAATGCTTTCGCGTGTACGTGGGTTGTGGGATAGGATCGAGATGGGCGTCTCACAAAGTGGGGCTGACTTTCTTTGAGTCCTCAAAGATGACTGTTTCGAAACTGTTCTCCTCCCTTTCAAACAACCAATCTAGTGCAACAGCCTCCTATTGTAGTAGACTTTTGGCAGTGGAGACAAATTAAATACGATAACAATGGCGGACGAAGATAATAAGAGAAAGAAGAGTGAGTGTTGGTCGTTGATTGGAGAGGTCTACCTGCTTTATAGCCAGTGTGAGACGGCAGCATCTGTAATCGTGAAAAATACCCCTCTTGTGTCCTTTTACCACGACGTGCATGTGTTGATGCTGCTGCTAATAATTATCTACTCATGATCTAACCCCTCCAATTGTTTAATCTACCCACTTGCTATTATTATCAGAGAGAAAGAGCGGCAAGAAGAAGTCGTCATCTCGCCGCAGCAACACCGAAGAAGAAAATGCCGGCCTCGTGATGACCGGAGAGGCCGAGTACGCCCCCGACGGTGGTGCAGTGGTAGTAGTGGACCAAGAACCATTTAATGGGGAAGACATGTCGCCCGCCCCAGTGCCAGAGCCAGAAGCCATGACTGCCGATGTAGGGGGAGGAGATGAGGAGGGGCAGCAGAATGGATTTACAGAGGATGGACTTGCCGTGGCCATGGCCGTGGATGCAGGTGAGGAGGATGATTATGTCTATGCTGCTATTGAGTATGATCCGGATGCCAAGCCGCCCTTGCATAGGAACAGGAGGTTCCGTGTGTACACCTGCCTTGCCATTGTGCTTGTTGCTGCAGCAGTGGCCGTGACTGTGATTTATGTCACCAAGGGAGCCAAGGGGGTGGATGAACAATTTACGGATATTAATGTTGCCACCCTCCCCACGATGGAGCCGACCCCCTCCCCCCTTACTAATAGGGAGCAGAGTGGAATTATTGAGCAGATTGAAGCGGGGGTGTTGCAACGTGGGGCAGTCTTTGCGAATATGACTGTAGATGACCCAAGAAAGATGGCGCTCGAGTGGATCCTTCATTATGATCAGATGCAGTTGAATTCCGATGATGTTAATTTGTATCAACGCTACGTCCTTGCACTCTTGGCCTTTTCGCTTGATTCTCTTGCTTGGTACTATTGTGGAAATCATAGGATGGTCAATGCCAATGAAACCGTGGACTTTGTTCAAGAGGACTGTGATGTGTTGGCATCCACTGGAGTGCTTGAGTCTCATAAAGTTTGGCTTAGTAGCGCAGACGAATGTGAATGGTATGGAGCCAAGTGTAGTAGTACTGATGGAGTGCTGAGGGGTCTAGAGATGAGTAAGTACATTTGTTTCGAGCAGTTGGTTGATTTTTTTGTCCCCTCCCCTTCATCACTAATAACCCAATTTTCTTCTTCTCTTCAGTGGGTAACGACCTTATTGGAGAACTCCCCCCTGAAATTTCTCAATTGCGTTTCCTCCAATACATTGCCTTTAACGGTAACTGTCTCTACGGAAATATCCCCCCCGAAATGGGCACCATGCCCAACCTCCTCTCTCTCGAGCTTCAGGGTAACGGACTGTCGGGGGCGATTCCAGAAGAACTTAATAACGCCGACAAACTTCAATTGCTCAATGGTGCGATGCAGTACCAATACCCTTATCAGTGTGCCGCATCCGATGGAAGGATTGTGAATACCATCTTTGCGAAAGGTAACCCTGAAAATGGATACAATTGGGGACTTATGGGGAGCACTCTCGGGGACAATGTTAATAAGTGGAAGAGTATGAAAGGATTGCATTTGGTAAGTTGGGGAAAATGTGCTTTGCTGCTGCTGAAATGATTTTGTTTGTTTACTCACTTATTACTTTTCCTCTCGATAGTTTGACAACAGTATCACAGGCACCATCTCCCCTAGTGTGGGAGATTTGAAGTATTTAGTGTTCCTTCGAGTTCATAACAATGCCATTCAGGGACTCATCCCTAATGAAATCGTCAAGCTTAATAAACTTCGCGAGGTGTACCTGTTCCAAAATGGTGTATTTGGAGACTTCCCTCCCGACATTGGACTCATGGAAGATCTTGAAGATTTACGTGTCCATGAAAACGAAATGTGGGGATTTTTGCCCGATACCTTCTGGAAACTCACGAAAATGAAGAAGCTCTGGCTCCAGGACACGCTGGAATGTGAGCAAGATGAGGCAGATGAGTGGAAATGCATGAGATCCCGCGATAAGGGGTTCCAAGGATCAATCAGTCCAGAGGTTGGGAACATGAAGAAGTTGAGCCAGTTACTTCTTAATAACAATCCACTTACAGGAACCTTACCTGCTGAGTTGGGTAATTGTAAGGAGCTCTCAAGACTGCACATCCACCAAACATTCATCGAGGGGGTTGTTCCAACTGAAATCTGCCTTCTCCGAGATGAAGAGCTGTTCGACCATACTGGCCAGATTGGTGTTTTCTACGCTGACTGTCGGCCGAATAACAAGACTGAAGATCCCTACATCAGCTGTGATTGCTGTAGTGACTGTTGTGATCACACTCATGGAGTTTGTGTCGCGGACGATTAGTGGTGCATTGTATATGTAATAGGAAGTAACATGTATAGGCAATTTGTATGCATGATTACATCTTTGGTTGTGGAAATTACACTTTTGCAGAAGAACAGTTCCCAGGTTTCTTTTTTTATACATTTTTATCATGTTATAGCATCTTCTCTAGAGCGGTATCTCTTGTTCCTCCGCTTTCACTTCATTATCAGGTGCGGCATCTTCTTCAACAGCTTTCTTTTTCTTTGGGGAAACATTCGCCTCGACCACTTTTTTCAACAGTGGCTTCATTTCTTCCTTAGGTTTGGTCACAACAGGAGTTTCCTCCTCGCTAGGTGCCGTTTCTGAGGAGGACGCCTTCACTTCGCCACTACCGGCCTCGTTCTTCTCACCGACAGGCTTGGACTCGTCTTCCCTATCTGAAGCCCCTTCATCCTCATCATCCTCTTCTGGTTTCTCTACTCCAAGCTGTGCCAACACAGCCTCTTCTTCGTATTTCTCCAACTCCTTACCGCTCAACAATTCTCTCCTCTTCTCGGCCAAAATATAGTTGACTTCTTCAGGTGGTGACCCGAGACTACGCAGCACTGCTCCCCCGAATGGAAGAGTTAGCAAAATGTTGTCCTCTGGTAAGATCGGAACCATTGCTGCAACATCTAGTGTCGACTGGAGACGTTGGGCGTGATCTGCATCCTTCGCACGTGCAAAGATAGGTTTGTCAGGGTACATTCTCCTCAACGCAATCACTGCACGCGTAGCCTCAGCCTTGTCTGAAATCGTGACAATTACTGCTTTCGCTTTGCCAATGTTGAAAGCTTCAGCTACCTCTGTGCGACCAACATCACCGTAGAAGACCGGAAGACCCTTATTTCTTGCCTCTATGGCCTTTTTGGGATCGCATTCCATTCCAACATACTTGATCAGTTTTCTATCCAACAAGTCACACACGACTTTTCCGACCACACCGTAGCCAACAACCACAACGAAATCAGATGCTTCATCAGTAGTGATTTCCGTTGCGTCTTGATCTGCTCCGATGTAATGCGTGAAATCAGTGCCTTCCTCCATTTTCTTTGCCAGCTTACCTCCCATTTCATCCAAGAAAGGAGTCAATGCCATCGTCAAACTAACAGATGTAAGCAACATTTTGGTGGTGGGTGCATCCAAAATTCCAAGACTTCGTGCCAAGCCAAAGGCGACGAAAGCAAACTCCCCACCTTGACTGAGAATGAGTCCAGTTCGTATAGCTGTCGATGTACTTAATCCAAACGCCTTGCTCAACAATGTTAAAATACCCGCCTTTAGTCCTAATATCCCCGCAACGATGGCCGACACGACAGGCAAATTATTGGCAATCAACCTGACATCGATCTCGAAGCCAACCGTGACGAAGAATAGACCCAAAAGAATACCTCTAAATGGAGCGATATCTGCCTCAACTTGGTATCTGTACTTAGTCTCGGAAAGACATACTCCTGCCAGAAAAGCTCCCAAGGTGTTACTCAATCCCAGCCCTTCTGTTAAGAATGACATTCCCAATGCAGTCAGTAGAATCATACCCAGGAATGCCTCTTGAGAATTTGCCGCAGCAACAGTCTTGAAAAGTGGGTTCAAAGCAAATCTTCCTGCCAAAGCAATTCCACTCAATGCCATAAACGCCTTTACGACTGCACTGCCCAACGCCGAAGCCAAGCTGCCGCTTCCAGCCAAGATCGGAGTGGCAACCAACAACGGAACAACCGCCAAGTCTTGTAACAACAGCACTCCGAAAGAAGCTTTTCCAAATCTCGTCGCCAACTGTTTCTTATCTTTGATCAATTGCAACACAAAAGCTGAACTCGAAAGACTGAGCGCTCCACCAACTACTACTGACGCAGGTCCACTGAGTCCACCAGCATACTTGGCAACCATTCCAATAGCCGCGGCAGTGATGGTGTATTGGCTCAATCCAAGACCAAACACATCCTTTTTCATACTCTTAAGACGCTCAACACTAAGCTCGATTCCCATCTCAAAAAGGAAAAAGACGATACCCAACTCAGCCAATGTTTCTGTTGTGTGGATTCCGCTAATGACACCGAAACCATTTGGACCTAACAACATTCCCGAAGCGAGAAAACCTAGAATAGGTGATGTGCCAGCCATTTTGCACAGTGGGGTAATAAGTGCTGTAGCAAGAAGCAGGAACAATGTATCTGATTTGGGACCCTTCATGTATGAGTTCAAATCAACAATAGCCTCCCTGAATGTCTTTTTCGTCTCTTTGGACAATTCAGCCATACCCGAGTCTGCAGTGGCGGTTTTGGATCCACCACCTCGCATTTCATCCCATCGGTTCACAATTGTACGATCGATAGATACAGGTGAAGCATCTTGCTGGAAAGATTCTCCGCCATGTTGTTGTTCCTGAGAGTGTTGCTTGGAAAAGATTGCGCTCAGAATTTTGGATTTGGTGGTAGTAGCAGCGGCAGCACCTCCACCTCTTGCAAAGGCTGAGGCTACTGGCGCAGACGCACCCGTTGATGACGCTCCGTTGTTGATTAGCTCTGCGTTCTTACCCGTCGACATAAAAAAGAGAGTCGAGAAAGCTACAGCAAGGCCCATTAGCTTTTGTCTCATGCGTTCTCTCTTGGAGACATCATTATTCCCTCGGATTTTGTTGAACGTATTCTTTACTCTTCCTCGGAAACTCCTCCTCTCACCACTGCCGCTGCTGCTGGCTGCAGACATGGATAGCTCCATACTCCTGTATGAGTTAGGTGCGTAGTGAATCGGCCGCGATAATAATTGTCCATTATGTTGTACAGTCGGCATAGATTTCAAATGATTTGGCCTCGAAATTGACAAGGCCTCGACACAAGTCGATACAGCCAAGGCCACAACTACGACGGCTCCTGCTGTTCTTCCCGGCATCATTTTTAAGCGCACCACTAAGTTCTTCAACACTGGGTTGATATAACCACCCAATTATCTATGACCTACCGCTTCATTCAATTCAATTCGCGAAGCCGGAAGCGTGCGGAGTTGTCCCCAAGTGAATCTCGGC
>Ga0209652_1003518_pt1 | contig 11479 bp, 10 predicted proteins | sample SaaInl74LU_5_DNA_FD_184641 | JGI IMG/M metagenome (GOLD analysis project Ga0209652, IMG submission 184641) | Marine microbial communities from expanding oxygen minimum zones in the Saanich Inlet - ESP_74LU_5_DNA (SPAdes) (version 2) | ecosystem: Environmental > Aquatic > Marine > Intertidal zone...
AGCCTTTTCAAACTCTTTCCTGTGCTTGCATTTTGCAAATGGTTTCTTCAGACACATGATCTCCCACAACACCACACCAAATGAATATACATCCGCCTTCAGGTTGTAAGGCTTGTCAAAGAAAACTTCAGGTGCAGAAAATCTCGGGGTTCCAGCACCGTTCATCTCATACAAGTCTTCATATGCACCACCATACTCAGGCATAAACCTGGCGAGGCCAAAATCAAATAGTTTGAGATTGCCGAGCATGTCAAAGCCTACGTTGTCTGGTTTGAGATCATGAAATATGATTCCTTGAGAATGTAAGTGTTCAACAGCACCAGCAAGGGAAGAAGCAACGCGAATTCGATTGTCAAGAGATCCTGCATCATCTCCTTCCACTCCTGAATCTTTGTCGAGCTTGTCTAACGCCCCGCTGCTGCTGTGCCCGCTGATGCCAGTAGTGAAGCTGCTACTCAATGACTTGAGAGACCTTTTGGGATTGAAGGAGTTCTTCTCCTTTGCCCAAACTTCAATTCTATCCGACAAGGTGCTCTCAAGCCGTTCTAGGATGATAAAGAACGAAGACGCACCATCAAGAAAGGCGTCATGACGGTTCGCAATGACGCCGTGGATCTTGACGATGTTGGGATGAGATACGGCCGCCAACATCTCAGCTTCGTGAGCAATATCTTGAGCAGCTTCGATGAATAGATCTTCCTCTTCTGAATGTTCTAACTCGTCCTTGAGGCACTTCATCACATACTTGGCACCATAGTTCACGGACCGGACGGTTGCCTCTCTCCTCTCTAACTGCTCTTCGGTATATATGTCGGATTGATCTGGACGCAGATGAAAAGTTTGAATCTCATACACAAAAGAGAACGATCCAGATCCTACCCTTCGGCCGATAATGATCTCATCTCTCTCGAATGGTGCAATAAAGTCCAGCGGAGCTTGCCCATAGGCCTTGCAGAAGTCATCACTTGATCTCCGAGCGAGGTCATTAGCCTTTAGCCGCCTATTTTGGATGCTTGAATCCATGATATTTATATGTTTTGACCGGTGTGCTTAACTGCTCTTTGGCTTGTATGATGTTGCTGATTGATCAACTACTTGATGTCATTGGGTGGTGTCGTGGACAGTGAATCTCTCCTTTTATGAAGAGTGTAAGAACGAATGCTTCATGCTCGTCTTGTTTTGACGGCAGGGTTCTTAGTGCAGCGGTTTTGGACAGATGAGGCCTTCGTTCTCTCATTCAAAGTGTCTTGGAATTGTCATCTTGGTTTAGACTGCAAAGTACATTTTAGTACCGGAACTTTTTTCAGCCATTGAGGAATTAGTATGTCATTTTGCACCACGTCATTTTCATTGACTTTTTTTGCAAATACACGAGCGCGAATCATTGACGTACGTAGGTCTGATCGTAGAACATCTGTGAATCATGTTGCAGCTGCGCGAACTTTCCAGGAGGAGGTGCGTACCAGGGCAGGGAAACCCCGGGGGACTAGAATTTTGCTCTGCAGGAATTCAGGAAGGTACTGTGTCAATTATTATAAAGGGGGTATAAAATTGACGGTATCACTTCACTCCATGTTTATCTTCCCCTGATGTTAAGGGTAACCCTATTAAGCAAACACTAGAAATCGGACACAGGACAAAGGCGGACAGATCCCGCTTCCACCTCCGGCGCCCGCCCGGCGCGCCCGTCCACCGCAAGAGTCAAGAGTCCACAGTCCACAGCTGGACTGAAAAGATAAAATAAGCCACTAAACATGTATCATGTCACCACGAGGTTCCTCCAATAAGACCTAGAGGATAGCGAAAAGCAGCGTAATAATAAGGTATAACAAACAACTTCTTTCCTGGTAAGGCAGCTGACGCTAGTACTAGTAAACAACAATGCCGCCACCGCCTCCAAGCAAACTCAGAATAGACAATGATAGATTATCATCATCATCTCGCAAAAGAAGAAGTAACCACAGCATTGTTTCTCCTCGCACATTCTTGACTGGGATAGTTTTCGCTGCTTCTGGACTTTTGACACTGTCTATCTATCTAACCACTCGGTTAGACGGCCAATCACTTCCGACGTCACCGACAGCCTCTTCTTCCTCGTATGTCAAGGGCGATGCAACGGCAGCCATATCTGATGGGGAGAATGATGATGTCCGTCCAGTGATTTGTAACGAGCTGTTGAAAGATACAACAATTTGGGATCCAAGTAAGCTCAACATTGTTATTTTTCTTGCTCACTTTTATCTGAAACTTTCTTCTGTGCACCTCTCAGACATAACTTCTGTCGCTCAATCCTTTCAATAATATATAGATGAACGTGCTGAAAAAGATGAGATGAAACGATTTACAGCAACCGACCCACCATTTTGGATTGCATTACATAATCCGTCATTTGATAAAATGAGATGGGTGTCAATTAAGAAAAGTGGCGAGTACTATGAAAAAGGCGTGACGTCAATATTTCATGAGATCCTATCCACCTACGATTTGACGAAAGAACAACCTATCGCTCCGCTTGTAATAGACATAGGGATGAATATTGGCTGGTTTTCTCTATACTCTCGTGCTCATGGGCACGACGTGGCCGCGTTTGAGCCGAACCCCGTCATGTTCTTGCGCATGTGTGAATCTCTTGGGTACAATAAGTGGGGGGATAGTGATGATTCTGGTAACTCCGTGTCATTATGGAAGTATGGGCTAGGAGTTCAAAAAGGGTCGTTTAATCTTACAATAGGAAACAACCCAGGTGGTAGTTCCTTTTTTGGGGATCGATTGGCAAAAAAGTTTCGCAAGACGATTCCTGTGGAAGTAACAACGTTGGATACTGTTGCTGTGAAGCAGGGGTGGTTGGATCGTAAAGTATCTCTGATGAAAGTTGATGTAGAGGGGTTTGAACCGTATGTATTTGAAGGAGGCAAAAGGCTCCTTCGCGAGGGACACGTAGAGAATATATTTATGGAGAATTCAGTCACCGATATCGAAAGAGGTAAGTTTCCATGCTGACTATTGGTATGTTTCTAGTTCTAGTTGATTTTCATCATCCCACCCCCTCACTCTATACCTACTTGTACAGTTGGAGAGATGGTGGATCTATTGTACAGCGCAGGATTCAGAATGAAGGGCATTTTTACGGTCAATGGTGACCCTTATCATGAAGATTGGTGGCATACGTTCAACCCTGAGTTTGAGAAACGACACAGTGGTGTAATGGAGCCATCAGATCAAATGAAGTTTCTGGCCAAGGTGACTTGCAATATATGGTGGATTAATTCAAGGTATACCAAAGCTCAGTAAAAAGTGTTTTCTTTCCCAAATGGCCCTGGTGTTTGACATGAACGCTTAGATAATGGGCACCATTGCGGCTAAAAGTTGCATGTCAAACGAATGCAACTAATAAAACGTAAATGCATAAGATTGCCCTACTCAAATCCTGGCACCTGACAATATGTAAGACAGATTTTCTTGCCTATAAACTGTTCTATTTTCATGAAGTAATCCTAATTCTAAAATCTTGTCATATCTCTCCCAAAGACACTGTTCTTGATCCAATCGAATGTGACCAAAATTCTATTCTTTGTTGCTACCTGCTTGACCAAGTATACAGATCTCCATAATACAAATGCTACTGAACCCGAGTATGCAAACAAAGGAAACTCGCCGACCTGCACCTGCGACAGTGCCTCTCCGCCTCCTAAATATGCCAAGAGCCCCAAGTTCAAGAATGAGAACTTTGAAGCAACATCAAGCCCTCTGAGTTTGAGCCACTCTGTCAGCACTGGGTCGTAGAAGATGTCACATGGCGAAAGAGGCGTGCAGGGTAGTGCAGGTGGCGTGGTCTCCAGATCGTAGCCTCGACTCAACAGACGTGCTAAGTAAGCTCCTTGTTGACCGGCCACTTGCGCCGTCTGGGGAAGGAAGTCGTCGTCTTCCATACACGCTGCCGCATCACCAAGAACGAGGACGGATCCAAGCAAAGAAGGATCATTCATCTGCGGCCTTAACCATTTATCGACTTTGATGCGTCCATCTGCATTCCTGGCTACATCTGGGAGTTGATCCAACAACTGACTGACAAACGACACTGGAGCAGTCCCAGCGCACCAGACAGATAAACCAATAGGGAGCTCTGACTCAACTCTACCTTTCTCGCCTGTCTCTTTGTCAAATTTCTTCGTGCTTAGTTTTGCATAGCCGTCTTTCAATTCAGTAACTCTTGTGTTTAGGATAACTTCAACACCTTTTCTCCTCAAACTCTTCAGTGCTTCTTCTTGAAGTGGCTGCTCAAACTGAGGTACTAACGCTGATCCAGAATGGCAAAGCACCACTTTGATATTGTTTCTCAAACGCGGATAGCTTCCTTTATGTGGGCGAGTAATGTCCTCTGCCAAATCATACAGCTCCCCAGCCAATTCTACCCCCGTAGGGCCACCACCAACTATCAAGAAGGTACTTCGACGTGTTCGTTCCTCTTCGCGATCAGCTCCAGAGACATCCGGCCGAGATGCATACTCAAAGCACTCCCCTATGGCAGTGCGGAGCTTACGAGCATCATCACATGATTTCAATCGAAGTGAATTGGTCGCTCCTGGCACACCTTTGACATCGACCTTGCATCCAACAGCAACTACTAGATGGTCATATTCCAACTCAATCTCTGGCGGCTCGGTCTCTCCATATTGATCTAGTAAACTATTCAGTCTTACTGTCACTCTTTTCTTGCCTATATCAACACCTACAGCCTTGCCTTCAATATATTCTTCAATCATCCCATTCGCTGACCTTACTGCCTCTGTCATTGACCGATACTCGACTGTGCCTGTTGCCGCAGACGCGAGCATCGGTGTGAATACGAAATGATTGGAAGGGGAAACAACTATAATGCGCAGCTTGTTACAGTTCGCAACCTTCATAAGAGCATGAGCACCCCATCCGCTCCCGAGAACGACTACAGTCTTTCGTGTTAGCTCTTCTTCCGGCGTGATCTTGGCAGATCCATTCTCGTAGGGGATCCTTTGTAAGTGCTGAAATATGTCCTCTATCGTATCAAACGTTCGCTCTGCTAAAACAGAAAATGGTATATTCTCCTCATGTGAAAGATCAATCTGTTTGGTGAAATATTCCTTCACTCCGATTTCAGAGGAAAGAAGATTCAAAGCAGGATCTGATTCAATGAGCTCACTGTCATTCAGTACAAAGTCGTAATCATCTAGTGTATCTGATTGATACTCTTTGTATCTATTGTACCAAACCGAATGTGGCTGTTCCTCTCCCTCAGAGTTGTCTACATATAGTTTCATTTGGGTCAATGATGTTTTTGACGGCAGCAACATCTGATTGCTTCTTGCACAAAATGCATCCGTTGTTATGACGGCAGTACAATGGAGTAGCAGCAGCAGCAGTGCTTTAGCGAAGCCGCTTTCGCTTTCGAAAGGATGCATTTTCATTGTTGTCATTGATCAATCACCAAACACCAACTTGGATTTGGCCCAGCGATGCATCGATACAACACACTCTAGGCAGTGTTCGGTTCTCTCATCGGAGTAAACAAGAGAACCCGAACGCTGTTGTAAGAAGACATATAAGTAGGATGGTAGATGGTAGATGGGCGGCGAGAGATAAGATACACTACTGAACTGTGAACGAGCCCTCATACTACGGAAAGTGGTGTGAAGTTGTAATGGCGCGCTTCATCCTCCATCCATCCTCCAGCACGCGCTCATGACAACGACAATAGTAAAGCAAACAGTCGCAACTCAAATAATCATACTCTCATCTATCTTATTATCCAACAAAGTATCATTCAACATGAACACCCAATTAGTGTTGTTCTTATCATTGCTGATCTCGCTGACATCGGCCTACACAACCCCAAAGCCCAGCACTGCCAAGATTTCCCACCGTCGAGCTTTCCTCTCCACAATCGCATCAGGCGCCGCCTCAGCTTCAGCTTATCCCAACGATGCTTCCGCAGCTACCGACGACGACGGTGCATCAGTATCAAACTACATCCGTCAAGTCTTCGGTTCTCCCCTCGTCGGTGCTACTCCCAACACGCCTACAAAACCAATAGACACCGATGCGACATATGACACACGTGAGGCACGAAACAGAGCCTACGACGAAGCATTCCAACAGGATGCACGTGATCGAGATGCGTACTATGGACAAATGGCAATGAGGAAACGACAAGAGACGAACCAGAATGTGCAGCAATATAGAGAAAGTTTGGGACTGGATGGGAAAGGGGATGTGAGGATGAGGGTGGGGGAAGAGAGGGTGCAGGGGTTGGCGTCGTTGAGAGATTTAAAAGCTGATTATTTGTCATCATCTGAAGAGCAACAAGATGATAATGATTCTTCTCAAACTACTGCCGAAATACCAGCTGAATGAACAGGTATTATATATTGCAAATTTACTGACATATTTGAGAGGAAGGCCTGAAAAAAATCTTGTGTTTGTTCATCTTTTGTGCGAAGTAGTATTCCTGCTTGGCGGCCTCTATTTGCGAAAAAATAACCCAGAGATCCAAGCTCTGAATCCCTTCACCTCTGTATCCTCTGCTTGATCGTCTTCCATTTCGTTGGGAGTATTCTCGACTGCACTAGCCGCAGAGGTCACCTCTTCAATCTCTTGAACGTCCACCTTTTCAGATGATATATTATCAACAGTGACTTCTTTGGCAATAATCTCGACTACAGCGTTTGCCTCATTGACTTCGTCTTCCTTGCTATTAGTCACAAGAAGATCCTCAATCGTTCTAATCTTCTCTCGTATCATCTCTCGCACAGAATTGACATCATTGTTTACCAATGATTTCATTCCCTGTACAAACTTCCAAAGTGTGATGCTATTCTCAACATTGGAATCAGATTCATCATGATTGTTTGTTGGAACTACCTCTGCTTCCGTCCTCGATTTTTTCACCTGTTCCTCTTTACTCCATTTTGAAGCTAGAGAAGCATCTCTCCTAATTTGCATCGGTGATTGACGAGAGGTCTTGATATGTTTGCCATTCTGTTCGCGTTGCTCCTGTTCTTGTTCATTCGAAGAAGAAAGGTGGTGGTTTGATCCTTTATCATCTATACCAATTTGTTTCTCTAATGATTCTATTCTTTGGAGGAGTAATTTCATTGCAGGATCGATAGTAGCTTCAGCTTCACTCGGTGATTGGTTTGTAGTTGATGCAATTGCACTCTCACCATGTTGTGTTGGTGTCGATGTTGAAGTTGTAGAGTGTTCTTCTTGGTGTTGTTGTTGTTGTTGTTGTTGTTCGGTGGTATCATAATTATTATCATCATCTTCATCTTCCACGTCACGAGCCTTGCCAACTCGTTCTTCTACACCCCCAAGAAACAAATCATTCACTGCCATCTTCACTTTGTCAAACACTCCTCCACCTTCTAATACAAGAGCTGACGAAATACCCATGCCCTCCTTCTTTTTGTTATTGCTCTGTTCTTCTTGCCGCTGCGAATTATTATTGTCTCCTTTCGTACCATCACTAACTGCGGAGGAAGGACCCAATATCCTCGCACGTTCTTGTTCCTCCAACTTGGCATAATACTCCTTCATTTCATCCTGCATTGAATTCAAATAAATACCAATCAGTGCACCGGGTAACAATGCCAGGGCAATATTCCAAGCAAGCCATTGTCGATCCATCACCAGTCCACGACTTTGTTTCGCTTGATGGAATTGTTGTACGCGTGTTGCTACGCTACCTCCAATAATAGATGATGATGATGTAGTACCATCACCACCAGCATTTACTAATGAAGGAGAGGGAATCATCCCATCTGTAGCTTTATGTAACCAATTCTGAACAGTGACAAGATTGGATTGTACATTTTGTTTGATTTCTGATGGTAGACGTTCCCAATCTAATCCTACTTGCTCTTGTTGCTGCTGTAGATTTACTTGCTTCAATCGTTGTTGTTGTTGTTGTAGTTTTGATGATCCTTCCCCAACCACCTCCTCTTTTTTCAAGACATCTTCCTCTCCTCGAAATAATCGTTGAATTGTCTTGATATTCTTTTTAAAATTACTCCCAGCTGTATCACCAAGGTAATTGAGATTCGACCGTACATTTGTTCTAGCTTGTTGTAAGTAGGACATGGAATCTTTGTGTTGTTGTAGCCGATGACGGTGTAGATTGGATCGTTGTTTGGGTGTTAGGCGAAGGAGTTGTTTGCGAGTGAGTAGTTTGATATCATTTGTGGTGGTGGTGGTGGTGTTGAATAAGCTGGGATGAGGAGGGTTTGTATTTTTGGGATGGTTGGATGTGATTTGTAGCAGTGGTGAAAAGGATTGCTTCTTCCTCCTGTGACGACGTCGTCTCTTCGTACTGTTGTTTTCTGCAACAGTAGTAATTGCATTATTAGTATTGTTATTATTACTAGATGATCCAGAACTCCACCGAGGATGATTGTAAGTACTTGGATTTATTATCCTACATCTGGCAGAACGAGGTGATAATGTTAATGTCGATGACGAACAGATGAAATGACTATAATAATGCCGTGATCGCTTTCCAACGCGGCTGAGCTGCATCATCATTGCATAGCGCTGGGCTGTTTGGAACATGCTTGAAGATCAATTATGAGCAATTGCGTGGATGCCTGCAGTGTTTATATAAGTAACTTCATCTCGGTGCAGCCATAAACGCCTACTTACGCAGCCAACAGCCAATGCGAGTGAGAGTGAGAGGCTGACCGTAGAAAAAGAGAAGTACGTAAAGACATACTAATTCCGTCACCTCGGCCGAGCCACAGCCATCAATACTCCTTCACACACTTCTTATTCACATCATCATTGTCCAATCACGCCGGGCGCAGCAATAATAAGCTCCACGAGGTACAATAGGAGAGCAAGAACCAATAGCCTATAAGCAGAATGTGGACGCAAAACAAGATGACACTACCAATAATGATGATGGCATGCATATCTCATGTCCATCCTCTCTTCACAAGAAGGACAATGATGACAACTGCCTTTTCATTTTCATCCACCAATTCCGCCATCACTACAGCTACTCGAGGAGGCATCCGCAAACAACAACATCATCCATTCAGTACAACCACATCCTCCTCCTCCGAAGAAGAAGTATGGAACAGAGCCGCAGAAGAAATTGACCCCTACTCAGAAGAGGCAAAATTAAATCTATCCAACTTTTACAAACGACACAATATTGACAGTATCAAGGATGCTGAAAAAGATCACAAGAAACTATTGCGTTTAACGGAACAAGTGCTATCATGGAATCAACGTTTGAATCTCATTTCGAGGAAGGATTGTACTCCCGAGGTGGTGTATCATCGACATGTTTTGCCGAGTATTGCCTTGATGCCTCTGGTACTCAAGAGCAGTCATGATACTGATGATGATAACAACAACAACAACAACAACAGCCAACCATTGAAAATCGTAGATGTAGGAACAGGTGGTGGATTCCCCGGTCTCCCACTAGCACTACTCCTCCCCCACTGTGAATTCACACTAGTCGACTCCATACAAAAGAAACTTGTGGCAGTCTCCGAAATGGCAGCGGAATTAGATGTGGAGAATGTGCGTATTCATTGTGGACGATGTGAAGAAATGTATGCGGAGAGAGAAGGACGGATGGAACATTTGGGAAAGTATGATGTTTGTTTGGGGAGGAGTGTTACGGCGCTTCCGCGATTTTGTGCTTGGATGTATCCTTTGTTGAAGAAGCAACAGCAACAACAACAAGAGGATGGTGAGGAAGGAAGGTTGATTTACATTATTGGTGGAGAGCTTGAAGATGTGGTAGAGTCACGTATTCAAAGTGATACATACCTTGATGAATTGTTAGATCGTGAGGAAGGTACATCCGATAAGCGAGCATTGATCTTCATGGCAAACGATGTCGAAGAAATTGCCGTGGAGAGTGGAGAGGTTGATAAGATTGTGCGTAGTGCACCAGCCGGGACGGGAAAGAAGAGTAAAAAGAAGAAGAATCAACAGCAGAGGACGAATAAGGTGGCCAAGGGAGCATGGCAGAAGAGAGACAATTCTGTCAAGAAGGAACGTGGGTATGATGACTTTCAAAGATTTGAGTTCTAAAAGTAGTACAACCAAACCTAGGAGGTCTAGAGGCGGGAAAGTCTTTCTTGTAGTTGGCAATACGAGTATAATAATCCATGTTGAAGAATGTAACTAATACATACTGAAACTTAATAAGAATGGTGCAGCGACAAGACACACGTTTACAGAAATACATCGTCGTCACTAGCACTTGGAATCCCCTTCTTCGGCCCACTCATCACATTCCCATCTACATCAAACTCGACATCATCAAGTCCCCATTGACTAAATTCAGCAGGGAGTAATGTTCGATCTCTAACTGCACGAATAAATTCTGGTGCTTTCGGAGATCCCATCACTGTCTTGCCGACAACCACTCCGTCATATCCAACTGCCAACAACTTCTTCATTTGATCCGTGTTGGTAACTCCACCTCCTGCAATAGTGATTATCGGTCCTCCACTTCCTGGGAACATACCAGCCAACTTGACGGCCTGATCTGGAATCAACTCTCCTGTTATCCTATCCCTATTCGATACCATAATGTTGGTGGCCAGTGCATCCAGCGCAGCCTTGACCTCATTATACGTATGACATTCCACAATCACTTCCAATCCAATCATCGTTGCCAAGTTCAAAAAATTTTCCAGTGCGGGCCCCAATACACTTGCAATCAATACAATCCCATCAGCACCTGCCTCCTTGGCCAAACCAAGTTGTATCTCATCCACAACAATATCCTTCATTACCACAGCTGCCTCATTAGTCACACCTCGTACCGCCTTGACTGCTGATTTCAATTCACCAAGATCACCCCCATACGAATGATAATCCACATTGACAAATACCACATCCGCACCCAATCGTACCATCGCCTCAGCAACCAGCGATGCATCATCATACCTCGCAAATTGTTCTCTCGGATAACTCAAACTACGTCGTTTAATATCGACAATAAAACTTCCCCGTCTCATCGTCGCCTCTGCCAACCCATTCTCCAACATCTTCTCCTCTCGCTCCAATTGTTCCAGTGATTTTTCCTTTGCATCTGGATTGGCAGGATTGTAGGGATCATCGTAGACACGTCGTAATGCTGCGGCTAGGCGCTTTTGTTCAATCCCCTCTTGGGCATATCCCATGGCCATGCGGATAGGATCGGATAGGGAGGCGTGTTGTGCGTTGAGGCGTTTCATTTCGTATTCTTTGCGGTGGACTGCTCCGTAGATGTCTTCGGCGCCGTTTCTGCTGCTTTGGAGCTGTGATGATGATGATGTGATGGGTTCGTGATTTATGATATGTGAGCGTAAATGGTATTTAGTCGAGGGTGGTGCCAAGAAAGCGTTTGCAATGCATGCTAGAGTTAGTGTGAATAGCCATTGCGTCTTCTTCATTGTTGTCTGCTACCTATTGTCATGATATCTAAGCCATTGAATGGATG
>Ga0209652_1003519_pt1 | contig 11474 bp, 15 predicted proteins | sample SaaInl74LU_5_DNA_FD_184641 | JGI IMG/M metagenome (GOLD analysis project Ga0209652, IMG submission 184641) | Marine microbial communities from expanding oxygen minimum zones in the Saanich Inlet - ESP_74LU_5_DNA (SPAdes) (version 2) | ecosystem: Environmental > Aquatic > Marine > Intertidal zone...
ATAGGCTTTCGTGATCCCCATCATCATCATGTCATCATCGAAGAAAAGGACTGCTTCCACCGCTAGCCTCGACTCACCATGTTGGCTTCTTGAGGACGGACCAGATGATGATAATGCAGGCGGTAGGATCGGCAAGCGTTCATCTCCTCAAGAGAGAGTTCTACGAGACAAGAAGAATGATCCCAAGTATCTTCCCATCGATGCTCTCGTCGATAGAATGGTAGGTGTTCGAAAGGATCAAGATAGAGCTGAAACGAAAGAGTTGTGTTCCAAGTTGCTTGAAATTATTCAAGAGATGAAACGTGATGATGAAGATGATGATGATGATGCTTTGCCACGAAGCGTTACAGTCTGGTGACTCCATAAGTAGTAAGGTCCCCTGTAGGCTGGAGATGAAATGAAAGCTGGAATAATGTCGAGAAAGGCTCGCTGCTGCTGATACTTGGGATGAGAGGAGAGTGGAAGATTGTCTTTGGACTCTGTGAGATAACAACATATCTAACAGAGAGAAAGAGATAGATGACATAAACGAATTGCTTCAATTGGATTTGATGCATTCAGTAAATACATAGTTAATTGGTATAAAGCTGAAATGAACCGTACAATGGTAGAATATTGTAGGCTGTCTTGCAAAATCGTACAACCATCTAGAGATAGAGAGGACGTACCATAACTATGCACCTTCATCGGTGACTTCAACAAGGTCATCTGCAATAGAAAAGTAGCATCTTTTGAGCATAAGAAACCATCAATTCCAGTTCTTCGTTGTTGCGCTTGTTGGGACGATCGATAGCCCATTCTCAGTCCATACTTCTCTTGCATTCATCGACCGAGGACCCATTTTCGGCCCACCTTGGTTCGTTTTCCGCCTTCAGACTTCCACCACAACACAAAAAACATCAGACAACAACAGCACCATGATAAGACCATCCACCACCCTCCTCCTCCGCAAACTAATCACCCTCCCCCCCCTCTCACCAACCCACACCTCCTCCCGCATCCTCCGTCGCCTCGTTCCCACCTCCTCCCACGTCATCGAATACCAACCCGTCCTGATACTACAATGCTCTCCCGATTTAATTGCCGATCCCGCCATGCGAAAAAGTGAGGGGCATGAACCACGAATGTTGTTGGAGAGTTTGGAGGAGGGGACGGTTATTTGGAGAGAAGGGGTGGGGGATGAGGATGGGAAGTGGTATGATGTTGGTATGGTGATTGGAGAGATTGTGGAGGATGATGAGGAGGAGAGTGAGGGGGATGTGGAGGAGTGGACTTGGCAGGCGTATTTGGATGAACCAGATGATTAGTGATTATAGTCAACAAACATACATGATGACACACTTCATTTGGAATGAGGAAAGAGAAGTCACTGTAGTTGGATGAATGAGGGTTCTTGCGGGATGCAAAAACCTCCAGGATGCCAGAGACACAAGACGTGTTGCGTTTCTGAAATATAACTTTTCTGCTATCCTCATCATCACCTGAGATAGTGCCACGAGGAAGTTCTAAATGAATGGAGTAGATCTACATCGATTTCCTCGAAAGTCATTAGAGAGCAGACTAGTACTGCTGCTGATTGTTCAAATGGCTTTGTCCTGGTGAGCATGAGCGGTGTCTGCGTGAAGCAAGAATTTGTGTGAGAGGCATGAAATGGCGTACATCTCTTGGTATCTATCTGCACAAAGAACCTACTTGAATCATCTGGTCGCGTGTGTGCGTGAGGCAACGATTATATCAGGCAATTTTGCGCAAGAAATGGCGTCTCTTGGAAATCTTCCATCCAAGCAATCTAAACAAAGCAAAGCAATCTCCAGCTATTAGTGTACAGAACAGTCTTATTTCATCAGTTCAGGCAGCATTCTACAAAGCATTCAACAAGTTCAGGCAGCAACATATGATCTATTCATCCCCATAGTCATAGTCAAAATGATCTCCATTTGACTCAAATCTCTTCGTGGCATCGTTCAGGTCCATATCAGGTCCATAACAAACACATCACCCACTGGACTCAACCCTCCAGCATGTGCCATTGGAGCACCAGCGACAACATAACCCTCCGAAATTGCAACACTAGCCCCAAAAGCGTCACCGTCTACTACGTCATCCGTTTCTGTTGGCATGTCTCCATTCTCATTCCATTGATTATCTTCGTGGTAGAATATCTTGACCTTATTATACCCACCGACGACTAAGATATCATTGCTGTTTCCTTGGTCGTGGTCAATTGCGACAGCGGTACCGCCTGTGGTGAGAGAGCTATAGCCAAGGGGCACCCAGGCATTGGTGAAATCTTTCTCAAACACTTTCGGTGGTGCCACGAGAGCTCCTCCAACTGCAACAATTTCACGATGTATATCGCAATGTTGGCCATACTGACCTTCACTGGTACCCCCAGTGGAGATTGGAGCACCGTCATAGTCCCAGAAATCACCATCTCGATGAAATACTTGAGCGCCGCCCTTCTCGAAGGAGCCATGACCGGGCATTCCGACGATGATGGTATTGTGATAAATGGCAACAGATTCACCGAAATAGTCATGGGAGGATGGACTATCCGCAATAAGCTCCTCCTCAAAGTCCCATTCGTTACCATTGCGCACGTACACGTAGACAGATCCTGCCTTGATCCTGCCACTGTGATTCTCATGTGGGGCACCAACGATGACAGTGTTCCCAAATACGGCGACACTTTCTCCAAAGTTGCCCATTTTGTGACTTTGCAGAGGAGATCCTGATTTGGTAAAGGCTTCACCGGGCTCTGGTCGAGTGTAGACTTGGACTATTCCAATTCGGGGAGCACCAGCGACAATAATATTGCCATGAATGGCGACTGAGTATCCAAAGAGATCACCTTCTGCAACTCCTTCGGGTGTGGCAAGGTCTTGCTGGAGCTCCCACTCGCTGGAGGCACCTTGATAGAAGACGGAAACATATCCTTTGTTCTGCCAGGCAAGTTCGTCATCGGAAGGCGCACCAACTACAATCGTATTCTCGTCAATTGCAACGCTGCGTCCAAAGTAGTCGTAGGCTCGGTGTTGGCGGTCGTCAAGCTTTACCCATTCCTATGATACGTCGAACAAAGCAAAGGAGAGAAAGTGAGTAGGAGATAGTCAGACACTTTATCCAACGTGAAAGGGCATGTTTCAGTTTCCGTGAACTCACATATATCGGGAGGGGTGGCATGGTGGTAGTAGTTGCGTTACCACCGTCAATGTCTTTTAATGTCTTAGTCTCTTGTTCAAAGCCATTTCCATTGGTTGTACCACCATTCTCATCACCATAAGTATAATCATTATAACCATTCTCAGTGCTACCATTGCCATTGTTGTCACCACCATTTCCATTTGTACCACCATTACTGGTGTCAGTTCCAACATTGAAGATTGCGCAGATACCCGTGGTTCCTGCACAAGGTCCTCCATTACTCTTCATTTCTGGCTGATTCTGATTCTTGTTAATCATCTTCTTCAGCTGCTGCTTCTGTTTTTTCAGCTGTTTCTGCAGTTTAGTCCAACTGTCCGAGGCTGCCTGGATTGTCTTATCAAAAAGCCCTTGCCCTTGCTTCTTCTTCCTCCTCTTCTTGTTCTTCCTTCGCTTCTTCCTCATCTCATTTCTTTTCCTCATCTTCTTCTCCTTATTCTTCTGCTTGCGGGTTTTCAGGTAACGGCTTGGTGTTTCATCATCATCTTCTTCTTCTAACTTGTGTTGAGCAAATGTGGTGTAGGAGGACTCAACGGGCAAGATGTCCATGTGGCCACGAAGATAAGTGTGGGTCTCATCTGTGTAGAGAAAGATTGAAGAGATGGGTGAGCATCAGCTCTGAGCAGAAAAGGGAAAGAATCGCATACGAAGCTCACCTGTATTGACTGTTCTGAGCTGATCAAAAAATGCAATAGATGCTTCTGCTATGCTTGAGCTTCCAAGAGGATGAAGCCAGCGGACGAATCTGCGACTCGAGTCTAATGTAGCAAGTCTGTTCGTGCTGTCCTCCTCTTGTCCGGATGCAGCAGTGTAAACAATGAACGTAAGTAGTGTCACTTTTGTTATCATATTATTATTTTGTCGAGTTGGGTTGGGGTAAGATAAAGGAGTTTTGCATTGTATGATACCTATTCAGCTTGCTCATCTTTGTCTCCAGAGAAAAATGCCGCTCGCTTCTCATGTTGAGTGTTCTCATCATGCCCGGGCAGTATCTATCGTATGTCATAGAGAACCAGAACGCTAAACAGGTCCAACTAAAGTAGTGGTTCGTTCTTTGCTAATTGCTGAATGCTATAGACTCTAGTGAGACTATGCAAAGATAGGAAGACTTCTTAACAGGAGTTCTTGTCATACCATAAGTGCATGCAGCGACAATTTCTCCGGATAATTACGCTACGTGGATAGACACACTCACAGCTGTCATAAACCACTAGCTATCTTCCATCTATCTAGCTATCTACTACCACAACATCTTCTTCTTCATCAAGATTTGTTTTAATTGTTGAGAGGGCAGCTTGGACAAGACTTACATGGAGTAGTGAATATGCAAGAGCTCCATCTGAAACACTCAGCATAATAGCAGGGACAATTTTCGTTTGGAGCAAAGAGTGTCAACTTTGAATTATTATCTTTGAGTGGGCCAAACTAAATCCCTTTAAATCCAAACGAGGAATACAAAAACTCAATTGTCAAAAGTTGCAATGTCGCCATTGGAGCAAATCTCGCCCAAATTGGGATGAATCCTTTCCACAGACTAAGAATTCCCTCATTACGGACCGTCTTCACTAAGCAGTCAGTCATTCCGTCATACAATTTTGCATCAGTAGGTTGATTCATCAGTGCAGTTCTCACACGGTCAAACGGTGACACAGTTACAGTCATGAAGAAGCCAGCAAGGAAACTCGAGCAAAAGGCAGTCTTGGCACTGTTGCGTTGCCAGCCCGTAGTGTCCACCACATATCCTTTAGAGATGTCATATACTCCCATCTTTGTAGCATTCAGTGTAATAGCTCTCATAATGTTAACTTGCACACCACGGTAGAACCCTCCAATGCCCTGATCGCGGTACATTTTACCAACAAGAGACATCAATGGTAAACTTTCGCTTTTGTTGGTTTGACTGAGTGTTTTTAGGACATCAAATGGATTTCCAGCGACACTACCTACAGCACCGGTCAAAGCACCGGCGAGGAACTTCATGTGTGCAGGAGCATCAGGTGCACCTGCACCAATTGCATCTCTCACTGGGGCATACGCACCAAGACGAATTGCAGTGTAGCTACCTTCACGACAGTATGCCCAAGGGATGCCTTTCCAAAAAGCTGAAAGCCCTTCGTTACGCATGGTAGAGGAGCAGGTAGCGATAATGCCCTCATTAGACACTTGAACTCTAGTTTTGACAAGTTCAATGGGGTGGGTAAAGTTCACTGCAAACATGGCAGCTGTTCCGCCGAGAGCAGTGGATTGCAATAATGATGGCTTGTTCGATACTGACATGTTGATGTATGTTGATGGTGGATTTGAACGTCGTCTGCAATTCCAACCAGACAAAGCAGTTATAATCTTCTTACTACGGAACCTATCTTGATTTAACGACGGTGTTGAAATAGTCGGCAGCTACGCCGGCTCTGTACTTTTGCGAATCCGATCAATCAAAAAATAGTGGCATGGTTGGTGTCTGGGATGGGGGATGTTGAAGTTGTGGAAATGCAACTTTGGAGATGGTGTCGCATATTTAGGATGGCAGTCTTATTCCTCTGAAAATGAGAGCCCAAAACGTGAAGGCAAGCGAAGCGAAGCAAGACCTACGGCCGATGGGGAGGAGGACAAGTTCAGCGCTGCCTCTTAGGAAAGGATGGTATGCTACCACTATGAGAACACCACAGAAGCCATTTCACGCCCAGCTTCGTTTGAGTTCTGTTCGCAAGTTGAAAATGTCACTCATGGAACGAGAAGCGAAATGGAAAGATGTTCAGTACAAATTTGTCCGTCTTTTCTTAGCTCAAAAAGGCTCTGCACAAAACAAGTATTTGCATACACTGCATCCAATACAACTCCGCAAGAATGATGATATTCACAGCTATACTGCTCCCAATACTCTTTGTATCGGCGCAGTATGAGAACAACACTGCACTCTCGAGTCGAGGTCAAGGTTTCGGACCTGCTAATTCTACTGAGGTTTCTCCAATGAGAGTAGCAGCAGCAGATCACTTTAATCTTCGAGGTTACATTCCGCCTGCCGCTTCTACCGATCTGCTTCCTCCTAATTCTAAACCTTTCAATATTTCAGCCTTCAAAGCAAAAGAAGAAGAAGAAGAAGAAGAAGATACATCGCAATTGGACCGAGGCTTGAGACGCAGGAAGAACAAGAAGAAAAACAAGAAGAAGAACACGAAGAAAAACAAGAACAGAAACAAGGCTGGTAAGAAAAGAAATCGAAATGGTAACAAAAAGGTGAAGAAAAACAAGAAGAAGGGTAAGAGTAATAAATCAAGTAAGAGGAGTAAGAGTAAGAATGGTAAAAGGTAAGTACAAGTAGCTTAGATGTACTCTTCTGGCATCATCTGCACCGGCCTTTAATAACCTACCTATTTTTCTTGCCATTCACATCTTTATCAGCGATGCAAAACACGGAAACGGATCAAACGGACACGGTGACGAAGGACATGCTTCAGATGCAGAACACGGAAACGGATCAAACGGACACGATGATGAAGGACATGCTTCAGAGGCTGAGCACGGAAATGGATCAAACGGACACGATGGTAATGAAGGACATGCTTCTGATACGGAAGCAGAGACAGAGCACGGAAATGGAAATGGATCAAACGGACATGATGGTAATGAAGGTGAAGGGCATGCTTCCAAGTCTACCAAAAGTGCCACGGAAGCAGACGCAGAGCAAGGAAGTGGATCAAAGAGTTCCAAGCAGCTGAGGAAAGGAAAGTCGCAAAAGGAAGAGGACGAAGTAGTTCCGGTAGTTCCTCCGGTTGCTGAAACTGAAAATGGGGAAAATCATATTCACCGCCGAGGTATGTTGAAGTATGTTCTTGCAGCATAACTTGTACAGGTATTTGCTGCCTGAAAACTGTACTTGGATTATTAGCTTAACATTTAGATAAGTAGATGATTGACATTTACGTTTGATTTCAAACTCAGCTGAAAACACTCGAACAAGGAGATATCAATCGATGGAACAGCCGGATGAAGAGAAGCAAGAAAGCGTGTCTGCAAAACTTTTCTCTTGCTATGGCTATGACATGAATAATAACCTTCAAGCTCAGACTCTGAAGGTATTATATGTCCAATACATGCGTATTTATGCAAATTTGCCTGTCACCATTCATTCCTCAACTCGGGCACACTCATTTTACAGAGGAGGAGGAGGAGGAGGAGGAGGAGTGCGATGCTAATAGTATTAGTATCGTATCATTTATCATTTTGAACAAAGACCCTCTTTCTTTGCATTTTAAGATGCACATCTCAAATTCAAATACCTCGCTTTCAGCGAGTTTGGAACGTTTGTTGTCATGCATTCAGATCAGCAAATCAGCAAAGAAACAGCGATGATAATAAACAGAAGAACAACATAACACATGCTGTAACAACAAACACATCGTACCATACAAACTAAACACGAAGAATATCAAGATGAAGCCTCCTTTAACCTTGGTAATGGTCCTCATCACGGCAATGTCATCGGTTGTCATTCAGACCGAAGCGGCAACAAGAGCTTCTGCTGCTGTGTATGGGTACTGTATGGGCTGCACAGAGTGGAAGGAGAAGAATGATAACTTCTTGCCGGCCGCTGTCAAGACTACGCCATCTGTTGCAACGTACAGGTCAGACTTTATCCCGTGGCCAACGACAGCCTCACTTCGATTTTTGTCAGCTCCTCCTGCCGTCGTCCCAATATCCAAAGAAAAGAACAGGGTAGTAGACTTTCGCGCACCAAGCATGCCGTTGGTGACGACGAAATGCTTGGCTTCATCTAGTCCTGCTCCTCAAAAAGATCAATTGTTGGAATCCGACTTGCCCAATCAGCAATATGAGGAAGAGTCCTTCTTGCTGCTATATGTTCTCGTTGTGGCAGTTGCTGCATGTTTTCTTACATATGCAGAAAAAGAAGACAAACTCTCCTCCTCCAGTGATGAGGAGGACTTTGATATGATTGAACTAGCTCCTACCATTGACGATGAGGATGAACACGAAGACATTTCTGAGGTGCGAACTATGGAGACCAAATCAAGGAGTATACTAGTAGGATCCTTCTCCAGTGAAGGCAAGTGTGTTATGAGCAAGCAAAAGGCTGAAAAACGAGTCCACTTTCAAGATTTGCCACCACAAGAGGAAGATTCCACGTCACAAAGAACCATTTTCTTTTCACCAAAAGCTTCCATCCCTACTCCGTATGACGACAGCAACGATTCAATGCCTTTACGGTACACTTGCAACAACAACAATTTCCAAGACATGGTTTCAGTTGAGATTCTGAAATTACTTCTTGATGATCCTGTAGAAAAGAGTGATACATCAGCAGTGATGCCAAACAACTTTGCAGCTGCAGCTACCGAGAATAAGGAGGAAGAATCTCAAGATGTAGTCGAGGCCTCATCCACTACGCCGAAAGAATCGGATGAGAATGAGACTAGTAGTGCTGATTCAAGCATGATGAGTGAGTATGAAGACTTTCTTTTCCAGGTCAGGCATAGTTTGCAGTAATATCTTCGTTTGTTGTGGCCATCAAGAGTTTTTGGGAATATTACATGTCAAGATGTTTCATATTTATTATTTGTACACAGTGCTTAAATGTTACTTAATCAAAAAATCAGTTCAAGCGTTTTTTCGTTTCATTCAGTGTGAGTGCCAAGAAACACCTATCTTCTGGTATTTGACAATCCATCCACCATTAGCTGTGTCAGCTCATTCACAGCATCTACATGGACCCAGTGACCTGCATTTTCCAGCTTGTGCATGTGAAACGAATCTCCATATGTTGGTATGGATCGCAAGCTGGACACAATATCATCCTTCCATTCCTTGTTCCGTCCTGCCATGACCAACTGGATTGTCGAGTCTAAAGCTCTACCACTACTACCGCTCGTAATTTCATGAATCATTGTATCAAAATTCTGATCAGCAAAGTTGTCAACAAGTTCATTGGCAATGTCTAAATCAAAGACCCAGTCGTGTTCCCCACTCTTCCCCTTGAGATTACTCGCTATCCACATTGCAATTGCCTTATTCATTTTGTATTCACTCATTAAAGTGTCTGTAAGACTAGATTTGCATGCTATAGGCAATGGTATAGATGATATCGCTTTGAGAACGTGATGCACAGAGGGATCCGGTGTGCCTGGAACAGAATCAAGAATCCACGTTTGTTGAGGAGTTTGAATGTCATGATCCTGTTGTTGCAATGTGTGGGTATATTGTAATGCAATCCGTCCACCAAGACTATGCCCACAAATCGCCGTTGGACTATTCTCACCGACTAATCCCAGTGGTTTCAAAGTATGAAAAATATCCTCCACACAAGAATGAAAATTGTGTGGTTGTACATGCTGTTGTGACCCGCTGCTGCCTCCATGCCCTCGGACATCTAACAAGAGAGCAGATAAATTAGGTAATTGTCGTGTTAATTTCTTGGCAGGTGTGCGTAAATTCTTGGCATTGCCCAAGAGACCATGAAGGAAGACAATTGTTTGTTTGTCTTGATTGATAATATCGTGTGGTGACGATGAAACTTTGCCGTCTGTGATGATCTCATATGCCAGCTTGGGAGTTGAGGTTGATGAAATTGAACAACGATGGTAGCGGTCGTAGAGGGAGAGGCCAGCAGTAGAAACGCATCGTTGGTGCTTTGATGCAGCTGCTGTGATCCGGGGGGCAAGCAGCGACATGGTGAAACAATTTTGAGAGATGAGTTTGGAATACTTAGGTTTGGAGTTTGGTTGAGGGGTCATAGAGTATTTGGATACGCACGTGGAAAGAGTAGGCCTCCTTCCCGCCCCGGCTGAGCTCCTCTCAAATAAACTCTCAACACCTGCAACAAGCATTGTTGTCATTGTTATCAAAGATTATTAGGAATAATTAGATTAAGTTCAATATATTTAGTACACTACATATAAGACACACATCATTAGATCACTTCTGTTCAACTTTTTTTCTTCACAGATCTTACATATGGCTCCACCATTCTCATATTGACTTGAACCAGCCGTCAATATCTCCAAACTCCGAGTCAGCCCTGCTTGGATCTTCTAATAACTCATTTGTCAGTCCTTGTAAGGCAGTTGCGGCACTCTTGGTACAATGATGATCTTGTCCATGCACCCGACGACTAGTTGCTACCAAGTTCGCCAGTAACTTTTCAGCTTCGATGTGTCTATCAGAACTGTGAAGGGCTTTGGCAAGAGCAACACCAGCATCGATGGTGAGGGTCGTTTCCCTGCCGCTGTTGGCTAATGTCTCTTCATACCGACTTCGAAGGGAGTCTACGTCACTTGATGCATTGCTACAATTCAGCTTGATCTCGATGTCCGCAATATCTCTTACGGAAGAATCGCTATCATCGTCAGCGTCTTGAAGTAGATTTCTGGCCGTTTCCAGATATGCTTTTGACTTCTTAAGACTGCCACTACTGCCGTAAAAGCATCCAAGTGCATAATAAGTCCTGGCCTTCATGACACTGTCCATTCCATCCATGAGAAACATCAATTTGGAACAGATAACTTGTCCTTCCGAGGTGCCTGCACTATTAGATCCTGCGGAAAGAACAAATAATCTGTCTACAAGAGCAACAATACGTAAATAGGATGCTCGAGGTGTTCCATCATGAAGCTTTCTTTCCACAAATGACACCATCGCCTTGGAAAGATCGCATTGGACATCATTTTGATACTCTTGATTGCAGTTGGGGCAAAATTTAAAGTATCTGCAGACGTTGTTAAAGTTATGGTTGCTGCTTCCATAACCCTGACGGCCCTTGTGCTCGGCATAGTGGACGATGCACGAGATGTGAGCGTAGCCGGAGGTGCCGCGACAGGAACAATTTCTGATCAGCGGCTTGCCTGACGTATCTGATCCTTCTTCCAGACATAGCCAGCAGCTCGGGCAGTCGGCAGAAGAAGTGGTACCTTCGGATTTGATGGCGTCGGAGGTCCTCTGTAATGTGGACGATGATGATAACACGGTGCTGCATGTGGAAGATGTGGCCACGGAGCGCTCACATGATGTGGTGGAGTGCTCACAAGAAGAGATGGTCGGCGGCTCAGTCATCATCTCCTCTTCTTCACGTTCCGAGCGACGACGTAATCTACCAAAGAATAATTTCAACTGCATAGTCGTGGCCATTGCCAAAGTATTAACGATAGGTGGCAGTGCGTGTTATGAATTAATTTATGGAAGTAGCATGCTGCCGGGAGACAAGGCAGAAGAAACACCACGCGATAAGTCGGTTCGCAGCCGCTCAACACTGCTCAAATGGCTGG
>Ga0209652_1003521_pt1 | contig 11470 bp, 10 predicted proteins | sample SaaInl74LU_5_DNA_FD_184641 | JGI IMG/M metagenome (GOLD analysis project Ga0209652, IMG submission 184641) | Marine microbial communities from expanding oxygen minimum zones in the Saanich Inlet - ESP_74LU_5_DNA (SPAdes) (version 2) | ecosystem: Environmental > Aquatic > Marine > Intertidal zone...
GTTCCAACGGTTCATCGAGATCTGGACAGGGACCCCGTCGCTTTATGTGATCATCATCATCTTTGCGATTCTGGGGCGAAGTTTCTGGCTGCTTGTATTCTTGACAGTGCTGTTTGGATGGCCAGCCCTCGTGGGGGTTGTCCGCGCGGAATTTCTGCGGGCGCGCAACTTTGAATATGTCCGGGCGGCCCGGGCGCTTGGGGTGTCGAACGCGACGATCATGTTCCGGCACATGCTGCCCAACGCAATGGTGGCGACAGTCACGATGTTGCCCTTCCTGGTGACCGGGGGGATCGCGACGCTGGCCTCCTTGGACTTCCTTGGGTTTGGCCTGCCATCATCCGCCCCTTCGCTGGGGGAACTTACGCTACAGGCCAAGCAGAACCTGCAAGCGCCTTGGCTCGGTTTCACGGCCTTCTTCACCTTTGCGATCATGCTGTCGCTTCTGGTGTTCATCTTTGAAGGGGTCCGCGACGCTTTCGATCCCAGAAAGACCTTCTCATGAGCCAGGAATTTTCGCGAAAATTCCCGTGCGGGCCGGGCGGGCCAAAGACTCTTGGCCAAGAGTCTTTTTGCGCGGATGAGGCCCAGGCATGACAATTCTGGATGTGCGTGACCTGCGGGTCCGGTTCCGTCAGGACGGCAGCTATGTCGATGCCGTGCGCGGCGTCTCCTTTACCGTGAACCGTGGTGAGACTGTGGCCCTTGTCGGGGAAAGCGGATCGGGCAAGTCGGTGACGGCCCTTTCTGCAGTACGCTTGCTTGGCGACAGCGCCGAAGTGTCCGGCAAGGTTAGCTACGACGGCAAGGACATGGCCACGGCCACCGAGGCAGAGTTGCGCCGGGTTCGGGGCAACGACATCAGCTTTATCTTCCAGGAGCCGATGACATCGCTCAACCCGCTTCACACCCTCGAACGTCAGTTGACCGAGGTGATCGAGTTGCACCAGGGCGTGCGGGGTACGGCGGTGCGCGAGCGTATCCTGTTTCTGCTTAACCGGGTCGGGTTTCGCGATCCCGAGGACCGGCTTGGCGCCTATCCGCACCAGCTGTCCGGTGGGCAGCGCCAGCGCGTCATGATCGCCATGGCCCTAGCCAATGGTCCGCAGTTGTTGATTGCGGATGAGCCGACGACAGCTTTGGACGTGACAATTCAGGCGCAGATCCTTGACCTTCTGGCTGACATCAAGACGAAAGAACAGATGTCGATGTTGTTCATCACCCATGACCTGACGATCGTTCGAAAGATCGCTGACCGGGTCTGTGTGATGAAGGACGGCGAGATCGTCGAACATGGCCCGACAGCCGAGATTTTTGCTAATCCCGGTCATCCCTACACCCGAATGTTGCTAGAGGCGGAATCGACCGGACACCCTGCGCCAGTGCCTGCCGGTGCCCAAACGGTAGCCGAGACCAAGGACCTCAAGATTTGGTTCCCGATCCATCGTGGCCTGCTCAAGCGCACCGTGGGCTACGTCAAGGCGGTCAATGCGGCCAGCTTTACGGTCCGTGCGGGTGAAACGGTGGGGATCGTTGGGGAAAGCGGGTCGGGCAAGACGACGCTGGCCCTCGCCATCATGCGCCTTCTGGCGTCCGAAGGGCCGATCACAGTGTTGGGCCAGCGGCTAGACGGGCTGAGCCAGCGCCAGATCCGTCCGATCCGCAAGGATATGCAGATCGTCTTTCAGGACCCGTTCGGCAGCCTTAGCCCCCGAATGACTGTCGAACAGATCATTGCCGAAGGGCTTGGCGTTCATGGCGTCGAAAAGGGGCGCAGCAGTCGTGAACAAGTGGCCGAGATCATGACAGAGGTCGGCCTCGACCCGACCATGATGGACCGCTATCCGCACGAGTTTTCGGGTGGGCAGCGTCAGCGTATCGCCATTGCCCGCGCGCTGATTCTCAAACCTCGCCTGATGGTGCTGGACGAGCCGACATCCGCTCTCGACATGACTGTTCAGGTGCAGATCGTTGAACTGCTGCGGGCGCTTCAGGTGAAATTCGGGCTGGCCTACATCTTTATCAGCCATGACCTGAAGGTTGTCCGTGCCCTTAGTCATAAGGTCATGGTCATGCGGAACGGTGACGTGGTCGAGGCGGGGGATGCCGCAGCGATTTTTGATGCGCCCAAAACGGACTATACACGGGCGCTTATGGCCGCCGCCTTTGAAGGGCGTGCGGTGCCAGCGGCCGAATAGGCCTCTGGCCCCTTAGCTTTCGTCGGTACCGATCATGAAGCAGGTCGTCCCACGGGCCTGGAGCCTGCGGCAGGCAAGGTCTGCGCCTTCGCGCGACAATCCCATGAAGTTGGCGTCGAAGCCGCCAGAGCGCTGCAGGATACGGCGTAGCGCACCGTCCAGCGAACTTGCCTCGGTCAGTGCGACCTGGATCAGGACCCGTTCGGCTTCGTAGCGGGAATTGTAGCGACCGACGTTAATGCCCCAGTAGCGACCGCCAGAGGTCGAGATGCGGGTGACAACTTCGGGTTCAGCCGATGGTGACACCTCGGACGGTGCAATGTCTTCGGCTGTCATGATGATGGCGGTGGGCCGTACCTCCGGCAACGTGCTGAGGCTGGCCGGGGCAAGGGCTGTTGCTTTGGCAAGGACCAGTTCCGTCGGCTCGGCTGTTGCTGCTTCGGCGACGTCGACTGCGATGGCGGTGGCCTCGGGTTCCGGGGCGGGTGCCACTATAGCGGCGACTTCGACTGCGGCTTCGGCTGGTACGGTCGTGGCGGGGGCTAAGGCAAGGGCGAGGGCGTCGTCGATTGCACTGGGGGCAGCGGCGACAAGGACCGGTTCCTCGATGATCTGTGCGGGACGTGCCACCGGGCGCAGGCTGCGTTGGACCAGACCAGATACACGGATGGTGCGGGCTGCCGGTCCAGACTGCCCTGGTCCGGTCGCGACGAGTGCTGCGGCGGGCGGATTGGGATTGTAGACAGGTGGGGCAGGGGCCCTGACGGTCGCCCGCCTTGGCGCCTCGGCAAAGCCCAGGTCCAGCAACTCTGCCACCCTTGCGTTGCGGTTCGCGGTCGACGTTCCGCCAAAGACGGTTGCGATGATCCGAACCTGCCCCCGTTCGGCCGATGCAACAAGATTATAGCCGGCCGCGTTGGTGAATCCTGTCTTGATCCCGTCCGCGCCCGGATAGGCATCCAGAAAGCGGCGGTTGGTGTTGTTGACCTGGGCAATGCCAGCATCGGCAGAACGCCGCGAGAAGAGGTTGTAGTACTGGGGAAAGTCATAGATCAGGTGCCGCCCCAGCACCGTCATGTCCCGCGCTGTGGACAGGTGGCCCGAGGCCGTCAGCCCGTGCATGTTGACAAAGCTGGTCCGTGACATGCCCATCGCGGCGGCTGTCGCATTCATCCGACGGGCAAACGCCTCTTGCGAGCCGCTGATTGCGATCCCGATTGAGGTGGCGGCATCGTTGGCCGATTTCACCGCGGCCGCCCGGATCAAGTAACGCAGACGGATGGTCTGTCCGGCCCGGAGGCCCAGTTTTGACGGAGGCTCATTGGCGGCGGCCTGAGTGATGCGTACTTCGGTGTCTAGCGTGATCTCGCCCCGCTGGATCGCCTGAAACGCGATATAGAGGGTCATCATCTTGGTAAGCGAAGCCGGATGCAGCCGCGTATCGGCATTCTGGCTGTGGTAGACCTCCCCGGTTCGGGCATCCATCACCAGCGCCGCGTAAGGGGCCGATTTGCCAGAAGTCGGGGCCAAAGCCGCAACCACAAGCATGAATAGCATCATCAGCCCTAGACGGGCCGTCTGTCCCAGACGACGTGTCACGTTGCTAGCCCTTTTACTGCCTCATGGTGCCAGGTTTTTGCGGCACCTTATTGATTTGTCGAAATGCTAACACGAATGATCGAGTCAGAAAATACCCTAAACTCAACTACTTTCGGCCTGTTTTTCATGCTCAAAAGCAAAATGTAGGGCTGGATCGTATGGCCAGATCAAGATGAAGCAATGTGGCAAGAATAAGGCGGCGCTAAACGAGTTCATCGTATAGTTGCAAAAGATCTCCAAGGTTCGGGATACTGCGAAACCTTGGGTGCTGCGTCGGGGCCTCGGCCCTCTCATACTCCCACGTCAATTCATGCGGAACGTGGACACCCCAGCCGCCGGCCTCGAGTGCCGGAAGAACATCTGACTTGAGCGAGTTGCCAACCATCATGGCGGGACCCGGACCAAATTGGCCAAAGATGCGGCTGTAGACTGGCGCAGTCTTGTCGCTCACGATTTCGACGCCTTCAAACAGATCGCCCAGGCCCGATTGTGCCAATTTGCGCTCTTGGTCCAACAGATCGCCTTTGGTGATCAGGACGATCCGGGCACGATCGGCCAGCGCAGTCACGGCCTCTTTTGCGTTGGGCAGCAGTTCGATGGGGTGCGACAACATCTCTTGCCCAGCTGCGACGAGTTCGGCGATGACACTGGCTGGCACCTTTGCTTCCGTCACCTCGATGGCTGTCTCGATCATCGAAAGGACAAAGCCCTTTACGCCAAAGCCATATTGGCCAAGGTTTCGACGCTCGGCCGCCAGCAGGTGTTGGTGAAGGTGTTCCGGGGCGTGATAGTCGGCCAAAAGCTCGGCAAAACGCTCTTGGGTGATACGGAAGGTGCGCTCGTTGTGCCAAAGCGTGTCGTCCGCATCGAAACCGATTGTCCACCGGGTCTGGGCCGTCATCTTGTCTCCTTTTCAACAGGGTCTTTTCATGCGGTCATGCAGGCTTATATAAAGCGGCCAAGCCAAAGCTCCCAACGGACTGCCTGATAACCCTATGCTCGCCGATTTCTACATGATGGCCGACAAGGAAGATGGCGACAACGATGTCGGCGTCAAGCTTGAGACGCGCCCAAAGACGCAGCGGCCGCCGCTGTATAAGGTATTGATCCTGAACGATGATTACACTCCGATGGAGTTTGTGGTCCATGTTCTGGAGAGGTTCTTTGGCATGACGCATGCCCAGGCGTTCGAGCTTATGCTGACCGTCCACAAAAAGGGAATCGCCGTGGTTGGCGTGTTCAGCCACGAAATTGCGGAGACAAAAGTTGCTCTTGTGATGGACTTTGCACAGCGGCATCAGCACCCGCTCCAGTGCACCATGGAAAAGGAATAGGGACCTGAGGGTCCTGACCTGATGTCACAGTCCCGCCTGTCATTGGCCCTTGAACAGGGTCTTGTCTCGCAGCCAGAAGGCGGTGTGGCGGTTCTGCGTCCGCCGATGGGCTATGACCTGTCTGCCTTCGACAAAGAACAGGTGCACGTGAGCCACAGCTTTCGGCCCGACCACGATTACTGGCGGGACATGGGCTATGCCACCGGGACCAGCGCCGAACCTGCGGGATTGGCCGTCGTAGTTATCCCACGGTCCAAGGCCCTGGCCCGCGCCCTTGTGGCGGAGGCTGCCGGGCTCGCCCCGTTGGTGGTAATCGACGGGCAAAAGACCGATGGCGTCGACAGCCTGTTCAAGGACATTCGCAAAAAGGTCGGCGAGCTGGCCTCGATCACAAAATCGCATGGGCGGCTGTTCGCCATCCAATCCGCATCTATGGATCTTTCGGCTTGGGCTGAACCCGAGCCGATCAGGGGACCGGATGGCTTTATCACCCGAGCAGGGGTGTTTTCAGAAGGTGGCGTCGACCGGGGCTCTGCCCTGCTGGCCGCGACATTGCCGGCCAAGTTGCCCGGCCGGGTAGCAGACCTGGGTGCAGGCTGGGGTTACCTGTCCGCCGCTATCCTCAAATGCGACGGCGTGACCCATCTGGACCTGATCGAGGCCGAGGCCATGTCGCTGGATTGCGCCCGGCAGAACATCCCGGATCCGCGGGCTGGGTTTCACTGGGCAGATGCCACGCGCTGGACCCCGGACGTGAAATACGGCGCTGTTGTCTGTAACCCGCCTTTCCACGTCGGGCGCAATGCCGATACGTCTCTAGGCAGGAGCTTTATTGCCGCCGCAGCCGGCATGCTTAACCCCGGCGGCCAACTCTGGCTTGTCGCCAATCGCCACCTGCCCTACGAGACCACCCTTCGCGAGCGATTTGTGAAGGTCGAGGAAGTGTCGGGCGATTCTGCCTTCAAGGTCTTTCACGCGGTGCGACCACGCAAATGACATCGGTCTGGCCCTAGGCCGGCCCCGAGTTCAGGAGTATCCCATGTCCTTTTCCATTGCCGGCAAGACCGCGATCGTGACCGGAGCGGCCCATGGTGTTGGCCTGGCCATTGCGCGTCACTTTGTCGACCAGGGTGCCAACGTTGTCTTTGCGGATCGCGACGAAGCAGCGTTGGAACGGGAAGTCGGCCAACTTGCCGGTGAGGAGGGCCCAGTTCGCATTTTTGCCGGTGACCTGCGGGAAAAGCTGACGATCACCAACCTGTTGTCCCTGACCCATGACGCTTTTGATCGAATCGACATTCTCGTGAATGCCTCGCGTCAGGTGATGACGACTGATCCATTCGATCCCGATGACGATTCGGTATCGCTCCTGCTGCAACAGAACATGATGACGGCCCTCAAGCTGAGCCAGGCGACAGCCAAACGTATGATCAAGCAGGCCGATCCGGATGGCGATGGGCCTGTCGGTTCGATCATCAACCTGTCCTCGATCGCTGCACGGCGCGCCCACCCTGACTTGTTGGGCTATTCCATCAGCTCCGCCGCCCTTGACCAGATGACCCGCGCACTGGCCGTCGCCCTTGCGCCAAAGCGTATCCGGGTCAATGCCGTGGCCTTTGGCAGCGTGATGAGCGCCAGTCTGAAGGGGGCGTTGAAAGAGCAGGATGGCATGCGCGCTGAGATCTTGGAGCATACGCCACTCAGCCGCATCGCCAGCCCTGGCGAGGTGTCCGACGCTGTGCAATACCTAGCCTCGGACGCGTCAGGCTTTGTTACCGGGCAGATCATCACTGTCGATGGTGGCCGGACCCTGATCGATCCGGCCTGCGTCGCGGCGCACTGACCCCTATTCGGGGTAGGCGACGGCGCATTGCTGGATTGCGGCCTGCGAGGATCGCTCCAGCTGTGATTCACGCTCTAGCAGAGAGTTGAGCTTGGCCTGCTCTGCATTCAGGTCGATGGCGACGGGTACATCGCGAGTGACCGTCGTAGTGTTGTCGCACTGGAAAGTGAAAGTGCTGCCGTCCTCGTTCTTGCCGGTGCAGGTGCGCCGGACGACTTGTTCTTCACTGACTTGTTGGATCGCATATCCCCGGGCAAGGTTGCCTTGGGTCTCGTTCACCAAGCCACCGATGACGCGCAGATCCCGGGTAACCTGGCTGATACATTGCTCTTGCGGCGAAGCACAGGCTGCGGCGAGCAAGGGAAGAAGAAGGAGGGCGCGGCGCATGGCGATTTCCTTTGGTGATCTCAAGGTATGGTGGTCGGCCTAAGCAAACAGTGCTAGGACCGAATGATAGTCAATAGCAAGGGACGGATGCCGATGACGGCGGTTGGATTTGAGACGGAAAAGGCCAGGGCGGCCGCGTGGTTCCGGAGTCTGCGAAATGAGATTGTCGCGGCATTTGAAGGGCTTGAAGACAGCCAGACCGACGGCCCGACCGCCGCCTTGCCTGTCGGCCGTTTCGAGGTTTCCGAGACCAAACGTTCTGCCGATGATGGCAGCGATGCCGGTGGTGGCCTGATGAGCGTCATGCGTGGTGGACGGGTATTTGAGAAGGTCGGGGTCAACATCTCGACCGTTTATGGAACGCTGGGTGAACGGGCCCAAAAGGCGATGGCTGCGCGTGGAGTGCCCGGCATGGCCGAGGATCCCAGGTTCTGGGCGTCCGGCATCTCGCTTGTGGCGCATATGCAGAATCCGCATGCCCCGGCGGTCCACATGAACACCCGCATGTTCTGGACACCGGGTGCGTGGTGGTTCGGGGGCGGATCGGATCTGAACCCTTGTCTGGAGTATGATGAGGATACAGCCCATTTCCATGCCACCCAGAAGATCCACCTCGATCCGCATGGGGCAGAGCATTACCCGCGTCTGAAGGAATGGGCGGACGAGTACTTTTTCGTGCCACATCGTGGCCGCGCCCGCGGTGTCGGCGGCATCTTTATGGATGACTATTGCACGGGCGACTGGGAGGCAGACTTCAAGCTGACCCAGGACATCGGCCGTGCCTTCCTGCCCGCCTATGTGCCCTTGGTGGAAAAGCGCCGCGATACCCCCTGGACCGAGGCGGACAAGGAGGCCCAGCTCATCCATCGTGGCCTCTATGCCGAATATAACCTGGTCTACGACCGGGGCACCAAGTTCGGGTTGGAGACCGGCCATGACGCCAATGCGGTGCTCATGAGCCTGCCGCCGCTGGCGAAGTGGGTCTGACCCAAAAGGCGCGCCTGCGGCGCATTCCATTTTGACGGAGGGGGGCGCTGCCCCCCTCGGCCTTTGGCCGTCCCCCCCGGGATATTTTTGATCCGAAGACGTTGGTGGATCAGTTGCCCCGGACGGTGTCGATCATCAACTGAACGTTTTCGGGGTCGGCGTCTGGCGTGATGCCGTGACCTAGGTTGAAGATATGGGGGCCGTTCGAGAGAGCTTCGACGATCTTGCGGGTTTCCTGAACCAGCGTGTCTCCGCCGGTAACCATGTGGGACGAGGCAAGGTTGCCTTGAACGCAGCCGGCCGTCTGGACCTGTCCGGCCGCCCAGGCGGCCGTGACCCCGTCATCAAGTGCGATGCAGTCGGCACCTGTGGCCGCATGGGCCCCGACATAGCGTTCGCCTGCGCCGCGCGGGAAGGCGATGACGGGAAGACCCGGGTGCCGGTCCTTCAGCGCTTGGGTGATCTTACGCATGGGCGCCAGGGAATAGGCGTCGAAGTCGTCCCCCTGAAGCGAGCCTGCCCAGCTGTCGAACAGTTTGACCACTTCGGCCCCGGCCTCGACCTGCATGGAGAGATACTCGATCGTCGCCTCGGTCAGCCGGTCAATGATCGTCACGAATGTTGCCCTGTCTTGGGATTTCAACAGGTGCGCAGGGGCCTGGTCGGGTGTGCCTCGCCCTGCGATCATGTAGGTGGCTACCGTCCACGGTGCCCCGGCAAAGCCGATCAGCGTCGTTTCGGGGGGAAGTTCTCGCGCAAGGATCCGCACGGTTTCGTAGACCGGGGCAAGATGGTCGTGGATGGCATCCGCCGGTTTCATCGTCTTGAGCCCGGCGGCATCCGTGATCGTGGACATCCTCGGGCCTTCGCCCGTCTCGAACCATAGGTCCGCTCCGAGGGCCTGCGGCAGCAGCAGGATATCGGCAAACAGGATGGCGGCATCGAACCCGTACCGTCTGATTGGTTGTAGCGTGACCTCGGCGGCCAATTCCGAATTGTAGCACAGGGACAGGAAATCCCCTGCCTCGGCCCTGGTTGCCCGATATTCGGGCAGATACCGCCCGGCCTGGCGCATCATCCAGATCGGCGGTGTGGGAAGGGTTTCGCCGGCCAGCGCGCGGAGGATGGATTTGGTCTGGGACATTTGCACTCCTAAAGTTAGTCTTTTGGTCCCAAGAGCCAGTTGCCTTGTCAAGGCAGTTGTCAGGTTTTGTTTACACATCTAAGAAAGACTCATGAAATTGACCCTGCCCTCTCCCGCTTCGCCCCTCAATATCGGAACCCGGGGGTCTCCCCTCGCCTTGGCTCAGGCGCATGAGACCCGTTCGCGGCTCATGGCAGCATTTGACCTGCCCGAAGAGGCATTTTCTATCGTCGTCATCAAGGTGACAGGCGATGCCATCCAGGACCGCCCTCTCAAGGAGATTGGAGGCAAGGGCCTTTTCACCCGCGAGATCGAAGAGGCCTTGTTGGACGGGTCTATCGATATTGCAGTCCATTCGATGAAGGACATGCCGGTGGACCAGCCTGAGGGCCTGATTCTGAACACCTATCTGCCGCGCGAGGATGTGCGGGATGCCTTTATCTCGTTGGGGCAGGGTGGCCTTGCTGATTTGCCCCAAGGGGCGACCGTTGGCACCTCGAGCCTGCGTCGGCGCGCCCAGTTGCTGCATCGCCGTCCTGATCTGAACATTGTAGAGTTTCGCGGAAACGTTCAAACCCGATTGCGCAAGTTGAGCGAGGGCGTGGCCGAGGCGACGTTCCTGGCGATGGCCGGGTTGAACCGCCTTCATATGTCAGATGTGCCCCGTGTCGCCATTTCGACGGACGAGATGCTGCCAGCCGTGGCGCAGGGCGCCATCGGGATCGAGCGCCGGATCGACGACACTGTTACGGCAGACCTTCTTGCGGCGATCCATCATGGCCCAACCGGCCAGAGGCTTGCTGCGGAACGGGCGTTTCTTGGCGCCCTGGACGGCTCTTGCGAGACGCCGATTGGCGGCCTGGCCGAATTGGATGGTGGCACCCTGCGGCTGCGCGGTGAAATCCTGCGCACGGATGGCTCTCGTGTGTTGGCCGATGCGGGCGATGCGCCTATCGAGGATGGCCCCGAACTTGGCCGCGATATGGCTCGCAAACTATTGGAGCAAGCCGGCCCCGGCTTTTTTGACAGCCAAGCGACGTAGGAGGAGGCGTTAGCCTCTAGCTATCGACCGGCGGGAAGACCTTGCCGGGGTTGAGAATTCCCTTTGGGTCGAGAGCTACCTTGATGCTGTGCATCACATTCAGCGCAACGGGGTCCTTGCGCCTTTGCATTGATGTAAGCTTGCCCAGCCCGATACCGTGTTCGGCAGAAAAGCTGCCGGACAGATCCTGAACGACATCTTCGACGGTCTCGAGGATGCGGTCGGCCAGGGCCGGGTCAGCGGTTGAAGGGTAGACCGTGTAATGAACGTTCCCATCTCCCAAGTGGGCGACGCAGAGTGCCTCGGCCCCCGGGTCGAAGGCATTGATCCGTGCGATCGCGTCGTCCAGGAACCTGGCGACCTTGTCCACTGGTACGCAGATGTCGTTGTTGACAACCGGCTGGCGGGCAAAGACGACTTCGGCAGCAGCCTCGCGCCTTGCCCACATCTCGGCCCTTTGCGCCTCGTTGGTGGCAATGACGGCGTCCTCGAGCGTGCCATCCTCGAGGAAGCGGGCCAGCGTGTCTTCCAGCAGGGTGACAATGGGTACTGATCCGTCTGGTAAGGGATCGGCGTCGCGGGGGGCGGTGGCGCCTATCTCTATCATGATGTTGACGTCGTGCATCTTTTCGAATGGCGGCCGGGCACCGGCGATTTCGCGCAAATGTCCTTCGATGTAGCTGCGCGGCATGTATTCAAAGGCCTCCACGGCACCACCTGTCAGGTCCTGGATCCGGTTGAGCAGGCCTACCGCGTCCGACAGTTTCGGGACTGCCAGCATGGCGGTGGCATAGGCCCTTGGGCGGGGCTTAAGCTTTAGCACGGCTGCTGTGATGATCCCCAAGGTGCCTTCGGCCCCCACCATCAGGTGGCGCAGGTTCAGGCCCGAGTTGTCCTTGTGCAGCTCGCTCATCAGGTTCATGACCCGCCCGTCTG